>OBIC01000476.1_pt1 | contig 10519 bp, 13 predicted proteins | sample 1519831 | NCBI WGS metagenome assembly OBIC01 (sample SAMN03019805, study PRJEB22545) | beach sand metagenome | biome: beach; feature: sea beach; material: beach sand | place: USA: Municipal Pensacola Beach, FL | collected 2010-10-20 | depth 40-45 cm m | reverse complement strand
GCGTATGCCGGAAGTCAGCGCCTACCCACGCCGGGCCAACGATGAGGATACGTTCCGCGTCGGTCGCTCCGGCACGCGGCGGAACCGGCGCTATAGCGGCATTCACGCCCGCGGTTCAGTCTCCTTGAGCACGTAGAGCGCCCCGCAATAGGGGCAACGGGCTTCGCCCTGTTCCGCTAGCGGCAGATACACCTTGGGGTGAGAGTTCCACAGACTCATTGCCGGCAGCGGACAGTGCACCGGCAACTCGGCGCGGCTCACCTCGTAACGCAACTGGGCGTTGGGTTGCTGGGACCCGGCCATCAGTTTACCGGCGTAAGCCATTCGCCGTAGCAGTCACGCCGTCCGTTGACCTGCTCAAAATATAGCTCCTGAAGTTGGGCGGTCACGGGTCCCCGTCGTCCGGCACCAATGGTGCGGTCATCCAGCGAACGGATCGGCGTCACCTCAGCGGCGGTGCCGGTAAAAAACGCCTCGTCCGCGATATACACCTCGTCCCGGGTGATGCGCTTTTCGATGACTTCATAACCGGCGTCCCGGGCCAGCCGAATCACGGTATCCCGCGTTATTCCCTCCAGGGCGGACGTCAGATCCGGAGTATGGATCTTGCCGTTACGCAACAGGAAAACGTTTTCACCACTGCCTTCGGCCACATAACCGTCCACATCCAGCAACAGCGCCTCGTCGTACCCGCGTGCCTGGGCTTCACGCAGCGACAGCATCGAATTGATGTAGTTGCCGGTCGCTTTGGTCTTGCACATGGTGACATTCACATGATGGCGGGCATACGAGGAGGTGCAGAGCCGTACGCCGCGCTCCAGAGCTCCCTCGCCAAGATATTCGCCCCACGCCCACGCCGCCACGGCGACATGAACCTTGAGATTCAGGGCACTGACGCCCATCCCTTCGCTGCCATAGAAGCAGATGGGCCGTACATACCCGGCGGCGAGTCCGTTTTCGCGAATGGCCGCGATACAGACTTCCCGGAGCGTCTGCGGCGGATAGGGGATCTCCATCATCAGAATGTGTGCTGACTGATACAGCCGGCGGATGTGATCATCCAACCGGAACAGGGCAGTGCCCTGGGCGGTGTTGTAGGCACGAATCCCTTCGAACACCCCCATGCCGTAATGCAGCGAGTGGGTCAAAACATGGATCTTGGCTTCCCGCCAAGGCACCATCTCCCCATCCAGCCAGATGACGCCATCGCGATCATCCATCCCCACGGCCGTTATCCCCCAATGAATAGCGTGCCCCAATCCGGACACAAAGGCAGGCAAGTTTAGCGACTTTTGTGGTAGTTCTGAGTGAATCCGGCGCGAGAGTTGCGGCCGCCGTCGCGGTCGATAAAAAAAGCCCCGGCATTGCGCCGGGGCTTTTGTTCGTTCAGCTTGTCCGGCTGCGTTACATCATGCCGTCCATGCCGCCCATTCCGCCGCCCATCGGCATCGGCGGCTCGTCTTTTGGCAGCTCCGCGACCATGCACTCGGTGGTGATCATGAGGCCGGCGATGGAAGCCGCATTTTGCAGGGCAACCCGGGTGACCTTGGCAGGGTCCAAAATGCCCAACTTGACCATGTCGCCAAATTCGCCGTTCGCGGCGTTGTATCCATAGTTGGCGTCGCTGGCATCCCGCACCTTGCCCAGCACCACGGAAGCCTCGTCACCGGCATTGGCTACGATCTGACGCAAAGGCTCCTGCATGGCACGCAGCGCCAGCTTGATGCCGTGGTTCTGGTCTTCGTTGTCACCCTTCAGTTTGGTGAGCTTGCCAGCGACGCGCACCAAAGCGACACCACCACCGGGAACCACGCCCTCTTCCACGGCCGCGCGGGTAGCGTGCAGGGCATCCTCGACGCGGGCTTTCTTCTCTTTCATCTCCACTTCCGTGGCGGCGCCTACCTTGATTACCGCGACGCCACCGGCGAGCTTCGCGACCCGCTCCTGCATCTTCTCGCGATCATAGTCAGAGGTGGTGTTTTCCATCTGCTTGTTGATCTGGGCAACGCGGGCCTTGATGTCGGCTGCCTTGCCTGCGCCGTCGATGATGGTGGTGTCGTCCTTCGTGATCACCACCCGCTTGGCGCGGCCGAGGTCGTCAAGCGTGGATTTTTCAAGGCTCATACCGGTCTCTTCGGAAATCACCTGACCGCCTGTGAGGATGGCCATATCTTCGAGCATCGCTTTGCGACGATCACCAAAGCCCGGCGCCTTGACGGCGGCGACCTTGACGATGCCGCGGATGTTGTTGACGACCAGGGTGGCCAGCGCTTCGCCCTCGACATCCTCTGCAATCACCAGCAAGGGCTTGCCGGACTTCGCGACACCTTCGAGCAGCGGCAGCATGTCACGAATGTTGGAGATCTTCTTGTCGTGTAGGAGGATCAACGGGTCGTCGAGTTCAACATGCATCGACTGCTGGTTGTTGATGAAGTAGGGCGACAGATAGCCGCGGTCGAACTGCATGCCTTCCACCATGTCCAGTTCGTTCTGCAGGCCCTTGCCTTCCTCAACCGTGATGACACCTTCCTTGCCGACCTTGTCCATTGCCTCGGCGATGATGTCGCCCACGGCGTTATCGGAGTTCGCCGATATCGTACCCACCTGCGCGATGGAGTTACGGTCGGAGCACGGCTTGGAGAGCTTTTTGATCTCATCGACAGCCGCGATAACCGCCTTGTCGATACCCCGCTTCAGGTCCATCGGGTTCATGCCGGCCGCTACTGCCTTGGATCCTTCGACGGCGATGATCTGGGCCAGCACGGTGGCGGTGGTGGTGCCATCCCCGGCCTCGTCTGAGGTGTGTGAAGCGACTTCCTTCACCATTTGGGCGCCCATGTTCTCGAACTTGTCTTCGAGTTCGATCTCCTTGGCGACCGAAACGCCATCCTTGGTGACGGTCGGAGCACCAAAGGACTTCTCCAGCACAGCATTGCGCCCTTTCGGACCCAAGGTGACTTTAACCGCATTGGCCAGCGTGTTGACGCCCTTCAGCATTTGCTGGCGGGCATCGCCCCCAAACTTCACTTCTTTCGCGGACATGTTCGTCGTACCTCTTAAATAGCTCTATCTACAGTCTTGAGTTGATGTGTACCTTCCCGGCTTGGGGTCAGTCCAGAACCGCCATGATGTCGTCTTCACGCATTACCAGCAGTTCGTCGTCACCGACCTTCACTTCGGTGCCGGAGTACTTACCAAACAGGACCCGCTCACCGACTTTGACGTCCAGCTTGCGCAATTCGCCACTATCCAGCAGCTTTCCGTTGCCGATGGCAACGACCTCTCCCTGAATCGGCTTTTCAGCAGCCGAATCCGGAAGGACGATGCCGCCTGGGCTGGTGGTTTCTTCCTCCATGCGGCGGATTACCACTCGGTCGTGCAATGGTCTGATCTTCATTCCCGTTACTCCTGTTAACATTGGCGTCGGGACCAGGCTCGTCATCAATGCCGTGGCGAACGCCACCGCTTGCGAAACCTGATCATTAGCACTCTCCCGTTGAGAGTGCTAATGATAGGAATCGGTCGTTGCAAGTCAAGAGGCTCACCCTACGGCGCAGGGGAGTCTCTGGAACCGGTCAGAAGTGATTGACGGCGACACAGAGCGAGTTATTCCATGCAATCGCCAACCCCGTTCGTTGTAGTGCTGTGCAGTTGTCCGGATGATGTCGCCGCCGCGATCGCAGGCTCACTGGTCGAGAAAAGAATTGCGGCCTGCGTCAACATTCTTCCGCGCGGCCAATCTATCTATCGCTGGCAAGGCGAAGTGACGCAGGATTCGGAAACGATGCTGGTGATCAAAACCTCCCGCGGCTGCCTGGAACGCCTCGAACAAGAGGTTCGTGAAACTCACCCCTACGAAGTACCGGAATTACTCGCCATGGACATCGCCGCCGGCGGAGCGGACTATCTGGATTGGCTGACCGACAATGTCTGCTAACTACCTGGTGTGCCGTTTGGCCCGGGTCGCAATGCTGCTCTGCAGCCTGTTTCCCGGTTTCTCGAACGCTGCCAACCCGCTTCATGGTTGGTTCGAGGCCACCGATGAAGCGGCTGTCCGCCCACCAGAAGAGGTGTTCATTGCCAGTGTGGAGCAGGTCACGCAGGAGACAATATCCATTCGCTGGCACATAGAACCGGGCCACTACCTGTACCGGAATGCTTTCCGGTTCGCTCTCCAGCCCCCCGCGGTATCTTTGGGGGAACCGGCCTATTCGGAGGAAGCCACCGTGGTAACCGATCCCCACTTCGGCGTGTCCGAGATTTTCAGGGACAGCGTCCGCGTGACCTTGCCGCTGATCGGTGAGCCGTCCGGCTTTGGCGCCACGCTGCGAATCGACTACCAAGGATGCATCGAGAACCGACTCTGTTACCCTCCGACCAGCACGGAACTGTTCGTGACTTTCCCTGCGGGGATCTCTTAGCACCACCATGAACAGGGTCGCAGTCATCATGGTGGTGCTTGGATGCGCCCTGGGCGGATTCTGGGTCTCGACGCAATACCATTCCGGGATCAGCCAGTCAGGCGAATTTTCCGGACCAACGGTCGCAGCACCAGCCTTCCGGCTGGCCGATACCCAGGGACAGTACCGGGAACTGGCGGAATGGCGCGGCAAGGTAGTTGTCGTTAATTTTTGGGCGACCTGGTGCGCTCCATGCCTTCAGGAAATACCGGATTTCGTACGCATTCAGGCTGCATACGCCGACCGTGGTGTCCAGTTCGTCGGCATCGCGCTGGATGCGCCGGATGCCGTGATGCGCTTTGCGCAGGACCTCGGCATTACTTATCCGGTACTACTCGGCACCGGTGACGCCATCGAAGTGGCACGACAGTTCGGCAATACGCTGGGCGTATTGCCCTACACCGCCGTGATTGATCAGCAAGGCCACCTGGCTGACGTCCATGCGGGCGTGGTCGAAGCCGAGGATCTGACGAGCTTGTTGGATGATCTGGTTGCCGCGACACCCGTGTCCCGGGCACTCGAATCAGGCTAAACTGCTGGCTTAAGTCTCGAAGCTGGAGCGAACCTTCGGCAACTGCGGTTAACGGAACGCCTGGAACGGAATTCTTTGGCCCACCTGCTGCTGATCCACGGCCCCAATCTCAACCTGCTCGGCCAACGCGAGCCCACCTTATATGGCGCCGCAACGCTTGCCGACATCAACACTCGGTGTGCGCGCGTTGCGCAGGATGATGGAGTAGGGTTCAGTGCGTTTCAAAGTAACGCGGAATCCGCCCTCATAGACCGGGTCCACGTGGCCGGCACGGATGGGACCAGCATCATCGTCATCAACCCGGCAGCGTATACCCATACCAGCGTGGCGTTACGCGACGCTCTGTTGGCCGTTGGCTTGCCGTTCGTTGAGGTACACCTGACCAATATTCATGATCGGGAACCTTTTCGGCACCACTCCTATTTTTCGGACAAGGCGGCCGGGGTCATTTGCGGATTCGGGCCGATGGGTTACGAGCTGGCCACCATCGCGGCGTTGCGTCTGTTGAGGGCGAAGTAGGGTACGGGCGGAAGGCAGCGACCTACCAGCCGTCGTGAGGATTCATGCGAGTAGCCTACGCGCCCGGGTATGAGGTTGATCGAAAGCAGGAAAACAGATGGACTTACGGAAAATCAAAAAGCTGATCGAGTTGGTGGAAGCCTCCGACGTGGGTGAACTCGAGATCCGCGAGGGCGAGGAGTCGATCCGGATCGCGAAATCGTCGGGAGCGGCACCGCTACCCTACATGTCGATGCCGCCCCCGCAAGCACCCGCGGTGCTTGAGCCGACAGCGGGCGCAGGCGGTGCGGCGGTCGGTTCTATCGAGCAGAGCACAGCCCTGCCGGCCGGACAGGTGATCAAGTCGCCGATGGTCGGCACTTTTTATCGCGCACCGTCACCGAGCAGCGGCCCTTTTGTGGAAGTAGGCGACCGGGTCGAAAAGGGTGACGTGCTGTGCATTATTGAAGCCATGAAGCTGATGAACCAGATCGAGTCCGATATCAGCGGAATCGTTGCCGCCATCGTGGCCGAAGATGCGCAGCCGGTGGAGTTCGGTCAGCCGCTGCTCGTGATAGAGCCCTAGGCTCATGATTCGAAAAGTCGCTATCGCCAACCGCGGCGAAATCGCGCTGCGGATTTTGCGCGCCTGTCGGGAACGTGGCATCGCCACCGTGGCGCTACATTCCGAGGCGGATCGAGAGCAGATGCACGTGCGCCTTGCGGATGAATCGGTCTGTATCGGTCCACCCAATCCGGCGGGCAGCTACCTGAACATTCCCGCTGTCATCAGCGCGGCCGAGGTAACCGATGCCGACGCCATTCACCCAGGCTACGGCTTTTTGTCGGAGAACGCGGTTTTCGCCGAATCAGTGGAGCGCAGCGGCTTCGTATTCATCGGACCGCGGGCGGATACCATCCGAAGGATGGGAAACAAGGTGGAAGCCATCAAACTGATGCAATCGCTCGGCGTGCCCTGCGTACCTGGCTCCGATGGCGCATTGCCAGACGATTCCGCCACCGTCATCGATATCGCCGCGCGCATCGGCTATCCGGTGCTGTTGAAAGCGGCGGGAGGTGGCGGTGGACGCGGCATGCGCGTGGTCCGCGAAGCCGGTGAGCTGCTGTCGGCGTTGGAAAACAGCACCGGATAGCCGATGGCTGCATTGGGCCCCGCCAGCGTCTCCCTGAAAAAATTCCCCCCCCACCCCCGCCACATCGAGTTTCAGATCGTCGGTGACGGGGCGGGAAACGCCATCCATCTGGGCGAACGGGACTGCTCGACCCAGCGCCGCCATCAGAAAATCATCGAGGAGGCGGGAGCCCCGGGCATCACCGACGAACAGCGCGAGCGTATCGGTCAGTTGTGCGTCCGCGTATGCCAAGAGTTGCAGTATCGCGGCGTCGGCACCTTCGAGTTTCTTTACCAGGACGACGCCTTCTATTTCATCGAGATGAATACCCGAATCCAGGTGGAACACCCGGTGACGGAGATGATTACCGGCATCGACCTGATTGCCCTTCAGCTCATGGTCGCCAACGGAGAACCGCTGAAGCTGCAGCAGACCGATATCGTGTTCAATGGTCACGCCATCGAGTGCCGTATCAACGCCGAAAATCCGCGCACCTTTATCCCCTCTCCCGGGCTGGTCAAACAGTTCCATGCGCCCGGAGGGCCAGGGGTGCGGTTCGATTCACACCTCTATGGTGGCTATCGGGTTCCCCCCTTCTACGATTCCCTGATCGGCAAGCTCGTGGTCCATGGCATAGATCGCCGACAATGCATCGATCGGCTGCGCGTCGCGCTGGAGGAACTCGTGGTTGACGGCATCGACACCAACATCCCGCTGCATGCCGACCTGCTCAATGACGCGCGCTTCTGCGCGGGCCAGCAGAGTATTCACTTTCTCGAAAGCTACTTGGCGGAGCGCTAGCAGCCCGTTCCACCCACGCGGCAGAACCCAAATCAGGACCGCCAGAAAGCGGGGCTGAGCAGCACCAGTAAGGTGAACACCTCGAGTCTGCCCAATAGCATGGCGAAGCAAAGGACCCATTTTCCGGGAGTGCTGATGGAGGCGAAGTTACTGCCGACCTCACCGAGACCGGGGCCCAGGTTGTTCATGCAGGCGGCGACCGCGGAGAAGGCCGTCACCAAATCACCCTCAAACGCCGCCATGGCCAAGTACATTGCAGTGAAGGTGACCACATAGACAGCAAAGAATCCCCAGACTGACTCGATTACCCGGTTCGGCAGTGCTTCCCTCCCGACCTTGACCGAAATGAGCGCATGGGGATGGATCAACTGCAGTACCTCGCGCAGGCCCTGGCGGTAGAGCATCAAGGCCCGAATCACCTTGATGCCCCCCCCTGTGGAACCGGCACATGCACCAATGAACGAGGTCAACAACAGCAGGATCGGCAAAGCGCCGGGCCAGGCAAAAAACGGGGCGGTGGTGAACCCTGTCGTGGTCCCGATGGAAACAGCCTGAAAAACCCCCTGACGAACAGCCTCTTGAGGATTCCCCGCCGCGCCGGTGACCCAGAGCGCCAGCACGCAGGTGAGGGAGACGACAACGAGGATGAAAAGATAGGCAACGAACTCCGCATCACGGGAGTAGGGGCGTAATGAGAGTTGCTGCAGGGCGTTGAAGTGCAGCGCGAAATTGATGCCTGCCAGGACCATGAAGACCACAGCGACCGCCTCGATGGCAGCGCTCTGGAAATAACCGATGCTGGCGTCGTGGGTGGAGAAGCCACCGATAGCCACGGTGCTGAAGGCATGGCTTATGGCGTCGAATAGGCTCATCCCAGCAACGGCGTAAGCGACGGCACACACGACCGTCAGCCCCAGATAGATGTACCAGAGCGCCTTCGCTGTTTCCGTAATCCGGGCGGTGAGGCGGGCATTCTTGAGAGGCCCGGCGATTTCCGCGCGATACAACTGCATGCCGCCGATACCGAGCATCGGCAACACGGCAACCGCGAGTACGATGATTCCCATCCCTCCCAGCCATTGCAGTTGCTGGCGATAGAAGAGAATTCCGCGCGGCAGCTGGTCGATATCCGTCAGAATCGTCGCCCCGGTCGTCGTCAGTCCCGAGAGAGACTCGAACACGGCGTCGGTCACCGTCAGCAGGGGTGCGTGTGAGACCAGCAGCGGCAGAGCGCCGAACAGCCCCAACACTACCCAGAAAAGGGCGACGATGAGAAATCCGTCGCGCACACCAAGATCAACCAGACCCTTGCGCGCCGGCAACCAAAGCGCTAATCCGGTGGCAAGGGTCAGTGCGAAACCAACCATGAACGCGCTGGCGGCGCCATCGGCATAGAACAGGGAAACCGCCGCGGGCGGCAGCATGGTAAAGCTGAAAACGATCAGCAGAAGACCGAATACCTGCTGTATGCCCCGGGGGTGCATGAGGCAGGCTTTAACCGCGTATCAAACCGCCCGACGCAAGGGATTGCGCCGTAATACCGGTTCAAACAGCCGCTCCACCTCGGGGATCCGGGATTTGTCGACCAGAAACAGGATCACGTGGTCGCCGTTTTCGATCACGACGTTGTGGTGGCCCATGAAGATTTCATCGTTGCGCACGACCGCTCCGATGATGGTGCCCTCCGGCAGCGTGATTTCCCCAATCTCGCGTCCGATTACCCGCGAGGTGCGTTTGTCACCATGAGCGACTGCCTCGATGGCCTCTGCCGCACCATGACGCAACGAATGAACGGTGACGACATCACCATGGCGCACGTACGCCAACAACCTGGAGATGGTGGCTAGCTTGGGTGAAATGGCCACGTCTATGCTGCTGCTCTGTACCAGATCGACGTAGGAGGCGCGATTGATCAAGGCCATCGCCAACTTTGCTCCCTGTCGCTTGGCGAGAATCGCAGACAAAATATTGGCTTCCTCGTCGTTGGTAACGGCACAAAAAACGTCGGTCTGATCGATACCTTCGGCAGCCGAAATCTCCCCTTCTGTCGCGCTCCCGCAAAACACCAACGTTTTTTTCAGCGTCTCGGACAGCAGCTTCGCCCGTTCTGGCGATCGCTCGATCATCTTGACGCTGTAATGGTTTTCCAGCGCATTCGCCAGACGCAATCCGATGTTGCCGCCGCCGGCGAGCATGACGCGCTTGACCCGCTGCCCAAACCGGCCGAACTCCGCCATCGCCGCAGGAATATCCTGGGTGGGTGAAATGAAAAACACCTCATCCCCAACCTCGATTACCGTTTCTCCTGTCGGAACGATGGACTTGCCCTCGCGAAAAATCGCCGCGACCCGTATATCGGTCTCCGGCAGGTGGTCGCGCAACTCCGCCAGACGGTGTCCGACCAGCGGACCGCCGGTGAAGGTTCGGATCGCGACCAACTGAATCTTGCCCTTCGCGAAGTCGAGTACCTGCAGTGCCCCGGGAAACTGAATCAGCCGCATGACGTATTCGGTCACGAGGACTTCCGGATTGATCAACACATCGATGGGAAATCCGGACGGCCCGAACAGCTCGGGGTGACGCTGGAACGCCGGTGAGCGAATCCGCGCGATCTTCTTGGGTGTATGAAACAGCGACGCGGCAACCTGACAAGCGACCATGTTGGTCTCGTCCTCGCTGGTGACCGCAACCAGCAGATCGGCCTCCCGGGCGCCCGCCCGTTGCAGCACATCCGGGTGAGATGCTTTCCCCTCGACCGTGCGCAGGTCCAGGCGTTCCTCAAGTTCCGCCAGGGCGTCTGGATTGTGGTCTACCAGGGTGACATCGTGCGATTCTCCGGCGAGATTCTCCGCCACGGTGGCGCCGACCTGGCCCGCTCCGAGAATAAGGATCTTCATGTTAGTTCCCCTTCGTCGCTCCCCAGCCGCGCCCCGACGGTAATCGCTCGACCGCGGGCGAAATCAGCGGCAGCCATCACCCGCCCCCCCTCCGCCTGCAGATCCTCCACGCAGAGCGCTCCGGATCCGGTCGCGACCGAGATGCCGTCGCTGCGCACCGCCGTGATGGCACCCGGACCGGCCCTCGCCCCACATCCG
>OBIC01000475.1_pt1 | contig 10535 bp, 8 predicted proteins | sample 1519831 | NCBI WGS metagenome assembly OBIC01 (sample SAMN03019805, study PRJEB22545) | beach sand metagenome | biome: beach; feature: sea beach; material: beach sand | place: USA: Municipal Pensacola Beach, FL | collected 2010-10-20 | depth 40-45 cm m | reverse complement strand
ATCCAACCGTCGCCCGCCCGCCGTGACTGGAGTTCAGACGTGTGCTCTTCCGATCTGGGCGGGCGACGGTTGGATTGCGGTGCTTGCGCGTGATGGTTCCGAGGCCTACACCCGCGCGGGCGATCTGCAGATTGATGCGTTCGGCATGCTGACCACCGCAACCGGACAGCCTGTGCTCGGCAACGCTGGCCCCATCGCGGTTCCTCCATCCGAACGCATTGAAATGGGCGCAGATGGCACGATCTCCGTGGTGCCCCTCGGCCAGCCGGCCAGTGGAATTGCAGAGATCGACCGCATCAAGCTCGTCAATCCACCGGCAACCAGTCTGCAGAAGGGGGTGGACGGACTGTTGCGTCTTGCCGGTGGCGCGCCCAGCGAGGCCGATGCCCAAGTGCAGCTGCGCAGCGGGTTCCTTGAAGGCAGCAATGTCAACGCGGTCAACGCCATGACCGAAGTCATCAGCCTCGCGCGGCAGTTCGAAATGCAAGTGAAGCTGATGAAGACGTTTGAAGACAACGCCGCCCAGGCGGCACGCATCCTGCAATTGCGCGGTTAGCGCCAAATTTTCGACGGGCGTCACCGGCCTGGCACCTCAGGCGGTGAACGCAACGAATCGACCAGAAGGTGAATCGATATGAACGGAGCGCTCTGGGTCAGCAAAACCGGGTTGAGTGCACAGGACACGGCCCTGCGCATGGTGTCCAACAACCTGGCCAATGTGTCGACCGTGGGTTTTAAGCGAGACCGCGGGGTTTTTGAAGACCTGCTCTACCAGGTGAATCGCCAGCCGGGTGGGCTCTCCACACAGGCATCGGAACTGCCCTCGGGCCTGCAGCTGGGAACCGGGGTGAGGACGGCTGGATCACAGAAAATCTTCACCCAGGGCACCCTGCAGGTCACAGAGCAGTCCCTTGATCTAGCCATCAATGGCCGGGGTTTTTTTCAGGTCCTGCTTGCCGACGGGTCCATCGGGTACACCCGCAATGGCCAGTTGCACATGAATGCCAATGGCGACATGGTCACTGCCGATGGGCGGTTGCTGGAGCCGGCGATCACGATTCCAGAAAACGCCCGCACCGTCACCATCGGTGATGATGGAACTGTGAGCGCCATGCTCGCGAGTGACACCTCGCCTACGGTGCTTGGCAACATCCAGCTGGCGGATTTCGTGAACCCGGGTGGACTCGAAGCCATGGGGGACAACCTGTTCAGAGAGACCGGGGCCAGTGGGCCAGCGCAGGTGGGGACACCAGGCCTGGATGGCTTGGGGGTGGTTCGCCAGGGCGCGCTGGAAAACTCCAACGTAAGCGTTGTTGAAGAGCTGGTGAATATGATCACCACCCAGCGTGCCTACGAAATGAACTCGAAAGTCATTTCGACCGCAGACGAGATGCTCGGGTATGTCAATCAGACCCTCTAACATCAGGCGCGTTGTGGCCTGCCTTGCACGGGTTGCCCCCTTGGCCTGGCTGGTTTTGCTGACCGGCTGCGCTGCTCACCAGGTGCAGCCAGGAGATCCAAACTTCGCGCCGGTGGCTCCCGAGCGGTTGCAGCCCCCACCGCCGGAGCCAGGTGCCCTGTACCGCAGCAGTTCCCTGGTGCCGCTGTTCACTGATCGGCGTGCGTCCCATGTGGGCGACATCGTCATCGTTCGGCTCAATGAGCAAACGAGCTCATCGAAATCGGTGGAAACCAAGATCTCCAAGGACAACTCGGTCACCATCGCAGACCCCAACCTGTTTGGCCGTGGCGTCAGCATCGCCGGCGAGTACGACCTTTCGGCGGGCATTGACGCGGAGCGCGAGTTTACCGGCGATGGGGAAAGTGATCAAAGCAACAGCCTGACCGGAAGCATTACCGTTACAGTGACGGATGTACTTCCAAACGGCTTGTTGCAGGTTCAGGGGGAGAAGTGGATCGCGCTCTCCCAAGGCCAGGAATACATCCGTCTGCGGGGGCTCATTCGTTCCGAGGACATCGCCGCAGACAACAGCATACTGTCAACCCAGGTCGCTGATGCGCGCATTTCCTATGGCGGAACCGGCGCCCTGGCGGATTCGAACCGAATGGGCTGGCTGGCGCGGTTCTTCAACAGTGGATGGTGGCCATTTTGAACGCAGGCATCTCGGGTTTGAAGCGCACCTCGCAGGCGCTTCGCTGCGTTGGGTTGTGTTTGTTGGTGCTCGTCGGCCCCGCCGACGCGGCTCGGCTCAAAGACCTGGCTTCTCTGGCCGGTGTGCGCGAAAACCAATTGATCGGGTATGGCCTGGTGGTGGGACTCAGTGGCAGTGGCGACAAGGCCCCATTCACCGACCAAAGCTTTCGCAACATGATGACCCAACTGGGCATCACACTTCCCGCAGGCATCGATCCAAAACTCAAGAATGTGGCTGCGGTGGCAGTTCATGCGAACCTGCCGGCATTCAGCAAGCCTGGCCAAGCCATCGACGTCACGGTCTCGTCACTCGGCAACGCCAAGAGTCTGCGCGGTGGCAGCCTCCTGTTGACCCCGCTCAAAGGAGTGGATGGGCAGGTGTACGCACTGGCTCAGGGCAACCTTGTGGTTGGCGGGTTCGATGCAAGCGGGCGGGATGGCTCAAGGGTAACCGTCAATGTGCCGAGCAGTGGGCGCATACCCAACGGTGCGACTGTGGAGCGCGCTGTGGCCAGCCGGTTTTTTCACGACGACCGCGTGATGTATCACCTCAAGCAGGCCGACTTCACCACAGCCCGTCGTGTCGTTGAGGCAATCAACGATCTACTGGGCCCGGGAGTCGCCGCTGCGGTCGATGCCGCCACGGTGCAGGTCAGTGCCCCCCGTGACGCCAGTCAGCGAGTGGCCTATCTGGCAATGCTTGAAAACCTGGATGTCGAACCTGGGGAGGCGCCGGCCCGGGTTGTGATCAATTCACGAACTGGCACCATTGTCGTGGGTCAGCATGTGCGCATCACACCGGTCGCAGTCACTCATGGCAGCCTGACCGTGACCATCCAGGAGGATTTTGGCGTTAGCCAGCCCCAACCTTTCGCAGAAGGGGACACGGTGGTGGTCCCGGACACGGGGCTGCAGATCACCGAGGGAGATGGCCGGATGTTCGAGTTCGACGCTGGAGTCTCGGTGGAATCCCTGGTGCAGGCTGTCAATCGCGTGGGTGCCGCGCCGAGTGATCTGATGGCGATTCTCGAGGCGCTAAAACAAGCTGGCGCACTCAAAGCCGATTTGATCGTGATCTAACGGAGTCGACCATGCAGCCCACAGCCGGTTTGTCGGCAGCGCGCCACTACACCGAGTTCGGCGACCTTTTGACGCTGCGCCATGGCAACGACCAGGATTCCGAGCGGTTGCGGGAGGTCGCCGAGCAGTTTGAATCCCTGTTCGTCCAGATGGTGATGCGCTCGATGCGCGAATCGACGCGAGCGCTCACCGGAGGCGAAAGCCTGCTGGGTAGCCGCGAAACCGAGATGTATGAGGACATGCTCGACAGCCAGATTGGGCTTGCGCTGGGGGGCCGGATCGGGCTTGCTCCGATGATCCTACGTTCGCTGGAGGGCCGCCAGGCGGGCATTGGCACTGGAGGTGGTGAGCCCAACGTCTTGCCGCCGAGACGCACAGACTTGCCGGTGCCTCGGCAACCTTCAGCGGACCAAGATACCCCGCTGCCGGTCGCGGCGCCAGGCAGCGCCCCGGAACAGGCCGATTCACGGACTTTTGTTGCCGCAGTCTTGCCGTGGGCGAAGTCGGCTGCGGAGCGCTTGGGTGTAGACCCCCACTTGCTGGTGGCGCAAGCCGCGCTGGAGACCGGTTGGGGTCGCCACCTGATCCAAGGCGTAGATGGTGCGTCCAGCCACAACCTGTTCAATATCAAGGCCGATCGCCGCTGGGATGGCCCGGCTGCGATGGTCGAGACTGTCGAGTATCGGGACGGGGTACCACTGCGGGAGCGGGCGCGGTTTCGTGTCTATGGCTCGTTCGCCGACAGTTTCGCCGACTACGCCAACTTCGTGCAGCAGGACCGCTACCGTGCCGCCGTTGCGGCGGCAGAGTCACCCAGGCGCTACATGCAGGGCTTGCAGCAAGCCGGGTATGCGACAGACCCCAAGTACGCTGACAAGGTGCTGTCGGTGTATTCACGCATTCGGGGGGATTCCCCCCTGGGCCTGGCCGCGACCCACCCAACCCACCTGCGGGGTGACTGATGTCCAGTGATCTGTTGAACATTGCGCTGTCCGGTGTGAATGCCAACCGGATTCGACTTGGCGTGACAGGACAAAACATCTCCAACGCCAACGTAGAGGGCTACTCACGGCAAGATGTCCGCTTGGCCACGCGCCCCTCGCAATTGCAGGGTGGGTTTTTCCTTGGCAACGGAGTCAGTGTCGCGGAACTTCAGCGGGCCAGTGACGACTTCACTGTCGCACAGTTGCACGCTGACACCGCAAGGCACCATGAAACCGATGCGTACCGCCAACGCCTGGAAGCTCTGGACGCAGTGCTTTCCAGCGACACCATGGGGCTTGGTGGCCATCTGGACCGTTTTTTCCAAAGCCTTCAGGCGGCAGCGGACGACCCCACGTCCACCGTTGCTCGCGAAGTGGTGCTGGCAGAGTTGACCACCTTGACCGAACGCTTCAGTGCGTTGCAGGCGCGCATGGACTCCGAACGCGCTGCAGTGAACACCCAACTGACGTACAGCGCCGCCCAGGTCACCGAGTTGGCAAGTGCCGTCGCCGACGCCAACCGCGCGATCGCCGAGCGCACCTCAGCCCAGGGCACCCCGCCGGCCGAATTGCTGGACCAGCGTGACCAGTTAATCCGCGATCTGTCTCGCTACGTCGAGGTTCAGACCGTCAAGCAGTCCGACGGATCGGTGAATCTCTATGTGCAGAAAGGCCTGGCACTCGTGGTGGGCGGCACGGCGAACCCGATCGATGCAGCCAAACACCCCCTCGATCGAGACACGCAGGCACTGTACCTGACCGTGAACGGCCATCGCGAGCTGCTCAACGGGAGCAAGCTTGGCGGAGAGGTTGGTGGGTTGTCGCGCTACCTCGAAGACGGCTTGCAACCGGCGCAAAACGAACTGGGTCGTGTCGCACTCGGGCTTGCTGACGCCATGAACCGACAGCACGCGCTCGGGATGGACCGCAATGGAATCGGCGGCGGGTTGTTGTTCTCTGACCCCAACAGCACTTATGCAACCACCCACCGCGCATTTCCAGCGGAGGGCAATGTCGGGCCGGCAGACCGCAACATCGCCGTGTCCATCATCGACAGCCAGCGGTTGGTGGCGAGTGACTACCGACTGGAACTGACCGCGTCGAGCAACTATGCCCTCATTCGTCTGCAAGACGGCGCGCAAGTGGCGGCAGGTCCAATGACCGGGGTTCCCCTGACATTCGCAGTGGACGGCCTGGAAATCGAATTGACCTCTGGCTCGTTTCAATCCGGAGATCAGTTTCTGATTTCTCCCTTCCGGACCGCAGCGGCGGATTTGGAACCGGCGATTGCAGCGCCGGCTGACCTCGCCTTGGCGCAGCCGGTTCGAGGCGAGGCAGTCCTTGCCAACCTCGGATCGGCGGTGATCGAGGTTGCTGCGGTCAACAGCCGGACCGCGTTCGATGCATCGGGAAGCGGTGCACTGCCGCTCGAGATCCAGTTCGCCAGCCCGCCGACGAGCTACGCTGTAACCGACGGAGGCGGGGGTGTCGTTGCCACGGGGTTGGCCTATCCACCACCCGCTGGGTCCAACCTGCTGCCAAGCCAGCTTGGCCTGCAGCTGCACCTCAGCGGCACACCCGCCGCTGGCGACCGGTTTGTGCTGGAGGCCAACACCGGCGGCATCGGTGACAACCGCAACGGCCTCGCCCTCGGGGGGCTGCGCAATGCTGCGTTGCTCGGCACAGGGACCTTGTCTCTGCGACAAGCCTTCGATCGCGCTGCAGGACAGGTCGGCAGCCTCAGCGCCCAGGCGCAAACCGAGGCTGGTGCCGCGGAGAGTCTCTTGAGGGGCAGCGAGTCCAGTCAGGCCGCGTTCTCCGGGGTCAATTTGGATGAAGAGGCCGCCAAAATGCTGGAGTACGAAAATGCATACAACGCGTCTGCAAGGCTGATCCAAGTCGCGGACCAGTTGTTCGATGTGTTACTCGACGCCTTTTGACGGAGGCTGAACATGCGAATTTCAACGGCAGAGTGGGCAGCCCAGGGGCTGCGTGCGATTCTTGATCGACAGGCGTCGGTGGCCGACGCCCAGCATCAGGTCTCGAGTGGTCTTCGGGTGGAGCGTGCGGGTGATGATCCGGTCGCCTTTGCAGCGATTCAGCGGCTGGAACAGGACCTCTCCACCACCGACCAGTACCAACAAAACATTGCCTCGGCCCGCCAGACCTTGGGGGCTGAGGAAGCGGTGCTGCAACAGGTCACCGAACTGTTGCAGAGCGTTCGTCAGCTCAACATACAAGCCGGCGACGGCGCGCTGGATGCTGGGAGCCGCCGTGCCCTCGCCACCGAGGTTCGGACCCGGGTCGACGAATTGGCGGCCCGCCTCAATCAGCAAAATGCCCAAGGCGAATACCTGTTCGCGGGCTACCAATCGCACCGCCAGCCCTTTGCCAAGGATGCCACGGGGCACTACCAGTTTGAGGGCGATCAGGGGGTCCGCGAACTGGAAGTTGCGCCGGGGGTGCGCACAGCCGTAAGCCACTCCGGTGCGGCATTGTTTGGCGCCGTGCTTGAGCCACGTGACCCCACGGTGGCCGCCGATGCTGCCAACACCGGAACTCTGATTGCAAGTGCGGTTGCGGTGGCCGAGCAGGCCGCGCTCGACGCGAGTGCACTCAGCAGTACCAGTTGGCGAATCGAGTTTGGGGCCGGGCCGAGTTATCAGGTGATCGATCAGGGCACCGGCCTGCCCATCGCTGTTGATCAGCCGGAAGGCCATGGCGTCGGTCCGATCCCCTATGCCAGTGGACAGCGGGTTGAATTTTCCGGGATCAACATCGAACTTAGCGGTGCCCCCAACCCAGGCGACCGCCTGTTGGTCACGCCGGGGTCGCAGACACAGCAAAGCCTTCCCAACATCGTGGCGGGCTTGGCCGATGCACTGGAGCAGGTCGCCGATGGGGCCATCGACGAACTGGAGTTTCAGGAACGCTTGGCCGATGCGCTGATTGGCGTCGATCAGGGCCTCGCTCATGTCGACCGGGCCCGCGGTCAAATCGGGGGTCGGCTCAATGGGCTGGATTCAATCGAAGCCAGCAATGCCGACTGGCAAATCGCCACCCAGGAAACGCTGACCGCACTCAAGGAAGTCGACTTTGCCGAGGCGGTCAGCCGGCTCAATCTGGAGTCGGTCGCCCTGCAGGCGGCGCAGCAGTCCTATGTGCGCACCATGAACCTGTCGCTGTTCAATTTCCTGCGCTGAACGCCAGCGACGTGCGCCCGTCGCAATTCGGTCTGTTTTAAGCCGGAATTCTGGCGCCGGGCACTGCAAAAAAACCTGAATTATTCAGTAGTTAGGGCTAAACCTACCGCCACGCTTGCCGATAACCTCCTTGGGAGCGGTGAATATCGATCACACGGTATGTCCGCTGAAATGGAACGGAACCAACAGGTTCCTGTAGGAGGAGCACACAATGGCTCTCGGTATAGCGACCAACCTGGCGTCCATCAACGCCCAGCGCAACCTGTCCGGCACGTCGGACGCCCTGAACACCAGTCTGCAACGTCTGTCTTCCGGACTGCGCATCAACAGCGCCAAAGACGACGCTGCTGGACTGCAAATCTCCAACCGCCTGACCAGCCAGGTCAATGGCCTCAACCAAGCGGTGCGCAACGCCAACGACGGCATCTCTTTGGCACAGACCGCAGAGGGTGCACTGCAAGAATCCACCAACATCCTGCAGCGGATGCGGGTGCTTTCGATCCAGGCTGCCAACGCCTCCAACGGCGCGTCCGAGCGCAGTGCGTTGAACCAGGAAGTGACCCAGCTGAAAGCCGAACTGGACCGGATTGCCAACAACACCAGTTTCGGCAGCCAAAAATTGCTTAACGGGACGTTTTCTTCAAAAGCATTCCAGGTGGGCTCGAACGCCAACGAAACCGTGCGGTTCTCGATCACTTCAGCCCAGACCGATGACCTTGGCAGCATCAATACCGTGTCGTTCGCGAATTTTGACGTTGCCAACGAATCCTCGGCCGTCACGGCCGCCAACCTGGCGAGCACCAACAACATCGCTTCGCAGACCCTCACCTTCACCGTAGATGGATCGGCCACTGCGCTGAACGTCTCCGCAGGGGCATCTGCCGCTGATGTGGCCGACCAGATCAACGCCAACGTGTCCGGTGTTGCCGCAGACGCCAAGAGCGGGGCTCGCATTGCGGTCACCGCTGACGACGGTGCAGACGGTGTGACCCTGGAAGTCAATGGAGTCAGCATCGGCGCACAAACTGGCGGCAGTGCCGCGGCCCTCGGCGGCGCCATTGCCACAGCCATTCAGAACAACAGCGCCCTCGGTGGCTTGACGGTGACGGACAACGGCGATGGCACTGTGGATGTCGTGGACGAGACGGGCAATGACGTCACCGTGACCTTCGCCGCAGTGGCGGCCGGTGGTAGCGGCAGCGCCTCGACAGTGACTGTCGACACCCTGCTGTACGATGGCAGTGCGGAAGGAACGGCGGTCAGCCTGACCCAAGGTGGCACCGACAGCATCAAGGTCACCGGTGACATCCAGTTCACCACGAGCCTTAGCAGCAGCAGCTCGATTTCAGTGGCCACCACCAACACCTCTGGTGGAATCATGACGTCGGCAACGGGTGCGGGCACGGTTGCGACCTCTTCGCAACGGATTCAGGACGTCGACATCAGCACGGCTTCCGGCGCACAGACCGCGTTGGGCCTGATCGACTCTGCAATCGCGCAGATTGACTCTTCCCGTGCGACCTTGGGTGCCGTGCAAAGCCGGTTCTCTTCCACCATCTCCAACCTGCAAAACGTATCCGAGAACGCAGCCGCAGCGCGCTCGAGGATTCGCGATGCGGACTTTGCCGCGGAGACTGCCGCGCTGACCAAAGCGCAGGTGTTGCAGCAGGCCGGGTTGTCCATGCTGTCGCAGGCGAACGCCCTGCCGCAGCAAGTGCTCTCGCTCCTGCAGTAACCGGTGTGTCGAGCCGCCACGGGGGAAGGCATTGCCTGCCCCGTGGCGACCGACCTCCAACCCGAGCCTCCTGTAAATTGACTCGCAAAAGACACGGGAGGGCTCAGGCCTTCTTTCAACCGAATCAGGGCTGAACAGGGTCTGTGACCCGAGGCCAGCCCACGAGGTAGGCGTGATGGGCATCCCTTCGCTTGTTCAGCGCACCGATTTGGCCGCCACGCTGGCAACCCAGCGTGCGGCGCTATCGGAATCCACAGCCGCAGGTGCAGCGACCCGCGCGCAAGAAGCGGGTGCACTCGACTCAATCCCGGCTGGCAATGCCTCGCCGTTGCGGCGTGAAATTGCCGCGGAACCTCGGGCGGTTGCCGCAACTTCAGCCGATGCAGTGGTGGAACAACTGAACCAGTTCATTCAGCGCGTCTCGCGAGATTTGCAGTTCTCAGTGGACGAAGCCACCGGGAAATCCCTAATTACAGTGCGCGATGGAAAAACCGACGAGGTGATTCGACAAATTCCGGCGGAACACCTGGTGAAGCTGGCCGCAGACTTGCAAGAAAGGTTGGAATCCGACCCAGGCCGGGGCAGTGGCGAGGGCCCTTCAGTTTCGGTCTTGCGGCCGGCGCTCGGTGGGTTGTTGCAGGCCGAGGCCTAGCAAGCTTGATTCCTCTGCCGTCACCCAGCGGTCCAGGTAGGTAAAGGTACAGACGCATGATTTCAGCCTTGGGAGTGGGTTCTGGATTGGACCTTGGAACCATCCTGACGGGCCTCGTCGAGGCCGAGGGCAGCGCCAAGCGCGCTCTACTCGATCGACAGGAAGCGGACGTACAGGTTCGCCTGTCTGGGTACGGTGCAGTGACTGCCGCAGTGGACGACTTCCGGGCTTCATTGGCATCGCTGAAGTCGCTGCAACCATCCGCGCAGTTCAAGGCCTCTTCTTCCGATTCCTCCGTGGTCCAGGTTTCCGCCAGTGCATTGGCGCAACCAACCGACCTCGAAGTGGTGGTGGATCAGGTTGCGAGCGCACACCGTCTGGTGAGCCTTGCTGAGGCTTCAGCTTCTGTAGACCTCGGCGGCGGAACCCTGACGATTGAAAACGCTGCCGGCGAGACGTTCTCCGTATCGGTCTTGTCGGAGCTGAGCAGCCTGAATGACCTGCGCGATGCCATCAACGCGGCGGACGACAACTTTGGTGTGCAGGCCACGGTGATCAATACCGGTAGCGCCAGCCACCTGGTGCTTGAAGGGCAAGGTGTCGGCAGCGACCACGCGTTGCAGTTGACCGTCACCGATGACGACGCAAACAACACGGATCTCTCAGGGTTGTCGCGCCTCGCCTTCGACGCCAGCGCATCTGTGGGGGGTGGGCAAAACATGACCCA
>OBIC01000474.1_pt1 | contig 10549 bp, 9 predicted proteins | sample 1519831 | NCBI WGS metagenome assembly OBIC01 (sample SAMN03019805, study PRJEB22545) | beach sand metagenome | biome: beach; feature: sea beach; material: beach sand | place: USA: Municipal Pensacola Beach, FL | collected 2010-10-20 | depth 40-45 cm m | reverse complement strand
CATCGAACGCATCCAGGAATGCGCGACGCCGGGCTCGACTTCGCCACCGCACTGGCCGACGCCCAACGCCTGGGGTATGCCGAGGCCGACCCGAGCTTCGACATCGACGGCGTCGATGCCGCCCACAAGCTGGCCATCCTGGCCTCGATCGCCTTCGGCATGCCGCTGTGCTTCGACCAGGTGCAGGTGCACGGCATCCGCAACCTGTCGGCGGTCGACGTCGACTACGCCGGCCAGCTCGGCTACCGGCTGAAGCTGCTCGGCATCGCCCGGCGCAGCCCGGCCGGCGTGCAGCTGCGCGTGCACCCCACCCTGCTGCCGCAGCGGCACCTGCTGGCGCAGGTGGACGGCGTCATCAATGCCGTGCTGGTGGACAGCGACGCACTCGGCCAGAGCCTGTACTACGGCGCCGGCGCCGGCGCCGGGCCGACCGCGTCGGCGGTGGTCGCCGACCTGGTGGACATCGCCCGCGCCCTGACCATCGATCCCGAGCACCGGGTGCCGTACCTGGCCTTCCACCACGACCACCTGCAGGCGCTGCCGGTCCTGCCGGACGACGCCGTCGAGTCGGCCTTCTACCTGCGCCTGACCGCGCTCGACCAGCCCGGCGTGCTGGCCGACGTGACACGCATCCTGGGCGATCTTGGCATCAGCATCGAAGCCATCCTGCAAAAGGAGCCGGCGCCCGGTGCCAGCCACGTGGCGGTGATCCTGCTCACGCACACGGTGCGCGAGCGCGCGCTGCGCGACGCCATCGCCCGCATCGAGGCCCTGCCCAGCATCGACGGCAGCGTGGTCAGCCTGCACCTCGATCACCTGGAGCACTGACATGAGCGCCTACGAGGGCCTGATCGCCCGCTACCGCGACTGGCTGGACCTGCCGGCCGGCGTCACACCGGTGAGCCTGCTCGAGGGCAACACGCCACTGATCCGCCTGCGCAACATCCCGCGCACACTGGGCGTGGACGCCGACATCTACGTCAAGTTCGAGGGTCTGAATCCGACCGGCTCGTTCAAGGACCGCGGCATGACCGCCGCCGTCAGCATGGCGGTACACGAAGGCAGTCGCGCCATCATCTGCGCCTCCACCGGCAACACCTCGGCCTCGGCGGCGGCCTACGCCGCGCGCGCCGGCATCGTGTCGTTCGTGTTGATCCCGGAGGGCAAGATCGCGCTCGGCAAGCTGGCTCAGGCCATCATGCACGGCGCCGAGGTGCTGCAGATCGCCGGCAACTTCGATGACGGCATGCAGCTGGTCAAGGAACTGGCCCGGACCGCACCGGTCACGCTGGTCAACTCGGTCAACCCGCACCGCCTGCAGGGACAGAAGACCGCCGCCTTCGAGATCGTCGACACCCTCGGCCGGGCACCGGACTATCACTGCCTGCCGGTCGGCAACGCCGGCAACATCAGCGCCTACTGGATGGGCTACGCCCAGTACCAGGGCGCCGGGCGCTGCCACCTGCCGGTGATGGCGGGCTACCAGGCTGCCGGCGCGGCGCCGTTCGTGGCCGGCCACCCGGTCGAGCAGCCGGAAACCGTCGCCACCGCCATCCGTATCGGCAACCCGCAGTCCTGGGACAAGGCCATCGCCGCGCAGCAGGAATCCGGCGGCTGGTTCGCCGCCCTGAGCGACGACGAGATCCTGGCCGCCCAGAAGCTGCTGGCCGAACAGGAAGGCGTGTTCTGCGAGCCCGCCTCGGCGGCATCGATCGGCGGCGCCCTGCGCGACCTGCAATCCGGCCGCATCCCGCCCGGCAAGACCCTGGTGTGCACGCTGACCGGCAACGGCCTGAAGGATCCGGACGTGGCGCTGCGCAGCGCGCCGGACCTGAAACCGGTCAAGGCCGACCGGGCCACGCTGGAGGCCGCCATCCTGCGCCGCCTGGAGCGCCGCTGAGCAATGCCGGCGGTTTCAGGCACCTGAAACCGCCGGCCCATGACGCAAGCTGCGGCCGGCTGGGCCGGCGCAGCTTGCCATCAACCGATCAGCCGGCCTGACTGTCGACGCCGGACAGCGCCAGCCAGGTGGACACCACCGTGTCCGGATTCAGGGACACGCTCTCGATGCCCTGCTCGACCAGCCACTGCGCCAGGTCCGGGTGATCGGACGGCCCCTGGCCACAGATACCCACATACTTGCCGGCCCGCCGACAGGCTTCGATGGCCAGCTGCATCAGCGCCTTGACCGCGCCGTCGCGTTCGTCGAACTCGCCGGCCACCAGGCCGGAATCGCGGTCCAGGCCCAGCGTCAGCTGGGTCAGGTCGTTCGAGCCGATGGAGAAGCCGTCGAAGTACTCCAGGAACTGGTCCGCCAGCACGGCGTTCGACGGCAGCTCGCACATCATGATCAGGCGCAGGCCGTTCTCGCCACGCTTCAGGCCCTGCTCGGCCAGCAACTCGGTCACCTGCCGTGCCTCGTCCAGCGTGCGCACGAACGGGATCATGATCTCGACGTTGGTCAGGCCCATGTCGTCGCGCACCCGCTTCAGGGCCCGGCACTCGAGGGCAAAGCAGTCGCGGAAGCTGTCGGCGATGTAGCGCGAGGCACCACGGAAACCCAGCATGGGGTTTTCCTCGTGCGGCTCGTACAGCTCGCCGCCGAGCAGGTTCGCGTACTCGTTGCTCTTGAAGTCGGACATGCGCACGATCACCGGCTTCGGCCAGAAGGCCGCGCCCAGCGTGGCCACGCCTTCGGTGAGCTTGTCCACGAAAAAGCTCTGCGGGTCGGCATAACCGGCGATGATCTCGTCGATGGTGCTGCGCAGGTCGGAGCCGAGCGAGGCGTAGTTGATCAGCGCCTTCGGGTGTACGCCGATCACGCGGTTGATCAGGAACTCCAGGCGCGCCAGCCCGACGCCGGCGTTGGGCAGGCTCGAGAAGTCGAACGCCCGGTCCGGGTTGCCGATGTTCATCATCACCTTGGTCGGTGGCGTCGGCATGCTGTCCAGACGCACCTCGCTGACCTCGCTCTTGAGCGCGCCCTCGTAGATGAAGCCGGTGTCGCCCTCGGCGCAGGACACCGTCACCGCCTGGCCAGTGCTCAGATGGTCGGTGGCATCACCACAGCCGACCACCGCCGGGATGCCCAGTTCGCGGGCGATGATGGCGGCGTGACAGGTGCGCCCGCCACGGTTGGTGACGATGGCCGCGGCGCGCTTCATCACCGGCTCCCAGTCCGGGTCGGTCATGTCCGCGACCAGCACCTCGCCCGGCTGCAGCTCACCCATCCGCGACGGGCTGTCGATCACCCGCGCGGCGCCGACACCGATACCCTGACCGACACTGCGGCCGGTCACCAGCACCTTGGACTTCTCCTTCAACTGATAGCGGCGCAGCACCTGCGAGTCGCCGCGCGCCTTCACCGTCTCGGGGCGCGCCTGCAGGATGTACAGCTCGCCGTCCTCGCCGTCCCTGCCCCACTCGATGTCCATGGGACGCCCGTAGTGTTCCTCGATGATCAGCGCCTGACGCGCCAGCGCCTCGACCTCGGCATCGCTCAGGCAAAAACACCGCCGGTCGTCCTCGGGCACGTCCACGGTGGTGGTCGAACGCCCGGCCCCGACGCTGTCGGTATAGATCATCTTGACCATCTTGCTGCCGCGATGGCGCGAGATCACCGCCGGCCGGCCGGCGCGCAGCGTCGGCTTGTGCACGTAGAACTCGTCCGGGTTGACCGTGCCCTGCACCACGGTCTCACCCAGACCGTACGAGGCGGTCACGAACACCGCATCGCGAAAGCCGGTTTCCGTATCCAGGGTGAACATCACGCCGGCAGCGCCGATGTCACTGCGCACCATGCGCTGGATGCCCGCCGACAGCGCCACCACTTCGTGGGCGAAGCCCTGGTGCACGCGGTAGGCGATGGCGCGGTCATTGAACAGGGAGGCGAACACGTGACGTACCGCGTTCAGCACGTGATCCGCCCCGCGGATGTTCAGGAACGTCTCCTGCTGGCCGGCGAAGGACGCGTCCGGCAGGTCCTCTGCGGTGGCCGACGAGCGAACCGCCACCGACACATCGCCATGCTCGCCGCACAGCTGCCGGTAGGCGTCGACGATGCCCTGCTCGAGGCCATCCGGGAACGGCTGCTGAAGGATCCAGCCACGAATCTTCTCGCCTGCCGCCAGCAGCGCCGTCACGTCGTCGACGTCCAGCGCGTCCAACTCGGCCTTGATGCGATCAGCCAGCCCGTCCTTCGCCAGAAAGTCGCGATACGCCTGCGCCGTGGTGGCAAACCCGCCCGGCACCCTGACGCCCAGCGGCGCCAGGTGGCTGATCATCTCGCCCAGGGAGGCGTTCTTGCCGCCCACCTGCTCGACATCATGCATGCCCAGGGTGTCGAACCAACGCAGATAATCGGACATGCACAACTCCGGAAGAACAACTGGACCAAAAAGTGATTTTTCCAACCCGGCCGGCGAAGGTTACACCTCCCGATCGGGCGAAAAATGCCGGGCGCGACCCGACAGTGGCATCTATTTTGCCAGACCCGGCCAACACACCGAAGCAGACCGCCTCAGAACCCCGATTCCACTGAACGCTATTGCAGTTCCCGCCGGGCTTGATCAAGGTCAGCGGGCGCTTGCTTTTTAGACTGTCGGCCTCATAATTCGCAGCGCGTTCGTTATAGGCTTTTTGGGCCTACCGCACTCTTGCGATTTCTTCACCTTGCCAACAAATAGGGGCATGTTATGCAGAACAAATTGATGATCGGAAAACTCGCAGCGGTTGCGCTGTTCGCCACCCTGTCCGCCGGTTGCGCGACCAAGGGTTACGTGAACGAGCAGGTTGCCCAAGCCAAGTCTGCGGCCGACAGCGCCCAGGCCACGGCCAACGCTGCCGCGTCCAAGGCTGACGCCGCCGGCGCCACCGCCAACGAAGCGCTGGCCGCCGCCAAGGCTGCCCAGCAGTGCTGCGTCGACACCAACGAGAAGATCGACCGCATGTTCAAGAAGTCGATGCTGAAGTAAGCATCGCCTTGTAGAGCCAAATAAAAAGGCGGGGCCAGCACATGCCGGCCCCGCCTTCTTTGTGTGTGTCGAGGCAAAAGCCCCGACCGTGGCGCCACACCCCTTAGCGTTGCGCCACCCGACGGTGGGTGTCTTCACCGGGCTCCGAAGCGGTCTCGTCGCGCGCGTCCATCAATCGCGCGCCGTTGATGTAAGTGATCGGCACCGGCATGCCACTGGGCTTCTGCAGCTCGCGTCGCACCGTCACCCAATCGACGTCGGCGGTGGACACACCCCGGTCGGCGAGCAGCCTGGAAATCTCTCCCAGCGCGCCCTGCTTGCGCCCCTGCTCCTCCTTCAACGGCGGGTGCGCCTCAAGGTACGTGACACCGAACGCCTGGCCGATCTTGAACGGCTGGCTGACAAACATCACCTGCGTGCCCAACGTGACCTGACCGAACAGGGCCTCGATGTGTTCCGGGTACAGCCGCAGACACCCGTGCGTCACGCGCATGCCGATGCCGTACGGCCGGTTGGTGCCGTGAATCAGGTAGCTGGGGAGACTCAGACGAAGCGCGTACTGACCGAGCGGGTTGTCCGGCCCCGCCGGCACCACCCGCGGCAGGATGTCGCCCCGCTCGGCGTGCTCGATGCGGATTGACTCCGGCGGCGTCCAGCTGGGATTGGGCAGCTTTTGCGTGATCTTGGTGATGCCCAGCGGGCTGCGCCAGTCGTAGCGGCCGATACTCAGCGGGTAGGTCACCACCTGCCTGAACTCACCCTTGGACGGCGGAAAGTAGTACATCCGCATTTCCGGCAGGTTGATGACGATGCCTTCCCGGCGCGTCTTCGGCAGGATGTGCTGCGTCGGCAACGTCACCCGTGTGCCCTCACCGGGCATCCACGGATCGACACCCCGGTTGGCCATCTTGATTTCGTTGTAGCCAAGCCCGCCACGGCGCGCGATGTCGAGCAGCGTGTCCTCGTGGCGCGCGTCCACCACGCGCACCTGGCCGACCAGGTCGACTTCCGCCGGTGGCAACGGCAAGGTCTCGGCCCGGGCGCCGAAAGCCATCGCAGCGAGCGCCGCCAGAACGGCGCCAGACCCAAAACGCTTGTGGGCACGTAGAACGGTCACGCGAAACACGCTCCGGCGAAAAATGGCGCGAAGAAAAATGGCGCGAAAGTGTATAGCAAAGCGCCGTCTGCTCGGCGCCGTGTCTTGGTCCGCGCCGCTGCCTCGACACACCCTTGAAGTGTACTGCGCGCGCGCGATGCCGACTCAGGCCGAGATGCGCTCCAGGCCGTTCAGGTACGGGCGCAGCACGTCCGGCACCGTGACCGAGCCGTCGGCCTGCTGGTAGTTCTCCAGCACCGCCACCAGCGTGCGGCCCACGGCCAGGCCGGACCCGTTCAGCGTGTGCAGCAGTTCCGGCTTGCCGGTGGCCGGATTGCGCCAGCGCGCCTTCAGGCGCCGGGCCTGAAAGTCACCGAAGTTCGAGCACGAGGAGATTTCCCGGTACTTGCCCTGCCCCGGCAGCCAGACTTCGAGGTCATAGGTCTTGGCCGCGGAAAAGCCCATGTCGCCGGTGCACAGCGCCATCACCCGGTACGGCAGGCCGAGCTGCTGCAAGACCGCCTCTGCATCGGCGGTGAGCTCCTCATGCGCCTGCCAGGACGTCTCCGGCGGCACCAGGCGCACCAGCTCGACCTTCTCGAACTGGTGCTGGCGGATCATGCCGCGCGTGTCCTTGCCGTAGCTGCCGGCCTCGCGCCGGAAGCACGGCGTGTGCGCCACCAGCTGCAGCGGCAGCTCGCCGGCGTCGACGATGCTGTCGCGCGCGATGTTGGTGACCGGCACCTCGGCGGTGGGAATCAGGTAATACCCGTCACGGGTGACGAACTGGTCGTCCTCGAACTTCGGCAGCTGGCCGGTGCCCAGCAGGCTGTCGGCATTGGCCAGAAACGGTACATACACCTCGGTGTAGCCGTGCTGGCGGGTGTGCAGGTCCAGCATGAACTGCGTCAACGCCCGCTGCAGCGCGGCCAGTGGCCCGCGCAACAGACTGAAGCGGGCGCCGGCGATCTTGCTGGCGGTCTCGAAATCCAGTCCGCCGAGTGCCTCGCCAAGATCGACATGATCGCGCGGCTCGAAATCGAACGCCGGCGGCTGCCCCCAACGCCGCAGCTCGACGTTGTCGTCCTCGCTGCGGCCGACCGGCACCGATTCGTGCGGGAGGTTGGGGATTTCCAGGCAGTAGGCGTCGAGTGCCTCCTGCACGGCCTTCAGATCGGCCTCCAGCTGCGACAGGCGCTCGCCGACACCGGCCACCTGCGCCAGCAGCGGCGCGGCATCCTCACCGCGGCGCTTGGCCTCGCCGACCGCCTTGGACACACGGTTGCGCTCGGCCTGCAGCTGCTCGGTTTCGGTCTGCACCGCCTTGCGGCGCGCCTCCAGTTCGGCCAGGCGCGCCTGGTCCAGCGTGAAGCCGCGCGTGGCCAGTGCGGCCGCGATCTGGTCCGGTTCGCGGCGCAGCCGCTGCGGGTCGAGCACCGGTCAGCCCTTGAGCGCTTCGATGATCATCTCGGCCGCCTGCACCGTCATGCGGTTCAGCGCCTCGCGCGTGGCGGCGCCGATGTGCGGGCACAACACCACGTTGTCCAGCGTCAGCAGCTCGGGATGATTCGGCGGCTCGGCCTCGTAGACGTCGAGCCCGGCGCCGGCGATCTCGCCGGCCTTGAGCGCCGCGATCAGTGCCGGCTCGTCCACCACCTCGCCACGCGCGGTGTTGATGAAGATGGCATTGCGCTTCATGCGCGCGAACTGGGCCGTGCTGAACAGGCCACGGGTCGAATCCAGCAGCGGCACGTGCACGGTGATGTAGTCGGCGGCATCGATGACGTCATCGACCGTCTCCACCTTGCGCACACCGTGCTCGGCCATGCCGGCCGCATCCACGAACGGGTCGTAACCGACCACCTGCATGTCGAACGCCAGCGCGCGCTTGGCCACCAGCTTGCCGATGTTGCCGAAGCCGACGATGCCCAGCGTCTTGCCGGCCAGTTCCACGCCGGTGAAACGGTCGCGGTCCCAGCCTTCACCCGAGCGCACGTAACGGTCGGCGGCGGCCAGCTTGCGCGACACCGCCAGCATCAGGCCGAACACCAGCTCGGCCACCGACACCACGTTGGCCTGGGGCGTGTTGCGCACCGTAAGGCCCTTCTCCTTGGCGTAGGCGAGGTCCACCTTGTCCAGACCGCTGCCGGCACGGGCCACGATCTTCAGCTTCGCGGCGTTGTCGATGACCTGCCGGGACACCCGCGTGTAGGTCTTGATCATCAGCGCGTCGTAGTCGCCGACGATCTGGGCCAGTGTCTGCTCGTCCGTGCGCTCGCGCACGTCCACATCGAAATGGTCACGCAGCAGGTCGATACCGGCCTGCTCCAGGGTTTCCGCCACCAGGACGCGTTTTTTGCTGCTCATGCCTTGCTCAGTCCAGGTAGTGGTCCAGCACCTTGATGATGCGGTAGGCCGCCGTCACCGTCGGCACCGGAATGCCCAGCTCGCGCCCCTTGTCCACGAACGGCTTCACGATGTAGTCGACCTCGGTCTTCTTGCCGCGCACCACGTCGTCGTGCATGGACGTGCGCCCGGCGTAGCCCTGTGCCTTCATCCGCTCGCCGAAGCCCAGCAGCAGCTGCACGGCCTCGTCGTCGGTCTTGCACTCGTACACGTCCTTCAGGCGCGACAGCGGCGCGTAGAAGTTCTGTGGCTCGTAGCCCAGCGCGCTGTACACGGCCAGCAGCTCGCGGGAGATGGCCACGTAGTGCTCGGCGCCCTCGCGCAGCGTCATGCCGTCGACGAAGGTCAGATCGTCGTTGCCGGCCAGCGTGCTCACGGACCAGGCCGACGCGTTGCAGATCTGCGCCAGCTTTTCCCACAGCACCTGCTGGATGCAGTCCACCGCCTTGGCACCCAGGCCGGCCTTGTTGAAGGCGTCGGCCAGCGCCTGCGCCCGCGGGCTGACGGTGCCGTCGAGCTCGCCGAAATAGGCCGTGGTCGGCACCGTCACGTGGTTCTTGACGAAGCCCGGGGCTTCCAGGGTGCCGCCCTCGATGGCCGAGGCCCCCATCACCTTGGCCGGATCGCCGATCCACTCGGCCAGGATGCCTTCCTTGACGATGTTGTTCTGCACCGAGCAGACCGTCTTGAGGCGGTCCTTCAGGCAATCGGCGGAGGCCAGCGCCGTCTCGCTGTCCTTGGCCTTGGTCGCCAGGATCATGTAGTCGAACTCGCCCTTCGCATCGGCCGGGTTGCTGACCGCGCTCAGGTTGTCGCGAACGTGGTGCTCGCCGCGCACGCCCTCGATGCGCAGACCGTCGCGGTTGACGGCGTCGGCATGCGCCGGGCGGGCGATCAGGGTGGTGTCGACACCGGTCTCCGCCAGGTAGCCGCCGATCACCGAGCCGAGGCCACCGGCCCCCAGAATGCATACGCGCATGTCACGATCTCCACATGTAGATAAAGGGGTCCGCGCGGGCCACCGGACTTCCCGCGCCAAGCCGGCAATTGTTCTGGCCCGCCGTCGACGCTGTCAACGCGCGAACGGCCGGCCGCAGCGGTTGCAGGTCGTAACCGCGTTCCTCGTGCTCGCTGATGTCGAGGCCGGTGGTCTCCGTGTCGGCGTCCACGCGCAGGCCGGTCAGCGCGTCGATGCCCCTCAACAGCGGGTAGCTGAGCGCGCGGCTGCGCTCAGAGCGCGTCCGGACCGGTCTCGCCAGTGCGAATGCGGATCACCTGCTCGAGCGAGGTGACAAAGATCTTGCCGTCGCCGATCTTGCCGCTGTTGGCGGCACCGGCGATGGCCTCGACCACGCGCTCGGCGTCGTCATCCTGCACCGCCACCTCGATCCGCATCTTGGCAATAAAATCGACCACGTACTCGGCGCCACGGTAGATTTCGGTATGCCCTTTCTGGCGACCGAAACCGCGCACCTCGGCCACCGTCATGCCGGTAATGCCGATGGTGCCCAGCGCGTCGCGCACGTCGTCCAGCTTGTGCGGCTTGATGACCGCCGTGATGAGTTTCATGCCCCTGCTCCCTGATTCTTGGCAAACGGCGCCTGGCACGCGCCGGGGCGCATAAGGTACACGAAAGCCCCCACCCCTCTGCTCCTACCGGCAGCCATGCACCAGCCCTGCGGCCGTTTCGCGCCCTCCCCCACCGGCCCCCTGCACCTTGGATCACTGCTGGCCGCCGTCGGCAGCTTTCTGGCCGCCCGCGCCGCCGGCGGCCGCTGGCTGGTGCGCGTCGAGGACATCGACCCGCCGCGCGTGGTTGCCGGCGCCGCCGACGCCATCCTGCACAGCCTGGAAGCGCATGGCCTGCGCTGGGACGGCGAGGTGCTGTGGCAAAGCCAGCGCGCGGACGCCTACCACGCCGCCCTGGAACACCTGCGGCGCGTCGGTCTCGTCTATCCGTGCGCCTGCACGCGGCGCGAGCTGGCCGCCGTGGCCCGCGCCGGCGTGGACGGCCCGGTGTATCCGGGCACCTGCCGCGCCGGCCTGCCGTCCGGAGCTGCGTCCGGACGGCAGG
>OBIC01000473.1_pt1 | contig 10579 bp, 9 predicted proteins | sample 1519831 | NCBI WGS metagenome assembly OBIC01 (sample SAMN03019805, study PRJEB22545) | beach sand metagenome | biome: beach; feature: sea beach; material: beach sand | place: USA: Municipal Pensacola Beach, FL | collected 2010-10-20 | depth 40-45 cm m | reverse complement strand
TTCAGGGCATGGCCGACCTTGCCGCGTCGGTCGGGAAGGTAGACCTCGCCGCTCAGGCCGTCCGCTGTCACGGGCACTCCGGATGCACGCAGCACGGTTGCCAGTGCGGCGGGGCCGCATTCGAAGTCGCGCTGCGGGAAGAACGGCGTTTCGGTGAGTTCGACCGCGGTGGGCAGTGTCGGTTGCGACGTCTGGAGGTGGGCGCAGCCGGCCAGAGTGAGGCTCATCAGCAGCGCCAGCCAGCCGGAAAGCGGCCGGCCGGCGCCACTGCGGCATGTCATCTGCGGTTGAAGATGTTCAGCACGCCGGCCAGGTCGAGCACCAGCAGCACAATGGCCACCACGCCTACCACGGCCAGCGCGCCGCTGCCGGCCGGCATCTCATCCATGTGCTGTTGTAGATCGGCCAGTTCGCGGTCGCTGAGCGAGGCAACGCGCAGGCGGGCATCGGCCGGATCCACACCGCGCGCGATCAGTTGCTGCTGCACGTCATCGCGCGCCAGCGCCTGCAGAACCTGGTCACGCAGGCCCTGGTCGTGCGCGGCTGACAGCTGCATCTGCGTGGTGACGGTGGCGGCCTGGGCGCCACTCACCGCCAGCCCGAAGGCGCCCACGTGCAGCGCGAGAAGGCAGGCGAAGGCTTTTCTCAGGCATCCGAGCTTCTTCTGCATTGTGTGTCTCCGTTACGAGTTGGCCACTGTGCCGGGGGCGCGGATGTCCGAGGCCACCGGTCGGTCGCCATTAAAGCGCCGCCCCGAGTGCCTCGCAAGCCGGTTGGTGGGCATGTGGCCGCCGCGGGTGTGGTGAACGACCACCCGCCTGCAGGTAGGCGTAGCAGATCGTGCTGCCGACGAAGCGGAAGCCGCGGCGCCGCAAGTCCCTGGAAAGCGCGTCCGACAGTGCGGTGCGCGCCGGCACCTGACTCATGTCATGCCACAGGTTGTGGATGGGGCGATGGTCGACCCACTGCCACAGGTAACGGTCGAAACTGCCGAATTCGCGCTGTATGGCCAGGAACGCGCGCGCGTTCCCAATCGAAGCGCCGATCTTGAGCCGGTTCCGCACGATGCCGGCATCCGCCAGCAGTCGCGCCTGGTCCGTCTCGTCGAAGGTTGCCACGCGCGCCGGGTCGAAGCCCCGGTAGGCTGCCCGGTAGGCAGGCCGCTTGTTGAGGATGGTGGACCAGGACAAGCCGGCCTGGGCACCTTCCAGGATGAGAAACTCGAACAGCACGCGGTCGTCGTGCTGCGGCACGCCCCACTCGCGGTCGTGGTAGTCCCTCTCGGCCGCGCTGCGTGCCCACGGGCAGCGCCCGTTGGCGCCGGGCATCAGCCGGGCCACTGCACTGCGGCGCGCACGTGCGCAGCCGCCAGCCTTATGCCATCCGTGTCCTGCCCCAGCACGGCCAGGGTGCCCTTTCCGAGCGGCTCCAGGTGGCCGGTGTAGCCGCGCCGGCTGAAGCTGTCCGTCCCGGTTTTTTCCGGTACCAGCATCACGGTTACCAGGCCGCGCGGCGTGCGCACCAGCAGGTGGGCGATGAGATGCTCACCGATCGTGCAGTCCTCGGCGAACACCACGTCCTGCAGGGTGCCGGTCAGTCGGGCACCGACGGCAGCCAACTTGTCGGCCACGGTGTCGGCGTCCAGTGCCGGGCCGGCGTGGGCGTGACGGTCGACGGCATGCGCGTACAGCTGCTGCTCGATGCCGGTGAGGCCCGGCAGCACCCACAGCGCGAGCAGGGCGGCACCGCCGGCAAGCGCGCCGACGGCGAACTCGGGCCAGGCGCGTGATGACGTCGCCGGCGGCGCGGCGGCGAATCCGAGCTGGCCCAGTGCGCCGGATATCAGGCGCATCTGCCGTACCAGCTGCCGGCAGCCGCGGCACATCAGCAGATGCGCGCGCAGGCGCAGTGCGGCGGGCCAGGGCAGCGCGCCTTCCAGGTAGTCGCTGGCACCCGCCGTGACATCCTTGCAGCTAAACATCCTCGCCTCGTTGGTACGCGTCGATGGCTGCCCACACCCGCAGTCGGGCGCGGTGCAGCAGCACTCGTGCATTGGACGCGCTGATGTCCAGCGCGTTACAGATTTCATCCAGCGGCTGGCCGGCCAGCTCGCGCAGCGTCAGCACGGCGCGCTGGGTGTGCGGCAGTTGGTCGATGGCGCGGGTGAGGGCGGCCTGCAGTTCGTCGTTGCCCAGCAGCGCGTCGGGCGTGTCGGCATGCCAGGGGTGCGGTGGTTGATGCCAGTGACCGTTGTCGGCGAAGCGTCCCGCCAGCGCGGACATATCGTCCTCGTTGGAGAAATCACCGCTTGCCACTTCACGTCCCGCACGGCGCAGGCGCGAAATGGCCGTGTTCGTCAGGATGCGCAACACCCACGTCGACAGGCTGGCGCGCGCCTCGAAGCGCGGCAACGCCTTCAGTACCGCCTCCCAGGTGTCCTGGACCACGTCGTCGGCTGCGCCGGGGCCGACCAGTCCGCGCGCGACCCGCGACAGGCGGTCGTTCAGGGATTGCACCAGATGCTGGAAAGCCGCCTGGTCACCGGCACGCAGACGCGCCAGCAAGGCTGATTCATCCCAATCCTGCGCCAAGTTGCCCTCGTTGCGTGGGCGGCTTTGCGGTTCGCACGCCTCGGCGGTTGATTGTGGCACGCAAGACTACCGCGGAGCCTGCGCCGGTGGGGCGTTGGCGGCCTTGGTAACGACGTCGCTGGCATGGTGGCTATGGGTGGACTCGAACCACCGACCCCGGCATTATGAGTGCCGTGCTCTAACCGACTGAGCTACATAGCCATGTGATCGGAAGGGCGCATAGTTTAGCAGCAAAGCCGCGGTTGGCCGAAGTCGTTTTTCGGCGGCCAGTGGTAATCGCCTGCCTCAAGGAGCTTCTCGTGCACTGCCTGTTGCGTCACCCCGGCCGGCCGTTGGCTGCCGTGGGTCTTTTGCTGCTGTTGTCCGGCTGCGGCCAGACCGGTCCGTTGTATCTGCCGCCGCCGCAGGCGCCGGCCACGCCGGAGCAGGCGCAGACGCCTGCGCCCGAGGCGCCATGACGGCGCTGCGCTATGTGCGTGGTGCGTTGCAGATGGAGCAGGCGGACCTGGCGGCGGTGGCGGCGGAGTTCGGCACACCGTGCTACGTCTACTCGCGCGCCGTCATCGAGGCCGCCTACAACGCCTATGACGCGGCCTTCGGGCAGCGTCCGCACCGCATCTGTTATGCCGTCAAGGCCAATTCCAACCTTGCCGTCCTGAATCTGCTGGCGCGCCTGGGGGCGGGCTTCGATGTGGTGTCCGGCGGCGAGTTGGCGCGCGTACTGCGCGCCGGCGGCGACGCCGGGCGGGTGGTGTTCTCCGGTGTCGGCAAGTGTGCCGACGAGCTGCGCGCGGCGTTGGCCGCCGGCATCGGCTGCTTCAACGTGGAGTCGGCCGCCGAACTGGAGCGGCTGAACCGGGTGGCGATGGAGATGGGCCTGAAGGCGCCGCTGGCGCTGCGCGTCAACCCGGACGTCGACGCCCGTACCCATCCGTACATTTCCACCGGGCTGCGGGAGAACAAGTTCGGCATCCCGGCCGCCGAGGCGCCGGCGTTGTACCGGCATGCTGCGGCTCTACCGGGTGTGCAGGTGCGTGGCATTGCCTGCCACATCGGCTCGCAGTTGACCGATCTGGCGCCGCTGGCCGAGGCGGCCGGGCGCGTGGCCGCGTTGCGACAGGCGCTGCTGGACGAGGGCATCGGCATCGAGCACGTCGATCTCGGCGGCGGTCTGGGCATTGCGTACGAGAACGAGGCGGTGCCGTCACACGCCGACTACGTGGCAGCCATCAGCGCGCCGTTTGCCGGCAGCGGGGTGAGTATTTCGATTGAGCCGGGACGCTCCATCGTCGGGCCGGCCGGCGTGCTGCTGACACGGGTGGAGTACCTGAAGCCCGGCGCGGAGCGCAACTTCGCCATCGTCGATGCAGCCATGAACGACCTGCTGCGCCCGGCCCTGTACGACGCCCACCATGCGGTGCTGCCGCTTCGTGACAGCGGAAGCCGGGAACCGATGTCGTGGGAACTGGTGGGGCCGGTGTGCGAGAGCGGGGATTTTCTGGCCCGGGAGCGTTCCCTGGCGCTGGCCGAGGGCGACCTGCTGGCGCTGCGCGACGCCGGGGCCTACGGCTTTGTGATGAGCAGCAACTACAACAGCCGGCCGCGACCGGCCGAAGTGCTGGTGGACGGTGCCCAGGCGCACCTGATCCGTGCCCGCGAGACACAGGATGACCTGTGGCGCGGCGAGGTGATGCCCGCCGGCTGAGCGCCGGCGGGCCGACCACCGGGGCGTGCGCCCCGGTGGTCTTGGCTGTCAGAACGAGAAGCCGACGCCGGCGTTCACGCCGCGGTCGTCATCGGCCGAGGTCGGGCCGTTCTTGTCCATGTAGTCGAGCTTCAGCACCACTTGATCGGTCAGCCAGTAGTTGAAGCCGACGTCGATCTGCCGGAACTTGCTGTCGGTGCTGTCGCCGGCGGCGTTGTCCCAGCGGTTGTAGCGGGCGAACACGCCCCACTGGTCGTTCAGGCGCCAGGACGGCTCCACGTACCAGCCGTTCTGCTCGTCACGACCGAAGGATTCGGCCTGATCGCCGCCGATGTCCCACGCCGCATACAGGGCGCGCAGGCCGAACGGTCCGCGCTGCAGCACGGCATGGGCTTCCCACAGGAAGGCCCGGGCGCGATCGCCTGTGCTTTGCGTGACGTCGTCCTGATACTGGCCGGACAGCGCCAGCTCCAGGCCGGGGATGCCCTGGTAGCGGATGCGTGCGGTCGCGGCCGGATCCTCGGCCACCGCCTCGGACACCTTCTGGCGCCCGCTGCGCGGCAGGAACGCGCTGCTGCCGCTGACCGGCACCTTCAGGCCCGAGTGCACGGCCAGGTTGTAGTTCCAGCCGGGGGTCAGGGCGCCGCGCAGGCCGACACCGCCTTCCCACCAGGTGGTCGGAATGATGGCGCTTTCGATCGGGTTGCGCTCCACGCCGTAGAAGGTGTCGGGCTCGTGATGCTCGTTCAGGATGCCGACCGGCAGCAGGAACAAGCCGGCCTGGGCGTGCTGGGTGTCGGTCAGGTCACGCTCGATGTACGCCTGTTCGAGTTCGACCTCGCCTTCCTTACCCTCGCCGGCGAGCGAGTGTTCAAGTTCGACTTCCGTGAACAGGCGGGTCTTTTCATCGAATTCGTAGCCCAGGAACAGCACGAAACGATGGAAGTCGATCTCGTCCTTGCTCTGCAGGTTGTTCCAGTGCATCTCGCCGTAGCCGCCGAGGCTGGTCTTCTCGGTCCAGGACGGGCCACGGGCGGCGGCCTCGTGCTCGGCCCGTTCGACCGCTTCGCCGGTAGCGGCGACCTGTTCCTTGATTTGCGCGTTTTCGTTCTTCAGCGCGGCGATTTCCTGCTGCGCGGCGACCAGCTGGGCCTGCAGTTGCGCCAGGGTCTGTTCGATGCTGTCGATCGAGGTCTCGGCCTGCGCGTTTGGCACAAGCGCAGCGGTCAGCGCGGCGGCGGCCACCGCGCCGCGGGTGGTGTGACGGCGGATCATGGGTCCTCCCTGTGTTCGTCGGGTGCCACGGCCGAAGCGCCGGGCTTGGCGAATGTTATCAAAATAAGAACGATTCGCATTTTATTTTTCATTTTTGTTGATGCCCGTCAGTCACCGCAGGCACACGCGTGTGCCTGCGCCGCGCATCGCCCGGTGTGGCGGCGTGCGCGGCGGGGCAGCGTCGGTGGACGGGGGCGGCTTCAGCCGCCGGCGAGGGCTTGGCGGATAAAGCCGGTGGCTTCGGACAGCGGGATGTTCTCGGCGGTGTCGGCGCGGCGGGCCTTGTATTCGACCTGGCCTTCCTTGAGGCCACGGTCGCCAATCACCAGCCGGTGCGGAATGCCGATCAGGTCCATGTCGGCGAACATGACGCCCGGCCGCTCGGGGCGGTCGTCGAGCAGCACATCGACGCCGGCGGCGGTCAGTTCCGCGTAGAGCTTGTCGGTGGCCTCGGCGACCGCCGGCGACTTGTGCAGGTTGATCGGCACCAGCGCCACTTCGAACGGTGCCAGCGCCTGTGGCCATACGATGCCGCGCGCGTCGTGGTTCTGCTCGATGGCGGCCGCCACCACCCGTGAAACGCCGATGCCGTAGCAGCCCATGGTCATCACCGCCTCGCGGCCGTGTTCGTCCAGCACGGTGCAGGCGAGTTTTTCGCTGTAGACGGTGCCCAGCTTGAACACGTGCCCGACTTCAATGCCACGCGCGATGGCCAGCGGCCCGCTGCCATCCGGTGCCGGTTCGCCGGCCACGACGTTGCGGATGTCGGCGACTGCCGGCTCGGGCAGGTCGCGGGCGAAGTTGACGCCTGTCAGGTGATAACCGTGGGCGTTGGCGCCACACACGAAATCCGCCAGTGCGGCGGCGTCGCGGTCGGCGATCACCGGCCCCGGGAAGTCGACCGGCCCCACCGAGCCGAAGTCGCAGCCAAGCGCCGCCTGGACTTCGGCCGGGGTGGCGAACTGCAGCGGTTGCGCCAGCTGTGGCAGGCGCAGCGCCTTGACGGCGTTGAGTTCGTGGTCGCCGCGCAGCAGCAGCGCCACCAGGCCGCCGTCGGCGCCACGCAGTACGAGTGTCTTGACGATGCGCTCCGCCGGCACCCCCAGAAAGGCGCTGACTTCGGCGATGGTGTGCTGGCCGGGGGTATGCACGGATTCGCGCGAAGCCGTCGCCGGCGGGCGCTCTGGCGGCGGCGGCGCCTGGGTCAGTTCCACGTTGGCCGCGTAGCCGCCCTCGGAATACGCGATCGCGTCTTCCCCGGATTCGGCCAGCACGTGGAACTCGTGCGAGCTGGCGCCGCCGATGCTGCCGGTGTCGGCGGCCACGGCACGAAACGTCAGCCCCAGGCGGCCGAAGATGGCTTCATAGGCGGCGTACATTGCCGTGTAGGTTTCATCCAGGCTGTCGTCATCGCGGTGGAAGGAGTAGGCGTCCTTCATCAGGAACTCGCGCGCCCGCATCACACCGAAGCGGGGGCGGATCTCGTCGCGGAACTTGGTCTGGATCTGGTAGAAACAGGCCGGCAGCTGGCGGTAGCTGGTGACCTTCTGGCGCACGATGTCGGTGATCACCTCCTCGTGCGTGGGGCCGAAGCAGAACTCGCGGTGATGGCGGTCCTTGAAGCGCAGCAGTTCCGGGCCGTATTTCTCCCAGCGGGCCGATTCCTGCCACAGCTCGGCCGGTTGCACTGCCGGCATCAGCAGTTCCTGGGCGCCGGCGCGGTCCATCTCTTCACGCACCACCCGCTCGGCCTTGCGTAACACGCGCAGTCCGAGCGGTAACCAGCTGTAGATGCCTGTGGCCAGCCGGCTGATCAGGCCGGCGCGCAGCATCAGGCGCTGGCTGATGACCTCCGCGTCGGCCGGGTCTTCGCGCAGCGTGGCCAGCAGAAAGCGCGAGGTGCGCATGGGGACTCCTTGACGAAAGCGGCTGAACCGGAAGTGGCCGGCGGATGGCCGGCCGACAACCGCCGATTATCCGCCAAGCATGGCGTCAGCCGGAAAACCGGGGGTGGCCGCCGGGAGGGTTGGCGCCCCCCGGTCAGGTCGGTGGGTGTCCGACGTCAGACGTCGATATCGGCAAACAGTGCCGTGGACAGGTAGCGCTCGCCGGCCGACGGGATGATGGCCACGATGGTCTTGCCCGCGGCCTCCGGGCGCTTGGCGATCTGCTCGGCCGCCCACAGCGCGGCGCCAGAGCTGATGCCGACGAACAGCCCTTCCTCGACCGCGGCGCGACGCGCGTAGGCCATCGCGTCCTCGTTGGAAACCTGCACGATCTCGTCGATCACGCCGGTGTTCAGGATGGCGGGCACGAAGCCGGCGCCGATGCCCTGGATCTTGTGCGGCGCGGGCTTGCCGCCGGACAGCACGGGCGACGCGGACGGCTCCACGGCAATGGCCTTGAACGACGGCCGGCGCGATTTGATGACTTCCGACACGCCGGTGATGGTGCCGCCGGTGCCGACGCCGGAGATCAGGTAGTCAACGTTGCCGTCGGTGTCGCGCCAGATTTCCTCGGCCGTGGTCCGGCGGTGCACGTCCGGGTTGGCCGGGTTCTCGAACTGCTGTGGCATGAGGCTGCCGGGCCGCTCGGCCAGCAGTTCGCGGGCGCGCTCGATGGCACCGGTCATGCCTTTCTCGGCCGGGGTGAGCACGATTTCGGCGCCCAGCGCACGCAGCACCTTGCGCCGCTCGATGCTCATCGAGGCCGGCATGGTCAGCGTCAGCCGGTAGCCGCGCGCGGCGCAGACGAAGGCCAGCGCGATACCGGTGTTGCCCGAGGTGGGCTCGATGATCTCGCCGCCGGGCGCCAGGCGGCCGCTGCGTTCGGCGGCCTCGATCATGGACAGGCCGATGCGGTCCTTGACCGACGACAGCGGATTGAAGAACTCGAGCTTGGCCAGCACCGTGGCATCGCTTTTGATCATGCGGCGAATGCGCACCAGCGGCGTGTTGCCGATGGTCTGGGTGATGTCGTCGAAAATACGCGCCATGATGGCTTCCTCGTGCCGGCCCGGATGCGGGACTGGGAGCCCGATTCTAGGAACGGCCGCCGGCACAGAGCAAATGCGATTTAATGTCCCGCTTATGCCTTTTACTACGACACGTGTGCCCCGGGCTCCGCGAGCGCGATGGCGATGAACGCATCAACGGCCATCCGCGGCGTTTATGCGCTGGCCGACACTTCGCTGCTCGAGGACGCCGTCTTCCTGGAACGGGTGGAAGCGGCGCTGCGCGGCGGTGTGGCGGTGGTGCAGTACCGCGACAAGTCGACCGATGCCAGCCGCCGCCAGCACCAGGCATCGGCGCTGGTGAGCATGTGTCGGCGTCACGGGGCGGCGCTGATCGTCAATGACGATGTCGACCTCGCGCTGGCGGTGGGCGCCGACGGCGTGCACCTGGGCCGCGACGACGCCTCGCCGGCCCTGGCGCGGGTGCGCCTGGGACCGGCGGCGCTGATCGGCGCCACCTGTTACAACCGGCTGGAGCTGGCTGCGCCGGCGCTGGCCGCGGGTGCCGATCACGTGGCCTTTGGCCGGTTCTATCCGTCCAGCACCAAGCCCGGCGAGATTTACGCCAGCCTCGAACTGCTGCGCGTGGCGCGCGCGACGCTGGATTGTCCGGTGGTGTGCATCGGCGGTATCGGCGTCGACAACGCGGCGCCGCTGGTGGCGGCCGGCGCCGACGCGCTGGCGGTCGGTAGTGCGCTGTTCGCGCCGGGAGTCGACAGCGAGCGCGCGGCCCGCGCCCTGGCCGCGCTGTGGGCGTGATGCGCGAACCGGCCTGACCCTGGCCTCGATTGACCGATTCTGAGGATTCCCTCCCATGCAGCTGTCCGATCAGTTTCTCGCCCGCGCGCTGGAAGTCATTCCCGGCGGCGTCAACTCACCCGTGCGTGCCTTCGGTGCGGTCGGTGGCCAGCCGCCGTTCATCGCCGAGGCGGCCGGGGCCCGTGTGCGCGACGTCGACGGCCGTGACTACATCGACTACGTGTGTTCCTGGGGCGCGGTGATCCTGGGCCACGCGGCGGCGCCGGTGGTGCAGGCGGTGCAGCAGGCGGCGGCGCGCGGGCTGTCCTTCGGCGCGCCGACCGCCGCCGAGGTGGAGCTGGCCGAAACGCTGTGCCGACTGGTGCCGGGGCTCGAACGGGTGCGGCTGGTCAATTCCGGCACCGAGGCCACCATGAGCGCCATTCGCCTGGCGCGCGCCGCCACCGGACGGCCGCTGCTGGTGAAGTTCGCCGGTTGCTATCACGGCCATGCCGACAGCCTGCTGGTGAACGCCGGTTCCGGCGCCCTTACCTTCGGCGTGCCCAGCTCGCCGGGGGTGCCCAGTGACGTTGCCGCGCTGACGCTGACTGCGCCCTACAACGACCTGGCCGCCGTCGAGGCGCTGTTCCAGGCGCGGGGTGCCGACATCGCGGCCGTCATCGTCGAGCCGGTTGCCGGCAACATGGGCTGCGTGTTGCCGCAGCCGGGGTTTCTGGAAGGACTGCGGCGGCTGTGTGACGGGCATGGCAGCGTGCTGATCTTCGACGAGGTGATGACCGGGTTTCGGGTGGCGCTCGGTGGCGCCCAGGCACGTTGCGGCGTGACGGCGGACCTGGTCACCCTGGGCAAGGTGATCGGCGGCGGCATGCCGGTCGGCGCCTACGGCGGGCGCGCCGACCTGATGGCGCAGATGGCACCGGCCGGGCCGGTCTACCAGGCCGGTACCCTGTCCGGCAATCCGCTGGCCACGGCGGCCGGCCTCGCCACGCTGGCGGTGGTGCAGCAGCCGGGTTTCTACGAGCGCCTGGAGGCCATCTCCGGCACCTTGATGGCGGGTCTTCAGGCGGCCGCCGATGCCGCCGGGGTGCCGTTTTCCACCGTGCACGCGGGCGGCATGTTCGGTTTTTTCCTGCGTGAGACGCCACCGCGGGACCTGGCGCAGGCGCAGCAGGCGGACGTGGCACGTTTCGGGCGGCTGTTCCGGGCGCTGCTGGAGGGAACACCGTTTCCCCCCGC
>OBIC01000472.1_pt1 | contig 10585 bp, 7 predicted proteins | sample 1519831 | NCBI WGS metagenome assembly OBIC01 (sample SAMN03019805, study PRJEB22545) | beach sand metagenome | biome: beach; feature: sea beach; material: beach sand | place: USA: Municipal Pensacola Beach, FL | collected 2010-10-20 | depth 40-45 cm m | reverse complement strand
CGGCGCCGTAGGCGCCACCGGATCGACAAGCCGGGAAGCCCCGCGGGCGAAGCCAAGCGCGATTTTTTCAACCGCCTGCACGGCCGCGAGCAAGACCACATCCAACGGGTGCGGGCGAGCATTCTCGCCGTCAAGCTCGCCGATCTCCAGCGGGTGACCGAAACCTACTTGCAACCCAAGAACGCCAGCACCGCGGTCCTGAGCTACGGTGACACGGCAGCCCGCGCCGCAGACTCGTTGCGCCTGAGGCTGCAACGTTTGTGACCATGGGGGTTCAACACTGGGGGGAACTGAAAACCCCAGGTCATCGAAGCATGTCAGAATTGCGCCGTTGTCCCATGGCGCGCCACAATTCCTTCACGTACCGGAAGAAGAGCCGATGAACCCAGACCACAAGCTGACCCACTTAAAGCAGTTGGAAGCCGAAAGCATTCACATCATTCGCGAAGTGGCTGCCGAATTCCGCAACCCTGTCATGCTTTACTCCATCGGCAAGGACTCCGCAGTCATGCTGCACCTGGCGATGAAGGCGTTCGCACCTGGCAAGCCCCCCTTTCCGCTGCTTCACGTGGACACCACCTGGAAATTCCAGGACATGATCCGGTTTCGGGACGAGCTGACGCGCAAGCTGGGCCTTGAGTTGTTGGTGCACATCAATGCTGAGGGCGTTGAGATGGGTGTGGGCCCCTTCACCCACGGCAGCAAGGTCCACACGGATGTGATGAAAACCCAATCGCTCAAGCAAGCGTTGAGCAAATATGGGTTCGACGCCGCTTTCGGGGGCGCTCGCCGTGACGAGGAGAAATCTCGGGCCAAGGAACGGGTGTACTCGTTCCGGGACGAAAACCACCGCTGGGACCCCAAAAACCAGCGCCCCGAGCTTTGGAACCTGTACAACGGGCGGGTGCACAAAGGCGAAAGCATTCGGGTGTTTCCCCTATCGAACTGGACCGAACTCGACATCTGGCAATACATCTACCTGGAAGAGATCCCCATCGTGCCCCTGTACTTTGCTGCTGAGCGGCCAGTTGTGGAGCGCGACGGCGTGCTCATCATGGTCGACGACGACCGCATGCCATTGAAGCCCGGAGAACAGCCAGAACAACGCACGGTCCGGTTTCGTACCCTCGGCTGCTACCCACTGACAGGCGCCATCGAATCCACCGCCAACACGCTGCCTGACATCATCCAGGAGATGCTGCTGACCACAAGCTCAGAGCGACAGGGCCGGGTCATTGATTTCGACCAGGCCGGGTCGATGGAAGAGAAAAAGCGCGAGGGCTACTTTTAACGCCCGATTCACGCCTGGCCAATCGCCTTCGTACCGCCGCTTTCACACCTGCATTGGATTTCCTATGTCGCACCAATCTGAACTCATTGCCCAAGACATTGAAGCCTACCTGCGTCAACATGAGCAAAAGGAGCTGCTGAGACTACTCACCTGTGGCAGCGTCGACGACGGCAAGAGCACACTCATCGGCCGCCTCCTGCATGACTCCAAGATGATTTACGAGGACCAGCTCGACGCCATTCGCAGCGACAGCCGCAAGTCCGGAACCACGGGGGAGGCCGTCGACCTCGCACTTCTAGTGGACGGCCTGCAGGCGGAGCGAGAGCAGGGCATCACCATCGACGTCGCCTACCGCTACTTCTCCACTGCAAGGCGCAAGTTCATCATCGCCGACACCCCGGGCCACGAGCAGTACACGCGCAACATGGCAACCGGAGCCTCTACCTGCGACCTCGCCATCATCCTCATCGATGCACGGCACGGGGTGCAGACACAAACCAAACGCCACAGCTTCATTGCCTCCCTGTTGGGCATTCGCCACGTGATCGTCGCCGTCAACAAAATGGATTTGGTGGACTTCAGTCAGCAGCGGTTCGAAGAAATTCGCAAGGAATACCTCGCGTTCACCGGCCAGCTGAAAATTCCCGACCTGCACTTCATCCCGTTGTCTGCGCTCAACGGCGACAACGTCGTACATCCGAGTGATTCCACACCCTGGTACGATGGATTGCCGTTGATGGAGCTGTTGGAAACCGTGGAGATTGGCGGCGACACCAACCTGGAGACCTTCCGGATGCCGGTGCAATACGTCAACCGGCCCAACCTCAACTTTCGCGGCTACTGCGGGACCATCGCGAGTGGCGTTGTGCACCCGGGCGACGCCATCTGCGTACTACCCAGCGGAAAAACCAGCCGGATCAAGTCCATCGTCAGCTACGAAGGCGAGCTCAACGAAGCCTTTGCCCCCATGGCGGTCACCCTGACCCTCGCTGACGAGATCGACATCAGCCGCGGCGACCTGCTGATCCACCCTGAGCAACGCCCTGCAGTGGGACAGCGATTCGCTGCACACCTGGTCTGGATGAACGAGCAAGCCCTGCTTCCCGGCCGGGAGTACTACCTGAAACACAACACGCGAACCGTCATTGGGCAAGTGACAGAGATTTCCCATCGGATCGACGTCAACACACTGGACGCCCACCCCGGCGGTGATCGACTCAGTCTGAACGAGATTGCGCTCTGTGAGCTGGCAGTGCAGTCACCTCTGGCGTTCGACGCCTACGCCGACAACCCCGGTACCGGTGCGTTCATTCTGATCGACCGCATCAACAACCTCACGGTCGGCGCCGGGATGATTACCCAAAACCTCGAAGAGGGCGACACTGACCAGGAACTGCCCGCCCTGGAGCGGGCCGAACGTGAAGCCCGGTTTCGCCAGCGCAGTGGCTCCGTCGCGCTGACAGGCGCTGCAGCAGGCCTGGCCGAAGCGCTGGAGCGGCGGCTATTTTCGATGGGCCACAACCCGGTTCTGATCACGCCATCACAGTGGCCGGATCTGCAAGCCATTGGCCCTGCTCTCGCGGCCTGGGCGCACCAGAAGGGTCAGCTATTGATCGTCGCCGACGAAGCGGCTGAGTCCTGGGCTGATGCGCACTACCAGACCGCCAAGTTGGCTGACCTCATTGCGGCCCTGCAACGGGACCATTGGATCGAAGCGGCCCAGTAACGGAGTGAGCTGGGGTGGCGCAACCCCAGCGGCTCACTGGGTTTCCGTGTGCGTGTGTGGGCCGCCCCTGCAGACAGCGCCACCCTCAGGGCCGGCCCACACAGTGGTAATCGAAACCCGCCATACGCATGTGCTCTGGCTCATAGACGTTGCGCAAATCCACGAACACCCGGCCTTTCATTTTCTCAAGCAGCGCGTTGAGGTCGAGCCCGCGGTACTGATTCCATTCGGTCATGAGCACCAAGGCGTCGGCATGCTCCACGGCTGAGTAGAGGTCCGAATGATACCGAATGCCGGCCGGCAAGACTTGGCGGGCTTCGGTCATTCCCTGGGGATCATGGGCATCAATTTGGGCACCGCGATCGAGCAGCGGAGGGAGAATCGACAGTGCCGGGGCGTCACGCATGTCGTCGGTTTCGGGCTTGAATGTCAGCCCAAGCACCGCGATGCGTTTGCCAGCAAGGTCCCCGCCCAAGGCATTGCGGATCTTTTTGACCATGCGCGCCTTCTGGGCGGCGTTGACTTCGATGACGCTTTCCACGATGCGACATGGCGCGTCATATTCCTGAGCGATGCGTGTCAGCGCCAAGGTGTCCTTGGGAAAACAGGACCCCCCGTACCCAGGGCCAGGATGCAGAAACTTGCGGCCAATGCGCCCATCGAGCCCCATCCCCTTGGCCACTGCATGGACATCAGCCCCCACCGCTTCACAGAGCGCCGACATTTCGTTGATGAAACTGATCTTCGTCGCCAGGAAGGCATTGGCCGCGTACTTGATCAGCTCCGCGCTTTCCCAGTCGGTCACCTGAATGGGCGTCTCAATCAGGTTGAGTGGCCGGTAGAGCTCCCGCAGCAGTGTCGCCGCTCGCTCTGACTGCACGCCCAGGACCACACGATCGGGGTGCATGAAGTCCTTGATCGCTGCACCCTCGCGCAGAAACTCTGGGTTCGAAGCCACATCGAAGTCCGCCGACGGGTTGCACTCTCGGATGATGCGTTCAACCTGCCGGGCGGTGCCCACTGGCACCGTGGATTTGTCCACCACCACTGTGTAGCCACGCAGGAGCGGAGCCACCATGCGGGCTGCCTCATACACATAACTGAGGTCCGCATAGCCATCGCCCCTGCGACTCGGAGTGCCCACCGCGATAAAGACCAGATCTGCATCAGGGACATGCGCTGCCAAGGAATCGGAAAAGGACAGCCGACCCGCCGCAGCGGTTCTTTCGACCAGCTCATCAAGACCTGGCTCATAGATGGGTATCTTTCCCTGTTGCAGGTCTGCAACGCGTTTTGCGTCGATGTCCACGCACACCACATGGGCCCCGAACTCCGCGAAACAAGCACCGGAAACCAATCCGACGTAGCCGGCCCCGATCATGACTACCTGCATGCGCTGCTACTCAATGACTCCGAACACTGCCGAGTATTCACTGCGTTAACGACCATAGTTGTCCTCATACCGGACGATGTCGTCTTCTCCGAGGTACGCACCAGACTGCACCTCAATCAATTCCAGCGGCACTTTGCCCGGATTGGCCAACCGGTGGGTTTCGCCCAAAGGAATGTAGGTCGATTCGTTTTCCGACAGCAGGAAGGTTTCACTTCCTCGGGTGACCTCTGCCGTTCCCTTGACAACGATCCAGTGCTCAGCGCGGTGGTAGTGCATCTGAAGAGACAAGGATGCGCCTGGGCTGACGATGATGCATTTGACCTGATAGCGGTCGGAACCGCCAATGCCTTCGTAACTTCCCCAGGGGCGTGCGACGCGGCGGTGCAATCTGGCCTCGCTGCGCTGCAGATCGCGCAGCTGTCCAACGATGGATTTGACGTCTTGCACCCGGTCGCGCCGAGCGACCAAAAGCGCATCCGCAGTGTCCACCACCACGCAGTCTTCAAGCCCGATGGTGGCGATCAGGCGCCCATCGGCACGCAAATAGCAGTTGCGGGTATCGCTCGAAAGCACGTCGCCATACACCACGTTGCCATCCTCGTCCTGTGCTCCGATCTCCCACAGCGCCGACCAGGATCCGACGTCGCTCCAACCCGCATCAAGCGGGATCACAACACCCGCATCCGTGTGTTCCATGACTGCGTAGTCGATGGAGTCGCTCGGAGAAGCGGAAAATGCCTCCTGGTCAGCCCGGATAAAATCGAGGTCCCGCGTGGAAGCCTCAATGGCGCGCCGGCAAGCACTGCGCATCGCTGGAGCAAAACGCTCTACTTCTGCCAAATAGGTGGAAGCACCGAACAAGAACATTCCACTGTTCCAGTAGTAGTCACCCGACTTGATATAAGACTCGGCTGTCGCGGCATCGGGTTTTTCAACAAATTCGGCAATGGGTCGCACAACATCAACCTTGCCCGCGGGCGCGCCCGAACGAATGTAGCCGTACCCAGTTTCAGGAGCACTTGGGACGATCCCGAAAGTCACCAGCCGCCCAGCCAGCGCAGCCTCAACACCCACCTCAACCGCCGCGACGAATTTTGGGCCATCCAGAATGACGTGGTCTGCTGGAAGAACCAGCAATATCGGGTCGTCATCGGGCCACAAACGCTGCGCTTCTTCAGCAGCCAAGACCGCGGCAGGTGCAGTATTGCGTCCGATCGGTTCCAGCACTATTGCAGCAGGTCGAATACCAAGCTGGCGCAATTGCTCCGCCACCATGAAGCGGTGCTCCTCGTTGCACACCACAATGGGATTGGCACAGTCCGAGATGCCCTCCAACCGATGGGCCGTGTCTTGCAGCAGCGTGGATTCGTTCACCAAGGGGAGAAGCTGCTTTGGATGCAGCTCACGCGATAGCGGCCAGAGGCGAGTGCCTGACCCACCAGACAGTATGACCGGGACCAGCAACGGCGTGGGAGTGCGTGGCATGAAGTGGTTGTCCTTGTTTTGAGAAGAACAGGTGTTTGGGCCTGGACAGGTCAGTCAGCGGCGTCCAGAGCCAATGGGACTGAAAGACGCGGCTGCAGGTAGTCGATCACCCGTTTAACACTTTGCTCCAGAGGTTGTGACGCAGTATCGACGATCAACTCGGGTTTTTCTGGCGGTTCATATGGCGATGAGATCCCAGTGAAGTTGTCGATTGCACCTTCCCGGGCTTTGCGATACAGCCCCTTCACGTCGCGCTGCTCACACTTTTCCAAGGGACAGTCGCAGTAAACCTCAATAAAGTCTCCATGCGGCAAGATGTTGCGCACCCGTTGCCGGTCGGCCCGAAAGGGTGAAATGAACGCAGTCAGTACGATCACGCCTGCTTCCAGAAACAGTTTGCTGACCTCGCCGATTCTTCGGATGTTTTCAACCCGGTCTTCCTCTCCAAACCCCAGGTCACCACAGAGCCCATGCCTCACATTGTCTCCGTCCAGCACATAGGTTCGAGCACCGCGGGCAAACAGCTCTTGCTCCACAGCGTGGCTGAGAGTGGATTTCCCCGATCCAGAAAGACCGGTAAACCACAACACCATGCCTCGATGTCCGTTCTGTTGCTGCCGCAGGTCTCGGGTGATGGCGGCTTTGTGCCACACCACGTTGTTGCTCTTTGGCGCGTCGCTCATGCCTACCTCTCTAGGGGCTCTGTGACTTGGGCTAAGTGCGGGTTCAAGGCGGTTTGGTTTGGCGGCGCGGGGGCACAGCATGCAGCGGCTCACCCCGGTTGGTTTGCACCGCAACACACCGGTCATCCCACAATTCAATCATGGCATAGTCTTTCTTGTCGGTCACAGACAGTTGACCAAGGCCATGGCGCTGCAGCCAGATCTCGACAAAACGCCGGTGGCGCGGATGGCCCGCCCGCGCGGTGACCACACGCACCTCGATGCCTTCCGACACCCACTGCCGCACCCGATCCAGCATCGCCGGCACAGGTTCCCCAATGAACTCCGGGCCAAGCCATAGGTCGTACTCAGCCAAAGTCCCGTCCAGATCAACCCCGATCCAGCCAGCGCTCGTCCCAGAATCCAGGTTGCGCCGCCGCCACAAAGCCGCCAGACGCGCGCGCAAGCCGCGCCGAACCGAATTGTCCTGGTTACGAGTTGACACGCTCACTGGCCCATCGGTTGTTCACCCAGCCCCTATCAAGGCACGCGGCGCTGCCGCACATCAGTTGGTGATGGTGTACTTCTGCATCAGCGAGTACAGGGTCGGTCGCGTCACACCCAACAGTTCTGCCGCTTTGGAAATGTTGTTCGAGCGCAGCTGCAACGCCCGTCGAATCACCGCACACTCTGCTTGTTCACGGGCCTCTTTCAGATTGAAGGGCAGCTCGTCTTCGGCACCCACCGACAAGTCCAGGTCATCGGCACTGATGGTCTTTCCATCGGCCATGATGACTGCACGCTTCACACGGTTTTCCAGCTCACGAATGTTTCCTGGCCATTCGTAGCTGGCAATGGCGCGCAGAGCATCCGGTGAAAACCCATGCAGTGCACGCGCGTTCTGTTCTGCAAAACGTTCAAGGAACACCCGCGCAAGGACTTCAACGTCCCCATCCCGCTCCCGCAGCGGCGGGATGTCAATGGTCAATTCGCTGACGCGGTAATAGAGGTCTTCCCGAAACTCTCCTGTTTCAACCAGTGCTTGAAGGTCGCGATTGGTCGCGCAGACCACGCGCACATCGACGGGAATCTCCGCGCGCCCCCCTACCCGTTCGATGACCCGCTCCTGCAAAAAACGCAGCAGCTTCCCCTGCAACCCCAGCGGCATGTCGCCAAGCTCATCCAGGAAGAAGGTTCCACCATCGGCATACTCTACTTTGCCTTTGGTTTGTTTGGTTGCGCCCGTGAACGCACCTTTTTCGTATCCGAAGAGCTCACTTTCGAGCAAGTTTTCTGGAATCGCGCCACAGTTCACAGCAACAAAGGGCGCATCGGCTCGGCCACTCAAACGGTGGATCGATCGAGCCAGCACCTCCTTCCCCGTTCCGCTTTCGCCGAGCAAGAGGGTTGTGACCCCGGTTGGCGCCACCTTTTCGATGGTCCGGCACACCCGCATCATTTGCGGACTGACGCCAATCACACCTTCAAGCATCATGTGGTCCGAGCGCACTTCACGGAGCCGGCGGTTTTCTTGCTCCAGGGTGTGCAATTGATAGGCCCGGTCAATGATGAGCTTGAGTTCATCTACGACGATGGGCTTTTGGTAGTAGTCGTAGGCACCCAGGGCAACCGCCTGCAACGCGTTGTCGCGCTCGTCGTTGCCAGTGACCACAATGACCTTGGTGTGGGGCGCAAGCGCAAGAATCTCTTCTAGCGTGGCCAACCCCTCGGTGGCGTTGGCCGGGTCTGGGGGCAAGCCCAAATCCAGTGTCACCACACCGGGCTCAATCCGGCGCAGCGCAGCGATGGCTTCAGCCCGGTCTTTCGCGAGCACCACATCATTGCCGTTGAAACACCACTTGAGCTGCTTTTGCAGCCCCGGGTCGTCTTCCACAATTAGCAATTTACGCGAATCGTTCTTCATGTTGCTGCTGCACTCCGTTCTCCATCCCCACCTGCGCCATGCCCCGCCTCAGGATCAACCCCGGGGTGCGCATCCGTTGAAAGTGGTAAAAACACCGAGAATTCCGTGCCTTCTCCCGGCGTGCTTTCGACGCCAATGGAGCCACCCAAGCCGCGCACGTATTGCTCCGCCTCGTACACTCCAATGCCCATACCGGCGTTGCCCTTGGTGGTGTCAAAAGGCTTAAACAACCGACTTTGTACGAACTCCCGCTCCATCCCGATGCCCGAATCAATGACACGCACCACGGCTGCTGAGCCATCGATCGAAAGTTCGACGCGCACATTGCCCGTCTCGGGAGTGGCTTCTTGCGCATTCTGGATCAGGTGGCCAAGCACCCGGAACATCCGTTCCCGATCCCCCATCACCCGACATTCATCCAATGCGGTGACCAGCCGCGGCTCCGGGTGACGGGCACGCATCTGGGCACAGAGGGCCTTCACCACCGCCAACAAATCGACCGACTCGGCATGCTCCACCCACTTTCCTTGTCGCAACTGAGCCACGAGGCGCTGCATGCGTTCCACAACGTGGCCCAAAGTCTCGATGGCATCGTCCACAAAGTCGGGGTTCCGCCGATGTTGCTCGGCGTTACTGACAATCAGTGACAGTTGCGCCACCAGGTTTTTCAGGTCGTGAACCAAGAACGCTGACAGTCGATTATAGGCTTCAAACTGCCGCGCTTCAGAGAGCCGGTCCAGCGTCTGCAACAGCGCAATGTGGTTGGCCAGCTGCGCCCCGACGGTCTTCAACAGGTCGTGGTCCTCCCAGTTGATCGCGCGGGGGATCCGCGGGGTAACCAAGCAGACAAAACCAGCCAACCGTTCCCCCAACATCAGAGGCACAACCAACCAGAGGTCTGGCTGCACTTGGAGCCAGGGCGCCAAATCAAGCCCTGCGTACAACTCCGGAGTTTCGTGAAACTCCGGAACTTCCACCACCCACCCCTGGGCGCCGAGGAATTGGATCAACGAATCCCCTGCTGCAGAGACACGGTCGCAAGTGGGCGCCTGGGGAAGACACCAGGTGCAGAGCACCCGATACTGCTCCGGCTCCTCGGGCTCGGACCACCACAGCGCCCCCCCCCGGCTTTCCACCAATTCCGCAAGCAACCGAACTGCTCCTTCCGCCAATCGGTGTGCGTCGGCATTGGACGACAGCGCGCGGCTGAGCTTCAACCATTCGGCGCGGTAGTCGTATTTGCGGGCAAAGAAATGCTTGCTGAAGTACACCTTCATCGCGGCGCGCGCAGTCCCTGAAAACAGTAGGACTGCGAGTACAACAGCCGCCCCAGCGACGAAGAGCACCTGCAACACACCGCTCCAGGTTCCTCCTTGCAGCCTCAAGTAATACCCAATTGAGGCGATGGCAAGCAGATAGGTGCCCACGGCGACAAGCGCAGTGGAATGAAAGACCAAATCGCGCGAAAACAAAAAATGCGGCGCCCGATCGTCCATGCGCCTGGCAGCCACCACCAACATGGGCAGCACCGCCGCGTCGAAAAAGCCTCGCGCACGCCAGAGGGGCTCGGATAGCGCTCCGGAAATCACAGCTTGGGTATAGAGCGTCAGGTCATAGGCGAAGATCGCGCCGATGGGAATGGCAACAAACTTGAGGGCCCAGCGGTGTTCGTGCCGCGCATTGCGGTAGAACTGCTCAACCACCACCAGACCGAGCACTGCCGCCAACACCAGCACCAGCACACGCAGGTCACCGGTGTAACGCACCTGATCAGCGAGCCAGGTCGAAAACGGTGTGTACCAAAGCACCCCGCCCGCCAGGGCAATGCCCGCTGCCACACCGACCTGCCGCCAGCGAAGGCCGCCAGCATGCACTGCACCTTGTCGGGGGCGGCCCCGCCGAATCGCAGCGATGCACAGGTACGCAAGCCCCAGAGCCCGCGGCAGCTCAAGTCCGAGAACCCAGCCCCGCAGACCCGCCGCTTGGGACTCGTCCCAGAACGCAAAAGCAGCCCAAGCGCCAATCACTGCCAGCGCGGGGAACCAGTCTCTGCGGGGCAAGAGGTGCGACCGGCGCCACAACGCTCGCAGCGTTGTGGCGCCGG
>OBIC01000471.1_pt1 | contig 10615 bp, 7 predicted proteins | sample 1519831 | NCBI WGS metagenome assembly OBIC01 (sample SAMN03019805, study PRJEB22545) | beach sand metagenome | biome: beach; feature: sea beach; material: beach sand | place: USA: Municipal Pensacola Beach, FL | collected 2010-10-20 | depth 40-45 cm m | reverse complement strand
GAGGTGGTGGGAATTTGATTGTGCTCTTCCGATCTATCAAATCGCCACCACCTCAACCTCCATTACCGGTAGCTACACCTTAACCATACCTTCCGGCGTCACGCTGTCTGGGAATTTGATTGTCCGCATTACCGGGAACGGCAACACTGAAATGCGCGCACAAGTCGTCGAGCAAGCGGTGGATATCACCCCGGTTTCCGAATTCGTGCTTCAAAAATTTATCGCTGACGATACCGATCTGGACCAGTTGACAACCGCATCTGTCGTCAAACTCACCGGAGAAGTTGAAGAGTTTGATCTGACCGCCACAGCAGATCTCAGCTCGATGCTTGCGCAACTGGAGACAGAAGTTGGTGAATTCGTTGACACCAGCATCGACACCATCACTCAAGTCGCTGGCGATACAACAGCTCTCGCCGGTAGTTATCGCTTGATCGGCTTAAGCCTGGGCTTGCATGATGATGATATGCAATACAACGTCGGAACACTGGGGACGGACCTGTACCGAGATGACTTCAATGTGACGAGTAGCGGCACAGGCTCTGTCAACATCCAACTCACCCGTAGCGAGTCAGCTTGGAGTAATTTCACGGTGTTTGATAATACCGTTAACCTGGAGTATTACGCGGACATTGAGACGGAGAACGAGACTATTCCCGGCACCTTCAGCAGTAGCGGTATTCTCACCGTCGAAGGTGAATTTGAAGAAGATATTGATGGCGACTACGCCTGGCGTTTCCCAGCGAGTACCCTTCAATTCCAAAAAGCAGCCACTTCCGATGTCTTCTTCGGTATTTTTGGTGATGCCGGTGTCCGGTATCAAACCGTTGATACCAACAATGACGGCATCAAAGACGCACTGGATCCCAACCAGCGTGAAGGAGATGAAGTATTCAGAGAGTTAAATATTCTGGCCAAAGCCCCATCCGACTTTTCTGCAAGTGACATGAGCGGCACCTATGGTGCAGTTGAGCTGGCTATCGAGCAAGATCAATCCGGCATGCAGCACTTCAAAGTCGCTACTTTTTCAATCACTTTTGAGGGAACGTCGACCTTCAGCGCCACACAATCCCAGTACGATGAGTTTGAACGCTCATTCAGCACCTTCCAATTGACGAACGGTACCGACACAGAATCCGGAGGAGACGGCCAGTTGCAGGTTTCCTCATCCGGGGAGATCACTGCAATCGGTGGCGATGACGCCGATGGCTTTTTCAGTGCTGATGGCAGCCTGATGGCTATCTATGAGTCAGAATTTATTGACGACAGCAACCCAGACGACGGCGCTGTTAATCAGGTTGAATATGAGCTGATGCTGGCACTCAAACAGCCGGCCAGTACCATCAGTATTGCCAGCAACACTTATCGGGTGCAGATGCTCGCTCAGCGATGGGAAGGTAATGCAACGGCATCCGTCACCACAGGCTTTTCATCCATGCTCACAGTGGATGCAACAGGTTCGAGCGCCACCGCAAATCTCCACATCCGGGAAGCCGCCAAGGACAGTTACACCGCTGATGTAGAAGCCAGCAGCGAAATACTGGTACCGCAAAGTATTACGATTGAACCAAATGATGGACCCGGCAAGCGAGTAATCACGCTGACCTTCGAAGATGGCTCCGTTCTGAAAGCTATTGGTTCATTCAACGCAGATGGCAGCACTGGCATTTTCAAAGTCCGTGCTGGCGAATCAGCGGAAGCCGAACCCGATACACTGGGCATCATGATCCTTCAGGAACTATCCGGCGGGTAATCGTACTCGCTCAAAACACGACAAGGCAGCCCTCCCGCTGCCTTGTCATACCTCATGCCAACCACCCTAAAACGACCCAAAAAAGTGCGCCAGCAATTTATTCGCCCAAATTAAGGTCACCTACTCGGCGTTCTATCCCTGAAATAGGGCGCAACACCCCAAATAAAGCAAAAAAGCCTCTACGGCACCATTTTTGCTCCAATATGGGGCTGATGAATATCGAGGGAACTCTTACATGTCGACAGAACGCATTAATCTTTTTTCTTTTTCTGGGCAAAACCGCATCTTACACATGACGTGGTTTGCCTTTTTTCTTACCTTCGTTGTCTGGTTTAACAGCGCGCCACTGATGGTTTCCATCCGCGAAACCTTCAATCTGTCAACAGAAGAAGTAAAGGCCTTATTGATTCTTAACGTTGCACTAACAATCCCGGCCCGGATCATCATCGGCATGCTGGTCGATAAATACGGCCCTCGGCGTATCTACTCCGCATTACTGTTCTTCTCGAGTTTAATCTGCTTCTTTTTTGCATTTGCCAAAACTTATGAGGCCTTGGCTATCGCCCGCTTTATGTTAGGTTTTGTGGGTGCGGGATTTGTGATTGGCATTCGCATGATCAGTGAATGGTTTCCTGCAAAAACGGTGGGGCTCGCTGAGGGCATTTACGGAGGCTGGGGTAACTTTGGTTCAGCTGCCGCCGCGCTCACACTTCCCAGCTTAGCACTCTTCTACGGTGGGGATGATAGCTGGCGCTATGCGATTGCAACCACCGGCGGCCTGACGCTGATCTATTCGTTCATTTACTTTTTCTCCGTCAGCGATACACCCAAAGGCTCAACTTACTTTAAACCCAAGAAAAGCGGGGCCATGGAAGTCACTAGCAAAGGTGATTTCATTCTCTACGCGATTATGAATGTACCAATGTACATCGCGCTGGGCATCCTGACATGGCGCCTGGGTCCCTCTAATTTTGGCATGCTGTCATCCACAGCAACCAATATTGTTTACCTTATCCTCATTACTATTTTTTGTTACCAGTTCTGGCATATCTGGCAAGTCAATAAGGATATTTTCAAAACCAAAGTGCCTGAAATCCATCAATACCAATTTAAGCAAGTGGCAATCCTGAACCTGGCCTATTTTGTCACCTTTGGTTCTGAGCTGGCCGTTGTTTCGATGTTGCCCTTGTTCTTTTTTGAAACCTTTCAGGATTCTGGCATCACTCAAAAAACAGCGGGAATGCTGGCCGCAGGCTACGCTTTCATGAACCTGGCAGCACGTCCTGGCGGCGGCTGGATCAGTGATCGCTTTGGCCGTAAACAAACACTGTTAATTTTGATCGGCGGCTTGTCGGTGGGCTACTTTATTCTCGGGCAGCTGAACAGCGGTTGGTGGATTCCTCTTGCTGTGATTGCGACCATGTTTTGCTCATTTTTTGTGCAAGCTGGTGAGGGGGCTGTCTTTGCTATGGTGCCATTAGTCAAACGCCGGCTGACAGGCCAAATCGCCGGTATGACAGGTGCTTATGGTAATGTCGGCGCCGTGAGCTTTTTAACAGTCTTGTCCTTTGTCTCTCCACAGACTTTTTTCCTGGTGATTGGTGGATCAGCTATCGTCATCCTGTTGCTCGTTGCCATATTTATGGATGAGCCTCAAGGCCAAATGGCAGAAATCATGCCCGACGGCACGGTCCAAATGATTGATGTCACCTGACATATTCATCCGCTGTACTTGTCTCCGGCACCAAAAATCGGCACGCTGTACTTTAATCATGCAGGTTAAATCATGATACCGGATACAACTGAGCTGAAAATTTCCAGTGGCCAAGCCAGTATCGCGGGGGTAAAAGATGTTAATGAAGATGCCGTAGGCATCCGAGTGCCCAAAGCCCCCTTGCTTCACAACAAGGGGCTGGCGGCGGTCATAGCAGACGGGGTCAGCACCGCTATTTCTGCCCGTGAAGCCAGTCATGTCTGCGTTAATAATTTTTTGTCAGACTACTTCGCGACGCCGGAAACCTGGACTGTCAAAAAGTCCGCCCACACCATTCTGACGGCGCTAAACCGATGGCTCTACGGCAGCGGTCACAGCATGTACGGCACTTCGCGCGGCCTGGTCAGTACCCTCAGTGCTCTCATTCTTAAATCCACCAGCGCTTATATCTTTCATATCGGTGATAGTCGCATATATCTCTATCGCAACGGCAGCCTTGAACCGCTGACGCGCGATCACCGGACTCGCATATCCAATGAGCGCGAATACCTTTCCCGCGCTATGGGTGTCGAGCTGGAAATTGAAATCGACTACCACTCGCTCACGGTAGAAGCTGGTGATCTGTTTTTTCTTTGTACCGATGGTGTGTATGAATTCGTCGACGAAGCACACATCACACAGGCTATCGTCCAATCAACCAATCTGGAAACATTAAGCCAGGAGATTGTTGATCTCGCCCTTGAAAAGGGCAGCAACGACAACATCAGCTGCCTGTTTCTCTCGGTAGATGCCCTACCCTTATTGGATGAAGACTCATTCTACCGCGAACTTACCACCCTGCCTTTTCCTCCCCCCCTGTCACCAGGTATGCAGCTTGATGGTTACCACATCGTCAGAGAAGTGCACGCCAGCAAACGTTCACAGGTATACCTTGTCTCTGATGAAGAAAGTAGCAAAAACTTCATCATGAAGACCCCATCCCTTAACTTCGAAGACGACCCACTTTATATCGACCTTTTCCTTCATGAAGAATGGATTGGCCGCCGTATCAACAATCCCCACGTCATGCAGGTCATGGCGCCCCGGCGCCAGCGCACGGCTCTGTACACAATCACCGAATATATTGAAGGCGACACACTGCGCCAGTGGATAGACCGCAATCCCAATCCGGCTTTACATACTGTACTCGGTATTGCTGACCAGCTGATCCAAGGGTTACGAACGTTCCAGCGCATGGAAATGATCCATCAGGATCTAAAGCCGGAAAACATCATGATCGACCGTTTCGGCACCTTAAAGATTATCGACTTCGGCTCAACCAAAGTGGCTGGTCTGGCCGAGCTGGTTTCACCCCTTGATCGGGAAGCCCTCCTCGGCACAGAAAGCTATACTGCTCCTGAGTACCTGGCCGGACAAATCACCAGCTTCCGCTCTGATATCTATTCACTGGGGACCATTATTTATGAAATGCTTTCCGGTCAATTACCCTACGGCGAAGCTTTAACACGACACAACCTCAACCGCCTCGAATACCGCCCTTTACACCGGACAAACCCCAGTATACCTGTCTGGTTAGACGGCGCGCTGGCCAAAGCTGTTCAGAAAAACCCGGACCTCCGTTACAACAGCCTGTCAGAATTCCAGCAAGACCTGAAAACCCCAAACAAGAAATTCACCCAGGCACACGCCAAACCCCTGATTGAGCGCAACCCGCTCCTGTTCTGGCAAAGTGCGGCTCTTTTATTCTTATTGCTAAATCTGATTCAAGGCATATGGCATTTAATCTGAACTTGCCGCTTTCAGCAGGGGCACACTCAAAATTGGCGCGGGTAATTTTTCACTGGTGAAAATGATCTTTTTGCCATCGCTCGAATAGCTGGCAGCCTCAGCCTGCCGTAGTTGGTGTCTGATCAAAACCTCCGGTGAACGGGCAAACGCCTCCTGCCAGTTTTCATCAGGATTCCGTGAATAAAGAAAAACCTGGTTATATCCCAGTACAGCAAGCTGCCGACCATCCGGGCTCAAGTCTATCGCGGTCGGGCTATAACGAAAAGGCCCTAATCGCGGCTCGGCCATTACCTCTTCAACCGTTGGCTGCGGGTGCTTGTTTAATTCGGTTACGAACGTCGCAACCACCGTACCCGAAGACGTTGACGCCAGCGGTAGCCGATAAAATCGCGGTGGCTGATCACGTTTGCTCAGCAGGTAAATCCAACCGGCAGCCTCATCCACAGCAACACTCTCGACATCCCTTGGACCTTCTTCGTAGCGCAAACGAATGCTGCGCACAGGCTTAACCACCAACACATCCGCCGATGCACCACGAGCCATATTAGGCTCTTCCACCCAGTGCAAATTGACTGACGAACGCTGGGCCAGATTATCCCCCACGTCTGCAATCAAAAGATAGGATTTGCCTCCGTGCGTAAAGCGAGCCAAATCTTCCCAGTCTGTGTTTTTAACGCCTTCCACATCAACCCGGGCGATGATTTTTCCACGGGCACTGACAAGAAACACGCGTGGCAAACGGCCACTGTCATTCAACATCCAATAGTGGTCAGCGAGGTAAAACGATGGCGCCATACCACTGATTTCCGGCAGTTCACGGTCACGGATAAAATCAATTTCCCCCGCGTACGGTTGATCTTCCGGCAAAGGTGGCCGGGCATAACTACAACTCGCCAGCCAGCCACAGGCGAGCCAAACGCAAAACCAGAACGGTTTCATCACATGCTCCACAGAGAGTAGCTATGCCAGTAACTTGCGTACACAGGCGAGTTTAATGCAGACCGCCAACACATCCATCGCCGACTCAATATCCGCCAGTGAAGGAAACGAAGGTGCAATGCGGATATTGCTGTCCTGTGGATCTTGTCCATAAGGGAAACAGGCACCTGCAGCCGTTAGCTTGACGCCCGCCTCCAAGGCCAGAGCAACAATCTTCTTAGCACAGCCGGGCATCGCATCCAGGCTGATGAAATAGCCGCCTTCCGGTTTGGACCAGCTCGCACATCCTGTTCCGGCCAGTTCACGGGTTAAGATGTCATCTACGCAAGCAAATTTGGGCTGCATGATTGCCGCATGCTTTTGCATATGCGCCCGCAGCCCGGCTAAGTCGCCAAAAAAGGCAAGATGCCGAAGCTGATTGAGCTTATCCGGCCCAATCGTCTGCTTTGACAAACGTGCCTTAATGTCTTGAATATTATTGCGGCTGGCCGCCAGAGCAGACACTCCCGCACCGGCAAAACTGATTTTTGAGGTGGAAGCAAACATCAATACTCGGTCAGGGTGGCCTGCCACTTCACATGCCTGCAAAATATTTTTGATCACGGCCAGCTCTGGGCCGAGCGGATGTTCGGCATAGGCATTGTCCCACATGATGCGAAAATCCGGCGCGGCGGTCGGCATACTGGCGAGCCGATCAACCACGGCATCACTGTAAACCGCGCCCGTTGGATTGGAATACTTGGGCACACACCAAATGCCCTTGATGGAGGCGTCCTCAGCTACCCGAGACGCCACCACATCCATATCCGGACCATCGTCATCCAAGGGCACCGTGACCATGTCGAACCCCAGTTCCTCCGTGATCGCAAAATGCCGGTCATACCCAGGGGAGGGGCAAAGGAATGTGACTTTCTCTTCATCCTTCCAGGGTCGCTCGCCACCGCTCACGCCAAAGACATAGGCCCGCAACAAGGCGTCGTACATTAAATTCAAACTCGCGTTACCACCAATGATGACCTGATCGGCGGGTGCATCCAGTATCTCGCCAAACAACGCTTTCATCGCCGGCAAACCATCCAGCCCTCCGTAATTCCGGCAATCGGTGCCATCGGAGGACGTAAACTGACCCGCCCCTGGCAGGGTGAGCAAACCATCAGATAAATCCAATTGTTCCGGAGCCGGTTTTCCCCGCGTCATATCCAGTGCCAGGTTTTGAGACTTAAGGGTGTCGTAGCGCGACTTTAACGTTTTCTCAAGTGCGACTAGCTGCTCTGAACTCATATCAACCATACTGGACATCGCAAACACTCCTGTCATATTGTGCGAATCAAACAATCAAATAAAGGCTCGTACACAGGGCCCAAAACACAAGGCAAAACCACCTGCGGACCCGCGACAAAGTATAACCCAGTGCAGCGTAAGTGGAGTGCTTTCGGGAGGAAATCATGTCACGTCAACAACTGGAAAAACTGATCGGCATCATCACCAAACAAACCCCGCTTGGCGCACAAGCCATCGAAGCCTCGCGACAATTTATGGACGAAGGCGGCGGAAAATTCAAAACTCCGGCCGATGTCACCACCAAAGCGATCAAAATTGGCGCAATGAATGCCGAATGGATCAGCACACCGGCCAGCGACACGGGTAAAACCCTGCTCTATTTTCACGGGGGAGGCTACGCTTCCGGATCGATTACCAGCCACCGTTACCTCATGCAAAACCTCGCACGCGCCAGTGGCTGCCGCACCCTGGGTATTAACTATCGGTTGGCTCCGGAACACCCGTTCCCTGCTGCACTCGAAGATGCCAAAGCCAGTTATCAGTGGTTGCTGGAACAAGGTCACGCGCCCAGCACCATCGCTATTGGAGGTGATTCGGCTGGTGGGGGCCTGGCCGTCGCCACGCTGGTCGCCTTGCGGGATGCAAGCGTGCCCCTGCCCGCCGCAGCCCTCTGCATATCCCCCTGGGCCGATTTAACCGGCACGGCACAAAGCTACACCACCCAGCACGAGGCAGACCCTATGATCGCTCCCGATGCCATCCGCACAGTCGCGCGCTGGTATCACGCCAGTACACCGGCAGACTCACCACTGGTTTCGCCTGTCTTCGCCGAACTTGGCGAACTGCCGCCACTGCTGATTCAGGTGGGGGAATGCGAAGTCCTGCGGGATGATGCCACCAACCTCGCCGACAAAGCCCGGCAGGCGGGCGTAGATGTCACCCTGGAAATTGCGCCAGACATGATCCATGTGTGGCACGCTTATGCCCCCATGCTGGAGGAAGGACAAGCTGCCGTTGAACGCGCCGGGCAATTTCTACAAAACCACCTGCTGGCCCCAAATGAGACCCAAACACCGTAACCCCGAGCCAGTCTTTAGCCCGCTACTTGGACGAACACCTTAAACACCGAAATCAGCTCAGGCTGTCCAATAAGGCTTTTTCCCGCGCTTGTGCCCGCTGTAAGGCCGGGCGTGCTTTGCAGCGTTCAACGTAGGCCTGCAAGTTGCTCTGTTCAATCGGCTGTTTAGCCGACAGCCCCCAAAATAAGGTCTGGCCCATTAAAACGTCCACTGCTTGAAAGTCGCTGCCCAGGATATAGGGCTGCTCACCCAGTCCTTGGCTAAATAGCGACAGCGCGCGCTGGAATTCCCACTCAGCCGTGGGGAAGATCTCGGCCACCCGTTGTTCTTTGGGCAAGGCAAACTTGTGTTTGCCCCGCGTCCACAGAGGCTGCTCCAACTCACTCAGCACAAAGTAACACCACTGGTCATGCGTAGCACGGGCCAGTGTGCCAGCTGCTGGGATGAAACCTTTTTCGGCATATTTGTCTGCCAGAAAAGTCACAATCGCACCCGACTCCGTTATGAGCTGGCCCTCCACCCGCACGGCAGGTACCTTGCCACCGGGATTAAGCGCAAGGTAATCCGGCGAACGATGCTGGAGGGTGTTGAAGTTGATAAGCTGGTAGTCGTAGTCCAAATCCAGTTCTTCCAACAACCAGCTGATGCGCATGGCGCGGGTTTGAGGGAATCCGTACAGTGTGATCATGCTTCCTCCTTCATAACATCCGATCTTAGTTTAAATGAGCCGCATGCCAGCCTGACCGGCTCAACCAAAACGCTCTTCAAGGTAGGCAATAATATCGCGGGATTCGTAAAGCCAGGTCGTTTGGCCGTTATCGTCAATTCTCAGACAGGGCGTTTGCAGTTTACCCCCCTGATTGATGAGGTCCTCCCGATGCGGAGAGGTCTGAGCGTCGCGTAGTTCAATCGGTACGTTCAGGTGATGCATGGCACGGCGCACCATGATGCAAAAGGGACAGGCAGTAAACTGATAAAGCGTGAGGTGCCTGGCTGCTTCGTTAACGCTGGCTTGTTCATCAGGGCTACGTGTTTTTTGTGCGGAACGGGTGAGGTGGTCAATTGCCATAATGATTCTTCCAAGGCCCTGTCGGGCTAATTTCAATAGCATGGATTATTTCTCTCGAGGTTATCTGTTGCGGTGGTGTGGGCAGGCCCAACCATTTTTACGGTTTGCATTATACACAGCACGTCGTGGGGCATGCTCGTTCTTGGTACTTGATCCTGCCTGAACACCCGGCAGACGATTTTGTGTACAACGTTCATCGTCCAGTAACAATCGGGCTGGATTATTTAAAGAGATCACATAATTCACCACCGAGGAAGGATAATGATACCAACTAAAGAGATGCTCAAGCTCTCCTGCGCGGCTGTTCTTGCGCTGTTTTTGACGGCCTGTAGCGACGATGATGATGACGAAGTTTCCGATGAGGATCCCCAGACCTTCACCCTGCAACTGCTGCACATGGCCGATGCCGATGGCGGTGGTGATGTGGTGGGCAACGTGCCACGCTTTTCCGCGATTTTAGAGAAATTCCGCAACGAATACCCGGACAATACCTTGGTGCTGTCCTCGGGTGACAACTACATCCCCGGCCCCTTGTATTCTGCCAGTGACGACGACAGCATGGCCAATTTGTTGGGCGTGCCGTCTGCGGGTCGCGGTGACATCCTCCTCCTCAATGCGATGGGCGTACAGGCCAGTGCCTTCGGTAACCATGAGTTCGACAATGGCCCGGATGAGATCGCCACTTTGCTTGCCGCCGAGGGTGATTATCCTGGCGCCGCTTTTCCCTACCTGTCGACGAACCTGGACTTTTCCGCCGATGCGGATCTCGGCCCACTGGTGGGCACCAACGGCGCGATCGCGTCGACAATGCCCGGCAAGATTGCCGGTTATGTGACGGTTGATGTCGACGGCGAGTCCATCGGTGTCGTCGGCGCGACCACCCCCACACTGGCGTCCATTTCCTCGCCGGGTTCTGACATCGTAATCAGCCCTGCTGATGCCACGGATCTCGACGCCCTCGCGGCGGAAATCCAGCTAGCCGTGGATGCCCT
>OBIC01000470.1_pt1 | contig 10642 bp, 10 predicted proteins | sample 1519831 | NCBI WGS metagenome assembly OBIC01 (sample SAMN03019805, study PRJEB22545) | beach sand metagenome | biome: beach; feature: sea beach; material: beach sand | place: USA: Municipal Pensacola Beach, FL | collected 2010-10-20 | depth 40-45 cm m | reverse complement strand
TTCTTGCAAGTGTGCTCTTCCATCAGGGCCTTTATCACCACGACATCCTTTTTCACCCTTGGGACCAGGGCAACCTCTTGGACCAGGTTCACCAGGGCAACCATCAGGACCTTTGCAACCTTGGGGACCTCTCTCTCCTTGTGGGCCACGGCAACCACGAGGACCTTTTTCACCTGGGCAACCATCAGGACCTTTTTCACCTTGAGGACCTTGGCAACCACGAGGACCTTTACATCCTGGTTCACCTCTTGGGCCTTCACACCCACGAGGACCTTTGCATCCTGGTTCACCTTTTTCTCCTTGAGGACCACGGCAACCTCTGGCACCTTTGCAACCGTCTGGGCCTTTGTCACCTCTTGGACCCTTGTCTCCATCGGGACCCTTGCAACCTCTTGGACCTTTGCAACCATCACGACCACAGCAGCCATCAGGACCTTTGTCACCAGTAGGACCTTTTTCTCCTTGTGGACCACGGCATCCGCGTGGACCTTTGCATCCATCGGGACCCTTGCAACCAGTAGGACCTTTGTCGCCATCGGGACCTTTGCAACCTCTTGGTCCTTTGCAACCATCAGGACCTTTGTCACCAGTGGGACCTTTGTCACCATCAGGACCTTTGCAACCTCTTGGTCCACGGCAACCATCTGGACCTTTGTCACCACGAGGGCCTTTGCAACCACGAATTTCGCAATAACATTTACTCTTGCAATGCTTTTTGTGACTATGTTTATCACTATCACTTGAATGGCACTTGTTACTATGAACAATCATTTTATATATATTATAATATTCATATTTAAATTTTATAACTGAGAAAAAAATAAAAAAAAATAAACTTATCTTAAAATAGTCATTTTATTCATCAGATGTGTAAAGTTTTCCTTCCATTACGGTTTCAAAATTACAATTATTACCTCTAATTTTGTAATAATTTCCATCAAACGAAGTTATATGGAGATCATTGTTTTCATCAAAAGAACAAATTGACTCAGCCCGATGACCAAGATTAATTTGTTTAAAACCCCATTGAGAACTAAAATATTTGGGTAAGTAATTTCTAAATCCTGACAAAACAGATTGGGTATTTTTGGTTCTTCCAAAATCAGTGTTCATTTCAAAAATATGAACTGTACCATTGCTGCTTGTACATGCAACTAAACCATCATCATGGCTAAAACAAATATCATATATGTCGGCATTTTGAGATCCACGACGAAATTCATATTCTAAATTACATGATTCAGTGTTGAAAACTCTTACAAGGGTTCCTTTTTCAGATGCGGTTGCAACATATTTACCTGATTTACTAATTCCAATTGCTTTAATATTTGAATCATGTGCTTCAATTTTCTTGTATTCATCATTTTGTAATTTCCATAAAGCAATCTCTCCTTTTTTAGTTCCAAGTGTTGCAATAAGATCAAAATTCATATCTGCTACACAAAGTCCCTTTTCATTTGAAAATGTTTGTTTTGTTAGTGAATTGTTTCCTTCCCAATCAAATTGACACACTTTATTTTCAAGAACTACAATAAGTTTATTTTTACCAATTAAAGCATTCTTAATATTTTCTCTCATATCAATTTCTGTGAGATTTGAATTTTTAAATTGATCTCTCAAGACAACAGTGTCTTTTGACTTAAATGGTTTATCACCACCACCAACTAAAACAATCATATTAGTGTTTCCATGTAGCTTGACTATGCCAACACCACCATCAAGTTCACATTTTAATTTTTTGTTAAGTTCATTTTTTACTCCATAGATAATATATCCATTATCTGTACCAGTTGCTAAATGTGTGGACGAATTATTAAATGCTAAACTATTCAAACTCATCTCTTATATATTATTATATTATTTTTATTTTAAGTTAATTATCTTTATTTTTCAACTTTTTTCACAATATTATATATATAGAATGAAAAATTTACTCATACTCCTAACCTTATTGGTGTTACTCCTATATTCAATAATCACATTTCCATATAATTTTAAAGAAACACATAATGGTGCATATGTACAACTTGCTGCTAAAGGACCACAGGACACTTATTTAACTGATGATGCTTGGAAATATTTATACTATCCTTATCATTATCCTTATTCTTATATTTATGGTTCCCCTTATAATATTTGGCCATACCCAATTTCTACCAGAAGAAAAACTCCACTAAATACACTTTACATTGGAAAATATCCATATTATCATTACGTTTTTAATTAAAAAATTTGAAATATATATATATTCAATATAATTACATATCTACTTATTATTCTCTGTCAATGACCGATGCAAGTGATGGAAAAGATAAAATTATAAACATGGATAACATTGTTTATAATTTTGTTGAAAAAAATATATTAAATGGTAAATTCAATATTATTCTTAATATATATCCTTTTTTGAAATCTAAAATATTATTAATGGATTTATGGAAAGAAATATTTATTAAACATAAAAACATACCATCTAAAAAAGAATTAATTTTAAAATTTATTTTTATTGCAATATCTGAAAATTATTTATCATCGGATAGAGACACTTTTAAACAAATCTCAAAAACTTTGGAAGAATCAGATTCTTCTACAAATAATAGTAAAGTTATAAAAGAAATTAGAAAAATGATATTAGATAAAGAATATATAATTATAACTCCATCTGATTCTCCAACCAAATTTGAAATTATTCGAACATTTACTGATGTGTCGCCTGTAAAAATGGCAAATGAACTTACAAAATATTGTTCAGAATTATATCTGAAAATTAAAATTCATGATTTTTTAGAAATGATTATCAAAGACTGTATTCCTGAAAATTCTTATGTGGATAATTTAATCAAAATCTCAGAAATTATGACATATATAGTTCCATGGGAAATTTTAAGTGAATCAGACCCCAATCGACAAAAGGAACTTGTTAATTATTTCACAGAATTGGCAGTTAATCTAAAAAAATTAAATAATTATCATCTTTTATTTTCTGTAGTTTTAGGTTTGTCATTCAATTGTTTAAATAACATCCCACATTTATGGTATAACAGTATAACTTATAAAAAATACACAGAGTTAAATCAATTCATATCTTACCAAAAAAATTATAACAATTATAGAATGGAGATATGTCAAAAAAATAATAAAAATAACACAATTATTCCATGCTTATCAATTATTAATCTCGATATTAAACATTTTACTGAAATAGAACTCTTTGATCAAAAAAAAATAAAATTTGATAAAAATAAAGTTTCACCTATTTGTGAATATGTGAGTCAATTTAAATCATTTAACTTGAATTATAACATTGAATCAGACAAAAGTATCAAGCTGTTTATCAAAAATCTACCTAAGGATTTAAATGATAAAAAAATATATGAACTTTATCAAATCTATAAATCTTTACGAAAAGGATCTTCAATTGAAAAACCAGTAACTACAGATAAAAGAAAAAGAATGTCTACTAAATCAATTAAGAGGCTATCAATTATGAAATAGTAAATAAATCATTCCAATCAAAATTCGGTCTTTTCCAATCACCAAATTTTTCTTTATCATTAATAATTCTTACATTATCAATAGTTAGTTTAAAAAATTCTAAATCCCTTTGATTTGGGTTGTGAATGATAATAATTAACTTGAAATTACAATCTTTATTAATTTTATTTATCGAATTTATAAATTCATTTATCTTTTTTTGGCTGATATTATTGGGTTTCAATTCATCTCTTACAAAATAAATTGTCTTATTGCTTTTAATTAATTCAATGAATCTATCAATTCTTCTTTGGTATTTGAGAATGACATCTTCATAATCTTTTTCATCCTTAAAATCATGATAAAATCTAATTCCATATTTATTTCTCATAACGATTGATTTTTGATTACTATTATTATCTGGAAAATCATCTGTTGTACTTATGGGAAATTTGTCTGATTCAGTAACTTTTTGAACTGAACTAATAAATTCTATAAAATTGTTTTCTATGGCACTTGTAATCATTTCCAAATCATCAGTTCTGACCCAATCAAAAGGATAAGCAGAATCTCTTTTATGATTTTGTTGAAGTTGATAGCCTACAGAACAAGAACTACCTAAAGATACAAACATTTTCTTTCTTTTCCAATGAGAGAAAAGATCTTATTAATCTTATTTCTAGGAATCTTAGAAAGACTTTATTTCAACTTTTTGAAAAAATTGAATATATTTATAATTGTATATTTGAAATATATTTAATTTTAGTATCGCGATAAGTCTCATCGAAAAAGTCAAAATACTTGATTCACATCCTCCTACAAGGAAAAAAAATTATCGCATTAAGATTTGTGTTAATTTTTTTCAACAAGGAAATCCACTAACTTGTTATAATGATGAGATGACTGATCTATTTCTAATACAAAAAATTAATAGAATCATTGGATTAATCAATCAAAATCCAAATATTATATACGCCTATTTTCAAAAATCCAATTTCAAAGAAGAATATGGAATCATTTTTGTGTTAAATTGTCCAATTGATGAAGAACTCAAAAAAATATTTGAACAGGTAAAGGAAGATAGTCTTATTGTCTTGGGATATCAAAATCAAAAAGAATTACAGACTACTAAGACCACTTATTATTTGAGTGAAAGAAAAAAACTAACTAATCATTATTATAATTTTGATTGGCATATATCAATTAATAGTTTTATTCAGTCCCATCCTGATGTATCAAATCAAATTCATCAATTAGTTAATCAATTAATTGATAGGTCAGATCAAAATAATTATTATGGTCTTGGGGGAGAAATGGGAATTTATTACAAACATTTTCAAAGTCTTTTTAAATTTCATAAGTGCTTTACTGATTCATCAGAAATTTATGATGATTATCTTTATAATCTTAAGGAATCAGATTGTATTCATCTCGTGGATTATAAAAATATTAATCTTGAAAAATTTATCGACTCCTCATCATCCAATAATATTCTGATTATTAATATTAGTCGGTCAGGTCTTAAGGAATTAGCCAATTCCATTAATTCTTTTTCCTTCAAACAGATTATCTATATTGGATGCTGTGAAGAAACTGTTAGTCGTGATTCTTCTAAATTAACAAACTACTTTATCAATAATATATATAAACTTGATCAGTTCCCTGGAACAAAATATTTTTCTTTTGTTATTGATTTTAGAAAAACACTATAGACTAATTTCTTTCATTTTTTTTTATAAAATTAGGTATTTTATTTCTTTTTAGGGGTATGAAACATGCACAAGTTACTGTTAATGGTTTATTCGCAGTATCTTCAAAATTATATTTACACCAAATTCTTTTATTTTCATCATGATAATTATTTACACAATAAAGTAAATCTTGCTCCATAGCCTCTTTAATTATTATTGGTTGATTATTTTCCATCCATTCATTGTAGTCCTGATTATGGTTTTCACATTTCTCATAGGTATTTACCATTTTATTAAATATACGACAACAATTTGCTAAAATATTATTTTTTAACTGCTTATTGATTAAAATTACACATACAATCTCTTCCTCATTTGCGCATATAAAGTCTTTTTTATTTGATAAATAATTTTCTCTCACTATAATTTTTTTTATATCTTGTTTTTCCATATTAAAATAAAATAAAAAAATAAATCACATGAGTGAAGTAATTCCTTCAATTAGTCTTTTACATGTATCTTTTATTAAAGGGTTTTCAATATGCAAAATTACTTTAGGGTTTACACACACAAATAATTTACATTCTATATCATCTTCACATTTTATATAATCCATTGCCTTTGCATTTTTTGCTATAGCTTTCAAATTATATTCAAATTTCTGATCTCTAATATGTTTAATTGCCTTATAGCTTAAATCGAGTGCAAAATTACAAATTTCTTCCGTTTGATTATCAATTAATTCTAATGCTGACAGATCTTTTTCCAGTACCAATTTACAGTAATCTTCTTTTTGATCATTGATATAATTTATGCATCTGGGATTATTTTCCAAAGCAATAATGCATAATTTTTCAGTTTGTTTTTTAACATACTGAATATTATTTGCATCTTGTAATATTGAAACCAAACATACTGTATCAGATTGATTTTTTTCATCGACAAATTCAAGTAGTTCTGGATTATCTTTTAATGCCATAATTAATAATTCTTCCTTCTGATGCTCAACTGGGATATATTTTAAAACTTTTGAATTAGCTTTTACACAAGCAAAAGATTGTTCATATGATGGTTCCTTTAAATTACAAAATATTTCCGGTGCATATCTAACAGTTTCTTCAATATTATCCATTGATTCCAATAAACTTTTGTTTTGTATTTTACTTGAAAGATAAGGATATTTATCTAAAACCATTAAATACATTTGGTCTGTTGGATTCTTAATATAAAATATAGCAGCAGAATTACTCTTGATAGCTTCAATGCACATGTCTTCGTCTGGATCAATAATTATTCTAATCGCTATCCCATCAGCTTTACATGCCTCCATGCATAATTCGTTTGTAAAATGTTCATTTGGAACATAATCAAAATACTTAATATCATGTTTAATAACTTCCATACTCATTTCATATGTTTTAAATGCATCTGGAATTTCTGGATAAGCTGCATAATTACTTTTAAATGCAGTATCACACAATTGTGAATTAATCAAATGTTTCGGTACATGTTTAATGAATTTACCATCAATACTAACTACAATTTCACAAATATTATAAGAAGGGTGATCAAGATATGTGATTAAATCAGGTTTTTCTGTTACTAAATCTATTATAAGGTCATCTGTTAAATTTTTAACATATTTTATGTAATATGGAGCATTTTTAATAGCAGTTTTAATCACATTCACACTTGGATTTTTAATATGTTCAATTAAATAACCGGAATAAGAAACAACCATTAAACATAATTCTTCGGAAGGATTTTTAATATGTTTAATATTATAAGGTTTATCTTTTATTATTTCCATAATCATCTCATTTGTTAAATTGTCAAAATTTTCTAATAATTCTGGTTTATTTTTTAAGATTGTTGTAGTGTATTCAGGATCGCGTTCCCATCTATCTATTTGATTAAATTCTTTAAACTCTCCTAAAATAACTTTGTCAGCCGAATATATTCCTTCATCTTCATCAATAAAGACCTGTGCATCATCTGGAATTTCAATTGACGAAATATATTTTGCCTGATATTGTTTACTCATACATTTTTTAAATCCTATCCAATCACAAAATCTAATTCCACCATGTACAAAAGAATAATTTGTGTAGTTTGATTGGGTTAATTTATGTTCATTTAATCCTTCTGAAATTTTAACCCCAAATTTTTCTTCTTTATCTTTGTCTATAACTTTTATAAATTCTAATCCACAAAAAAATTCCTTGAAAACACTACCACATACTAAAGTATTTTTAAATGAATCCATTTATTGATTCTTAAAATGCTTACTATTATATTTTTAATATATCATATTGAAATCAAATATCAATTTTTCTGTATAATCACTTAAAAAAAAATAAATAATATATATATTATGGATATATTACTTTTACCTACTAATGAATTAGTTTATAATCTTCCAGAATTACATGATTTTATCTTTAATCTTTTTAGAAATAACCCAACAAACATAAATAAAAATAATAAATTGTATTGTGATATTTTCACAGAAAATACAATTAGCTGGAATAGAAATGAAATTAATATAAGCCAACCATATAAATTTACACAAGAATATAGTGACAATTTCAAAATAGGTGAAGGCATCATAAAATTAATGGATAATATTAACATTTTTCAAGTTTATATTCCTTTAAGAGAGCAAGACCATTATCTTGGTACCATTTATTCAAAAACTGTTACATCAAGAGATGATCAATATTATCTTCGGGTTATCAAATCACCAGAAGAATTTTTTTAATATAAACCTCTTTCTTTCATAATTTCAACTAAAATATCCCCATGACATTTATCAGGGTGGCACCAACATCCTAATTCTTTTCCCTTTAATTCAGATAACTGATCTAATAATTCTTGATTAGATAAGATATAATTTTTATATAGATCTAGGCATTTATTTCGACCATATTTTTTAACAGAAAAAGGATTGTGCCATTTAGATTTAAAAGTTCCTTTCACATAAAAAGACATATTTCGACCTATATAAACGTGATTTGGATCTTTATTCCAATCTTGAAAATCGGTGTATCCTCTATCATTTAAATTTTTTTTACTAACATTAATTACAGTAGTCATATTCTATAATAAATAACCATAGTAATAATTATAAATGACTTAAAAAATCAATCTTTATAAGAAAGTAATTATCAGATGGAATTTAATCATAATTTTGAGGATAAATTAAATAAACTCATTGAAAAATATGGAAGACGAGAAACGGAATTAATGGAAGAAGATATTGATCAAATGAATTTAGATGATGATATATCAGAATCTACTAAAACTGATCTACGGTACATTCAATATTATTTTCATTATGATAAAAGAAAGGATGAGACTTTTTATATGAATAATGATTTTAAATTTGAAAAGGAATTCAATAATAAATATCTTTATTTTCTAATTTTTTATGATGATGATATTACATTGAATCTAAGAAAAATCACAGAAAATTCAGAAACTTTTAAAGAAACTGGTGAAATAAGAGTTGATGATCTTTATTATTACATCAATGATTTAAGAATCAGGTATAAAAATGAGGAATTTAATAATGAACATGTTAAAAGGATTTTAAATTTTACAGAGGAATTATTTAAGGATAAATATGAAAAGATGGATAACTTAATTAAAGAAAATATTATTGATTTTGAATCCTTGTGGTATTATTTAGATAAAGTAGATACCATATATAAAATTAAAAATCTGGATGAAGAAATCTGTTTTAAATATAAATATTGCAATATTGAAAAGAAAGATGGTAAAGATGACTCACTCATATTAATTGGTTCTATAATTGTTCCTTATGATGGGAATTTAAATCTTTATGAATTAGAATATGAGATTAAAAAATTTAATTATACCAAAAAGATAGATACTCTAAAAATATCAGTTTTACAAGAAAAAGATCAACAAAAATTCTTTGACTGTGGTGATCAAATTTTAAATATTTATAAAAAAATTAAACATATGTATTTAGATGGCAATCAATATATTAAAGTTAAAGATACTACAATTACAAAAGAAAGACATGAAAGAGTAATTGTTGATTATGAAGGAATCTCTAAATACTCGTCAAACCCATTTAATTTCTTTTTTTATCAAACTATTTCAGAGGATAATTTAACATCAGAAGATAAATTAATTATTTATCCATTTGCATGTATTTATAATTTGGGTATAACCAAAACATGGGGAATTACCCATATTAAAAATCTCAAAGAATTAAAATATCAAGAAGATGCTTTTAATTTCTTAGTATTGGAGGAAGAAAAAAAAATATTAATGAATGCTCTAATAAAAAATAAAATTAAAGCAGATCAATATAAAGATTTTATTGAAACAAAAGGGAATGGTCTTGTCTTCTTACTTTATGGCATGCCTGGAACAGGCAAAACTTTTTGTGCTGAAGCAATATGTGAATCTTTAAACAAACCACTTTATAATATTAATGTTGGAGATTTAGGTACAAGTGCAATACATATGGAAGAAATTTTAAATGATATTTTAGATTATTCTAAAAGATGGGATGCAATTATTATGATAGATGAGGCAGATATATTTTTAGAAGAAAGAGAGACAAACCTAATTGAAAGAAATGCAATGGTTGGTATTTTTTTAAAATTTTTAGAATATCATAATGGCATTATATTTCTAACAACAAATAGGTTAAATAGTCTTGATGTTGCTGTTAAAAGTAGAATTAATTTAATGATTTCATTTAAAGAATTAGAATCAGGAAAGAGAATGAAAATTTGGGAGGCACTATTTCATAAATGGAATATTGAAATTAGCAATGAGATCCTATTACAACTTAGAGATATAAAATTAAATGGAAGAGAAATTAGAAATTATATGAAAATTATAATTGCTGTTCATGAAAATCAAAATAAAAAAATGACTGGAAAAACAATCCTAGATGAATTAACAAAAATTATGAATATCACAGATGAATTTAAAGCAACGATAGGAAATAATTCCATGTATATTTAATCATAATACATATCATAAGTATCTTCTTGATCATCATATGATAAAAGATCTTCTGAATCTGTTTCTAATATTTCAGTCGATTCACTATTTACGACTATTTCATATTTAATTGGTTGATTTTTTGTTTCTATTTTATCTTTTAAAAGTTTGTGAATATTTTTGATGCTATTATATTTTAATTTATTATTATCATCAATAATTATTTTATATTTCTCTTCTATTTTTTCAAATTTTGTAACAATAGTATGAAATTCATTGTCTGAACAAATATCAACACAATTTGTGGCATAATAAATTCTATACCAATATGTTTCTGATTTAATACTATTTTTTTTTGATTCTAATACATATGGCATTATGTCTGTACATTTGGTAAGTATATATTGTGGAGAGACTATCCATTGGAATATTTCTTGGGCATTCTTAAAAATTTTTATTATTTCATCAAAAGGTAGGATGTAATTTAA
>OBIC01000469.1_pt1 | contig 10687 bp, 8 predicted proteins | sample 1519831 | NCBI WGS metagenome assembly OBIC01 (sample SAMN03019805, study PRJEB22545) | beach sand metagenome | biome: beach; feature: sea beach; material: beach sand | place: USA: Municipal Pensacola Beach, FL | collected 2010-10-20 | depth 40-45 cm m | reverse complement strand
CCAGCGCCCGACTCATTGGCTTCCTGGCTGGATAAGCCAACCACGCCGAGATCAGACAGCACACCCGCTACCGCCTGCGAGCTTAAACCCGTCGCCACAATCGAAGCGCCTGAGATTGCCGAGGCGTTTTCAACCGCGGGAGCGCTGGAACCGCCAGCTTCGGCGCCACCGCCGCCTGCCGATTCCCCTTCCCCTCCGGCTGCGGCGGTTTCCGTAACCGGAATAGGCGCGGTCAACTGGCTCTGCAGCAGCAAGGTAAGGCGGGGTGGGGTTTGCACCACAGGCCCAGGCGCGCCGCCAGGCGAAACGAAGGTTCCATAGCCCGCACGGAACACATCCACGCTGCCTTTGCCGGTGGACACCGTCATGCCGCCGATCTTGAGGCCGCCGTCATTGCGCCCGCCAGGCCCCAGCAGGCCGATGAATTGGGCCCCTTCGGAGGATTCCGGATCATCCATGACGAACAGGGCCGTACCACGCACGCCAATGGTGGCGTCCCTGGTCTTGAGGGTGATCGCGGCGGGATTTGTCTGCGCCAGCTTACCCGAAACGTAACGCATCACGCCTTTGGTGAAATTCGCGGTCAGCCGGCCCGTACCGGCGGCAGGATCGTACACGAATTCGTCGATGACCAGATCGCTATCAGGCCCGATCGTGAATACGGTCTCATCCAGCAGCAGAATCTGCATCCGCGAGGCTTTTTCGCTGTTCACACGATCACCCAGCAGCATGTTCATGCCGGAACTGATTTTTTCTGGATTCGAGCGCTCTCCTTCGGAAACGCGAAGGCTCCCCACCACTCCAGCGGCCACACCCGCGCGCTGAGCGGCCTGGGTGGGCGTCAGGCCGTATTGCGCAAGAGCCGTACCCATCAGCAAAGCCTGGAAGATTCGTTTTGAGCTCAATTTTCCACCCAATTTTCCGCCCATCTTTTCCAAGTCACCCATGTAATATCCCCTGGCAGCGATTCTAGTGTTGTAATCAGAACAATCAGCGGTTAACCAAGCATTAATTAGGCATTTATACATAATCATAGGCTTGATTGGTTAAGTTATGCTAGGCATAAAAGCCATAATGCGGGAATGATCAAGCGTTTTGTAGGTCGTCACAATCTGAAGGGGCATTGGCGGGGAAATGACAGGCAATTCTGGATGGCGGCGCGGTCTGTTGCTGGGCCTTGGCGGAGTTCTGGCTGTGATGGCCAATGCGACCGCCACCTATGCGCAGGATGAGCCGTCCGAGGCTTCTGAGACCGTGCGCCGTGAGGCGAGGGAGCAGGTCGCCCGGGCCAAGGCCACGCAGAGTCTGGCGGCAGGGGCGGAAATGCCGGGAGAAGGGGTTGCCTATAGCGACGTGCTTTCGGACCCGGACCAGCCTGAAATCAATCTGCTGTATGTAAAATCCCTGATTGCCCGGGGGAACATCCAACTGGCGGCGGCGACGACCGAACGGCTGCTGCTGATCTATCCTGAAGCCGATGACGTGCGGCTGTTATACGCGATTCTTCTCTACCGCATGGACGTGCTGGACGAGGCTTCCGTACAGCTGGACATATTGGAGCAGCATCAGCCCACCGGGGCGATCAAGGCGGAAGCCGCGCGGTATCGTGAACTGATCAAACAGCGTCTCAGCCCGCTCAAGCGGAGCGCGTCTCTCAGTATCGGCATGCATTACGACACCAACCGCAATTCCTTTCCCGATAATGATCTTTTCCTGATTCGCGATACCCGCTTCCGGATTCCCGGCGGCGAGGAAAACGACTGGGGACGTATCGCAATTGGTTCGGCGCAGATTTCCAGGGATATCGAGCAACAGAATTTGCAACAGGTCTTTGCCGATATAGCCGTGCTCAGAGACGACCAGGTGGAGATAGACGAACTCGATGTGAGCGCGTTTCTGCTGAATGGGGGCGTTCTTTACAGAACCATTTATGGGGATCTTATCCCGCGAGTGCATGCAAGCTGGATCGAACTGAACGAACAGAAATACTCTCAGGACTACAGCGTGTCTCTGTTGGGCCAGCGGCCTGTTTTCAAAGGCAGGATCAAGGCATTCGCAGAAGTGACGACAGGCTGGCGCAGATATAACAATACAAGGCTTCTGCCCTTTTCCAGCGAACAGGATGGGGATTACCAGCGTTACGAAATTGGCGGCGCCCGGCAATTTGACGCGCTCACCGCGCTTCGCGTGACGGCCGCCGTCAACAATATTGATGCTGATCTTCCCTACGAAGGTTATGACGGCTTCGATATCAACGCCACCCTGAGCAGATTGCTGCCGCGGGGCGCCTTCCTGCTAGCCAGCGTGAATTTCGAACGCCAGTATTATGACGGGAACGATCCGTTTATTTCGGTGCGCAAGCGTCAGGACCGGGACTGGAATCTGGATCTGACCTATGGCGTTCCCGTGGGAACCGTGATCGGCGTATTCGGGGGCAATCCGGCCGGGCCCGAGCCGCTGCGCGAGATCGTACTGAACCTAACTGCGGGCTTCGAGGATTCCCATTCGAATCTGCCGAATTACCAATATGATAATTACCGCCTCCAGTTCCTGTTCAGCCGGAACTGGAATTTCTAGGGCGTTCGCCGGAGCATCTGGCGTTAATCGCTCAAAAAACCATGGCGTCATTCTGTATCAGGATGACGCTTCTTTTTTATACCGCGCCGGCGTCACCGGGCTTATCCTCGGGCCCCTCAAAGGGGGATAGGGGGAAAATTTATCCGCGTTTCATGTATCTGCCTGCGCCAGCAGTCTGGCTACGGGGCCAGATAAGCGACCACAGGCAGACAGGTTAAGGAGCGGGGCGCTGATTTATCGCATCTCTCCCCCGCCTCTCTTCCCGATAGAGGGAAGAGGACGCCTATGCAGGGGCCGCCTCCGCGCAAGACAGGGGCTTCACCCTGTCATGTGCATGAGACCCTAATGCCGCCCTCTCCATACCCGTTTGTAGGTGGCGAACAGCAGACCCGCCAGAACGGTCAGGAAGATCATCACCTTGAAGCCCAGACGGTGCCTGTCTTCCAGTTTCGGTTCGGCTGTCCAGGTAAGGAAAGCTGTGACATCCTGCGCCATCTGGTCAACAGTTGCCGCTGTGCCGTCTTCATAGGTGACCTGCTCATCAGAGAGCGGCGCTGGCATAGCGGTCTGATGTCCAGGGAAGTAGGCGTTGTAGGTCATGCCCTCAGCCAGTTCCAGATCCGCAGGAGGCTCGCCATATCCAGTCAGCAGAGAGTAAACATAATCCGGGCCGTTTTTGCGCGCCTTGGTCATCAGCGATAAATCCGGCGGCAACGCGCCGTTATTCGCCGCACGCGCCGCGTTATCGTTAGGAAATGGTCCGACGAATTTGTCTTTCGGTTCGGCCGGGCGCTCAAACATCTCCCCATCCGCATCAGGACCATCCATCACGGTGGCGTCAGCGGCGATGGCTTTGACCTCTTCTTCCGTAAACTCCGGCCCGCCATCCTCTGCAAGATTGCGGTAATAAACATATTTGATCGAGTGACAGGCCGCGCAGACTTCCTGGTATACCTGAAAGCCGCGTTTCAACTGCGCACGGTCGAACATGCCGAATGGCGCCTTGAAACTCCAATCCACATGCTTGAGCTCCACCCCCTCGATGGCGGCGGCAGGCGTGGAGAGCGAGGCAAGGCTCACCCCAAACAGAAGAGGCAGCAGGCGAACAGCGCGTAATGCGCGGCGGCTGATGAAATGGTAACGCATGGATTTTCTCTCCACCCCTAGGGTTTGACCGGCGCCGGGCTATCCAGAACGGATTTTGATATGCTTTCCGGTAGCGGTTTCGGGGTTTCCACCAAGCCCAGAAGCGGCATGATGATCAGGAAATGGATGAAGTAATAGGCAGTGGCGATACGACCGATAATCAGAAACATGCCTTCTGGCGGCTGGGCGCCGATATACCCCAACACAATGGCGTCTGCGACGAAAATCCAGAAGAACTGTTTGTAAAGCGGCCGGAATCGCGCCGAACGCACCTTCGATGTGTCGAGCCAGGGCAGCAGGAAGAGAATGAAAATGGCGGCCCCCATGGTGATGACCCCCATAAGCTTGTCCGGGATCGAGCGCAGAATGGCGTAGAACGGCAGCAAATACCATTCGGGAACGATATGGGCTGGCGTCGAAAGTCTGTTGGCTTCGATATAATTGTCCGGCTCCCCCAGCGCATTCGGCATGTAGAAGACGAACAATGCAAAGAACAGCATGAATACAACCACCGCGAAAGTGTCCTTTGCGGAGTAATAAGGGTGGAAGGGCACGGTGTCCTGCGGCCCCTTTACGTCGATGCCCATCGGGTTGTTGTTGCCCGGCACATGCAGCGCCCAGATATGCAGGACAACGACGCCAAAGATCAGGAACGGCACAAGATAATGCAGGCTGAAGAAACGGTTCAGCGTGGGATTGTCCACTGAAAAGCCGCCCCACAGCAGGGACAGGAGGTAATCTCCAACCAACGGAATCGCGCCAAAGAGATTGGTGATCACCGTGGCGCCCCAGAAACTCATCTGTCCCCAGACCAGCACGTAACCGAAGAACGCCGCCGCCATCATGAGCAGGTAGATCACGACGCCGAGAATCCAGATCATTTCGCGCGGCTCCTTGTAGGAGCCATAATACAGACCGCGGAACATATGGATATAAACCGCTATGAAGAACATCGAGGCGCCATTCGCATGGATGTAGCGGATCAGCCACCCATAATTGACGTCGCGCATGATGTGCTCGACACTGGAGAACGCCAGATCCACATGCGGCGTGTAATGCATGACCAGAACTATGCCGGTAATGATCTGGGTTACCAGGCAGAACATCAGAATCCCGCCAAAGGTCCACCAGTAGTTCAGATTGGCGGGCGTCGGAAAGGCGACAAAAGAGCCGTGAATGAAGCTGAGGATAGGAAGCCTGCGCTCCAGCCATTTTGCAGGCGCGCTTACGGGTTGATATTCGCTATGTCCGCTCATGGCCGCGCCCCTAACCTATTTTGATCTTGTTTTCATCGAGAAACACATATTCCGGAACCGCCAGATTCTGCGGGGCCGGACCTTTGCGGATACGGCCCGAGGTGTCGTAATGCGAACCGTGGCAGGGGCAGAACCAGCCCCCGAAATCCCCTTTCTGTCCCAGAGGCACGCACCCCAGATGGGTGCACACCCCCACCATGATCAGCCATTCCGGTTTCTGCACCCGGTCCGAATCGGACTGCGGGTCGATCAAGTCTCCCATCTCCACATTTTCCGCCGCGGCGATTTCTTCCGCCGTGCGATGGCGGATGAACACCGGCTTGCCCCGCCAGGTAACGGTAATGGCCCCACCTGCCGGAACGCTGGAAATGTCCACCTCGATAGAGGCCAGAGCCTTGACCGACGCGTCAGGGTTCAGTTGATCGATGAACGGCCAGGCAAGCGCGCCTGCGCCGACGGCGCCGACGGCGCCGGTTGCGATATAAAGAAAATCCCGTCTGGTGGGTTCTTCAGCGTTGCCTGCCGTCACGGATTACTTCCTTTTTACTTTTCCCGAGCGACGCAGTGCACGATATAAATGCGCATACGCCCCCCGGCGCAATCAAGATGATGGGGCCACTTTTCGCATTTGAGATTGTTCTTGTCCAGAGCCATTTCTAGTGGAGCGAATTTGACATTTGAGTCCCGATTGCGTAGAGGCCCGGTCTCAAATGTCAAATTCAACAGCTCTACTCGTTATTTATGCTTGCTGGCGGTCCTCATGGTTCTAACATTCATAAACAGGGCTGCTAAAACGGGATACGAATGTTAGAACCGGATCACCAGTTTAATTCATACAGGACGTTTGTTACGCCAGCATCTGCGCGCATTTTGCGCGCCCGGTTTTACGGAAATATATGCGCCTGACCCGCAAACCACTTTTTACCCAGGGATTGTAACCGGATAATGCTGAGACTGGCGCTATATCAGCCGGATATCCCCCAGAACACCGGGACCCTCTTGCGGCTGGGCGCCTGTCTTGGCGTGGCTGTGGATATCATCGAGCCCTGTGGTTTCGTCATGCATGACAAAGCCCTGCGCCGTGCGGGACTGGACTATCTGGAACTGGCCGCCATACATCGTCACGATTCGTGGACTGCGTTCCTCGTTGATCTGGATCAACGGCGGGGACGGCTGATTTTGTTAACCACCAGAGCGCCGCTGTCCTATACCGCTTTCCGGTTTCAGCCGGGCGACACCCTTCTGCTTGGAAGGGAAAGCGCCGGCGTTCCCGGGGAAGTGCATGCCCGCGCCGATGCGCGGCTGACCATTCCCATGGTGGCGGGAAGGCGTTCCATCAATGTGGCGGCGGCAGGCGCCATGGCGGCGGGGGAAGCCTTGCGCCAGCTGGGCGGTTTTCCCGCGATTGAAACAACCGGAGCAGGTGAAGCATGAATGCGCTGGCGGAGCAGCACAAACAACAGGCCGCTGAATGGTTCGCCGCCCTGCGCGACCGGATCTGCGCCGCCTTTGAGGAGCTGGAAGACGCCCTGACGGGCCCTTTTTCGGGCCGTCCGGCAGGACGGTTCGAACGCACCCCCTGGAAGCGCGAGGCGGGCGGCGGCGGCGAGATGTCCCTCATGCGGGGGCGCGTATTCGAGAAAGTGGGCGTGCATATTTCCACCGTGCACGGAGAGTTTTCGCCAGAAATGCTGGCGCAGACGCCAGGGCCTGCCCGCGACCCGCGCTTCTGGGCGTCGGGAATTTCCCTGATCGCGCATATGCAGTCGCCCCGGGCGCCTGCTGCGCACATGAACACCCGCCACATTGTCAGCGGCGGCGGAGACAGCGTCAGGGCCTGGTTTGGCGGCGGCGCGGATCTGACGCCCATGTTCCAGGATGAAACGGATACGCGGCAATTTCACGCCGCCCTGAAGAAGGCCTGCGACGCCCACGACGCGGATTATTATCCGCGATTCAAAAAATGGTGCGATGAATATTTCTATCTGCCGCACCGGAATGAGCCGCGCGGCGTGGGGGGCGTGTTTTACGATTATCTCGACAGCGGCGACTGGGAGGCGGATTTCTCTTTCACCCGCAGCATCGGCGAAGCCTTTCTGGAGGTTTATCCCGAAATCATCCGCAGGCGCATGAACAGCCCATGGACGCCGGAACAGCGCGAACACCAGCTCATCCGGCGTGGGCGATATGTGGAGTTCAATCTGCTGTATGACCGGGGCACCACTTTTGGCCTGAAAACGGGAGGCAATGTACAGGCCATTCTCTCCTCCATGCCGCCGATGGTGAAATGGCCGTAAGTCATGTCCGCCGCCGATTGGCGGCAGGCCCGTTATGCGCTAGACTGAATAAAAGATAAAATCACAAAGGACGACGCCCCATGACCGCCATCAATCCGGTAACCGATTTAACCATCCGCGACGGCATCGCCATCCTTACGCTGAACAGCCCGCCCGTGAACGCCCTCAGCGCGCCGGTCCGCGACGGGCTGCACAGGGGCTTCAAACAGGCCATGGACGATGCCGCCGTCAAGGCCATTGTGCTGACATGCGCGGGACGCACCTTCATCGCGGGCGCGGATATTGCCGAACTCGGTTCCGGCGGCCCCCAGGGGGCAAGCCTGCTGGATGTGCAGAACATGATGGAGGCGAGCAAAAAGCCCGTAGTGGCGGCCATTCACGGCACGGCGCTGGGGGGCGGTCTGGAAGTGGCTCTGTGCTGCCATTACCGGGTTGCGGTCCCTACCGCCCAATTCGGACTGCCGGAAGTGAAGCTCGGCCTGTTGCCCGGCGCTGGCGGCACCCAGCGCCTGCCGCGCATCGTGGGACCGGAAATGGCGCTGGAGATGGTGGGCGTTGGCGAGCCCATCGGAGCGGCGAAAGCGCTGGAAGTCGGGCTCTGCGACGCCATCGTCGAGGGGGATTTGACCGAAGGCGGTATCGCCTTCGCGAAAAAACTGCTGGCGGAAAACCGTCCCCTGATCCGGGTTCGGGACAATGATGCGAAAGTGGCGCCCTACCGGAACAAGCCGGAAGTATTCACCGCGTTCCGCAAGCTGCATGAACGCAAGAACCGTGGTTTTCTGGCGCCTGAATACAATATCCGCTGCATCGAGGCGGCGGTGAATCTGCCCTTCGAGCAGGGCCTGAAGCGCGAGGGCGAACTGTTTCGTGAATTGCTGCAGGGTCCCCAATCGGCGGCGCAGCGCTATATGTTCTTTGCGGAACGCCAGGCCGCCAAAATTCCTGACGTACCCGCGGATACGCCGCTCATCCCCGTCAAGAAGGCCGGCGTAATCGGCGCCGGCACCATGGGCGGCGGCATCACCATGAACTTCGTCAACGCCGGCATTCCGGTGACCCTGGTGGAAACCACGCAGGAGGCCCTTGACCGGGGTCTGAAAGTGATTCGCGGCAATTATGAAAACACCGCCCGCAAGGGCCGGCTGACCGCAGCCGACGTCGAAACGCGCATGGGCCTGATCCGGCCGAGCCTGAATCTTGGCGACCTGGCGGATGCGGATATGGTGATCGAGGCGGTATTCGAAAACATGGATCTCAAGAAAGAGGTTTTCCGCAAGCTGGACGCCGTCTGCAAACCTGGCGCGATCCTCGCCACCAACACTTCGGCGCTGGATATCAACGTCATCGCCGCCGAAACCAGACGGCCGGAAGCGGTCATTGGCACGCATTTTTTCAGCCCCGCCAATGTGATGAAACTGGTGGAGGTGGTGCGCGGCGCAAAGACCGGAAAGGACGTGATCGCCACCGCCATGGCCATGTCCAAACGCATCAACAAGATCGCCGTGCTGGCGGGCGTATGTCACGGTTTTATCGGCAACCGCATGCTGTTCGCCCGCACCACCCAGTCCAACCGCATCATTCTGGAAGGCGCCACCCCGGAGCGGGTCGACAAGGTGCTCACGGATTTCGGCTTTCCCATGGGGCCCTTCGCCATGAGCGATCTGGCGGGCGTCGATGTCGGCTGGAACCCGAAAACCTCCAAAGGGGAAACCCTGCGCGACCGGCTGTGCGAAGCGGGACGGCGCGGGCAGAAAACCAATGCCGGTTATTATGATTACAAGCCGGGCGACCGCACCCCCGCGCCCAACGCGGAGGTTGTGCAGATGATCCGCGATTTTGCGGCCTCGAAGCAGATCCGCCAGCGGGAGGTGAGCGATCAGGAAATACTTGAACGCTGCCTGTATCCGATGGTGAATGAGGGCGCGAAGATTCTCGAGGAAGGCATCGCCATCCGCGCCAGCGATATCGATACCGTATGGGTGCATGGCTATGGATGGCCGGTCTATCGCGGCGGCCCGATGTACTGGGCGAACAGCATCGGCCTGCGCAAGATTGCCGACAGAATGCGCGAATTCGCGGAAGACGACGCCGGGTTCTGGAAACCCGCGCCACTGCTGGAGAAACTCGCAGCCGAGAACGGAAAGTTCAAATAAGCCGGAACGCCTGGGGGCGCCGCCCCCTTCTTTCCGGTGGCCTTACCCCTCCGCGGGTCGGGACGGGCGCCTCGCCGCGATAATCGTAAAAACCGCGCTGGGTTTTCTGGCCGAGCCATCCGGCTTCGACATATTTCACGAGTAGCGGGCATGGCCGGTATTTACTGTCGGCCAGGCCTTCATACAGCACCTGCATCACCGAAAGGCAGGTATCCAGACCGATGAAATCCGCCAGTTGCAATGGCCCCATGGGATGATTGGCGCCCAGCCGCATGGCGGTATCGATCGCCTCGACATTCCCCACGCCTTCATACAGGGTATAAACCGCCTCATTGATCATCGGCATCAGAATACGATTGACCATAAAGGCGGGAAAATCTTCCGCATTTGCGGTCGTCTTGCCAAGTTTGTGAGTGAAGTCGCGCACGCTCTTGAAGGTTTCTTCGCCGGTCGCTATGCCGCGAATCAGCTCCACAAGTTTCATCACCGGCACAGGATTCATGAAGTGCAGGCCGATGAACTGTTCCGGCCGGTCGGTGGACGCCGCCAGCCGGGTGATGGAAATGGAAGAAGTATTCGAGGAGATCAGCGCTTCCGGGCGCAGCATGGGACACAGACGGGCGAAAATGGATCGCTTGACTTCTTCTTTTTCGGTCGCCGCCTCTATCACCAGATCGACTTCCTTGAAGCGCTCCAGATCAGAAACCGGCGTAATCCGTTTCAGCGCAGCGTTTTTCTGATCATCGGTCAGAAGGCCGCGGTGAACCTGCCGGGTCATGTTGTAGGAAATGGTTTCAAGCGCCCTGTCCAGCGCTTCCTGGTTGACATCTTCCAGCAGCACGCCGAAGCCCGCCACGGCGCAGACATGGGCAATGCCGTTGCCCATCTGACCGGCGCCAATGACGCCTACCTTCTCAATCGTTACCATGCGGGATCATCCTTCGTTTAAGTCTGATAGGTAAAATCCCTGGGCTCCTCCACCCGTGCTCACAGCGCTTACAGGCCCAGCTTAGCCAATTCAGCTTCCAGTTCCGGAACCGCCTTGAACAGGTCTGCGACCAGGCCATAATCGGACACCTGAAAAATTGGCGCCTCTTCATCCTTGTTGATCGCCACAATCACCTTGGAATCCTTCATGCCTGCAAGGTGCTGAATGGCGCCGGAAATGCCGACCGCGATGTAAAGCTCTGGCGCGACGACCTTGCCGGTTTGCCCGACCTGCATGTCGTTCGGGGCGGTCGGCGGCGATTGAAAA
>OBIC01000468.1_pt1 | contig 10697 bp, 13 predicted proteins | sample 1519831 | NCBI WGS metagenome assembly OBIC01 (sample SAMN03019805, study PRJEB22545) | beach sand metagenome | biome: beach; feature: sea beach; material: beach sand | place: USA: Municipal Pensacola Beach, FL | collected 2010-10-20 | depth 40-45 cm m | reverse complement strand
TGCGGGGTGTAGAGCGCCCCGCTTGGCGCAGTACTGGTCAATTACGCCAAAAGCTATTTCACCGGCGCCCTCCCGGAAGTATGGCTGTTCATGCTGGGGGCCTTGTTCGTGCTGGTGACCCTGCTTCTGCCGAAGGGCGTAGCGGGAATATTCAGCCGGACGCCCGGGCAGGGCGGCAGTCCCTTGCGCTTTCTTTATCGCGGGGGCAGGCCATGAACGCGGTCCACGGCGATGTGATGCTCTATCTGGACGGGGTCAGCGTCAGTTTTGACGGATTCAAGGCGCTCAACGATCTCAGTCTGGTGATCGAGGCGGGAGAAATGCGGGCGATCATCGGCCCCAACGGCGCGGGCAAAACCACCATGATGGACGTCATCACCGGCAAGACCCGCGCGGATTCAGGCGAAGTTTTCTTCAAGGGCGATATAGACCTGCGCAAACTGGATGAAGCGGCGATCGCCAATCTCGGCATCGGACGCAAATTCCAGAAACCGACCGTGTTTGAAAAGCTGAGCGTGTTTGAAAATCTGGAGCTGGCGCTGAAATGCGACCGCCGCGCCTTCACATCCCTGTTTTTCCGTCTCAATGCGGATCAGCGCAGCCGCATAGATGAAGTCCTGCATACGATTTCCCTGTCTTCGCATGCCGGGCAGCTGGCCGGGTCGCTCAGTCATGGCCAGAAACAATGGCTGGAGATCGGCATGCTGCTGATGCAGGACCCGGAACTGCTTCTGGTGGATGAGCCCGTTGCGGGCATGACGGATGCGGAGACAGAGCAGACCGCCGATCTGCTGCGCATGATTGCACGGGATCACAGCGTCATCGTGGTGGAGCATGACATGGAGTTTGTCCGCCGTCTGAATACCCATGTCACGGTGCTGCATGAAGGCTCTGTGCTTGCGGAAGGCTCGCTGGAAAAGGTGCAGTCCGACCCCCGCGTCATCGAAGTCTATCTGGGGCGCTGAGATATGCTGTCGGTAAAGAATATCGATCTTTATTATGGCGCGAGCCAGGCCCTTCGCGGGGTGAGCGTGTCTGCTAAAAAAGGCGCGGTCACCTGCATTATGGGGCGTAACGGTGTGGGAAAAACCTCGCTTCTGCGCGCCATCGCCGGACATCAGCCCATACGCGCCGGCGTCATCCAGTGGGAGGAGGAGGATATCGGCAGGCTTGCCCCTCATGCGCGGGCGCGGCGCGGCATCGCTTACGTCCCACAGGGGCGGGAGATCTTTCCCCTGCTGAGCGTCGAGGAAAATCTCCAGACCGGTTTTGCGGCCCTGCCACGGGAAGAACGCTATATTCCATCCGAAACCTATGACCTGTTTCCGGTGCTGCGCGATATGCTGCGGCGTCGCGGCGGCGATCTGAGCGGCGGACAGCAGCAGCAGCTGGCGATTGCGCGCGCGCTGGTGATGCGGCCCCGCCTGCTCATCCTGGATGAGCCGACGGAGGGAATTCAGCCTTCCATCATCAAGGATATCGGAAATGTCATCGGGCTGTTGCGCGGGCGCGGGGAAATGGCGATCGTGCTGGTGGAGCAGTATTTCGAATTCGCCCGCGATCTTGCGGATGAGTTTATCGTGATGGTGCGTGGCGAGGTGGTGATATCTGGCGAAGCCGGGACGATGAATGAAAATGAAGTCCGCCGTCATCTTACAGTCTGATCCCCGGCAGACCGGGGCTGCGCCGCTTCCGGGCTGCCGCCAGGAGGTGAGGGGCCATGCCGCCATCCGTTTCGAGCGGCGGGACGGAGAAACCCGGCTTGCGCATCTGGCGCATCAGGCGCCGCTGCGCGTGCTGTTTCCGCGTCCGGCGGAAGGCGATGTGGCGCAGGCGGCGCTGGTGAATATTTCCGGCGCGCTGATCGCAGGGGACCAGCTCGATATTGATCTTTCCGTGGGGCAGAACGCCGCCGCCGTCTGCGTCGCGGGGGCGGCGGAAAAGATCTGCCGTTCCGGCGCGGGGGAAACCTCCCTTATCAGGGTCAATCTGACGGCGGAAAGGAACGCCTGGGCGGAATGGCTTCCGCAGGAAAGCATTTTCTTCAATGGCGCGCGGCTTCGCCGCGCCATGGTGCTGCGTCTTGAAGCCGGGGCGCGCATCCTGGCGGGGGAGTTTCTGGTGCTGGGCCGCGCCGCCAGCGGCGAAAGCGTGACGGACGGCTATCTGCGTGACGCCTTCGAGGTCCGCCAGAACGGACGGCTGATCTGGGCCGATGCGCTTCGCCTCGATGGCGGGTTTTCTGATGCGGCGGCGGCGAAACCCTGTCTCCATGGCGCGCGGGCGCTTGCAACCCTTGTTCATGCGGGGGAGGGGGCGGCGGCGGCGCTGGACATGGCGAGAAGGCTGCAACAGGATGCGGGAGAGGGCGTGGTCGCGTCGGCAAGCGCCGTGAACGGGGTGCTGGTGATGCGTTGGCTTTCGTCAGAGCCATGGATGCTGCGCGAAAGGCTTGGTAAATTCTGGGCCGCCTTCCGGCATCAGGCGGCCGGACTGCCGCAAAGCCTGCCCCGCATCTGGCATGTCTAGAGGGAGGAGAAAATGAATCTGACGCCAAGGGAAAAGGACAAGCTGCTGATCTCCATGGCGGCGATGGTGGCGCGCCGCCGTCTGGAGCGCGGCGTGAAGCTGAATTATCCGGAGGCCGTCGCGCTCATCACCGATTTCGTGGTCGAAGGCGCGCGCGATGGACGCAGCGTGGCGGAACTCATGCGCGACGGGGCCGCCGTCGTCAGCCGCGCGCAGGTGATGGACGGCATTGCCGAAATGATCCACGATATTCAGGTCGAGGCGACCTTTCCCGACGGGACCAAACTGGTCACCGTCCATGAACCCATTCGCTGAGGAAGAGCACATGAAACCAGGGGAAATCATCTGCGCCGCAGGCTCACTCGAACTGAATGCCGGGCGCGCGGTCATTTCGCTGACCGTCGCCAATCGCGGCGACCGGCCCATCCAGGTGGGCTCGCACTATCATTTCTATGAAACCAACGGGGCGCTCGATTTCGACCGGGAGGCCGCCCGCGGATACCGCCTGGATATTCCAGCGGGCACGGCGGTGCGTTTCGAGCCGGGGCAGACGCGGGAAGTCGCGCTCGTCGCCTATCAGGGCGCGCGCGCCGTCTACGGATTCAATGGCCGCATCAACGGCAAGCTTGGAAACTGATCATGGCGTTCAAAATCACGCGCGAGGCCTACGCCGCAATGTATGGCCCCACCAAAGGCGACAGGGTGCGCCTGGCCGATACGGATCTGATCATAGAGGTGGAAGAAGACCGCACCCTTTATGGCGAAGAGGTTAAATTCGGCGGCGGCAAGGTGATACGCGACGGAATGGGCCAGTCCCAGCGGACCAGCGCCGAAGGCGCGATGGACACAGTCATCACCAATGCGCTGATCATCGACCACTGGGGCGTCATCAAGGCGGATGTGGGCGTCCGCGCCGGGCGCATCGCCGGCATCGGCAAGGCGGGCAATCCCGACATTCAGCCGGGCGTCGATCTGGTAATTGGTCCGGGTACGGAAATCATCGCGGGGGAAGGCCGGATTCTGACGGCGGGCGGCATTGACGTGCATATCCACTTCATCTGTCCGCAGCAGGCGGAGGATGCGCTCTATAGCGGCGTGACGACGCTGATGGGCGGCGGCACCGGACCCGCCGAAGGCACCAACGCCACCACCTGCACGCCAGGGCCGTTTCATCTCGCGCGGATGCTGCAGGCGGCCGATGGGCTTGCGGTCAATACCGGGTTTTTCGGCAAGGGCAACGCGGCGCTTCCCGGCGGTTTGCGTGAACAGGTCGCGGCGGGCGCCTGCGGGCTGAAACTGCATGAAGACTGGGGCACCACCCCGGCGGCCATCGATAATTGCCTGAACGTCGCGGAAGAAACGGATGTCGCCGTCACCATTCACACAGACACGCTGAATGAATCCGGTTTTGTCGAAAACACCATTGCCGCTTTCAAGGGGCGCAACATCCACGCCTTTCATACGGAAGGCGCCGGCGGCGGCCATGCCCCCGACATCATCAAGGTGTGCGGCGTGGCGAATGTGGTGCCTTCCTCCACCAATCCTACCCGTCCCTTCACCGTCAATACGCTGGACGAGCATCTGGACATGCTGATGGTGTGCCATCATCTGGATCCGAATATTCCGGAGGATGTGGCTTTTGCGGAAAGCCGCATCCGCCGTGAAACCATCGCCGCCGAGGATATTCTGCACGATATGGGCGCGATCAGCGTTCTGGCCTCCGACAGCCAGGCCATGGGGCGCGTCGGCGAAGTCATCATCCGCACCTGGCAGACAGCCGACAAGATGCGCAAGCAGCGCGGCCCCCTGCCGGAGGAAACCGGAAACAACGACAATTTCCGTGTGCGGCGCTATGTCGCCAAATATACGATCAACGCCGCGCTGGCGCATGGGGTGGCCAGCTATATCGGCTCCATCGAGACCGGCAAATTCGCCGATCTCGTTCTGTGGAAACCGGCTTTTTTTGGGGTGAAGCCGGATCTCGTGCTGAAGTCGGGTGTGATCGTCGCGGCGCTGATGGGTGACCCGAACGCCTCCATCCCCACGCCGCAGCCCGTTTACAGCCGCCCGATGTTCGGAGCCTTCGGCCGTGCGCAGACCGCCGGCCGCTTCACTTTCATCTCGCAACTGGCGATGCAGAACGGAATTGTGGAAGAACTGGGCCTGCAAAGCGTGGTTCTGCCAGTCAAGAATATTCGCGGAATTGGCAAGGCGCAGATGATTCACAATCATGCGCTGCCTGATATCGAAGTTGACGCCGAAACCTATGAGGTGCGCGCGGATGGCGAATTGCTGACATGCCCGCCCGCCACGGAATTGCCGATGGCGCAGCGCTATTTCCTGTATTGACCATGCCATTGCCCCGCGCCATGCAAATCGTTTCCGCTGGCCTTTGGCCGCGGGACAAGGCCTTCGCCAGCGTTACGCTGGATTTCGACGGGCGCTACAGGCGGCGCATCCGGCTGACGCTTGATGGCGGCAAAGGCGGTATCCTGCTGGACCTTCCCCATGCCGCGCGCCTTCAGGATGGCGATGGCCTGCTTTTGGAGGATGGGCGGTATGTGCTGGTATGCGCGGCTATGGAAGAGGTGATGGACATTACCGCAACCAGCCAGCATGACGCGATCCGCATCGCCTGGCATCTCGGCAACCGGCATCTGCCCGTGCAGGTGCTGGAGGATGGGGTCCTGCGTCTGCGTTACGACCATGTCATCGAACATATGGTCGAGGGCCTTGGCGGACGGGTGCGGCGGATGCATCAGATTTTTTCACCGGAGCCAGGCGCCTATGAAGAAGGTGGAGGCTCCGCCCATGCTCATGCCCACAGCCATGACGACTGACGCCTCCCTCTACAGGCTGATGGCCTGGCTGTCTCCTTCCTTTCCTGTGGGCGCCTTCAGCTATTCCCACGGGCTTGAATATGCCGTCGAGACCGGGCTGGTGCGGACGCGCGAGAATCTGGTGGGCTGGATAGCCGCCGTGCTGCGGCAGGGGTCGGGACTGAGCGACGGGATGCTGTTCGTGGCGGCCTGGCGCGCCAGGGACGCAGATGATCCCATGGCGCTGGGGCTGGTGCTGGAACTTGCGGCCGCCCTTCGTCCGACCTCGGAGCTTGCGCTGGAAAGCGCGGCCCAGGGGGCGGCCTTTGTCCGGGCCATCCGCGACGCGTGGCCGCATCCTGTCCTCCTTTCCGCATTGCCGGAAGATGGCGATGTGGGATATGCCCCGGCCGTAGCGGTTTGCGCTCATGCGCACGGCCTCAACCTGCGCGCTGCGCTGCGCGCCTTTTTGCATGCGTTTGCCGCCAATCTGATTTCGGCGGGTGTGCGGCTCATCCCCCTTGGCCAGACGGACGGTCAGATCGCGCTGCGCCTTCTGGAAGCGGAGGTAGAGGCTACGGCGGAGCTGGCGGAAAGGCTTCCGCTGGAGGAAATCGGCAGCGCCACGCCGATGCTGGATTATTGTTCGGCGCAACATGAAACCCAATATACGAGGCTGTTTCGCACATGAGTAAATCTGTCCACGGACCCATACGCATCGGAGTGGGGGGGCCGGTCGGTTCCGGCAAGACGGCGTTGATGGACGCCATGTGCAAGGCCCTGCGCGGGCGATATTCCCTCGCCGCCATCACTAACGACATTTACACCAAGGAGGATGCGCAATTCCTCACAAGGTCCGGGGCGCTGCCGCCGGAACGCATTGACGGGGTGGAAACCGGCGGCTGTCCCCATACCGCCATCCGCGAGGACGCCTCCATCAACCTGGCGGCGGTGGCGAAGATGAATGCGCGCTTTCCCGGCCTTGACATCATCTTCATTGAAAGCGGGGGGGATAATCTCGCGGCGACATTCTCGCCGGAACTCGCCGATCTGACAATCTATGTCATCGATGTTTCGGCGGGGGACAAGATTCCTCGAAAGGGCGGGCCGGGGATCATGCGCTCGGATCTTCTCATCATCAACAAGATCGACCTTGCGCCTCTTGTGGGCGCCGATCTTGACGTGATGGCCCGGGACGCCAGGAAAATGCGGGGCGAGCGGCCCTTCGTTTTCACGAATATTCGCGCGGGCCAGGGGCTGGACTCCGTGATCGCCTTCATCGAGGAACGCGGCGCGCTGGGCGCCAACTGATCAACACGGAAAAGGAGATGGAAATGGGAATTCACCATATTGCGGCAGTGACAGCGGCCCTGATGTTTCCTGCGGCGGCAGAGGCGCATCAGGGCGAGCATACAGCTCTGGGCGGCGCAGCAGCCATGCTGTGGCATCTGATTACGCAGCCCGACCATGCCCTGATGCTTCTGGGCGCGGGATTTGCCGGAATATATCTCGCCCGCAAGATCCGCGCCAAAGCCTGAAGCCGGAGATCGGGCCTTACGGCGCGGGATCGAACGCGAGATGTAGTTCCTTCAACCCGCGCAGCACGATGCTGGGCTCGTGATGGGGTTCGGGATAACCCGGCGCCAGGCGCAGATTTTTCATCCGCGTCAGGACGGCCCTGAAGGTGACGTTCATTTCCTTGCGGGCCAGCATGGCGCCCAGGCAGAAGTGGATGCCCTGGCCAAACGCCAGATGGGTGGCGGCGTTTCTGCGCCGTATATCGAAAGCTTCGCTGCCGGGGAAATGCTGCTCGTCGCGGTTGGCGCTGGCGTAACGCAGCATGATGACGGAACCCTTGGGGATGGGGGCGCCGGCGATCTCCGCATCGCGGGTGGCCACGCGCATCAGCCCCTGCACCGGGCCGTCGAAGCGCAGCACTTCCTCGGTCAGATTTTCAACCAGCGACAGATCGTCCAGAACCAGTTTCATCTGATCCGGATTCTGAATCAGAAGCAGAATGCCCTTGGAAATGGAGTTGGTGGTGGTCTCGTTACCGGCCGCCAGCAGAATATTCAGCACTGATAACAGTTCCGGCACACTCATCGGTTCGCCGTTCTCCATCTGGGCGTTGATCAGATCGGTGATGATGTCGTCGGTGGGGTTGACGCGTTTCTCCTCGATGACCTTTACGAAATATTTCTGGAATTCGACATTTTTCTTTGCGGCCCAGATGCGTTGCTCCCGGTTGGCGACGCCGCTGACCTGGGTGGTCAGCGCATCGGAAAACTCCTTGAACAGGGGCAGATCCTCGCGCGGGACGCCCAGCTGATCGGCGATGATCATCAGAGGCATGGGAATCGTATATTGCGCCACGAATTCGCAATATCCGTCCTTGATGAAATCATCGATCAGCGCATGGGTGATCTGTTCGATATAAGGCTCCATCTGTTCGACACGGGCGGCGGAAAAAACCTTGTTGATGGGATTGCGGTAATATTTATGCTTGGGGGGGTCGGCGGTGATCAGAGCGGGCACGGATGGATAGCCGCCAAATTCCTCGGCGCGGTTGCGTTCACCTGGCGGAAACACCGCCTCCGCCACATTGCTGGAAAAAGTGGCGGTGTCCTTGATCACCTTCATGATGTCATTATAACAGGAAACGATATAAAAACCCGCCACGGGGTCTTTGTAGACCGGCGCCTCCTCCCTCAGCTTCTTGTAGGTGTGATAGGGACATTCGATCACGTCAGGGTCGATCAGCGTGACCTGGTCCAATGATTTTTGCGCCGCTGCGCGGCCTTTTTCCTCAACGTCATTCCCGGCCATGCTGGTTTCCCTCCTCAAATGTTGAGTTGCTCTTATCTGGCATATTTACTTACAATATTATAAATAATGATACTTATATAGGGGATTAATACGCATTTTTCAATTTGGAAATTGCGGCGGCACTGCTTGCCAATGTTACGGCTTGACGTCTAAGATCAGCTCGTGAGCGATACGATCCCCATACAGTTTGCCCGCGTCATGCGGGCTTCCGGCAAGATGGCGCCCAGACAGGGGGCCGGCAACGTTCAGGTTTTTTTCGACCGGCAGGAATTGACCGTGATTCTGAACCTCTACGGCCGGATGGTGCAGGCGGGGGAGTGGCGTGATTACGCTATAGACGGTCTCGGGGACAGAGCGGTTTTCTCCGCCTTCCGGCGCGCCAGCGAGATGCCGGTCTGCCGCATTGAAAAGCAGCCTGCCCTGGCGCAGCGTCAGGGGCAGTATGTGATTACCGGAGCCGGGGGTCAGGTGCTGAAGCGGGGGCGTGAACTGACGCAGGTGCTGCGGGTGCTGGAACGCAAGCTGCTTAAAATCGTGCCATAAAAAAACCCCGCAGAGGTTCCGCGGGGTTTTTCCAGGAATCTGGCTCAGTTATTCGCGGTTGCCGCCGATCAGGCGCAGCATCATCAGGAACAGGTTCAGGAAGTCAAGATAGAGCGCCAAAGCTCCCATGATCGACTTCTTGCCGGCGGCTTCATAGCCGTCGCCCTCATAGTACATTTCCTTGATTTTCTGGGTGTCATAGGCCGTCAGACCAGTAAACACCAGCACGCCGATCACCGAAACGGCGAAATGCAGCGCTGCTGAAGCCAGGAAGATATTCACGACGGAGGCGATCAGCACCCCGATCAGGCCCATGAACAGAAACGAGCCAAACCCTGTCAGATCCCGGTGCGTGGTGTAACCATACAGGCTCATCGCGCCGAACATGCCCGCCGTGATGAAGAACACCCGCGCAATACTGACGCCGGAATAGATGTAGAAGATCCCCGAGAGGGACAGCCCCACAAGCCCGGCATATACCCAGAACCAGGTTTGCGCCGAGGAAAAGGTCATGGAATTTATGCGGGCGCTTAGGTAAAAAACCACCCCCAGCGGGGCCAGCATGACCACCCAGATAAGCGGCGATCCGGCAATCGCCGTATAAATATCCGTACGATAGCCCAGATAGGCGATAATGCCAGTCAGGGCCAGGCCAGAGGCCATGTAATTGTAGACCCGCAGCATATATTCGCGCAGCCCCTGATCGATGGCGGGTGCGGCGGCCCCCGTCTGGGCGGCGATGTTGCGTTCGAATTCGGCCATTTGCGTGTTTCTCCCGTATAGAATCCTTCAAAAGCGAATATAGGTAAACCCGTTCACTACTTCAAGCTGACCTTTCTACCCTCTTCGGCCCTTCTTTGTTTTTGATTTATCTGTAAAATTTCTGTCATTCGGATGCGCGCAAAAGACTTGCCGGCTTCTGGTTCAGCGCCCGCCAGGTAACGGAAAGGCCCAGAAATACCGTCACCGTCAGGCTTATGCCCGCCGTCAACACGATGACCCCGGGCAGAAACACGAATTCCGTCCGCATGAGTTCCGTCACAATCAGCCAGGCGGCCAGCGACCCGATCCCGCTGGCCAGCAGCGCAGCCGAAAGACCCAGAATGGCGTATTCCAGCGCATAGGCGCGCAGGATATGGCTGCGTGCGGCGCCCAGTACTTTCAGTACAACGGCGTCATAAACCCGCCGGGCATTGCCCGCCGCCAGGGCGCCGGCCAGAACCAGAACCCCCAGCACCAGGGTCACGCTGCCGGCGGCCCTCACCGCCATGGCGAGACTGCCTATCAATCCATTCATTGTTTCCAGGGTTTCCCGTAACTGCACGGCCGAAACCCCAGGAAAGCGGTCGGTAACGGCTTTATAAAGAAAGTCTTCCGTTTCAGGGGTGGTGCGGGCGGTAGCAAGATAAGAGTGCGGCGCGCCGGCAAAGGCGTCCGGAGAAAAGATCAGCGCGAAATTCACCTGCATGTCGGACCAGTCGATGCGCCGCAAACTGGCGATGCGCGCCTCGACCTCGCGGCCCAGTACAGTGACGGTGAGGCTGTCCCCCACCTGCAATCCCATCCCCCGCGCCAGCTCCGCATCCAGCGACAGCAGCGCAGGTCCTTCATAATCCGCGGGCCACCACGCGCCATCAGTCAGCACCGTTCCGGCAGGGGGCGCTGCGGCATAGCTGAGAATCCGGTCCGAACTGATCGCCCATTGCGCCTCCTGGGCGACATCGGCTGCGACCGCGCTCGCCCCGCCGATGCGGGTGATGCGTCCGCGCAGGCTAGGCAACGCCACGACATCCGAGACGCCTTTTTGTGCGCGGGCCAGAGACAGAAACTCGTCTATATCAGCGGCCTGGATATCGAGGAAGAACAGATTGGGCGCCTGCTGCTCTGCCCGAGCGTTCATCAGATGGGAAATATTTCCTTCCACCGCCGCAAGGGTCGTCAAAAGGGAAAGCCCAATCCCACCTGGGCCTGCTGGGCGCA
>OBIC01000465.1_pt1 | contig 10711 bp, 7 predicted proteins | sample 1519831 | NCBI WGS metagenome assembly OBIC01 (sample SAMN03019805, study PRJEB22545) | beach sand metagenome | biome: beach; feature: sea beach; material: beach sand | place: USA: Municipal Pensacola Beach, FL | collected 2010-10-20 | depth 40-45 cm m | reverse complement strand
CTGGATGCGGAAGTGCCTGGAACCGATGCAGCCAAGCCCGCCCGCCGCGGAAACCGCAGCGGCAAGCTCGTGCCGCGCCACATAGCCCATGCCCGCCTGAAATATCGGGTAGTCGATCCCCAGCCTGTCGCAAAGCGGGGTGCGCAGCGCACCCATTTCGGTGAGTTTCTTCTTCGCTGTCGTCGCGCCTGCCATTTTTTCCTCCCCACTTGCCGATTGTTTTTGCCTGGCGGCTTTATGGGGTCAGTTTAGGCTGCTTCTGTGACGAAGGCGAGAATTGCTATCGGTCGGGCGCGAAATTCCGCTTACTCGAAAGCTGAAAAATCCGGTGCGCGGCGTTCGGCGAAAGCGCGCATCGCCTCCTTCGATTCGGGGGTGCGCAGCTGTGCGGCAAAAACCCGCGCCTCGCGATGCATCGCCGCGTCGAGTGCGGGACCATGCTGGCGCATCAGCTTTTTTGTCTCCCGGATTGCGCCGGGTGCTTTTTGTGCAAGCTTGCCGGCCACTTCCAGCACATGCGGCATCAGCCGGTCGGCTGGCAATATGGCGTTCACAAAACCGCATTCATGGGCGGTTTCAGGGCCGAACTGATCGCCGAACAGGAACAGTTCGGCTGCCCGCTGCCGGCCGACCGCGCGCGGCAGCAGCAGGGAAGTACCGGCCTCGGGCACGACGCCCAGATTGACAAACGGCATGGCAAAGCGCGCGGATTCCGACGCGTAAACCAGATCGATATGGAACAGCATGGTCGTGCCGATACCGATCGCAAGCCCGTTAACCGCTGCAATTGTCGGCTTGTCCACGCTGATCAGCGCGTCGAGCAGATCAGGCACCGGATGACGGTCACGGCCGTCGGGTTTGCGGGCGTTATCTTCCTTGCTGGCATTTGATTGCGCCACGAAACTGCCAATGTCATTGCCGGCTGTGTAGCTGTCGCCGGTGCCGGTCAGCACGATCACCCGCGTCGCCGGGTCCGCATTGGCGGCGCGCAGCGCGTCGGCCAGCCCGTAATACATCTCGTCTGTCAGTGCATTCTTCTTGTCGGGCCGGTTGATCCGGATGGTCGTGATCCGCTGCGCGGTTTCGCTTTCGATGAAATTGGCCATGTGACGCTTTCCTGTACGTGTTTCCTCATCACCGGAATCCGGGTCCGGTTCCGGCTATGCTTGCATCCTCATGCGCGCCGCCGCAAGCAGGCAAGTTTATTGGATTTGCGCAGATGCTATTGTCGCGCGGCGGCGCTTGGGGGTAAGTAAGCTGTTCCTTGCGGAGAGTGGTGAATGACAGATCGATTGAAAATCGCATTAGTGCAATACAACCCGGTCGTTGGCGATGTGGCGGGCAATAGCGAACTGGCCCGCAGAGCACGCGCCGAGGCAGCGCAGGGCGGTGCCGATCTCGTCGTATTCTCGGAACTGTTTCTGATCGGTTACCCGCCCGAGGATCTGGTGCGCAAGCCCGCCATTCTTGAGGATGTCGTGGAAGCAGTCGCCAGCCTTGCCGCGGAAACCGCCGATGGGGGCCCGGCGCTGTTGATCGGCGCGCCCGTGCATGAGGAGGGCAGGCTGTACAATGCCATGCTGCTGCTTGATGGCGGGGAATGCACGGCCTGGCGCGCGAAATACGATCTGCCGAATTACGGGGTGTTCGACGAAAAGCGGGTATTTGATGCAGGGCCGATGCCCGGCCCGGTCAATTTCCGCGGCGTCAGGCTGGGCATCCCGATCTGCGAGGATATCTGGGGAGCCGATGTCGTTGAATGCCTGCAGGAAACAGGTGCTGAGATGCTGGTGGTGGCCAATGGCTCCCCCTATGAGGTGTCAAAGCTCGATCAGCGGATGAGCCGCGCGGTCGCACGTGTCACCGAAAGCGGCCTGCCAATGATCTATGTCAACCAATATGGCGGTCAGGACGAGCTTGTCTTTGATGGCGGGTCTTTCGTGCTGAATGCGGACCGGACATTCGCCCTTCAGATGCCGTTCTGGCAAACCGGGATCGCGATCAGCGACTGGCAAAGGACGGCTGAGGGCTGGCGCTGTGCGGAGGGCGAGAAGAGCGCGCCCCCCGAAGAGCTTGGTGCGATCTATCAGGCGATGATGCTGGGGTTGCGCGATTATGTGAACAAGAACGGCTTCCCCGGTGTCGTGCTTGGCATGTCGGGCGGGATCGACAGCGCCTTGAGTGCGGCGGTGGCGGCCGATGCGCTGGGGCCCGAGCGGGTGCGCTGCGTCATGCTGCCCTCCAGATATACCAGTGAGGAAAGCCTGCAGGATGCGGCCGAATGCGCCGGGCTGATCGGCGCGCGGCTGGACAGCGTATCGATCGCCCCGGCGGTCGATGCATTCGATATGATGCTGTCGCCGCTATTTGAAGGCCGCAATCCCGATCTGACCGAAGAAAATATTCAAAGCCGCGCGCGCGCCGTGGTGCTGATGGCGCTGTCGAACAAGTTCGGCGATATGGTGCTGACGACCGGCAACAAGTCGGAAGTGTCGGTCGGCTACGCCACGCTATATGGTGATATGTGCGGCGGCTACAATGCGCTGAAAGACATCTACAAGATGACCGTCTTCAAACTTTGTCACTGGCGCAACCAGCATTTCCCCGAAGGCGCGCTGGGCAGCCGCGGGCGGGTTATCCCTGAAAATATCATCATCAAGCCACCAACAGCCGAGCTGCGCCCGGATCAGAAGGATGAGGATTCGCTGCCCCCTTATGCGGCGCTTGATGATATGCTTGATTGCCTGGTCGAACGCGAGATGAGTTTCGAGGAAGTGGTGGCGCGCGGGCATGCGCCCGAAACGGTCAAACGGGTCGAACATCTGCTTTATGTCGCGGAATATAAGCGCCGTCAGGCAGCGCCCGGAGTGAAGATCAGCATGAAGAGCTTTGGTCGCGATCGCCGTTACCCGATTACCAACCGTTTCCGCGATGCGCGCTAGGAACCCCTGATAGGAAGCCGTAATGAGTGTCATTACCCGTTTTGCGCCAAGCCCGACCGGGCGGCTGCATGTCGGCAATATCCGGACCGCCCTGATCAACTGGATGTATGCGCGCGCCCATGGCGGGCAATTCCTGCTGCGCATCGACGACACCGATACCGAACGTTCGACCAAGGCATTCGAGGACGGGATTGTCACCGATCTTGCCTGGCTCGGTCTGTCGCACGATCTGTTCATGCGTCAGTCCGAACGGTTTGCGCGCTACGATGCGGCGATCAAGGAGTTGAAAGATGAGGGGCGGCTTTATCCCTGCTATGAAACGCCCGAGGAGCTGGAGCTTAAACGCAAGGTACAGCTTGGCCGTGGCCGCCCGCCTGTCTATGACCGCGCGGCGCTGAAGCTGACCGATGCGGCGCGTGCGGATTTTGAAGCCAGGGGTGTCAGTCCGCATTGGCGGTTTCTGCTCGATCATGAAATGGTCGGCTGGTCCGACCTTGTGCATGGGGAGATCAGCATCGATACGGCGAGCCTGTCTGATCCCGTGCTGATCCGTGCCGATGGTCAGCCGCTTTATACCCTGCCCAATATCTGCGACGATCTGGATTTCGGGGTGACCCATGTCATCCGGGGCGAGGATCACATCACCAATACGGCGGTGCAGGTGCAGCTTTTCGCGCTGCTGGGCGATCGGGTGCCGACCTTCGGGCATCATCCGCTGATGACCGGTGCGGGCGGGGAAGGGCTGTCAAAGCGGCTTGGTTCCCTGTCGATCGAGTCTCTGCGCGCGGACGGGTTCGAGGCGATGGCGCTGAACAGTCTGCTGGCCCGGATCGGGACATCGGATCCGGTGGAGCCGTTTCAATCACTCGATCAGCTTGTGGCGGCCTTCGATATCGGCCGGGTCAGCCGTTCGCCCGCGAAATTCGATCCCGCTGAACTGGCGCATCTGAATGAACGGCTGCTGCATGATATGCCTTATGAGGCGGTGCGGGCGCGGCTCGATGAGATGGGGGTTGGGGGTGACGCCCTGTTCTGGGAAACAGTGCGGCCCAATCTGGCAAAGCTCGCCGATGCTGTCGAGTGGTGGCAGGTGGTAAGCGGCCCTGTTGCCCCGGTGATCGAGGATACAGCCTTTATCGCAACGGCTGCCGATCTGCTGCCGAATGCAGCGTTTGGTCCCGATAGCTGGAAGGCGTGGACCGCTGCTGTGAAGCAGGCGACCGGCCGCAAGGGGCGTGATCTGTTCCTGCCGCTGCGGCTGGCGCTGACCGCACGCGGTCATGGACCGGAAATGAAAAATCTGCTAATGCTGATCGGCCCTGAACGTGCGCATGCGCGGTTGCGGGGTGAGACGGCATAAAGCAATCTGCATATATCTGTAGATATCTGTAGATATACAGAATGGCGGACAGGCGCATCCCATGCGTAAATTGATGATCAATACTGACTGTATAACGGGTCAGTGCTCCCACGACCGGGCAGGCGGCTGTCCGGGCGGGATGATTATTGGCGGCTGACTGCCGCCTGCCGTGCCGTTCTTCCATCGGTCAGTTCCGACACATGAAACGAACCGCGCACGGCGGGGCAGAGGCAATTTATTGTCGCTGACAGGTAAGAATATGCGTAAGCGCGGCATGAGAAGGACGTGACAGTGCGAATTTACAATTCCCGGACCCGCGAAAAGGAGGAATTTGTTCCTCTCGATCCTGCCAATGTGCGGATGTATGTGTGCGGGCCCACGGTCTATGACTATGCGCATATCGGCAATGCGCGGCCTGTCGTCGTGTTCGATGTGCTGGCGCGCCTTTTGCGCCGGATTTATGGCGCCGCGCATGTGACCTATGTGCGCAATATCACAGATGTCGAAGACAAGATTAACGCGCGCGCGAAAAGCGAAGGGATATCGATTGCCGATCTGACCGCGCGGACGACCGCGCAATATCACGCGGATATGGCCGCACTCGGCGCGCTGCCGCCCGATGTGGAACCGCGTGCGACCGACCATATCGCACAGATGATCGCGATGATCGGCCGGCTGATCGATAAAGGACATGCCTATGTGGCGGACGGGCATGTTCTCTTCCATGTGCCGAGCATGGCTGACTATGGCAGCCTGTCGGGCCGCGATACCGACGAAATGCTGGCCGGCGCGCGGGTCGAGGTCGCGCCCTATAAAAAGGACCCGATGGATTTCGTCCTGTGGAAGCCGTCCGATGACGAGACCCCGGGATGGGACAGCCCGTGGGGGCGGGGGCGACCGGGCTGGCATATCGAATGCTCGGCGATGAGCCAGCAGCATCTGGGCCCAAGTTTCGATATCCATGGCGGCGGGGTCGATCTGCTTTTCCCGCACCATGAAAACGAGGTGGCGCAAAGTACCTGCGCCAATGGCCCTGGCACCTTCGCACGCTATTGGATGCATAATGGCTATCTGATGGTGGAGGGGCGGAAAATGTCCAAATCGGAGGGCAATTTTCGCACCGTGCACGAACTGTTGGCGCATTGGCCGGGGGAGGTGATGCGCCTGCAGATGCTGATGACCCATTACCGGCAGCCTTTCGACTGGACCGAGGCCGGCAGCCGTGAGGCAAAGAGCGTGCTTGATGGCTGGTACCGGCTTGTCGACGGGATCAGCGCGACAGAGGCCGATATCCCGCAACCGGTGCAGGCAGCGCTTGAAGATGATCTCAACACCCCGCAGGCCATCGCTGAAATGCACAAGATCGCGCATCTTGCCGGGCAGGGCGATGCGGAGGCGAAAAGACAGTTGCGCGCAGGCGGGGAATTCCTGCTGGGCGTGCTTGGGCTGACGCGCGAAGAATGGTTCCACTGGCAGCCGCCGGGGCAGCAGATCGACGAGGCGGAAATCGATGCGCTGATCGCCGCCCGCAATGACGCGCGCAAGCAGAAGGATTTTGCCGAGGCAGACAGGATCCGCGATGCGCTTGCGGCACAAGGCATCGTGCTGGAGGATGGACCTGGGGGCACAAGCTGGAAGGTGGCGTCATGAGCGGGGCCGTGGCGCCGCGTGAACGGCTTTATCTGTTCGACACCACCTTGCGCGACGGTGCACAGACCCAGGGCGTCGATTTCAGTGTCGAGGATAAGCGGCTTATCGCGCGGCTGCTCGATGAACTTGGAATCGATTATGTGGAAGGTGGCTGGCCTGGCGCGAACCCGACCGATACGACGTTTTTCGCGGATGCACCGACACTCAGGCATGCGAGATTTACCGCCTTTGGCATGACCAAGCGGGTCGGCCGCTCGGCCGCGAATGATCCGGGGCTTGCGGCGCTGCTCGACACCGCGGCGCCGGCGCTGTGCCTTGTCGGCAAATGCTGGGACTTTCATGTCGATGTGGCCTTGCAGGTCAGCCTGCCCGAAAATGTCGCGGCGATCGGCGATTCAATCGCCCTGCTGGCCGAGCGGGGCCGCGAACCGCTGTTCGATGCGGAGCATTTCTTCGATGGCTACAAGGCCAATCCCGACTATGCGCTTGAATGCGTGCGCGCGGCCTATGAGGCGGGGGCGCGCTGGGTTGTGCTTTGCGACACGAATGGCGGCACCCTGCCGCATGAAATCAGCGAAATCGTCACCGTGGTGACCGCGCGCATCCCGGGTGATCATCTGGGCATTCATGTCCATAATGATACTGAAAACGCGGTCGCAAACAGCCTGGCTGCGGTGCGTGCGGGGGTGCGGCAGGTGCAGGGCACGATCAACGGGCTCGGGGAACGGTGCGGCAATGCCAATCTGACCTCGATCATCCCCTCGCTCATGCTCAAGCGCGACTTTGCCGAGCGGTTCGAGACCGGGGTCTCGCCGGAGCAGTTGAAAAAACTCAGCCGGATTTCCCACACGCTTGACGAGATTCTGAACCGCGCGCCGAACCGGCATGCGCCCTATGTCGGTGCCTCCGCCTTCGCCCATAAGGGGGGGCTGCATGTTTCCGCCGTGCAGCGCGATGCAACGACTTATGAGCATGTTGCGCCTGAGACGGTCGGCAATCAGCGGCGGATTCTTGTGTCCGATCAGGCAGGCAAATCCAATCTCATCGCCGAGCTTGATGCCATCGGTATTGCGGTCGATGCCAAGGACCCGCGGCTTGAGCGGCTGCTCGAGATTGTCAAGGAACGCGAATTTCTGGGCTATTCCTATGACGGGGCGGCGACATCGTTCGAGATGCTGGTGCGTCGCCTGCTCGGCCAGGTGCCCGATTATTTCGCGGTCGACAGCTACCGCGTCTGGGTCGAACGGCGGCATAACGCGAAAGGCGATCTGATTACCGTGTCCGAAGCGACAGCCAAGATCACGGTGGATGGTGAAACCCTGCGTTCCTATGAGGAAGGCAATGGTCCGATCAATGCGCTCGACCGGGCGCTGCGCAAGGATCTTGGCAAATATTCGCGCTTTATCGACGATCTTGAGCTTGTTGACTACAAGGTCCGGATCCTGACCGGCGGCACCGGCGCGGTGACCCGTGTGATGATCGAAAGCCGCGATGGCGCGGGGCAGCGCTGGTTCACTGTCGGTGTGTCGGAAAATATCGTCGATGCGTCTTTCGAGGCGCTGTATGACAGCATCACCTACAAGCTCTACCGTGACGGTGCCACAGCCTGATGTCGCCGCCTGTTGTTATTCTTGTGAAACCGCAGCTTGGTCAGAATATCGGGACCGCCGCGCGTGCCATGGCAAATTTCGGGCTGCGCGAATTGCGGCTTGTCGCGCCGCGCGATGGCTGGCCCAACCCCGAAGCGGTGAGCGCGGCATCGGGTGCCGATTGGGTGCTTGAGGGCGCGCGGGTGTTTGAGCGGGTGGAAGATGCGCTGGCCGATCTGCATTATGTGCTGGCGACCACCGCGCGGGTGCGTGAAATGGTCAAGCCGATGGTGACGGCCGAACATGCGGCGGTGCAGATGCATGCCCGCGCAGGGCAGGGGCAGCGTTGCGGGGTGCTGTTCGGCCCCGAACGCACCGGGCTCGACAATGATGCGGTGGCGCTTGCCCAGGCTGTGCTGCGCATTCCGGTGCATCCCGATTTCACCTCGATCAATCTGGCGCAATCGGTATTGCTGATCGGCTATGAATGGTTCCGCCATGCGGACGACACGCCTGACAGTATGCTTGAAACCGGGCTTGCGATGCCTGCGGAAGGGGCCGATCTGCTGCGGTTTTTCGAACATCTTGAGGGGGAACTTGACCGCTCGGGCTTCCTGCGGCCGCCTGAAAAACGCCCCTCCATGGTGCGCGCCCTGCGCAATATCTTTCAGCGTGTCGCGCTCACCGATCAGGATGTGCGGACATTGCGCGGCGTGATTTCCTCGCTCACCACCGCGCGGCAGCGACGCGAAAACGAAAAGTCGTGAATTTCACTGCTGTCGGGCTTGGCAATTGCAGGGCGCTGGGGTAGGTTCCGCCCGCTTGACGCGCTTCGCATGCAGCCAGGCTTTATGCATATCTCGACCGGATATGCTCAGCCTGCGGCCCCGCCGCCGCCCGCCGCAATCAGCAAAGCGCCCAGCAGGAGAGGTGCCGGAGTGGTCGAACGGGGCGGTCTCGAAAACCGTTGTGCCTTTGCAGGTACCGTGGGTTCGAATCCCACCCTCTCCGCCATTTTATTGTTCGCCAAGATTAAAATGCTGTCGTTGGCGTTGGTGGTGGCGTGTTGCCGCTATCCAGTTTCAAGTGTTTTCCGTACCCTGGAGACAGGCCTGATAAAGTCGAGCGCCTGGCAGGCCCGCTCGTCTGCCTTTGCTGTTGCATTGCTGCTTTCAGCGGAGAGGTGGTCCGCGTCAGCGCAACGCGAAAGAAAATAATGGATTCTTGGTCGCGCGTTCGACCTGTTTTGTCAGTGGCGACATATTACTTGCGAACAGTTGACGGAATTATCGCGCAGGTGCCTGATCGCGTCCGCAAGCGGTGGAGTGGTGTTTCCCTGCAGGCGCAGGTTGTAATGCGGTTGGTTTTGGCTATAACAAGGCGGTGGTTTCGGGGCAGTTGGCGTGGCGCGCTGTTGTGACGCACTGTCTTGGGTGTTTATGGCTATAGCAGCGACTTTTTCGCGGAATTTATGGGTTTTTGGGAAATCGGACGAAAACGGGCGTTTGCCGGTCAATGGCCGGTGGAGCCTGTTTATCGGTTTGTCACTTAAAATTACCTAATAAATTTCTATAATGGTATCTGGTGCCCGCCTTCGAGCGTGCGGGAAGTTTTTTTGCGCGGCTTGCCGCGCGGTATTTTGGATTTTTTGCTGGCAGTGCATTGTGCCTGAGGGGATTGTTTTGTGACTAGGCGTATTTTGTTGAGAAACAATCAAACCAGCGGAACAGCCGAAGGCGATTTGATTGTTGGTTCGGGCGGGCGCGACAAAATAAACGGTCGTGGCGGTGATGACGTTATTTACGGTTATGGCGACGGGTCGGGTGTTGGCGGAAACGCACCGGCAATCGATCCCGATGGCGGTGGCGCGCGGGATCATGATGTTCTGAATGGCGGTCGCGGTAACGACACGATCTATGGTGGCGGCGGCAACGATCTGCTGATCGGTGGCGATGGTGATGATTTCCTTGATGGGGGTAGCGGCAACGACATCCTTATCGGCGGCGATGGCGATGATACGCTTTTGGGGGGAAGCGGCCATGACGTGCTTTTCGGAAATCACGGCAATGATGCACTGTATGGCGGTAGCGGTAATGACCTGATCTTCGGGGGGCACGGGGATGATCTGCTGTTCGGCGGCACCGGCAATGATACGTTGCATGGCGGGCATGGCGACGACCGGTTCCATGACGGGGCAGGCGAGGATCTGTATGTCGGTGGCCGTGGTTTTGACACGGCACACTTGTCCGGCACGCTTGATGAGTATGGCTATAACTCCTTCTTTTGGGGAAGGGGCTGGAATTTTACCCGCAATGGCGAAACCGATACGCTGAAATCGGTCGAAGCAGTTGAGTTCGACGACGGCTATACCCTGTTTCTGGATGGCCGGAATAATGCGTCCTTTGCTGTGGACGACATGGCTGCGACCGATGAGGACAGTGTTCTGCAATCGGCACCGGGCAGTATTCTGGATAACGATATCGATTTTGAGGGCGATGCGTTTGCGGTTACCGCGGTCAACGGGGTGGCGTCGGCGGTGGGTAGCCAGATCGCTTTGGCCTCCGGCGCGTTACTCAGCGTCAATGGCGACGGTACCTTTGTTTACGATCCGAATGGCGCGCATGAGGATCTTGCGGTTGGCGAGAGCCGGCTTGACGCGTTCCAGTACAGTATTTCCGATGGTCAGGGCGGCGGCACAAGCAGCGCGACAGTGACAATCACTGTAACCGGTGCGAATGATGCGCCGACAGTTGCTGCAGTTGTGGCTGATGCGGTTGAGGATGGCCCGGCCGTCACGGCGGCCTTTGCCGGCGCGGATGTGGATTCCGACGATGATACGGCAAGCCTGAGCTATACAATCCTGACCACGCCGTCGGAAGGGATAGTCACCAATAATGGTGACGGCACCTTCAGTTTCGATCCCGGTGCGGATTTTCAGGATCTGGCGGCAGGCGAAACCCGCGATGTGAGCTTTGATTACCAGGCCACCGATTCCCATGGCGCAGATAGTGCACCGGCAACCGTCACCATCACTGTTACGGGGACCGAAGACGGCCCGGTCGCTGGACCGGTCGATGTCACAGCGGTCGAAGACGGTCCCACGGTCACCGGTGCATTTGTCGCCTCGGGTGGTGCCGGCGGCTATAGCTATGCAATTGCTTCAACGCCGT
>OBIC01000464.1_pt1 | contig 10732 bp, 12 predicted proteins | sample 1519831 | NCBI WGS metagenome assembly OBIC01 (sample SAMN03019805, study PRJEB22545) | beach sand metagenome | biome: beach; feature: sea beach; material: beach sand | place: USA: Municipal Pensacola Beach, FL | collected 2010-10-20 | depth 40-45 cm m | reverse complement strand
TCTGGGCCGGCTGTTCACGCTCCTGCGCCAGCGCCACCTGCAGCTGGCGGCGCCCGCGCGCCACGGCCGCTTCCGGAAACTGCGGCTCGGTCAGCACCGTGGACAGCAGGTCGATCGCCGACCCCAGCAGTGGCTCGTCGGCCAACGAGCGCAGCGACACCACCGCCATGTCACGCTCGGCAGACGCGCCGTACTGCGCACCCAGCCGCTCGAAGCCGCTGGCCACCGCCTGCGCGTCCAGCGTGCCGGCACCGTCGAACAGCAGCCCGCTGGTGAAACGCGCCAGGCCGGGGGTGTCACCGTCCCGGGCGGCGCCGGCGTCGAACACCACCCGCACGTCGACGATCGGCAGATCCGGCGTGCTGACCAGCAGCACCCGTACCCCCGTGTCGGTGGTCCAGCTCTGGATCGGCGCAAGTGCGCTCGCCGGCTGGCTCAACAGCCAGCCCAGCAGGCCGACAATCCAGAACCGCGCGGCCGCGCGCCGCGGGCGATCAACCACCGATGTCATGACGTCCTCCCGGAATCACCGCCGGACGGCGCGGCGGCAGCGCGCCCGGCTGCGGGCGCAGCACGCCCACGGTCAACTTGTCCTCGCCCAGGTAGCGCAGCACCACCTGCTGCACCTGCTCGGCGGTGACGGCACGAATGCGTCGCACGTAATCCTCGCCCACGCGCCAACCAACGCCGATGGTCTCCAGCAGCCCGATGCGCATGGCCTGGTAGAACACCGAATCGCGCTGGAACACATCGGCCGCGACCACCTGCGCCTTGACCCGCTCCAGTTCCTCGGCACTCACCGGCTCGCGGGCCAGGGTGCCGATCTGCTCGAGCAGGGCCTTTTCGAGTTCCTCGACCGTGTGGCCACGCGCCGGCGTGCCCTCTAACAGGAACAGGCCCGGCGCACGCTGGAAGGCGCGGTAGCCGGCACCGACGCTGGCCGCCACTTCCTGGCCGCGCTGCAGCTCGCGTGCCAGGCGGGCGCTGTTGCCACCGTCCAGCACGCCGGCCAGCACCTCCAGCGCGTACGGCTCCCACGCCTCGGCATCGGCGGTGGCCGATGGCACGTGATAGCCCATCAGCAGATACGGCACCTCGGCCGGCGCTTTCAGTTCCAGGCGCCGCTGGCCGCGCTGCGGCGGTTCCATCTGACGCTTCGGCGGCGGCACCGGGTCGCCGGACAGTCCGCCGAAATGACGCCGTGCCAGCGCAAACACCTTCTGCGGTTCGACGTCGCCCACCACCACCACGGTGGCGTTGGCCGGCTGATACCAGCGCGCGTACCAGGTCTTGAGGTCGTCCACGGTCAAGGTATCGAGGTCGTCCTCCCAGCCGATCACCGGATTGCGGTACGGATGGGCCAGGTAGGCGACGGCGTTGAACTGTTCGTACAGCAGGGCCTTCGGGTTGTCGTCGGTGCGCAGGCGGCGCTCTTCCTTGACCACCTCGATTTCCTTGGCGAACTCGGCGCCGTCCAGGCGCAGGTTGCGCATGCGGTCGGCTTCCAGGCGGAAGCTCACCTCCAGACGGTCGGCGGCCAGCGTCTGGAAATACGCCGTGTAGTCGGTACCGGTGAAGGCGTTCTCCTCGCCGCCGTTCTCGGCGATGATGCGCGAGAACTCATTCGGCGCCAGGCGCTCGGTGCCCTTGAACATCATGTGTTCGAGCACGTGCGAGGCACCGGTCAAGCCGCCGGGCTCGTAGCTGCTGCCCACCTTGTACCAGACCTGTGTCACCACCACCGGCGCGCGGTGGTCCTCGCGCACGATCACCTTGAGCCCGTTGCCGAGGGTCTGCTCGTGCGTGTCTGCCGGGTCGGGGGTGGCCACTGCCGGGCGCAGCGACACAGCCGCCAGCAACAGGGCGCCGAGAATGCGTATCACCGTGAAAGCTCCTGATCGATGGCGACGCCACAGCAGTCTGCGACGCCGGTGTTAGCATACCGCCGCAAGGTCGACCCGGCCTTTGACCTCACGTTTCCCGTACCGTTGCACCCTCCATGACCGATACATCCCGGCCCGGTCTTTTCGCCCGCCTGCGGCAGGGCCTGGCGCGTACCCGCGAGCGCGTGGGCGGCGGCATCGCCGACCTGGTGCTGGGCCGGCGCGCCATCGACGCGCTGACCATCGACGAGATCGAAAACCTGCTGCTGGGCGCCGACGCCGGCGTCGAGGCCACCACCACGCTGGTCGACGACCTGCATGCCCGCCTGGCGCGCCACGAGCTGGCCGACGGCGAGGCCGTGCTGGCGGCACTGAAGGCGCGCATGCAGGCCCTGCTGGCGCCCTGCGAGGCGCCGCCGGTACCGCACACCGCCACACCGCATGTGATCCTCATGGTCGGCGTCAACGGCGCCGGCAAGACCACCACCATCGGCAAGCTGGCGCGGCGCTATCAGGCCGACGGCAAGCAGGTGGTGCTGGCCGCCGGCGACACGTTTCGCGCCGCGGCAGTGGAACAGCTCAAGGTGTGGGGCGAACGCCTGGGCGTACCGGTCATCGCACAGGGCACCGGCGCCGACCCGGCGGCGGTGATCTACGACGCCCTGCTGGCGGCGCGCAGCCGCGGCGCCGAGGTGGTGATCGCCGACACCTCCGGGCGCCTGCACACGCAGGCCGGCCTGATGGACGAGCTGCGCAAGATCCGTCGCGTGATGGGCAAGTTCGACCCGTCCGCGCCGCACGAGACGCTGCTGGTGCTCGACGCCGGCAACGGCCAGAACGCACTCATCCAGGCGCGCCAGTTCAACGAGGCCATCGGCGTCGGCGGCCTGGTGCTGAGCAAGCTCGACGGCACCGCCAAGGGCGGCGTGGTGCTGGCCATCGCCAGCCAGCTCGGCCTGCCCATCCGCTACCTGGGCCTGGGCGAGACAGCCGACGACCTGCGCCCGTTCGTGGCCGCCGACTTCGTCGACGCCCTGCTCAGCCGCGACGACAGATGATCCATTTCGAGCACGTCAGCAAGCGCTACGATGGCGGCGGCGACGCGCTGAAGGACATCAGCTTCACCCTGGAAGCGGGCGAGATCGCCTTCATCACCGGCCATTCCGGCGCCGGCAAGAGCACGCTGCTGAAGCTGATCGCAGGCATCGAGAAACCCAGCCGCGGCCAGGCCCTGGTCAACGGCCAGAACCTGGCCCGGCTGTCACGCCGGCGCCTCCCCTACTACCGGCGCAACATCGGCATCATCTTCCAGGACCACAAGCTGCTGCCGGAACTGAGCGTGGCCGACAACGTCGCCCTGCCGCTGGTGGTGGCCGGCCACCGCGGCCCGGAAATCGGCCGCCGGGTGCGCGCCGCGCTGGACAAGGTGGGCCTGCTGGGCAAGGAACGCAGCCTGCCGCTGGCACTGTCCGGTGGCGAACAGCAGCGTGTCGGTATCGCCCGCGCCCTGGTGGCGCGCCCGCCCCTGCTGCTGGCCGACGAACCGACCGGCAACCTCGACCCCGACCTGTCGCGCGAAATCATGAACCTGTTCCGGGACTTCAATCGCGTCGGCGTGGCGGTGCTGATCGCCAGCCACGACCACGCGCTGATCGAGGAAATGGACGCCCGCACCCTGACCCTGCACGCCGGCAGCCTGGTCGCCGACGCCTGAGCCTGCCGTGCCGCACTACCTCGAACGTCACCTGCAGGCGCTGTTCGGCAGCCTCGGCCAGCTGTATCGCCAGCGCGTCAACACGCTGCTGACGGCGCTGGTGATCGGCGTCAGCCTGGCACTGCCGGTGAGCCTGCTGCTGGGCCTGACCACCCTGCGCCAGGCCACCGCCGGCTGGGACGGTGACGCCCGCCTGACGGCCTATCTGAAGCTGGAAGTCGACGACGACGCCGCGCGCGACCTGGCCCGACGCCTGCGCGGCGAGCTGGCCGGTCAGGCCGAGCTGACGCTGATCGATCGCGCCCAGGCGCTGGCCGAGTTCGAGCGCAGCTCCGGCCTGGGCGAGGCACTGGCGCTGCTGGACGACAATCCGCTGCCGGCGGCACTGGTCCTGACACCCGCCGGGCCGGCCGACGAGGCCGCGGTGCGGGACCTGTCGCAGCGCCTGGCGGCCCTGCCGCAGGTGGAAGACGTGCAGGCCGACCTGGACTGGCTGCGGCGCCTCAATGCCCTGCTGGAGCTCGGCCGACGCGCCGCGTGGGCGGTGGCCGGCCTGCTCGGCGCCGGCGTGGTGCTGGTGACCGGCAACACCATTCGCCTGGCCATCTACAACCGCCGCGCGGAGATCGAGATCACCAAGCTCATCGGCGGCACCGACGCTTTCATCCGCCGGCCGTTCCTGTACTGGGGTCTGCTGCAGGGCTGCGCCGGCGGACTGGTGGCGGTGTTGCTGCTGCTGGCGGTCAACGGCTTCCTGGCCGGCCCGGTGCGCACCCTGGCCGGCCTGTACGGCTCCGGCCTGCAATTGGCCACGCCGGGGTTCCTGGGCAACCTTGCCGTGCTGGCGCTCGGCTGCCTGCTGGGCCTTGCCGGGGCGGCGATGGCGGTGGGCCGTCACCTGCGCGAGATCGAACCCACCTGATCGCTTCCGTCCGTCGTTAGTGCAGCCAGTGCTCCAGGGCAACGTGGCTGACAACGATGGTGAGAATACCGGCGCCGATCAGCGCCACCTGGGCAACCGTGGCCGCCGGCTCCGGGCGCCGGTGCAAATCCGGGATCAGGTCGGCCACGGCGATGTAGACGAAGCTCGCGGCGGCCAATGTCAGAACGAAAGGCAGCACCTCCTGCGCCGCGCCCAGGGCGAAATAGGCCACCACCCCGCCAACCAGTGTCGGCAGGTTGGTGAGCAGGTTGTAGACCATCGCCTTGCGGCGCGAATAGCCACTGTGCACCAGCACCGCCACGTCACCGATCTCCTGTGGGATCTCGTGCGCCACGATGGCCAGCGCCGTCACCACGCCCAGGTGGGTATCGGTCAGGAACGCCGCCGCGATCAGCACGCCGTCGATCAGGTTGTGCACGCTGTCGCCGATCAGCACCAGCGTGCCCGCAGCGCGCCAGGGGCGGGCCGTGGTCAGCGTCGCGCGACTGCCATGGGCAGCGCACGCGTCGGCGTGACAATGGCGCCACAGCACGAATTTCTCCAGCACGAAGAACAGCAGGATCCCGGCCAGCAGCATGCCGGTGATCTGCGGCGGCGTGGCGCCGGGATGGCTGAAGGCCTCCGGCAACAGGCCGAGGAAGGCCGCCGCCAGCATGGCACCGACGGCGTAGCTGACCAGCGACGGCAACAGCCGCTCACGCAACCCGCCCGGCATCAGCAGCAGGGCGCCGGCGAATCCGGCGCTGGCAGCCCCGCCCAGCAACGTGAACAGCACGATCCACAGCAAGGTCATTGGTGATCCTGGGGCAAAAAAAGGTCGGCAATTCTAGCGCCGTGCGAAAGCGGTTAACGGCGAGGGGGTCCCAATCGGCCCTGACCGGGCGGTCATGGCACAATTCAGGGCTATCCCTTAAGGCGGCCAGTGAGCCACAGCAGGAGGCGAAACCCATGACCCCCACCGAACTCGACAGCTTGCTCATCGACCGTCCCCAGGACGGCCTGTTCGAGGTCAACCGCCGGCTGTTCACCGACGAAGAACTGTTCGAACTCGAGATGAAGCACATCTTCGAGGGCACCTGGATCTACCTGTGTCACGAAAGCCAGGTAGCCAACCCGCACGACCACTTCACCACCCACATCGGGCGCCAGCCGGTCATCGTCAGCCGCGACGGCGACGGCCAGCTGCACTGCTTCGTCAACGCCTGCGCCCACCGCGGCGCCACGCTGTGCCGCACCGCCAAGAGCAACAGCAAGTTCCTGACCTGCCCCTATCACGGCTGGGTGTATGACTCGGCCGGGCGCAACGTGGAAATCAAGGACCACGCCAGCGGCGCCTACCCGCCGGTGTTCGAGCAGCAGGACCACAACCTCAAGCACATCGCACGCCTGGCCAGCTACAAGGGCTTCGTGTTCGGCAGCCTGAACCCGGACGTGCCGTCCCTGGAGGATCACCTGGCCGACGCCAAGCCGTTCGTCGACATGATCGACGCCATGTCCGCACAGGGCGCCGAGGTACTGAAGGGCTACTCCACCTACCAGTACCGCGGCAACTGGAAGATGCAGGCCGAGAACGGCATCGACGGCTACCACTTCACCACCATCCACGCCAACTACGTCGGCGTCATCGCCCGGCGCATGAAGGCCTCGGCCGCCGGCAAGGACGACAAGGTCAAGGTGGCCTACGACGAATCCATGATGAAGGGCTTCAAGAGTGGCTGCTACGACCTGCAGCGCGGCCACGCGCTGATCTGGATCGACTTCCCCATGCCGCAGAATCGCCCGCTGTGGGAGGCGAAGGACGAAGTGGAGCAGCGCGTCGGCGGAGCCATGGCCGACTGGATGCTCAAGCGCCAGCGCAACCTGCTCATCTACCCCAACGTGCAGCTGATGGAGCAGGCGTCGTCGCAGATCCGCGTGTTCCGCCCGATCTCGCACGACCTCACCGAGGTCAAGATCTACTGCATCGCCGCCAAGGGCGAGTCGGCGGCCATGCGCGAGCGGCGCATCCGCCAGTACGAGGATTTCTTCAACGCCACGGGCATGGCCACGCCGGATGACCTGGCCATCTTCGAGGCCTGCCAGGATGGCTACGCCGCGCGCATCGTCGAGTGGCAGCAGGGTTACGACCGCGGCCTGGAGCACATCGTCCGGGGTCCGGATGCGCTGGCCAAGGACCTGCACATCCACCCCAGCAGCAGCGGCCGCGACGCCACCGACGAGACCCTCTACCACGGCCAGTACCGGGAATGGATGCGCCTGATGCAGGAAGGCCTCGGCCGCGAGCAGGGCAAGGAGCCGCTGCGCCAGGCCGCCGGCGCGTAGGCCAGCCAAGGAGTCGGACCAATGAGCGACTGCCTGTTCTGCAAGATGGTGTCCGGCGACATCACGCCGGACATCCTGCACAGCGATGAGCACGTGATGGCGATCCGCGATATCAATCCGCAGGCGCCGTTTCATGCGCTGGTCATCCCGCGCCAGCACATCGCCACCGTGAACGACCTGACCCCGCAGGACGCCGAGATCGTCGGCCGCATGTACCTGGCCGCGCGCACGCTGGCGCAGGCCAACGGCTTCGCCGAAGACGGCTACCGCACGGTGATGAACTGCAACCGCCTGGCCGGCCAGACCGTCTACCACCTGCACCTGCATGTGCTGGCCGGGCGGGCCATGCACTGGCCGCCCGGCTGACCGTCCGCTACCGGCCACCACGCGAGCCATCGACCGACCGGGGCTGACCGATGACCCCCACGCTGCGCCGCCGGCTGGCGTGCTCCGCCGCGCTGGCGATCATGGCCGCGGTGTTCGTCGTGTCGAGTCAACCGAAGACCGCCCCGGATGACCTGCTGTGGAATGTCCCGGACGCGCTGCAGAATCTGCTGCACGTGCCCGTGTACGCACTGGTCGCGGCGGCGTGGTGCCTGGCACTGCCGCGCTGGCGGGAATGGCGTACCAGCGTGTTGATCGTGGCGCTGTGCGCCGGCTTCGGCGCTCTGGACGAATGGCACCAGAGCTTCACGCCCGGGCGCCATGCCGATGCGTCCGATTTGCTGCGCGACACGGTCGGTGCCATCGTGGGGGTTTGCCTGATGCGCTGCCTGCCAGTCGCCCCGAAGACGCGGCGCTGATCCGCGAACACCTGCCTACACGCTGCCCATGTCCGGAACCCCCCTGCGTCTGTTGCCGGCCCGCACCATCCACGCACCGGCCGGCGCCCACGTGGTACGCCTGGCCATGCCGGCGCACCACCCCGCCCGCTGGGACGCGGCGCGCCTGGCCCGCCGTATCCGCAGCCAGAACAGCACCGTGGTGCTGGCCGTGGCCGGTCGCCACCTGGCCGGCGTGGCCGTGCTCGACCTGCTCACCGACGCAGCGCAGATCGGCCTGCTGGCGGTACACCCCGACTACCGGCGCCTTGGCGTCGGCAGCGCACTGCTGCAGTGGCTGGAGAGCACCGCCAGCACCGCCGGCCTGTTCACCGTGCAATTGAAGCTCGAGGCCAGCAACGGTGCCGGGCGGGCGTTCTGTTTCACCCACGGCTACCGCGAACGCGGCCGCCTGCCGGCGTATTACGCCGACGGCACGGCCGCCGTGCGCCTCCTGCGCGACCTGCGCGTCGACGCCGCGCGCGCCTGACAGAGGGTGCGGATGCCGCAAGCCCGCGGGCCGACCAGGCACGGCCGGACACGCATCGGGCACGCCCCGGCCTGATTCGCGCGAACACATCCGGACCGGTGCCGGACCGCACGTGCGACGCAGGAAACGCGCCGCACGGGCCTGTCTTCACAAACGCCGAGCCACCCGGCCGCTATGGCAGGGCGATGCGCCCCGGCGCGATCGGCCCCTGCTCCAGCGATACCAGACGCAGCTCCTCGCCGTAGCGCAGCACGCCGCCCAGGCCCTGCTGTTCCACCTGCTGCAGCGGCCGTGCATACACGCTGGCATCGGCGCCGACCGCCGAGACCGTGTCCCTGGCCACCTTGAGCAGGGCGTCCTGCACCGCCTTCAGCTGCGGATCGTCGCTGACCACCAGCTCGGCGCGCTGTTCGCCGTTGGACGTGCGCGCCACCGCCTCGTACACCTCGCCGTCATGGCCGGCCACGGTTTCCCGGCGACCGAGCGGGCGCATCGACACGTCGGTCGGCACGTCCGAGGTGGCATTGCCCAGCAGCCCGGCCAGGAAGGTGTCGGCACCGACCGCGCGGATCTGACGCGTCACCTTCTCGATGTCGATGACCTGACCCTGGGCGACCGCGTACAGACGCCCGTCCAGCATCAACTGGTAATTCCCGGCGTCCATGCCGACCCGAAAATTGGCGCCGTCGCGGTACTCGACCTGCAGCCGGTCACCGCCGGCCATGGCGTAAACCGCGATGACATCCGCAAACGCCGGCGCCGCCAGCAAGGCCGCGGCGAGAAACAACACTCGGTGCAACATGAACAAGCCACCTCTGGGTAGAAAACCGCGTGCGCGGACGCGGGGTAACGACATCACGGGCGCACCCGCACCCGGTACGTGAGCGTTTGACTGCCGCCGGCCGGCACCGTCACGCGCCAGCGCGCGGTGTGTGCGGCCACCTTCTCGTGCGCCAGCGAGCTGTCGATCATCCGCCAGTCACCGGCAATCGGCTCCAGCACGGTGACCGTGACCGCGGCCTTCTTGGCGTTCTTGATCTCGATCCGGTAGGCGCTCTCATACTGCCGGCGCTCGTCCTTTCCAGTGGACAGAACGCGAAAGTCGGTCTGCGTCTTGCGAGCCGTGACATCGAAGGCCTGGCCCAGGGTCAGTTCCGCCGATTCGTTCTCGGGCGTGTGGTCGATGCGGTCCTCGCCGACGAACTGCGTGCCGCCGGCCGAATCGCGCTGGTACACGCGCACCACCCCGGCCGGCAGCGGCAGACCGAGGCCGTCCGCCTTGGCGTTGCGCAGCTTCAGCAGCACCGCCACCTTCAGCGACCGGCCGATCTCGCCGGCCTGCCGGGTGTAGTAATACCCGGTGCCGGCCAGCCGATACTCCTTTTGCACCCGCACGTCGGGCGCGTTCAGCAGGGCCACCTGCTTGGTCTGCTGGTCGGCCAGTGTGGTGGGGCGACCGAGCGTGTACAGGTGATAGTCCAGCAGCGCCTCCTGCTGCATGCCACCGGCGTCGGCCTTGGCCGTCGCCTGCGCCATCATCAGTTCACGGTGCAGCGCCGGCTGCACCCGGTGCACGTCACCGGCGACCAGCTGCAGGCGCGCATCGCGGTAGGCGGTGCCGCTGCGGTTGGTCAGCGTCACCCAGCCGGACAGCGCAAGACTCCGTTCATCGTCGTCAAGCTCCGCCACATAGTCCGCCTGCCAGGTGAGCCCACCGGTCAGGTACGACAGCTCCAGTGCGCGCCGCCCGGCACCGGCACTGTCCAGCGTCACCGCCAGCGTGGGACGGTCACGCAGGTTGTCCGGCACGGCATCGAACACCAGCCGGCCGGGCACGCCGGTCTCGATGCGGTCACCGATCTTCAGCACCACACCCTCGCCGGCGGCGAGCACGGTGGCGGTTTCCACGCTGTCGGCGCCGGTGGTGGGATGCGTACGCAGCACGCGCACCTCGCGGCCGATATATTTTTCCAGCAGCTTGGCCGGTGTCAGCAGGTCGAAATCGAAGTTCTGCTCGAGCAGCCGGATCGGCTTGCCGTCGGCCACCCGCAGCAGGGCCGTTTCCGGGCGGATCTGCGCGCTCACGTCACGCAGTTCCAGCGTCTGCTCGCCGGCCGGCAGCGCCAGCCGGCGGGTATCCTTCACCAGGGCCAGATCACCGTTGTACACGGTCACCGCCAGCGCCGCCTGGTCTTCCAGGGTGCTGCGCAGCGGCGCCGCCTGCGCCACCCCGACCAGCAAGGCCAACAGCCAGACACCATGTCGCATGCATCACCCTCCTCGCCCAGCCCGCGGCTGGTGCTGCTGAACAAACCCTACGACGTGCTGTGCCAGTTCACGGATGCGGCCGGGCGCCCGACGCTGGCACAGCTTCTACCCTTGCCCGGGCTGTACCCGGCCGGACGCTTGGACCGCGACTCCGAGGGCTTGTTGCTGCTGACCGGCGACGGCCGCCTGCAACAGCGCATCGCCGACCCCGCCTTCAAGCTGCCCAAGACCTACCTGGCGCAGGTGGAAGGCGAGCCGGACGGGACCGCGCTGTGATGACCAGCTCCAGCC
>OBIC01000462.1_pt1 | contig 10789 bp, 6 predicted proteins | sample 1519831 | NCBI WGS metagenome assembly OBIC01 (sample SAMN03019805, study PRJEB22545) | beach sand metagenome | biome: beach; feature: sea beach; material: beach sand | place: USA: Municipal Pensacola Beach, FL | collected 2010-10-20 | depth 40-45 cm m | reverse complement strand
GCCGTTCGTCAATCCGCGCAACGCCGCCGCCGGCAGCCTGCGCCAGCTCGACCCGCGCATCACCGCCAGCCGGCCGCTGCGCTTTTACTGCCATGGCTACGGCCAGGTCGAAGGCACGCTGCCGGATCGCCACGGCGACGTGCTGAGCGCCCTGGAGTTGCTTGGCCTGCCGGTGTGTCCGCAGCGCCGGCGGGTGGCCGACATCGACGCCTGTCTGGCCTATTACGCCGAGCTCGGCGCCCGTCGCGCCGAGTTGCCGTACGACATCGACGGCGTGGTCTACAAGGTGGACCGCCTGGATTTGCAGCGGCGGCTGGGCTTCGTTGCGCGCGCTCCGCGCTGGGCACTGGCCCACAAGTTTCCGGCCGAGGAAGCGGTGACCGTGCTCGAGAACATCGAGGTGCAGATCGGTCGCACCGGTGCGGTGACGCCGGTGGCGCGCCTGGCGCCGGTGTTCGTCGGTGGCGTCACGGTGACCAACGCCACGCTGCACAACGAGGACGAGCTGCGACGCAAGGATGTGCGCGTCGGTGACAGTGTGGTGGTGCGCCGGGCCGGCGACGTGATTCCGGAAGTCGTGCGCGTGGTGACGGAGCGCCGGCCGGTCGATGCGCGCGTGTTCGAGATGCCGGCGCAGTGTCCGGTGTGCGGTTCGGACATCGTGCGCCTGGACGGCGAGGCGGTGTCGCGCTGCAGCGGCGGGCTGCACTGCCCGGCGCAGGTGAAGGCGGGCATTGCGCACTTTGCCAGCCGCCGCGCGATGGACATCGACGGCCTCGGCGACAAGCTGATCGAGCAGCTGGTGGATCGCGGCCTGGTCCGCGACGTGGCGGACATCTACACGCTCGACGCCGCGACCGTCGCCGGACTCGAGCGCATGGCCGAGAAGTCGGCAGCGAACCTGGTGGCCGCGATCGAGGCCAGCAAGCAGGTGACCCTGGCGCGGTTCGTGTTCGCGCTGGGCATTCCGCAGGTGGGGGAGGAGATCGCCCGCATCCTGGCCGACCACTTCCACAGCCTGGGTGCGATTCGATCGGCCGACTGGGCGGCGCTGGCGCAGGAGAAAAAGGAGATACAGAAGGAGAACACCAAGCGCCGCGGCCGCAAGGAACCGCTTGCGCCGGTGCCGCTGCCCGGTATCGGGGAGCACATCATCACAAGTCTGTCGACGTTCTTTGGCGACCGGCGAAATGAATCGGTGATCGAGCGGCTTCTGGAGCACGGAATCACGCTCGAGACCCCGGCATCGGAACCGGCCGACCCGACACTCGCCGGCAAGACCTTCGTCATCACCGGCACGTTCTCGCGCTCGCGCGAGGAATTGACCGCCGCCCTGCAACAGCGCGGCGCCAGGGTCACCGGCAGTGTGTCCAGGAACACGGATTTCGTGGCGGTAGGGGACAATCCCGGCAGCAAGGCCGACAAGGCGGCGCAGCTGGGCGTCGCGACGCTGGACGAAGCCGGTCTGATGGCCATACTGGAGGTGCCTGATTCGCGCTGACGGGCGCCGGCGCGGTGGCGGTGAGGCGGAACTATCCGCCCAGCGCGCCGTCTGATGCCACAGTGCGGCGCGATGCTGTCGACTGACAGCTGCCGCCCGCTTGCGCCGCCGGCGCAGCACCATAAAAAAAGGAGCTTACATGTCCGCATTACGTGGTTTTCTCGTGGCTGCGCTGGTGTTAGTGCCGGTCTTTGGCACCGCACAGGCCGCGCTTCCGGAATTCACGCAACTGGTCAAGGACGTCAGTCCGGCGGTGGTGAACATTTCCACCACGCAGAAGGTGAAGCGGCAGGCAGCGCCGTTTCCCGGCATGCCGATGGATCCGGACGACCCCATGAACGAGTTCTTCCGTCGGTTCTTCGGGCCGCCGCCGGGCGGGGTGCCGCAGCAGCAGGCGCGCTCGCTCGGGTCGGGCTTCATCATTTCCTCCGATGGCACCATCCTGACCAACGCACACGTGGTCAAGGGCGCCGACGAGATTCTGGTGAAGCTGTCGGATCACCGTGAGGAGCCGGCGGAACTGGTGGGGCTGGACGAGCGTACCGACGTGGCGGTGCTGCGCATCAAGGAGAAGGGCCTGCCGGTGGTGAAGGTGGGCGACTCGGATGCGCTCGAGGTCGGCGAATGGGTGCTCGCCATCGGCTCGCCGTTCGGTCTCGAGTACACCGCCACCGCGGGCATCGTCAGCGCTGTCGGGCGCACCCTGCCCAGCGACGCCTACGTACCGTTCATCCAGACCGACGCGGCGGTCAATCCGGGTAACTCCGGTGGGCCGCTGTTCAATGCCGAAGGGGAGGTGATCGGCGTCAACTCCCAGATCTACAGCCGCACGGGTGGCTACATGGGTCTGTCGTTCGCCATCCCGATCAAGGTGGCGATGCGCGTGGCGAAGCAGATCGAGAACTCCGGCCAGGCCTCGCACGGTTACCTGGGTGTCACGGTGCAGCCGGTGACGCCGGCCCTGGCGCAGTCGTTCGGGCTCAAGCGCTCGCAGGGAGCGCTGGTGGCCAGCGTGGCGCCCGGCAGTCCGGCTGCCGAGGCGGGCCTCAGGAGCGGTGACATCATCCTGTCCTTCAATGACACGGCGCTGAGCAACGCCGGAGATCTGCCGCCGCTGGTCGGCAACGCCAACGTGGGTGACAAGGCCAAGGTCCGTGTCCTGCGCGATGGCAAGCAGCGCACGCTGAATGTGGTCATTGGCGAGTTGCCGGATGCCGAACAGCTGGCCGGCCCGACCAGTTCACGCGACGAGCGTGCCCAGGGTGGCCGGCTGAAGTTGGCGGTGACCGAGCTGAACGATGTCCAGCGAGACCGGCTCGACGTGCCGAAAGGCGGCGTGCTGGTGGTGGGCGTTGGTGACGGACCGGCTGCCCGCGCCGGGCTGACGCGCGGCGACGTGATCCTGCGGGTCGGTGACAGCGAGGTGAAGGACGTCGACCACTTCAAGAAACTGGTCGACAAGCTGCCCGCCGGGCGGGCGGTACCGATGCTGGTGCAGCGCCGCGGCAACCCGCTGTTCCTCGCCCTGTCGGTGCCGGAGAAGTGACCATGAGCCGGATGCTCCTTGTCTCGTTCACGCCCAAGGGGGATCAATCACGCACCCGCCGCCTGCTCAATGCCTGGTTGGACAAGCGGCGGGCACACAATCCCGATTTGTCGGTGGAGGAGGTGGACCTGTTCGCCTCCACGCTGCCCGCGGTGGATGGGCCGGTGGCTCAGGCCAAGGGCAGCGTGGCTGCCGGTGCCGAGCTGACCGATCCGCAGCGTGCGGCCTGGGATTCGGTGACCACGTGGGCGCGGCAGTTCGTGGCGGCCGACGAGGTGGTCATCGCCGCGCCGATGTGGAATTTCAGCCTGCCGTATGCGGTCAAGCATTACGTGGATGTGGTGGTGCAGCCGGGCGAGCTGTTCCGCTACACCCGCCAGGGGCCGCAGGGCCTGTGCGCAGGCAAGCCCTTGACGCTGGTGACCACCCGCGGCGGACGCTATGCCGACGTGCCGCAGGCGAACTTCCAGACCAGTTACCTGCGCTGGCTGTGTGAGTTCATCGACTGCCGTTACGCGGAGGTGGTGGCCGAAGGGCTCGACGCCGCCGGTCCCGAAGCGGGCGAGAAGATCCTGACCGAGGTCATCGCCGGTCTTTAGTCCCCCGCGCAGGATGCCACTACCGGCGCCGCGGCTGTGTGCCCGGCGCCGGCCCGTCATCACGGGCCATGGCCGCTGCGGAGGTTGTCATGTTCAAGGATCGCGAAGACGCCGCCCGGCGCCTGGCCACGCGCTTGTCGCACCTTCGCGGCAAGCGGCCGCTGATCCTGGCGGTGCCGCGCGGCGCGGTACCGATGGGCGTGATCCTGGCCACCGAGCTGGAAGGCGACCTCGACCTGGTGCTGGTGCGCAAGCTCGGTGCTCCGGGCAATCCGGAGTATGCGGTTGGCGCCGTCGACGAGGCGGGTCACGTGTACGTAAACCCGGACGTTACCGACTGGCTTGAGCCCGCGTATCTGGCCCGCGAGGTCGAACGGCAGCGCGCGCTGCTGGCGGCGCGCCGCGCCCAGTACGGGGCGCCACAGGTCGATCCTGCCGGCCGCTCGGTGGTGGTGGTCGACGACGGGGTGGCAACCGGCGCAACGCTGATCGCTGCCCTGGATGCAGTGCGTGCCAGACGTCCGGCGCACGTGACTGTCGCTGTCGGCGTCGCATCGCCACAAGCGATGGAGCGTCTGCGCGGACATGCCGATGCGGTGGTCTGCGCCCTGGTACCCGAGGACTTTCACTCGGTCGGTCAGTACTACCAGGAATTTGGGCAAGTCGAGGATGCCGACGTCACCGAATGGCTCGGCGCGTGGCATGGCCCGGGGCGTTGATGCTCACGACGGCGCCGGGTCGGTTTATCCTTATGGGCTGTGCCCGGTGCCTTCCGCTCGGACGGAACGGGGTGCCGGATCGCAAAAAACGCTAGTCGCACGCAGTTTTTCACTCAATTTTCCTGAACGGCGTCCGATGTACTGGATGTGCCGGTGGGACGGGCTCGTTGGGGCCACCGCGCTGGAGCCGCGCCGAGGCCTTGGGTCGGGCGAGTTTGCAGCGCCTATGGGTGTCCACCGTCTGCCAAAACGCTTACGCCGTGACAGGATCGCCACTCGATGCAAGCCGCCGCGCAGATTCTTATCGTCGACGATCAGCCGGATAACCTGCTGATACTGGAAGACCTGTTGAGCGAACGCTACGCCGTGCACGCCGCCAGCAACGGCGAGCAGGCGCTCGAACGCCTGGCGCGCGGGGAACGGCCCGACCTGCTGCTGTTGGACGTGATGATGCCCGGCCTCGACGGCTTCGAGGTGTGCCGGCGCATCAAGTCGTCGCAGGAGCTGGCGGACATCCCGGTGTTGCTGTTGACCAGCCTGGAGAGCCCGGATGATGAGGAATACGGGCTGTCGATCGGCGCAGAGGATTTCATCCAGAAGCCGTATTCGCCGCCGGTCGTGCTGGCCCGCGTCAACAACCACCTGCGCCTGGCGCGCGCCAGCCGGCAGCTGCGCGACCGCAACGACAATCTCGAACGGCTGGTCGCCGAGCGTACGCGTGAGATTCTGACCCAGGCCGAAGAACTGGTGCGCAGCAAGCAGGCCGTGATCGCCTCCCAGGATGCCACCATCACCGCACTGTGCTCGCTGACCGAGGTGCGCGACAACGAAACCGGCGGCCACATTCGCCGCACCCAGAACTACGTGCGGGTGCTGGCGCAAGCGCTCGTCGACCATCCACGGTTTCGGCACGAACTGAACGATGAAACCATTGACCTGATGTTCCGCTCCGCCCCGTTGCACGACGTGGGCAAGGTCGCGATTCCGGATGCCATCTTGCTGAAGAGCGGCAAGTTGACGCCGGAGGAGTGGGAGATCATGCGTCGCCACCCCACCTACGGGCGCGACGCACTGGCCCAGGCGGAAGCGGAGCTTGGGGACCAGGGCAGTTCCTTTCTTCGGTACGCACGCGAGATCGCCCACTGTCACCATGAAAAATGGGATGGGTCCGGTTATCCGCAGGGGCTTCGCGGCGATGAGATTCCCATTTCGGCGCGCCTGATGGCGGTCGCGGACGTGTATGACGCGCTGATCTCGCGTCGCCCCTACAAGCAGCCCTACACGCACCAGGAGGCCATCGCGCTGATTCAGGAAGGGCGCGGTGGGCACTTTGACCCGGATATCGTGGATGTATTGATTGGATTGGCGGATACCTGTCGCGACATCGCCAATCGCTACCGTGACGATGACGGGGACGAGGCCATATGAGGCGTCGCCGCGGCGGTAATGCAAAGCCCGCACCGGTAGGCGCCGGTCAGCGTCGTTTCGGTGGCTTGCGCGGGCGGCTGCTGAAGGGTGCTGCCGGCCTGCTGTTGCCCGTCGTGGTGGCGCTTTCCGCGATCGGCTGGTTGCAGTACCAGTCGGCCAAGAACGAAGTGCATGACGAGGCGCAGCGTCTGGCGCGCGAGCGGGCGCAGCAGCTCGAGTATCGGATCGATGCCACGGGCCGGTTGCTTGCCGGCCTGCTGGCTTCGCCGAGCCTGTTTCAGGGCAGTGCCCAAGCCTGCGGCAACGTGTTGGCGCAGCTGCGCGGCAACGACGGTGGCGCCTACCGTAACCTGGCGGTGCTCGATCGCAGGGGCCGGGTGCAGTGCGCTGCCGAGGCAGTCCCGAACGCGGCCGCCCTGCGGGCACTGGCCGGGTTCGAGCGGGCACTGGTCGGCGGGCGGACTCAGGTCGGCGGTTACACCTCGGGGCTGAGCAGCGCCGGGGCCAGTCTGGCGGTCTTCGTGCCGGCGAACGCGGACAGTTCGCTACGGGGCCTGGTGGGCCATGCGGCACTGGATCTGCAGTGGCTGGGCGAGCGCCTGTTCCACGCGAACATGCCGGCCGGGGCCATCATCAGCGTGGTCGATCATGCCGGCAACGTGGTGCTGCGATACCCCGACAAGGAAGGCTGGATCGGGCGCAGCATCAACGGTACGCCGCTGGCGATGCTGACGGAACTGCGCGGGGCGGCCCTGCTGGAAGGCGAGGGTCTCGACGGAGTGCAACGCATACACGCCGTGGTGCCCCTGGTGCACGACAGGGAAACCAGCGGCTGGCTGCGGGTGTCGATCCCGAAACGGGCCGCATACATGCCGCTGGTGCACCAGGCATTGAGCACCTCCGCCGGCCTGCTGTTGCTGATCGTGATGGTGGCGGCGGCCTGGGTGGGCCTGGAGCGGCACGTGGTGACGCCGCTGCGCGACCTGGGGGTGGTGGCGCATCAGGTGGCGGCGGGTGAACGCGGGCTGCGCGCCACACCGCGTCGCGATGACGAGATCGGCGTCCTGTCCAAGGACTTCAACCAGATGCTGGACAACCTGCTGTCGTCCCAGAAGGCGCTCAGTCTGGCCGAGCGGCGCTGGGTGATGGCGCTGGAGACGGCCGGCCTGGGTGTGTGGGACTGGAACGTGCAGACCGACGCGGTGTTCTTCTCGCACCGCTGGAAGGCCATGCTCGGTTACCAGGGCAATGATGTCGGGGGCTCTCCCGCCCGGTGGCTGGCGCTGGTGCATCCGGACGACCGTGCCGGCTGCCAGGCCGCACGTGAGCGTCACCTGCGGGGCGAAACGCCGCAGTATCGGCACGAGCACCGGGTTCGGGCGGCTGACGGCACGTGGCGCTGGATGCTGGATCAGGGCATGGTGTTCGAGCGCCAGTCGGACGGTCGCCCGCTGCGTGTGGTCGGTACCTACACCGATGTGACCGAACGCAAGCAGGCCGAGCACGCCTTGCTCGAAAAACAGCAGGCGCTGGCCGAGGCGCAACGCATTGCGCACATCGGCAGCTGGTCATGGAATCCGGTGGCCGACATCGTGACGTGCAGCGAGGAGACGCTGCGCCTGATGGGGATCGCGCCCAGTGACGGTCCACTCACGCTGAAGCAGTTCCTGGCGCCGATCGCCAGCGAGGATCGGCGCCGCCTGGTCACCTGGTGTCGCGACGGTGTGGCCGGTTCCCGGCTGCGGGACATCGAGTGCCAGGTCGGCGCGCCGCCGGGCGCGCGCGTGCTCAATGGCCGGGCGTTCTTGCAGCGTGACGTGCATGGCAGGTCGTCGGCGCTTGTCGGGACCTTTCAAGACATCACGAAACGCAAGGCGCTTGAGGAGGAACTGGACAAGCACCGTCATCATCTGGAGGGGCTGGTCAAAAGTCGCACGGCAGAACTGGAGGCGGCGCGGGCCGAAGCCGTGCACCTGGCGCAGGTGAAGACCGAGTTCCTCGCCAACATGAGTCACGAGATCCGCACGCCGCTGAACGCCGTCATGGGGTTGGCGCAGATCGGCGTGCGCGACAGTGCCGGCAGGCGTTCGCACGACACGTTCGTGCGCATTCGCGAGGCAGGGGAACATCTGCTCGGCGTGATCAACGACATCCTCGACTTCTCGCGGCTGGAAGCCGGTCGCCTGGCGCTGGATATACAGCCGCTGTCGCTGGGCAGCCTGATCGACAACGTGGAGAGCCTCATCCGCGAGCGCGCCGAACTCAAGGGGCTGCGCTTTGTCACCGACCTGCCGGACACGTTACCGGACTGGGTGGCTGGCGATGCGCAGCGGCTGCGCCAGATTCTGGTCAATCTTCTGGCCAATGCGGTGAAGTTCACGGATCGTGGTGAGGTCTCCCTGCGGGTCGAGCGCCGGGGAGACGAGACCCTGTTTCGCGTCACCGACACAGGTATCGGAATCACCGACGAACAGGCGGCGCGCCTGTTCCGGCCGTTCGAGCAGGCTGACACGTCCACCACCCGTCGCTACGGCGGCAGCGGGCTGGGGCTTGCCATCAGCCAGAACCTGGCCCGTGACATGGGCGGCGAGATCATCGTCAAGAGTGCGCTGGGGGTTGGCAGCACGTTCACATTGCGCGTGCCGTTGTCGGCCACGGCGGCGCCTGTGAACAAGGCCAGTGCGCAGCGGGAGCCACAGACAAAGCGGCTGACGGGGTTGCGACTGCTGGTGGCCGAGGACGTGGAGGTGAACCGCCTCGTGCTGGAAGACCTGCTGCACCAGGAGGGTGCCGAGGTGACGTTCGCCGAGCACGGCCGGCAGTTGCTCGAGAAGCTTCGCGAGTGCGGCGACGATTACCCGGATGCGGTGCTGATGGACGTGCAGATGCCGGTGATGGACGGCTACGAGGCCACCCGGCGGGTGCTGGAGATGGCACCCAGCCTGCCGGTGATCGGCCTGACCGCCCATGCCCTGAGCGAGGAGCGTGATCGCTGTCTGGCCGTGGGCATGGTGGAGCACGTCACCAAACCGGTGGATGCCGACATTCTGGTGCCGGCCATCTTGCGTCACACCGGCCGGCAACCGCGTCCGGCGGCCGCCGCGGCGTCATCGCCAGCCGGGCACACGGGCGGGATCGACTGGGCGGCCCTGCTGACCCGCTACAAGGGCCGGCAGGATTTCGTGACCAAGCTGGCCGCGACGGCGCTCGATTCTCACCGCGACACGCCGGCGTCGCTGCGCGTGGCGGCACAGCAGACGGACTACGGTGCTCTGGCGTTCAGCGCCCATGCCCTGAAGGGGTTGGCCGGCAACCTGCTGGCACACGAGGTCGAGAAACTCGCCCGGCAGGTGGAAAAATCGGCCCGCGCCGGAAGCGCGCAGGCAGTCGCCGAGGCCGACCAGCTGGCGCAGGCGGTGGAACGGTTGCTGACGGCGTTGGCGGATCGCGTCGGCAGCGATGGCAACACGGAGCCGTCGCCGGGTCTGGTGGCGCGGGCGAGGTGAGCGTGGCCCTCAGTTGCGGGGGCCCAGTTCGTTGAGTATTTCCGCGGTGTGTTGGCCGAGTCGTGGTGGCGGACGACGGATCCCTCCCGTCGTGCGCCCCAGGCGCAGGGGAATGCCGGGAATCACCAACGGGCCATGCTCGGGATGATCGACGACCGGCAGCATGCCGTTGTGCTGCAGCTGGGCGTCGGCGCGCACCGCCGGAAAATCGTTAACCGGTGCCGCCACCACGTCTGCGCTGTGCAGGCGCCGCATCAAGGCAGCGCGTGGCTCGCGGGCGCACAGCGCGGCAAGCTCCAGGTCGAGTGCATCGCGGTTGGCTAGACGTGACGTGGCGGTGGCAAAGCGCGGGTCGTGCGCCAGTTGCGGCGCGTCGAGCGCCTGGCACAGGGTGCGATAGAACTTGTCGTTGAAGGCCGCCAGGTGCACCTGGTGGCCATCGGCGCAGGTGTACGTGTTGTATGGCGCGTAGAACGGGCTACGGTTGCCGGTTCGCGGCGGCGGCTCGCCGGTCAGCAGGTACTCGCCAAGCTGCACGCTCTGAAGATGGACCACGCCGTCGATCAGCGCCACCTCGGCCGCCTGGCCCTGGCCGTCGCGGGCGCGTGCCCACAGGGCCAGCATGGCGCTGTAGGCGACCAGGGTGGCGGCGGTCACGTCCGCCACGGCGGCGCCGGCCTTCAGGGCCGGACCGTCGGGTTCCCCGGTGGCGGCCATGAGCCCGCCGAGCGCCTGCGCCGAGGGGTCGATGCCCGGCCGCCCGGCATAGGGGCCGCTGTCGCCATAGGTGCTGACGGTGACGAGGATGATGTCCGAGCGCGCCTTCGCCAGTGCCGCGTAGTCGAGGCCGAGTTTCTCGCGCGCCGGGCTGCGCACGTTGTGAATCACGATGTCGGCGGTGGCCACCAGGCGGCGCAGGACGTCCTGCCCGTGCGGCTGGCTCAGATCCAGCTCCATGCCGCGCTTGTTGCGGTTGACGCCGACGTAAAGCCCGGTGTCGTCGCCGCGTCGCGGCCCGATGCGTCGCCCTTCCTCGCCGCCGGGCGGCTCTATCTTGATGACATCGGCGCCCATGTCGCCGAGCAGCGTGGCGCCCAGCGGGGCCGCCACCATGCTGCCCAGGTCGAGTACGCGAATGCCACTCAGCGGCACGTTGTGCGCTCCGCCGGTGTCAGCGCGCTACGACCGTGATGGCGTCCTCCGGACAGGCCGCCACGCAGCGCATGCAGTGCCGGCAGTCCTGCTCGTGATCGGCGAACGCCTGCCGGCGGCCGTGCACGCGGACCTTCAGACGTGGCAGAAAACCCTTCACGTGGGTCTCGAACTCCTCATCGGTCAGGCGGCGAATGCTGAACACGCCTTCCGGGCATACCTGGGCGCAGGCTTCCTTGCCCTCGCAGCGGTTGCGGTCGATCAGCACCCGCCACTGGCCCGCGATGTCCTGACACGGGTCGACGGTGTGTGTGGTCGCCCTCACACAATGGCTTCTG
>OBIC01000461.1_pt1 | contig 10791 bp, 7 predicted proteins | sample 1519831 | NCBI WGS metagenome assembly OBIC01 (sample SAMN03019805, study PRJEB22545) | beach sand metagenome | biome: beach; feature: sea beach; material: beach sand | place: USA: Municipal Pensacola Beach, FL | collected 2010-10-20 | depth 40-45 cm m | reverse complement strand
AGAATCACAATGCTGGGGTTGGGGCTCATGATTGTCATATTCCTGGGGGCCCGGGCCTGGGTAAACACCGATAAAGGCCAGTTGTTCTGGGGCAAGTGGAAACTCAAAATCCCCGTATTTGGCGATATTATCAACCGGGCGACTCTGGGGCGATTTACGCGCTCACTATCACTGGCGACAGCCTCGGGTGTTCCGCTCATTCAGAGTATGACGGTGGTCTCCGGCGCATTGGACAATGCCTATCTTCAAGACCGGATGTTATCGATCCGAACAGGCATCGAAAATGGTGAATCATTGACCCGAGCCGCAACGCTCAGCGGCTTATTCCCCTCACTGGTTTTGCAAATGATCGCCGTAGGTGAGGAGACAGGCCGGCTAGACGACATGCTCAAGGAAAATGCCGCATTCTACGAACGCGAAGTGGAGTACGATTTGAAAAAAATTAACGATGTTATTGAACCCATTTTAATTATTGGCATCGGCCTGATGGTACTTGTGTTGGCCTTGGGTATTTTTCTGCCAATGTGGGACCTGAGTTCAACGCTCACAAACTAGCGCCCCAGCCCCGTCAACTTACCGATGCCAAGAGCGATTCGTAATCCTGCACCATGCGCGCCAGACCAAAGTGTTTGCGCGTATGATCGGCTGCGAACTGCGACATTTGAGCCCGCTTTTGATCATCGTTGATTAGCTGCAACCAACCGTCTGCCAATGCTTGTGCATCCGGCGGCACCAGGATTCCACCAGCTTTGTCACCCTCTCGCGATAGGGCATCAGCCGAGCCCCCGACATCCGTCAACACCACCGGTACACCCGCTGCCTGAGCTTCCAAAGCGGTCAAAGGGTGCCCTTCACGGTCAGACGACAGTGTGAAAATATCCAATGCCTGAAGAATATCCGGGACATCCGCCCGCGAACCTAAAAACCTGACGTGCTCCATCAAATCTTTTTCTGCCGCCGCAGCCTCCAGCTTAGGGCGCTCAGGCCCATCACCCACAATGAGACACAGAGCATTTGAACCACGCTGTTTCATGATTTCCACACTCTCGAGAAAACGCATATGATTTTTTTGGGGTACCAGGCGACCCACCATACCAATCAGCAAACGATCTGGCTCAATACCCAGCTCCTCCCTCACCTGTGCGGATTGCCCAGTTGCATAATTGTCTACGTCGATCCCGTTGTAAATAACTTCGATCAACCCACTGGGGATGCCGACCTGCTCATGGTAGAACCGGCCGGAGTCATTGGATACCGTAATCATTTTGGCGGTTGACCGAGCTAAATAACGGTCGATCATTTTGTGGTGCCAGGACTTCCATTCATCCCGGTTGTGCTCTGTAACAACCACAGGCACACGTCCACGCAGCGCAGCGCGCATCCAGGTATTGGCTGTCCACAGGTGAGTATTTATCACAGCCGGTTGTATGTCCGCGACCAGTTGCTGGATACGTTTGAGGAGACCATAGTCAAAGCCGGGTTTCTTATTCAGCAGATGCAAGGGCACCCTGTCTGACAAGAGATTCGCCTGCTCTCCTTTGAACATTAAACAAACAACATGGGGTTCCCAAGCGGTTCGATCAAAACGATTTGCGAGCTCGATGACAAGCCGTTCGGCCCCTCCCATGGTTAAACTGCCAATTGCAAACAATACCTTTTTCTTAGCCACCATAGCTTTCCCTTTGTGAACGTGTATCAAGTTTGGTGAATTATGCCGTATCGTTTATAGCGGAACTTGGCATCGTTTGGCATATTAATTATGTGTTTATTGACCTTGTGATGAAGTTATATTTATTCCTGTATCTTTAGGACGTTTTCATTCGCGTATCAATTGACGGATTGATGTTATTAGTCTTCAATAGATATTTTTAGGTTCATTAATAATAAATTTAAAAAAAGGGGCCGATAATCGGTGAATTTTCGCGATAACAAGCTCATCAAAACGCTGGTTTTTACAGCGATATGTGCCGCCAACCTGTTTGCAGCGCTGGCTCATGCCGCCAACAAAAAACCAGAAGAACCTTATATTTTCGGCGTTTTGCCCGCGCTGAGTACAAACCAGTTGATCAAATCTTTTGCACCTGTCGCGAATTTGCTGTCTATTTCACTTGGTCGTCCTGTCAGAATTGAAACCGCACCTGACTTTAAGACGTTTTTGTCGCGCATCATTGATGAAAAACGCTATGACATTATTCTGCCTCCGCCTCATTTCTACCTTCTCACGCACACAAAAGCCAACTATGAAGCGATCGCCCGCGCTGACACGGAACATATGCAGGCTGTCATCGTCGTGAACCAAAACAGTCCGCTTCAGTCCATGGAGGATTTACGGGGGAAAAAGTTAAGTATTATCGATTCATTCGCACTCGTCGCTCTGCTGGTGAAGCAGCAACTTTCTCAAATACCATTACACCCAGGCAAAGATATCGAGCTGATCGAAACACCCACTCACGATGCCGCTCTCTTTGCAATTACGAACCATACAGCTGATGCTGCAGCAGTAATCAAGGTTATCTACGAACGCAGCACGGTAAACTTTCTCCAAAATACACGGATTATCGCAAAATCGGACCCTGTTCAAACATCTCCCATCGCCGTTGCCCCCTGGATACCGAGTGATGAACGGGAGCGTATCCAAAAAACACTCGTCTCTCCTAAAAATAATTATATTTTCAAGCATTTAAAATGGTCTGGAATGCTGCAAGCCAGTACAGAGGACTACCGAAGCCTGGAGTGGGCTTTACCGCTTCTGGAAAATGAGAGATGACACTGTGAGATTGCCTGTTTTTAGATCCATTCGTTCTCGCCTAATCGCATACTTATTTATTATTGAAGCAGGTATGGCAGCCACGCTGACATGGAATAACTATCACAACACCTACCTGATCGAAACCGAGCATTTACAGCAAACAGCCCAAAGTTTGATCGGCAGCTTCAGTCGCTCAGCAGTGCCACTGATCGCACAGATTGACTATGCCTCTCTGGAAGAAAGTATTTATTCAACACTTGATCACCCTGAGCTACTGCATATCGGTATCCTAAGTTCAACTGGACAACCTCTGATTGCGCTCAGCAACCGTGTCACGCTCGCTCAACATAATGACATGTTTGCACAAACCCTGTCTGCAGCAGAAATTGATGCGGTGACACAACAGACAACTCAAGACGTCAATAAATACCGGCTAGGGGTTTTCACAGATCAGACGTTTGAAATAGCTAACCCAATATCCTTGGGTGGAATCAACTACGGCACAGTCCACATGACGTTTTCGTTAAGCGAAATGTCAACCCACCTCCAGGCTTCATTTGCGCAGAGCCTCCTTGCCGCCCTCATCGGCATCGCACTCACCCTTGTCGTCACCATTGTGGTCACTTTTAAAATTACGGAAAACCTGCATGGCCTTGCCAAAGCCGCCTCAAGTATCGGCAAAGGCAACTTTGATGTTGATTTCCCCCCTGACCATTTCGATGATGTCGGTGTTGTTACAAACGCATTCAAAAAAATGGTTCATGACATCCGTCAGTCAACCGACAAACTCCAAGCGAGTGAGAAAAGTCTGGAAACCACATTGCAGTCGATTGGCGACGGTATGATTGCCACCGACGCAACCGGCCGTATCACGCGGATGAATCGCACAGCAGAAATACTGACCGGATTCGCAATTGAAGAGGCCTTGGACCGACCGATCGAGCAAGTCTTTCACATTATCAACACACAAACGCGGAAAAAAGTAGCAAACCCTGCCAGAGAAGTACTTAGAACAGGAAAAATCATTGGTTTAGCCAATCACACTTCTCTCATACGAAAAGACGGTGAGGAACGGCATATTGCCGACAGCGGCGCCCCCATCATTGACGAAGCGGGCAACACTTCAGGGGTCATTCTTGTATTCAGTGACGTAACTGAAAAATATCAGCAGGTTGCACAACTCCGAGAAAGCGAAGCGCAATACCGCAACATTTTCAGTTCCAGCGGCGATGGAATCATCATTCTGGGACTTGACGGAACAATCCTCGGCATCAACCCGAAAGGACTTGCGTTACTGGAATGTTCTGCAGAAGAACTGCTCCATAAAAAATTATTTGATATTCAGAGCCCTACCTTATCCAGCGAATCCCATTTTTGGTCGACGACGAAAAAAATAGAGCGCCAGCAAATCAGCCGAACAGAAGGCACAATAATAAAAAAATCCGGTGAAACCATGCATTATGAAGCGCGCGGGACCAAATTTGTCTACGAAAGTCAACCAGCTTACCTTGTTTTGTTTTCTGATATTACAACCCGCAAACAAAGCGAAATAGAATTAAAACTTTTATCCACAGTCTTTGCCAATACACATGACGGCATCATCATCACAGATGCAGAAACCCGCATTATTGCTGTCAATGCTTCTTTCTCAAAAATTACTGGCTATCACCGAAACGAAGTCATCAACCAGAAAACCAGTCTTTTCAGGTCAGGCATCCAGGATCAAAGTTTTTACGAAAAAATGTGGGCGCAGCTGAATACCTCGCGTGTCTGGCAAGGTGAGATGTGGAACAAACATAAAGATGGCCGCATTTATCCTGTTTGGCAAACAATCAACCCCATTTATTCAGATAATCAGGTCACGAATTACATCAGCGTCTTCTCAGATATTTCTGATCTTAAAAAAGCAGAAAAAGAACTGGAATACCTTGCGCATTATGATGCGCTTACAGGTCTACCAAACCGTGTACTTTTACGATCACGACTCGCTCATGCCCTGGAACAGGCCCACCGCCATGGACACAAAGTCGCATTGCTTTTCCTAGACCTGGACCGTTTCAAAAACGTCAACGACAGCCTGGGACACCCGGTCGGTGACCAATTACTCAAGGCGATTGCCGATCGGCTGTCCAAGAGAATCCGTGAGGGCGACACACTGTGCCGTCTGGGCGGTGATGAGTTTATTGTTGTCCTGGACTATATACAAAAACCTTCTGATGCCGCCCATGCTGCCCAAGACCTCATCGAAACACTTGCGACACCTTTCAGCATTGCAGAAACGCACGAAATTTTTATTGGCGCCAGTGTTGGCATTGCCATTTATCCGGATGACAGCCGAACAAGTATCGAGTTGGAAAAAAATGCGGATGCGGCCATGTATAAGGCCAAGGAGTCGGGACGCAATACGTTCCATTTTTACACATACGAGCTGTCGGTTTCTGCTGATCAGCGCCTGACACTGGAAAACAGCTTACGTAAGGCCATCGAGAATGAAGAAATTAAGGTTGTTTTCCAGCCTCAAGTTGATGTCAACGGGCAATTGGTTGGCGTTGAAGCACTCGCCCGCTGGAAAGATGCTGATCAACAGGAAATCCCACCCATCACATTTATACCCATCGCCGAGGATACAGGGCTCATCATTCCACTGGGGCAGTATGTCCTCGAGACGGCTTGCCGACTGATGGAACCGCTCTTCAACAAAAGTGATTCGTCCTTGAAACTGGCCGTCAACCTCTCTGCAAAACAGTTCATGCAAACCAATCTCACCGAACATATAGAGCAAACCTTGGCGCGTACCTCGTTCAACCCTGAACAGCTTGAAATCGAAATTACCGAATCCGCACTGATGGAGACAGGCCGCGATGCCATTGTCATCATTAATAGCCTGCGGCGCCTGGGTGTCTCCATCGCCATCGACGACTTCGGTACCGGTTATTCATCTCTGTCGTACCTCAAGCACTATGCCATTGACAAGTTAAAGATTGACCGCAGTTTTGTAAAAGACCTCCCCCAAAATATTGGTGATAGGGAAATCACCTCGACCATCATTTCCATGGGCCGCAACATGGAGCTATCCGTGCTTGCCGAAGGCGTGGAAACGAAAGCGCAATTTGAATTACTCAAAGCCCAAGGCTGTCACTATTTCCAAGGCTATTACTTCGGAAAACCACAACCCCCCCATACGCTCAACCGCCTCCTGACTGTTTGACGCCTTTTGGTCTTCCTACTGCCTTTCAACAAGATCAGACTCTTCAGAAGCTTTAGTGAAAAATCAACCATTTATCGATACAATGAGTACGCTCATCTGCTTTTTGATCGACCCAACTTTATATCACAGTAGATTCTCCGTCAGCTGAGGCTGACTTGACCTAACCATTAACCCTACCCATCAAAGGATAAAAACAATGACCCTCAAAATAAAACATATGGTGCCATTCATTGCTTTGTGCACATGGGGTATCTCCTCTGCCAGCGCAGAAACAAGTAATGCCTACTATCACGACATTGCTGGCGGTTACTTAAAAACTATTCAGGGAAAATGCTGGCGTACAATCCACTGGACACCGGATACCGCTGTTCCTGCTTGCGAAGGTGACGCGGATGGCGACGGTGTTATTAACCAAAAAGATCAATGCCCAGATACACCTGAAGGTTCAGACGTGGACGCAGCCGGCTGTGTGATCGAAACAGATCAAGACAATGATGGTATCTTGGATAAAAATGATAAGTGCCCAGGCACACCCGCAGGTACCGCTGTCGATGGTGAAGGTTGCGCTCTGATTGGTGATGCTGATAATGATGGTGTCAAAGATAATCTGGATCAATGCGCAAATACTGAACAGGGGATAAGTGTTGATAGCCGAGGCTGCCCGAAAGACAGCGACAATGACGGCGTCTACGATTCGCGCGATGCCTGCCCGAATACTCCAAAAGGTATGGTGACTAACCTGCGCGGATGTGAGTTGAAGGCCAGTCTTGACCTCTCAAATATCCAATTCAGAACTGGAACCGCTGCGCTCAGCGCTAGCAGCCAAACCGAGCTAGACATCATTGCCAATACCTTGGTCAGCAATAGCCATTTGAAATTTGAAGTGGCCGGTCATACCGACAGCACCGGTAGTCTCAGCCGGAACATTGCACTTTCGCAACGCCGCGCTGAAGCGGTGAGAAGTTACCTTGTCAAGAAAGGTGTTGCTGCTGACCGGCTCACGGCTAAAGGCTATGGCCCTACAAAACCCATTGCCAACAATGCAATAGCAAGTGGTCGGGCTAAAAACCGTCGGGTTGAATTGGTCTTGAAGCGATAAAACAGACCCAAACAAAAAAGGCGGCTTTCAGCCGCCTTTTTTATGACAGACAAAATTTATTCCGTGTGTGCCGAAAGAAACAACACAACTTCCTCCATCATTGAGTCAAACTCAGGGTTCCAGGTTAAGCGCCGCAGTACACCGCGACGTTGGTTATCTTTCGTATTTTCACCATAAAAATACGGCACTTTCCCCTGCTCCAGACAGGTTGCATATTGATCCGGTTCTCCAGAAAAATAATGCAAGCAATTAATATACTGCCCTTTCTCACCATAGTGACCATTCTGAGGGTGCACCGGGATGGATACATGAGACTGACTCAGAACGCTCACCGGCGCTACCTCTGAGCTTGAAGCCATCAACTGAGGCTCAGCATGACCCTGATATAAACGCAATATGCTCTGGCCATTCGTCCGGTATTTAAAAAACGTCTCCGTTGCATGCGCATCAATAGTGGTATCTTCAACAGCCGCGGCCATGTAAACGGGAACAGGCACAAGAGTGTCTTCCTGTAAGGCCCCCAAACGTTGGGTCAAGGTATAAATCTGGGCACCGGCATTCATGGTCAGTGACTCGTACTTGACCAAATCATCATCATTCAGAACCTGCACCCATTGAAGCCTTGGGATAAGCGTGCCAAGCTGATTCAACCAGGGGCTCATAAAAGCAAAACGGGTATTAATTCGAATAGCGGGCGAAAAAAGAACAAGTGCATCCACCTCTGGCGCTTCCTCTGGCCGACTTAAGACATAATTTAATGCCAGAGCACCACCAGTGGAAAAGCCAGCAACCGTCAACTGGTCAACATCCTGTGCGAAACGACGGATACCAAACGCCGTGGCTTCAACCCATTCGTCCACATGGACCTCCAGCAAATCACCCGGAACGGTGCCATGGCCTGGCAACAGCAATGAGCGAACCCAGTAGCAGTGTTCTAATAGAAACTTGCCCACGTCGCGCATCAGAAAAGGGCTATCGCTCAAACCATGGATCAATAAAACGCCTTTTTTAGTGCCCTCGCCTGTGCAATCGGCATCCGGCTCCCAATCAAATGGCGAAACAGCGTCAAGTACACTCAGGCCCGCGCCCGTTTGCACATCTGCGCGCGGATTATGCTGTTGAATCATTGCCCGCATCTGGCTTATGTAATCGGAAAAAGAAGCGGTTTGATAGTCGATTTTTTTATATTCATTAACTGGCTCATGCCATGACGATAATTCCGCAGCACACCCTCCCATCAGAAGACTGCCTACCATCAATACCCAAACGCCTGCTCGTTGTTTATTCATACGATAGAAATACCCGCCGGACTCTTATGCATTTAAAATGATTACTGTAACATGGCGCATAGTTTTGTTCGTAACCATCCCCGTTAAAATACTGAGTGAGTGTAATGAGGCGACGCAAAAAGACCAGTGCTTCCAGCGTGCAGGTTTTACTGATCATGACCTGCATCGTTGTCATCATTGCCGGCATTAAAACCGCCGCTGAAATTGTCAGTCCTTTTATCCTCTCCGTGTTTATTGCCATCATCAGTTCCCCCCCGTTATTTTGGATGGAAAAGCATAAAGTGCCCAAAGTACTGGCGATGCTAATCATTATTGCGGGGATCGTTATTTTTAGTACTGCGATCTTCTCTCTTGTAGGCAGTTCGGTGGAGTCCTTTACCCGCAACATCCCACAATATTCGAATCAATTACAATCACAGCTTTCAGGCCTGATCAGCTGGTTAGGGACCCACGGGGTGACCATCAGCTCAGACCTCTTTCAGGAATATTTCAACCCGTCCTCCGCGCTGACGCTGGTGGCAAATACCTTGAGCGGTTTCGGTATTGTGCTCACCAACGGCTTCCTTATTCTACTCACGGTGATCTTCATTCTTTTTGAAGCCTCCAGCTTCCCGAACAAATTACGGGCCTTGAGTGACCGCCCGGAAGCCAGCCTGAGGCACTACCGCCGGATCACTCAAACGGTTGAACACTACATTGCACTTAAAACAGTTGTGAGCCTCGGTACAGGTACCATTCTAGCGCTTTGGCTGTATATTCTGGGCGTGGATTTCCCATTACTCTGGGGACTTTTGGCTTTTTTACTTAATTTTGTCCCTAATATCGGCTCATTTATTGCCGCAGTTCCCCCCACGCTCCTGGCACTGGTCCAGTTGGGGCCTACTTACAGCTTATTGACAGCAGCCGGTTATGTCGTCGTCAATACCGTCATTGGTAATATGATCGAGCCGCGCTTTATGGGAAAAGGCCTTGGGCTATCCACATTAGTGGTGTTCCTCTCACTCGTCTTCTGGGGCTGGGTACTTGGACCGGTGGGCATGTTACTGTCGGTCCCGCTGACCATGACAATTAAAATTATCCTGGAGGTCCGGGAAAATACGCGCTGGATCGCCATTCTCCTGGGCCCGGAAATCCCGACCCAGACAAAACGCATAATAGCGGGCAAACCCACTCCGCCCATACCCGACACCCCTGCGCTCCCAAATGACTCAGAAAAAAGAAGTCATGCAAATTCATCGTGAGATTTTAGATTTCTGGTTTGGTGACATCGTTAACGGGGATGTCACCTCAGACCGCAATGAACTGTGGTGGAGCGGTAAACCGGATATTGACACAACCATTAAAACACGCTTTGAAAAAGCACTCCTGAAAGCGCATTTAAAAGATTTTTCATCGTGGAAAGCGCCGGCCGAACATTACCTGGCATTCATTATTTTATTCGATCAATTTCCACTGAATATCTACCGAAAAACCCCAAAAGCGTATGATTTTGCAGACCATGCACTCGCGCTTTGCCTGACAGGGCTTGACCTGGGGCTTGATCAAGCACTTGCCCCCATACAACGCGTGTTTTTTTATTTACCGCTGGAGCATTCCGAAAGCCTTGATCACCAAAACCAAAGCGTCGCACTCTTCAATCAACTGGTCAAAACAACCTCAGGGGCTTTAAAAGAAAAGATGCAGGGGTTCCAAAAGTTCGCAGTTGAGCACCGGAATATCGTAGCCGAGTTCGGACGTTTCCCCCACCGCAATGCTGTGCTCGGGCGCACCCCAACGTCTGCTGAAGTCGCCTATCTGGAAAATGGCGGCAAGCGCTTCGGTCAGTAAGTAGACGCTTAAGCTGACGAAAGCGTTAAGTATTGTTGATGTAACCTCTCGACTTGCGCTTTTAATTCACCGATTTCACCCGTGTTTTGAATCACATCATCGGCAGCTGCCAGACGCTCTTCCCGGCTGGCTTGACTGGCGAGAATCTGGTCCGCCTGGGTTTCACTCCCCCCATCGCGCATTAATAAACGCGTGACTTGTGTTTCACGCGGCACATCAACCACTAACACTCTGTCTACATCGTGTTGTTGCCCCGTTTCCACTAATAAAGGAACAACGCGAATGCAGTAGGGAGCACCTTCAGACGCAAGGCGAGCGATCCACCTAGCCATATATTCACGAATAGCAGGGTGTAAAATTGCTTCCAGCTGTTTGCGCGCTTGCTCATCAGCGAACACACGGTCACGCAGCACTTTACGATTCAGTTCCCCCTTATCATCCAACACATCAGGACCAAAGGCATCCGCAATTTCTGACAAGGCAGGCTGGCCAGGCTCAACAACCTTGCGTGCCGCGACATCGGCATCCACCACACCGGCACCCATTTCTGCAAATAAATCCGAAACTGTTGTCTTCCCACTGGCAATTCCACAGATCGGAAGAGCGTCGTGTAGGGAAA
>OBIC01000460.1_pt1 | contig 10796 bp, 11 predicted proteins | sample 1519831 | NCBI WGS metagenome assembly OBIC01 (sample SAMN03019805, study PRJEB22545) | beach sand metagenome | biome: beach; feature: sea beach; material: beach sand | place: USA: Municipal Pensacola Beach, FL | collected 2010-10-20 | depth 40-45 cm m | reverse complement strand
TACCGGCACCCACGGAGCATGGGTGCCGGTCCCCAGGTGTTGTCCTGCGCCAGCCACTCGTCGACCCGGGTCCAGGCGTCGGCGGGTCGCAGCGGTGGTTCGAAGATACGCGGATTAGTGGTGATACGCAGGAAGGCCAGCAGCGTCGGCCAGGGCAGCCCGATGCGAGCGCCCAGATTAATGGTTTCTTCCAGCCATCGGCGAGCAGGCCGGAGGTACTCCGATCGCGGCTCTTGGCGTAGATCAGCAGGTTGGCGTCTACCAGGATCACCGGTGGTCAGCTGTAGTCGTCCCGTTCCGCTTCGGCAATCACTTCGGCCGCATTGTCGAAGTTGGCGCGACCTGGCTACCGGTCGGCCGGTTCCAGACGGTATGTTGCGCGGGCCGGCGATCGCATGGGTTGCTCGATCTGGTCCAGCCCGGCGCACCGGGCACGGTTAACGATCTCTTTAAAAGAGCCGTCGCCGCGCAGTCGCTGCAGCCGACGGGCGTCGTCGTCGATGGTGATGGTGGTTCTCAATACATCAATACATCAATACATCAAGATATCAAGACATCAATGCGTCAAATTATTGATGTCTTGATGCTAAAAGAAAAACGCCATCTGCATCAGGGCGCTACGACAGCGGCAGGTTGAACACCGAGCGCACGTTATCCCGCAGGATTTTGCGGCTTTCCTCGGCCGTCAGTCCGGCTGTGTGTTGGGCCAACAACTCCTGGGACACCGGCCAGGTGGAATCGGTGTGCGGATAGTCGTTCGCCCAGAGCAGATGGTCGACATTCAAATGGTCCTTCACCTTGAAGGCGCTCCAGTCGTCCTGGAAGGTGACCCAGACGTTGTCGCGGATGTACTCGCTGGGCATCTTGGAGAACCCTTCGATGTTGCCGCCGGGGTTGTGAAAACTCACCGCGTGGTCGATGCGGTAGGAAAAGTGCGGCAGCCAGCCTGCATCTCCCTCGGCGCAGATCATCTTGAGCTTGGGATGGCGTTCGAACACGCCGCCCAGCACGAACAGACCGATCATGTCCTGAACGGTGCGCATGATTTTCAGAAACGCGGTGAGCGGGTGGCCGCGGTGGCTGTCGAGCGCCGCCGCGATCTCCCCGCCCCGCGCGGTGAGGATGTGGAAGCAGATCGGCAGATCGAGGTCCACGGCGCATTCCCACAGCGCATCGTACTCCGGCTGGTCGTAGTCGCTCTGCTGGGGGTTACCCGGCATCATCATGCCCACGAAACCCATCTGCTTGGCCCGTTCGAAGTCTTTGATCGCGTCGTCCACCGACGTGACCGCGGTCTGGGCGAGGCCGAACAGCCGCCCGGGCGCTTCGCCGCAGAAGGTCTGCAGCCAGCGGTTGTAGGCCTTGAAGCAGGCGTCCATGTAGTCGTAGTCGAGGTGGCTGCAGAGCACCATGCCAAGCGAGGCGTAGATGATCTCGGCGTCCACGCCGTCGCGCCGTTGCGCCTCGACACGGGCTTTGGGATCCCACCCGCCCGCCGGGGTGTCGTCGAAGGTGGCCTTGGCGATGAACTCCTGCTGCTCCACCCCACGCTTGCCGGCGGCGGCCAGCAGGCCGATGGTGGTGGTCTTTTTCATGTCCTTGACCAGGTAGGTGTCGTAGCCGTCCGCATGACGGATGACGCGCGGGGCAACATCCCGGTACTTCGGATCGATGAAATCGGTATAGCAGTGGGGGGGTTCGACAATATGCGAGTCGGCCGAAATGCAGCCAAATTCCATGGGGGTTCTCCTCTGCACAGATCTTGTAATGGCCGTCTGGCCGATCGCGGGGCGCTCGACACTACTGCGGCATTCGGAGTTTAGCGCGGCCTTGGGAGCAGTTTTAAAGAACCCTTGAAAAACGCCGTGGACGGCATGTTGCCACTTCCGCGGCACGGTACCAGCCCGCATCGCGCTCCACGAACCAATGACTTGCCTCATTGATCATGACGGGGTTCCTGGCCGGATTGGAAGCTCGGCACGGACCGAAGCATCCCTATGAATGCCAGGCGAGGAAATCCACGGCGCGTTGTTCGTGCCAGTACAGGCCATCAGTCAGGTGTTGCATGAAGCCGACGTGCCCGCCGTGCGGGGGGATCTCCAGCGTCAGGAGATCACTGCGGCGCGCAACGTCTACCGGATAGCAGGCCGGCGTCAGCAGCGGGTCGTTCGCGGCGCTCAGCAACAGAACCGGACTCGCCAGGTGATCGAGGAAGTAGCGGGAACTGCAACGCGTCCAGTAGTCCCGGGCGTTGGCAAACCCGTTCAAGGGTGCGGTGTAGTGTTCGTCGAATGCCGCGATGGAGTGGATGGTCGGCAGGGGAGTCAGGTCGATCAGGCCCGGGAGGTGGCGCGCTTTTTCGCGCACTTTGTTCTTCAGGTGGAGCAAAAAGCGTCGCGCGTAAACGCGATTTTGCAGCGCGCCGAGCCGGGTGGCGCATTCACCCAGGTCGCACGGAACCGATATCGCGACAGCCGCGGCAAGCGAGGGGGGATAGTCGTCGCGCGCTTCGCCGAGGTACTTGAGTACCAGGTTCCCGCCGAGACTGAATCCGACCAGCGCCAGGTGCGTCGGCGCACGTCTCAATGTGACCGCATGGATTACTTCGGCAAGGTCGTCCGTGGCCCCGCTGTGGTAGAAGCGGGCGTGCAGGTTGGGTTCACCGCTGCATCCACGGAAGTTAAAGCCAACCACGTCCCAGCCCGCCCGATTCAGCGACCAGGTCATGCCACGCATATAGTGGGTGTCTGTTGACCCCTCCAGACCGTGGCACAAGACGGCGACTCTGTCGGAAGCGATGCTGCTGCAATCAAGATCGACGAAGTCCTTGTCGCTCAGGATCAGTCGGGTGCGTTGGTAGCGAACCGCCGGCACGGCGCGCAACAAAGTCGGGAAGATGGTTTGCAGGTGCCCGGACGTGAGCAGACCCCTGCTCCGGTATCCGGACGATTCGATCAGGGGCATATTCTGTTGCGCGTCAGGGCCCCGCCGGCTGGGCAGGGTAATATCGACGGAAGGGTCGACGGGGCTAAAAGGGGCCGCCCGATATGGCGACACTCAGGCGCGCCAATTTTCGTTTGCTGCTCGGGTTGCAGGTGGTTCTGCTGCTGGCCTATCCGCTCGCGGCGGGCCATCGTTATGGTCCCGCTGTGGTAAATGGCCTGCTCATGGTGGTGCTGCTGTCCGGTGTTGTTGCGGTCAGTGAGCGGCGGGTCATGGCGGTGGTGCTCGGCGTCGCGGGGCTGCTGCTGGCCGGAAACTACTGGTTGGCGTTTTTTACCGGGCTGGCCTGGGCCACGCTGGTGGCGGATGTGCTCGGCGGCCTGTTTTTTTCGCTGGTGGCCTGGACGCTGTTGAGCCGTTTGTTGACGGAGCCGGAGGTCCAGGTCGACACCATCGTGGGCGCGATCAGCGTGTACCTTCTGGTCGGGTTCGCGTTCGCCTTCCTGCACAGCGCTACCGCCCAGTTGTCCCCGAACGCGTACGCCGAGGTCCTTCCCCACAGGCAGGGCGGAGCCGATCAGATTCAGGGTGAATTTTTCGAGCAGCTCTATTTCAGCTTGGTGACCCTCAGCACGCTCGGTTTCGGTGATCTGGTGCCGGTCCATCCGGTTGCCCGGGTGTTGAGCGTGATCGAGGTGATCTTCGGACAGATTTACCTGACGGTCCTGGTTGCCCGACTCGTGGGGCTGCACATTTCGCTGCGTTCGGCACATAGCCCCTGAGACAGCTCGTCACCGACGGTGGCCGTCAGGGGGTGTCGGGTTTCCTCGCGCCGTGCGATGAGTTCCGTCAAAGGTACCAGTCGTACTCCCTGGGCCGCGAGGGCCGGGAGACGTTGCTCGAGTACATCGAGGGTGGCTGGATAAGGGTGGCCGATGGCGATGGCGCTGCCGTTGCGCTTTGCGAGGCGGATCAGCGAATCGAACTGCGCCGCCACGGCATCGTGGCTGGGTTCGTTGTCCAGAAACAGATCCCGTCGCGTGCCCGGCACCCCGTGGCGCCATGCCATCTCCTCGGCGATGGTTTCGTCATCGGTACGGCTGTCAACGAAAAAAAAGTCTTGCCAGCGACTTATCTCTTCCATCAGCCAGTCCATCTTTTCCCGATTCGCTGTGAGCAGGCTGCCCATGTGATTGTTCATCCCGGTGGCGTACGGCACCGCCGCCAGGTTGCCGATCACTACCTCCCTGAGGTCGTCGCGGGACATGTCGGTGCGCAAGCCACCCGGGCCGAGCTTACGTCCCTCCAAAGATTCCATGGGCTGGTGGATCAATACCTCCTTACCCGCGGCAAAGGCAGCCCGTGCGAGGCGCGGTGTGGTGCGGGTGTGCGGGAGGAACGCGCAGGCGACCGGTGCAGGTAGTTCCACGGCGCGCCGGTCCAGATCCGGAGCGTTGCCCAAGTCGTCGATGATGATGGCGATGCCGGGCAGCTCCGGCGCGGTGATCCGCTCGACCATACCCCCGCCAATGAACGATTCCCCGGCGGGGGTGACGGCAGGCAACAGAAACAGTCCGGCGACGAGACTCCGCCCTCTCATGCGCCCGCTTCGGCGAGGATGCGCAGGGCCTTGAGCAGGTTTAGTGCTTCGTAAAGGGCGTAGTCTTCCGCGGCAAGTGCTTTTTCCTCGTTTTTGGCTTTGCCATCCGTCCCGGTCTCTTCGTCACCCGTCAGATGGCCCGCCAGGTCGCGTTCCTGGACCCGTTCGAACTCGCGCTCGAAGCGCGTCAGACGGACATCTTCGAGGGTGATGTCCGGCTCGATACCCTCCGCCTGGATGGAACGGCCGTTTGGCGTGTAGTAACGGGCTGTCGTGAGTTTTACGGCGGCATCGTGGCGCATCGGCAGGACGGTCTGCACCGAGCCCTTGCCGAAGGTGCGCCGACCCATGATGATTGCCCGCCTGTGGTCCTGAAGCGCACCGGCGACGATTTCCGATGCCGAAGCTGATCCGTCGTTTACCAGAACCACGATAGGGACACCCTTGAGCAGGTCGTCCGGCGATGCCTTGAATTCCTGTTCGGCGTCCTGCTGACGGCCCTTGGTGTAGACGATCAGCCCATCGGTAATGAAGGCGTCCGCAACCGACACGGCGGACGTGAGCACTCCGCCCGGGTTGTTGCGCAGATCGAGGACCAGTCCCTGGAGTGGCTGGCCGTCGTTCATATTGGCCAGTTCTTCGCGCATTTTCTTGCCGGTGTTGACCTGAAAGTGCGATACGCGCAGGTAGCCGTAACCCGGTTCCAGTATGCGGCTGCGTACGCTGGTGATCTGGATGACGGCGCGGGTGATGACGATCTTGAGCGGTTTGGCTTCACCCTCGCGCACCACAGTGAGTTCGATGTCCGTGCCTGGCTTACCGCGCATGATCTTTACTGCGTCCGATAGCGACATCCCTTTCACGGGCTGTTCGTCGAGGCGCACGATCAGGTCGCCTGCCTCGATGCCGGCGCGCTGTGCCGGGGTGTCGTCGATCGGGGCGATGACCTTGACGAAGCCGTCTTCCATGCCGACCTCGATGCCAAGGCCGCCGAATTCACCGGAAGTGCCGGTTTTGAGTTCCTTGTAGTCTTCCCCGTCCAGATAGCTGGAATGAGGGTCCAGGCCCGCCAGCATCCCGCGCAGCGCGGCGTCGAGCAGCTTCTTGTCGTCTACCGGTTCAACGTAGTTGCGCTTGATCAGCGCAAAGGTTTCGGTGAACGCGCGCAACTCGTCCAGAGGTAGTGAACTGGTCTCCTCGTCGTCATCCTTCTGGGCGAACACCAGAGGTTGATCGGCGAACAGACTGCCCAGCAGGATACCGGTCGTGATCAGGACGGCCGCTCGGAACATCGCAGGCAGACGCATGTGGAGAAGCTCTTGTACGGTTGGCCGGTCGACAGCACCGTCACCGGCGAATGGGGTTGCACAGATTATAGGTCGCGCGAAGCCTGGCGGCACCAATTCGCCGGATCGATCGGTTTGCCGGCCTTGCGGATCTCAAAATAGAGTCCGGTTCGGGACTGTCCGCCGCTGTCGCCGACCAGGGCAACGGTTTCTCCGGCGCTGACCCAGTCGCCGACCTGTTTGTAGAGCGTCGCGTTGTAGCCGTACAGTGTCATGTAGTCCGCGCCGTGGTCGATGATGATGAGCAGACCGAAGCCGCGCAGCCAGTCGGCGAAGATGACGCGGCCCGGATGGATGCTACGCACTTTGGCGCCGGCGGCGGCGCCCAATACGGTGCCGTTCCAACGCAGTTTTCCCACATTGCGGGATTCCCCGAACCGATTCAGCACCTCGCCGTCCACCGGCCATGGCAGCTTGCCGCGGTTGCTCGCGAAGTCGCCGGCCAGATCGTCGGGGATGTCGTCGAGGTGGCGGCGTAACCGATCGATCAATTCAAGGAGCTGCTCCTCGTTGCGGCTCATTTTGCCGAGCCGTTCGCGGTCGGATGCCATCGCCGCGAGCAGTCGCTTCAGCACATCGCGGCGCTCCCGCGCCTGTGTTTTTAAGGTGATCTGTTCCTGGTCGGCCGCTTCACGGGCTTGCGCCAGGTCGCCCCGCCGCTCACGGATCTTCGCATCCACGGAGGCGAGGGTCGCGATCTGATCGGTCAGACCCTGCATGCGCTGGTGGCGCGCATCGGACAGGTAATCGTGATACTTCAGCATCCGGTGGATCAATGCGGGGTCCTGTTGATTGAGAATCAGTTTCAATCGTTCCTGGCGTCCCATCAGATAGGCCAGACGCGCTTGCCGCACAAGCAGCTCCCGATGCTGTTCAAGGCCGATCCGCAGATCATCCCGGCGCGCCTGCAGCGTGCTGAGTTCGTCATCCAGGCGGTCGGTTTCCTGCGCCAGGTTCGCCGCGCGGCGATACGTTTTCGCAAGCTGCTGCTCTATCCGTTCCAGTGCCTGCTCGGCGTCACTGTGCGCTTCACTCTTGCGCTGCAGTTCGCGTTGTACCTTGCGGATCTCGGCGCGCAGTGCCTCGAGCTTCGCTTCCGGGTCGTCCTGAGCGGCGCTGGCGGTGCTCAGGAGCGACAACACCAGCGACGTCATACACCACGCCAGCACGACGCGAAGCGACAGGTAATGATTGTCTTTCCGGAAGGTCGGCATGACTCAATGATCGCGCAAGATTGCAGGAGGGTTCTGGCGCCCCGCAGCCTGGCAAATCATAATGATGACACTCGCCGGGGCTCGGACAATGCCGATCGCGGTCGCCAAAGCCCTGGCTCTTTCGTTCCAGTCACCCATGAAGGTTGATATACACGGATGCCGTTCATTGCAGCCAATTGGCCGCTGTTTGCCGCTATTTTGGTGGTGCTCGGCCTTATTTTCTGGAGTCATCATGCCGATCTGTTGGGCGGGTTCAAGAACGTCGGCACCGCGGAGGCGGTATCACTGATCAATCGCGGTGCCCGGGTCGTCGATGTGCGGCCTGAAGAGGAATTTCATGCCGGGCATATCACCGGTGCCGTCAACCTGCCGTACGCGGAGTTGGAATCCCGGGCCGCCGCCGAGAAATGGTCTCAAGACAAGCCGGTGGTCTTGGTGTGCGGTGCCAGGCAGCGGCCGGCGGTCGCTGCCAAGCAGATGAAGCACTGCGGCGTGGCCGAGGTTTTCAACCTGCAGGGCGGAGTGCGGGCCTGGCAGGATGCCAATCTACCGTTGGCAAAAGCGCAGGCGTCATCGTCATGACATCGGTTCCGGTTACGATCTACAGTTCGGAGTGGTGCGGCTATTGCTGGCGCGCGAAGCAGCTTCTCGATGGCAAGGAGGTCGCCTATCGCGAACTGGTCGTGGACGGCGATGCCGAGTTGCGCCGGGAGATGGAAGCGCGCAGTGGACGCAGCACCGTGCCGCAAATCTTCGTCGGTGACGTGCATGTGGGCGGCTATGACGACCTCGCCGCCCTGGAGCGCGCAGGTCGGCTCGATGGCCTGCTGGCGACCGGCTCCGCCGATTGAACTGAACCAATTCACTGTCAGGGGGTATCCATGAATCAAGCCGCGTCGGATCCCGATGCCGCGAACGGGAAGAGCGGTGCGCAGGGCGGTCAGCTTGCCATCCGTAAGCTGTATCTGAAAGATCTCTCGTTCGAGTCGCCCGCCGCGCCGGGACTTTTCTCCGGTCAGGTGAATCCGGAGATCAACATCAATCTGGGGGCCACATCGTCGGCATTGGGTGGTGACGATCACGAAGTGGTGGTCACCGCCACCGTAGAGGCGAAGAAGGATGACAATGTGCTGTTTCTGGTGGAAGTGCATCAGGCCGGGGTGTTTCAGGTTCGCGGCGTAGACCAGCAACAGCTCGCGTGGGCACTCGGAGTGACCTGTCCCAATATTCTGTTTCCCTACGTGCGACAGGTAATTTCCGACATGACCGTGGCCGGCGGGATGCCGCCACTGTTGTTGAATCCCGTTAATTTCGAGGCGCTGTATCGTCAACATCTCGCCGAGGTCGACGCCAAGGCTCAGCCCAGTAACGGGGAATCGCCCGTCACGCACTGAGGACGCTGGCCGGACAGGGCGCTGCCATTGTTGGATAACTCGCGAACGTCGCTGACCGTGCTGGGCGCCGGTTCCTGGGGGACTGCCCTGGCGCTGGTTCTGGCACGTAACGAATATCCGGTTTCTCTGTGGTGCCGGGATGCAGACCAGGCACAGGAGATGGCGGCGTTGCGCTGTAACGGACGGTATCTCCCGGCGGCGGTATTCCCTCGGGGATTGCAGCCCACGGCGGATTTCGGTGAGGCGCTATCTGCGACCGCCAATGTGCTGATCGCCGTGCCCAGCCACGCCTTTCGCGAGGTTGTGCGCGCCGGACGCGATACGCTTCGCTCGGCACAGCGTATCGCCTGGGCTACCAAAGGGCTGGAACCGGACACGCTGGCGCTGCTGGGCGACGTGCTGCGGGATGAGCTGGGCGGACGCGGCGATGGGGTTGTCATCTCCGGTCCCAGCTTCGCCAAGGAGGTGGCGCTCGGTCTGCCCACCGCCATGACGGCCGCCAGTCACGACGAGATCGCCGCCCGCTGGTGGGCTGAGCGGTTTACCGGGCGCGCACTGCGCCTTTACACCTCCAACGATCCGGTGGGGGTGCAGATCGGCGGCGCGGTAAAGAATGTGCTGGCGATTGCGGCCGGGATCAGCGACGGGCTCGGTTTCGGCGCCAATGCACGCGCCGCTTTGATCACCCGGGGGCTGGCGGAGATGCGTCGCCTCGGGGAAGCCATGGGGGCGAGCGAAGCGACCTTCCTGGGACTCGCCGGCGCCGGCGATCTGATGTTGACTTGTACCGACGACCAGTCCCGGAACCGCCGCGCCGGTCTCGCGCTGGCGCGAGGCAGGAGTCGTGATCAGGCCGCTGACGACATCGGTCAGGTGGTCGAGGGATTCGGTACGGTCCGGTCGGTCAAAGCTCTGGCGGCACGGCATGGCGTGGAGATGCCGATCAGTGAAGCCGTTTACGCCGTGGTCTATGAACAGGCCAGTCCCCGTGACGTCGTAGCGGATCTGCTGGAGCGGGGGATCCGCGCTGAGCGTGGACGTCAGGAACCCGGGAAACCGGTCTGACGCCAGGCCTCGAAGACGGCCACCGCTACCGCGTTCGACAGATTCAGACTGCGGCTGCCGGGGATCATCGGGATACGCAGGGTGCGGTCTGTGCCTATCGCCGACAGGATCCGCGTTGGCAGGCCCCGGGTTTCCGGGCCGAACAACAGAATGTCGCCGGTTTCGAAACGCGCCGTCGTGTAGGGGAGTTGGCCCCTTGTGCTGAAAGCGTACAACCGGGTTCCCGGGACGGCGCTGAGAAACTGCTCCCAGTCGGGGTGTCGGCGCACGGTGGCGAATTCGTGGTAATCGAGTCCGGCGCGCCGCAGCCGCGCGTTGTCCAGTTCGAACCCGAGCGGCCCGATCAGGTGCAGCAGCGCGCCGGTGTTGGCGGCCAAGCGTATGATGTTGCCGGTGTTGGGTGGTATTTCAGGCTGGTAGAGGGCGATCTGAATCATGACTGCGGTGAGTGACGTCCGCGACGCCACGGCGGACCCGCGTCTCGCCGTCGACTTTTGCGGTCTGCGCTTCAACACCCCACTGGTGCTGTTGTCCGGTTGTGTGGGGTTCGGACGGGAATACACCCGGGTGGCGGGATTCTCCCACGCCGATGTCGGCGCCGTGGTGTTGAAGGGCACCACCGGTCAGGCGCGTCTGGGCAATCTGCCGCACCGCGTTGCCGAAACCGCCAGCGGCATGCTGAACGCCATCGGCTTGCAAAACCCCGGCGTCGATGCGGTGGTCAGGGATATTCTTCCGCGGCTCGATTTCACCGAGACCCGCTATTTCGCCAACGTATCCGGCTCCACCATCGAGGAGTATGTCGCAGTGACGCGCCGTTTCGACGACTCGCCCGTCCACGGCATGGAATTGAACATCTCGTGCCCGAACGTGAAGGAAGGCGGGGTGCAGTTCGGCAACGATCCGCAGATGTCCGCCCGGGTGGTGGCGGCGTGCCGCGCCGTGACCGATAAACCTCTGATCACGAAACTCTCACCCAACCAGACCGACATCGCCGAGAACGCCAAGCGCTGCATCGACGCCGGCAGCGACGCCCTGGCGGTGATCAACACCGTGACCGGCATGGCGATCGATGCGGAGCGTCGCACCGCCGTATTGGGTAACCGTCAGGGGGGGTTGTCCGGTCCCGCCATCAAGCCGATCGCGTTACTGAAGGTGCATCAGGTATACCAGGTCGCCGGACCCCTGGGTGTGCCCATCATCGGCCAGGGCGGGCCTGCTGGCAGGGGCCACC
>OBIC01000459.1_pt1 | contig 10798 bp, 8 predicted proteins | sample 1519831 | NCBI WGS metagenome assembly OBIC01 (sample SAMN03019805, study PRJEB22545) | beach sand metagenome | biome: beach; feature: sea beach; material: beach sand | place: USA: Municipal Pensacola Beach, FL | collected 2010-10-20 | depth 40-45 cm m | reverse complement strand
ATGCCGACGCCGATGGCCTGACTCTCCTGGAAGAGTATCAAAACGGCACCGACCCCAACTTGGCAGACAGTGATGCTGATGGACTGCCGGATGGTTATGAAGTCGATAATGGCTTGTCACCAACCAACCCAGCAGATGCTTTGGCAGACAATGATTTAGATGGCGTCAGCAATCTGGACGAATACAATGCAGGGACCGACCCCAACCATGCGGACCTTCCAGCGGGCGGTAATATTGATATAGCTGCCGCAGGTGAACCTTTCGCACTGATTGATTTTGGAGCAACCGCAAGTTTGGCAGCGGATTCAGACGGCAGATTATGGTTTAACTATTCATCATCAGCCATCAATAACACTGTCGTTGTGCCCAATATACTGGGCGATGCCACGACCATTAGCCTACAGACCTCGCAAGCTTTTTCAGGGGCCAGCTCGTCGAACGGGGTAACCAGCGGTACACGTTATTCGCTGGATACAGTCAAGCAGGATTACTTTTGGGCAGGTGAAAGCGGTTCAGAAGTGGGTGAATTGTCGTTCTCTGGTTTTCCTGCCGGTGAGACCTTCACATTTGTCTTGTATGGTAGCCGACAAGGAAATGCCTCAGATAGCCGGTTGACAGAGTTTGTATTAAGCGGTTCTACGGTTGAAAGTGGTAGCATTCAGTCCATTAATAATGAAACTGAAGTTGTCATTCTAGCGACTGAGGCGGATGCCCAGGGCAAAATAACACTGAGCGTCGGCCCCGTTTTACCGGATAACCGTGCTCACTTAAATGCACTGGAAATTATTCTTGGAAACTATGCGCCAGTGGATACTGATGACGACGGTATGCCAGATACTTGGGAACTTGCTTACGGCTACGATCCCAATGACGCAACGGATGCCGATTTAGATCTCGACCTCGATGGTCTGACCACACTTGCTGAATACAATAACAGCACGTCTCCCAGCGAAGCAGATACGGACCTGGACCAGATGCCTGACGGCTTTGAAGTGACTTTCGGCCTGAACCCTAATGATGCATCCGACGCAGATAGTGATGCGGATAACGATGGTATGTCTAATCGGGATGAATACTTCAATAGTACGGACCCTACAGTTCCTGATTTGGATGTGTTAGACCGCATCAGTGTGGCACCCGCCGGCGAACCTTTTGCCTTAATTGACTTCGGCAATGCGCTGACAAGTACAACGGATGACTTGGGCCGTACATGGACAAACTACAGTGGTGACTTGGTCGGTGACAGTGGCGTTTTAACGAATATTCTTGGCGAAGTAACTGGCGTCAATTTAGGCACTGTGAGCTCATTTTCCGGCGCAAGCACATCCAATGGTGTCACGTCTGGAACACGCTATTCCTTAGCAACTGTTAAAAAAGACTACTTATGGACAGGGCTTAATGGAACTGAAGTAGGGCAAATACAACTCAGCAACTTGCCGGTAGGGCAAATATATACATTTGTCTTCTACGGGAGCCGAGTTGGCACAGAAACCGATAGCCGGGTCACTGAATTCAGTGTTACGGGGGCTACAAACCAATCGGGTAGCATCCAGACAATTAATAATGCGGATGACGTTGTCATATTAGCGGTAGAACCTGCGGTGGACGGCACCATCCTTCTACAAATTCAGGCTGTTTCGCCTGATAACCGCGCACAACTCAATGCTATTGAGATCATTTTAGGTCACTACGCGCTGTAGAGACCATGCTTGCATTTTCACCTCACAGCCACCGGTACTTTGGTGCCGGTGGCTTTTTTCAAGCATTCACTTGTATTCTCACGACACCCTCTCTACAATTTCGCCTCGGCGTAATGCCCTCATACTGAGTTCCCTCACCTCGTAAAAAAAGGTTTTTTAACATGTCACATTTGTCTTTCGCGCAAAAGCAAACTGCGCTCTTTCTTCTTTTCGGCTTTCATATTGTTGTCATCGCAGCAAGTAACTATCTGGTCCAGATTCCAGTAACCGTGTTTGGTTTTGAGTCAACTTGGGGAACTTTTAGCTTTCCTTTGATTTTTCTTGCCACCGATTTAACAATCCGTATCTTTGGTAGCCAGAGTGCTAGGCGTATTGTGTTTGCAGCAATGTTTCCAGCGCTCTTAGTTTCTTACATTGTTTCTGTCATTTTTTTTCAGGGAAACTATCAAGGCGTGGAGCAATTGAGTCATTTTAATGGCTTCGTCGCACGAATCGCTTTAGCCAGCTTTCTCGCTTATCTACTGGGTCAACTGACAGATATCATGATTTTTATGCGCTTACGGCGATTAAAAAGCTGGTGGCTGGCGCCAGGAGGATCCAGTATTTTGGGTACATTGCTCGATACATTTTTCTTTTACAGTGTGGCTTTCTATGCATCCTCAGATGCTTTTATGGCCGAGCACTGGGTAGCAATTGCTTGGGTTGACTATGCCTTTAAATTACTGGTGAGCCTGATTGTTTTTCTGCCAATCTATGGTTTGTTGATCAACTTCTTATTGAGAAATATTATTCCTAAGACGGTTGAACCTCGTACAGCCTGAACCAAGCTCACACACTGGCGAGGGATACAAGCTCATCAAATACCTTTGAGTAAAATATCTCTCGCCTGATTCACTTTCGTCGCCAGGTAAGCATTCCCACCTTTATCGGGATGCAGTTTTGAGATGAGTTGGCGATGCGCCGATACAATGACGGCGCGTTCCTTTGCTTGGCTTTCCTTTATACCAAGGATGAGACAGGCCTCTTTGGCACTCATCTGGCCATTCGTGTTGGGAGGTTTTTGTGATTGTTGATTATCCGCTGTGCTCTGCCATTGCTCGGCGTACTCGCGTTGAACATATGCATCCAGCAAGCGAACGGCATCTGGGTCCTGCTGTAGACACTCATCGTAAAAGCCTCTGAGTTCTGTTCGGCTCAACTCACTCAGTTTTCTACCCGAAAAGCCACCTGAAAGGATTAAACCATCCATTTTTCCAGTTTGTATATCCAGCGTCATTTGCAAGGTCGGAGTATTTACCTGTGATGCACCGGATGCCGACGAATAAGCCCCCTTTGGAGAACGATCAAACAGTTTTTTCACCATTGGCCAAAATCGTAACAATGGCGCAAAACGCGTAACCAAAGGTAACAATGCCCCGATAATTCCGACGACAAAATGAAGGCGGCCTGTAACCGTAAGGAAGATCAGAACAGCAGCCAGCGAGATAAGGCCTGTGCGTATCCAAGCAATGCGGCCTTGTGTTTTTGCCTGTTTTTTAGTGAGGTAGTAACCAACCAGGATTAAAACAATGATGGCGACAATAAAAACAAGACGAGTCACGGTGAATTCAGTTGTTCCAGAAGTTGAGCAGCTTGCATCCTGCCGTCTTTGAGTTGTTTTTTCAAGGCATCTTTGCCACCTACTGTATAGGCAGAGACGGCATTAAGTAATGCACTTAATTGACTGGCACTGTGTTGATCAAATTGGCAATAGACACCACCCGAAACTTTCGCCAACTTTTGAAAGCCCTGGCCTGCATGAAGGTCATAACCTTCTTGAAATATAAACAGTGGGCTATTTAATAACCGCAGTTGTCCTGCCAGTTCTAACAAGGCGGGGAGGGGCTCTTCAAGACAGTCGCCGACGAATACGGCGGCTTGCACAGATCGCTCTTTGCTTTCGCTAATGGCGTGTTTGATGACTCGGCCAATTTGTGTTCCCCCGGCTCGGCATCGAATCGCTGACATGAGTTTGAGTAATTCACGCGCGTTATTAACCCAGGGAGAGGCTTTGCATTCATTGTAGCCTCGATAATAAACAAGCTGAACAGACAGGTTGTTTATGCAGTCGGGCTGTATAAACATGTCACTTTGAATTTGGCAAGCCATATCCCATGTTGGTTCTCTGCTCGCTGTCGCATCCATGGCAAAAATGAGACGGCCCTGCTGACCGGTTTGGTTGGGCTCCCTAAGCGGTGTTTCTTTGACTGTCTTGAGAAAATGCTCAACACTCTGCGCCTCTTGTTTTATTCTTTCCAATGAAGCACGCCTCTCATATGTCGATAATGACATGGCCATCTTAGCGCAAGCTGAGTTTGACGAACACTACCGAATCGAGAGTAAGCACCTCACTATACAATTCATTCTGTCCAGTAGGATGGTATGTAAAAAAGCTGCACTTACGCCGAGCAGTTTTGCAGTAAGTGCAGCAATGGAGGTTATGAGTTAATTAGGAAGGTTGTCACTACTGGTCTCGCCATTTCCGTCGCGGTCACTTTCTGGACAACAGCGGTATTCCTGAGACTCATGTAATAATTCTACCTGGCGTTTGAGCAGTGCATTTTCAAGTTCCATCCGTTCCAGTTCCAGGCTGATTTGTTTTTCCAACTGCGGTTCACATGTCTGGCAACTGTCGAGGCACCCTCTGACCATAACACCGGGTGTGGGCAGAATTTCAACCCGCTCCCAAGAAAGCTCCGCAATGACTTTATCAGTCGGTTTGCCTGTCTTCTCATCCAGCAGCCCTTCCTTGACAAGGTCCCGATCAACTGCGGCAAGCGCTGCTCGCCGGGTGTTCACGTTAATGGGGTCCTGATTAATGCGAACACTGCTGACAAAACGGTTGTTTGAAAAACCGGACGCTTTGAGATCATCCAGATCAAACACACTGGCGCGTGCGTTCCGTTCCAGTTCCAAGCGGTTACTATGGGAAGCTAATATTTTGTTGGGCTGTATTTTTAGTCCACCGCTGTGATCAAGTACCTCACGTTGATAAGCCGTAGTGGGCGCCGCCGGATCAGAAACCCGCCGTTCGATTGCAACCAAACGGAATTTCACAGTCTGTGTTTTGTTGATCCGATGGAAGAGGTACGTCACCGCCCGGCAACGATTAGGATTGCTGATAACACGTGTTGAGGACTCATAGTGCGCTTCCGATTCCCCTTCAGCATGCGCCCGGTTGGAAACTTCACCAATGGCAACGGCACTTTTAGCTCTGACACTGGCCGCGACATAGGATGACGCAGCTTCTGCATGTTGCGATAGACTCCGGGAAAAGTCGTAGGTTGAACTGGCATCGTATGAGCTTGCACCACCGCCACCTCCGATTTTCACAAACCCCAGATTCAAACTAGCGCCACCACCGCCTTCTGCAGTGGATTCTTCGTAACTTGAAGAGGTATTGACGTTCTCGGAGATGGCCAGATCTGCAATCGCTTTGGACATGCCTGCGGAGTAAAAAGATTCCTCCGAGGTGGTCTCGTGCCGATAGGATAAGTCGGTTTCTGAATCATACGACCATCTTGAGTGTCGGTCGCTGGTAAAAAGCCGGACTTTTTCACCCGGCAACAAGGTGGTTGAATATACCGGTTCGCCCAGTACTAAATCTCCAGAACAACGCTCCAGTCTAAAGTGCAAGATTAGGTCAACGGTGACACGATCCTTATTGTTGTTAACCACCGTTCTTACTGGCAACTGGAAACGCAGGTCCATGGTGTCGCATGTTGGCTTCGCATCTAAAGCCGGACAACATGGCACTTCTTGCAACGATGCATATTTCTCATTCCCCATTGTAAAACTCCTTTTCATATCAAAGTGGTATCGAGCTGTATCAAAAATGCATGTGGCGAGCACTGTTAAAAGACTTCCTCCTTCACAGATCTTCTGTGTTGATGGTGTCAGTCAACGTTACAGGGTGAAAAGGCGAAGAAAAATCCCACCAATAAGGTATATTGAAAAAGTTGCGTGATTGAAGACGATTAGGATTCCGATATTTCGGCGCGAAGATCTCGGATACGGTAAATAACCAGTCCAATAAGGAAGAGGCCAAAGGCCCACCATAGAAGTTTCCAGACTAACAGTGACGGTATTCCTAAGACCCAGCTGTCCAGATTCATCGGGTCCCCGAATAACGTGTTACCAATAATTCCACCCGGCCCAACCGCAAAAAAACACCAAAGTGTTGCGACAACCCAGATGAGAGGCACCAGGCTTTGCGAGAAGCGCTGTTCACACTGTCCCGCATTCACCGCATTCTGAAACTCCATTTTCTGAACGTGATTATCATTATTTCGGACGGCAAACGAAAAGAGCAGCACCAGCAAAAAATTAACCATACCCGCTACGAACCCCCCTCCGAGCAAATACAATTCGATATTTACCTGGTCAATAAAAAAGTAGCCGACATAAGCCAGAACACACAGTAAACTCCCAACACCGAGACCGATCTTGATAGATAATGTTGTAACAAAAGGCCACCAGCACACCGCAATCAGTGCAGGCAGTAACTGAAAATTTATGATTAAGGCAAAAAACAAGAGTCCTTTAATATTGATAACGTCCAAGATCGTCAGGTAGATCAGCGCGGCCAAGAGTACGGTGGCCCCCATGACAAAAAAAGTAATGCGCTGGGTTTTTCGAAAAGTGCGGGACGTAAGCTGCGAGACTTTTTGTGCGCTCATCACGGCTGCAGTGAACAAAAAAAGCGACGCGCAAGCATGCAAGCCGGCAATAATAGCGACAAAGAAAAATCCAGAAAACCAGGACTTTACATCCGTTGAAAATGTTATGAAGGGATCAATCAGGCTGAAGAGATCCGTATTCCCCCCCTCTAATTGAAAGTCTTTGACGTAACCAAACAAGATGTATTCGGGGATGCCATATTTTGCTGAAAAGTCATTATTCGCGCCGAGAAAGTGTGCACCCATTGCGATGCTCATAATACAGGCCCAGGTAATCAAACCACCGATGCCAGCAGATAAGCCAATCTGTTGTAAATCAAACGCTTTAGGTGTTCTATTAGCGAATGCCAAAAATGAAAGTGCAGGGCTGATTTGAAAACCGGCAAGCGTCGCAACACAAGCCAAAATCACCAGGCTGCTTAGAGAATGGCTCAAATCCAGATTCACCCATGAGACAAGCCCTGGAACCAGTCCATCTACAGCTAAGTAATGGCTATAGCCCTCAGCAGTAAACGACTTATCAATCAAAGCCAGCTGCGATAGCTTCATCACAAAACTATCCGCACCGCCAGACAGATAAACCCCTAAAACAGCCAGCGTCAGCATACCTGCAATCATCAGAAACCATTGCAATGGTCCTGCCTGTATCACTGCACGCAGCCCACCCACAACACTCTGTACAAGCAGAAGTGCGCCAAATAGACAGACAGCCTGTTCGAAGATTAAAAGGCCATGGGATAAACGCACAAAGAGCGCACTGGCAACATACAAATAAAAAATGACAAAAGCCGCTGCAAATAACCAAGCAAATAAGAGATATGTCAACGTTAATGACCGGGAATGGAAGTATTGGGCATACATGTCAACCGGGCTGGCAAAGTGGAAACGCCGACTGATCAACCATTGCCGGCGCATGGTAAGTGCGCCTACCAGTGAAACAAAAATACTTGAGAAAGCCAGCAACATAGCCGGCAGTCCTCCTTGAAAAACAATGCTGGAAAAGCTCAGTAGTGTCCAACTTGATAAAGAGATGGCTGTAGCAAAAAACAAGTAGGTCGCCATGCCGACATCCCGGTCAGCGAAAAAATACGTATGCACGGAATCGCCCCGAAAGCGAGCTCTCAGACTTAAAAAGAGGCAGTAAAGCCAGTAAAGACTGACAAAAACCAAGAACCAACGCACGGAGGCATTGAGCGACAAGAAAGCAGACATGGTGTGAATTCGTAAAACTTAGTGCTTTCGGCCAATCAATTCAATTTGGTAACCATCAGGATCTTTCACAAATGCAATGACGGTTGTACCGGCATTCATAGGCCCAGCTTCACGGGAAATTTCACCCCCGCGCTCACGAATACTGTCCACGGCTTCGTAAACATCCTCAACCTCAATCGCAAGGTGGCCGAATGCATTTCCCAAGTCGTAGGTATCAACGCCCCAGTTGTACGTTAACTCGATCACCGTATGGTCCGTCTCGTCTCCAAAACCGATGAACGCCAAGGTAAATTGGCCATCAGGGTACTCTTTTTGTCGAAGTAACTTCATACCCAATACGTTAGTATAAAAATCAATGGAACGATTAAGATCTCCTACCCGGATCATAGTGTGAAGCAAGCGCATAGGTCAGTATCCTAGATTAGTCAGAATGATCAAACGTCATGGAGCATGCGGCCGCATGGTAAACCAGTCGCAGTGGGTTAGCCTAGCTTGGAATAACGAATAAATCCTTATTTTAATCAGAAAATGCTTTAAGTTTGTTTGAAAAGTGACAAAAAAATTTTAAAATTCAAAACGATAGAAAGTGAATGAACATGTGTGCGTCACGTGCATGTGTGCCGATCAGCAGACTGGGTGAGCAGCCATGGGTGTTCTAAGTAAATTTGAAGAGGGTGTCAAAAAAACGGGTGGAGCCTTGAATATCACCCGCAAGCGGCGCTTGAAAGAAGATAAGGCCATGACCGGCTCCGAAGGGTTGTTTTTATTTGTTGGCATCTTACTGGGCGCCCTTTACGGGTTCATGGTTGAAAAGAATGAAACCGAACCTTTTGTCAGCGTGATCCTATGGACCGCCGCAGGCGCGGCCGGAGGCTATCTTTTTGGTTATTTGGTGGACATGGCCTCGGTCATCATGGAAGCCATCTTCGGCGCACTGCTGACCATTGTGAAAAAGACAGCGCCACCGCTTTTTTGGATCACCCTGATCGCACTGATCTTACTTTTGGTTTTATGGGCTTATACCAAACAAGTCGGCCCCATCGGATCAATAACCGCTGAAACCATGGATCAGCTCTGGGCTAAAATTGGCGAATATACGGTCATCATATATGAAAACACCTTGCTCAAACTCTTCAATTTCATCACTGAGCTCTTAAAGGAGCTTTGGAACTTTTATTTAAATCTTTAGAAAAATAACCCGTAAATACCCAAAATGGCCAATCAACTGAAAGTGGGTTTCTTTGTAACGTGCCTTGTTAACGCCTTCCGCCCCCGTATTGCATTTGCGGCCATTGAACTTCTGGAGCAAGCTGGCTGCTGTGTGGACGTTCCAGAAAAACAAACCTGCTGTGGACAACCCAACTACAACAGTGGGGACTTCACAAACACACGAAAAACGCTAGAGCAATTTATTGCCTGTTATGAGCAGTATGACTTCATTGTTGCGCCATCAGGATCTTGTATTGCCACCCTTAAAAAAGCCGCAGACGAACTCTTTAAGGAAGATAAAGACTGGCAAATGCGTGCTCAAAAGGTGGCCAATGGGTGTTTCGAGCTCAGTCAATTTCTGGTCGACGTTTTAAACGTCGACCTGCCCAGTGAGGCACGGGATATTAAAGCAACGTACCATGATAGTTGCTCGGGCTTGCGAGCCTTGGGAATAAAAAACCAACCAAGGCAGTTGCTCAAAACAGTGGCTGACGTTCAGATTGTCGAAATGGATGACAACGAAGTGTGCTGCGGATTTGGTGGGACATTTTGTGTTAAGTACCCAGACATTTCTACCAAACTTGTGGATGAGAAAATTCAGCACATTGAAAGCACAGGCGCAGACTGCGTGATTGGCGGTGACCTGGGTTGTTTGCTGAATATTGAAGGGCGCTTAAATCGTCTTGGAAAACGCATTCGCACACATCACTTTGCGGAAATTTTATCCAGCCAGGGTTGTCTGGCCAAAAAAGCCTCTGAGTGATGGACATGACTGACTCATTATTCACACAACAGGTCACTGCCGCGCTTACAGACACTGCACTACAAACCGCGTTAAAGAATGTCAAAAACGGGTTAACTGCAAAACGCCATGCGGCCGTCACCGCCCTGCCTGAATATGAGCGTATCCGCCGACAAGCCGTGCGCATCAAAAATAAGACGCTCGATCAATTGGATACTTATCTACTGGAATATGAAAAACACGTTACTGCACACGGGGGCAGGGTGCATTGGGCAGAAACTCCCGAAGCCGCTTGCGAAATCATTGAAGGTATTTGTCGGGATGCCAAAGCTGAACATATTGTCAAAGGCAAGTCCATGGTGACGGAGGAAATTCACCTCAATGCGCACTTGGAAAAGCAGGGCTATGAGGTTACCGAAACAGATTTAGGGGAATACATTATCCAGCTGGCGGAAGAAACACCTAGCCATATCATTGCGCCAGCCATTCATAAGACAAAAGAGCAGGTTGCCCGACTGTTTGGAGAAAAACACAAACTGCTTGATGGTGTGACAGAGCATTCACCCCGCGTTGACTTAGTGGCAGAAGCCCGGCGCATGCTCAGACAAAAATTTCTGGCGGCTGACGTTGGCATTACCGGTGCTAATTTCCTCATCGCTGAATCAGGTCAACATGTCTTGGTGACGAATGAAGGTAACGGTGATTTGTGCTCCCTTCTGCCTGACACCCACATTGTGGTATCAGGGATCGAAAAGGTGCTGCCGACGCGTCAGGATGTTGGGCCTTTTCTACGGTTGTTGACACGAAGCGCCGTGGGGCAACATATCAGCAACTACGTCAGTTTTTTTAGCGGTCCAAAAAAACCAGAAGACAGGGATGGCCCGTCTGACTTTCATGTAGTACTGGTCGATAATGGTCGCAGCCAGATGCTAAACAGTGAATTCAAGTCCATGCTTCGTTGTGTACGTTGCGGGGCCTGTCTCAACCATTGCCCGGTATATGGAGCAATCGGTGGGCATGCCTATCACTCCGTTTATTCTGGTCCCATGGGGGCCGTATTTTCTCCTCTTTTGGAAGGCCTCAAAAAGCATGGTGACTTACCTAATGCCTGCACACTCAACGGCCGCTGTCAGGTCGCTTGCCCTATGGATATCCCTTTGCCGGACATGATCCGTCAGCTTCGACATCAAGCGTGGAGCCAAACTCTTAACTCGCGT
>OBIC01000458.1_pt1 | contig 10806 bp, 8 predicted proteins | sample 1519831 | NCBI WGS metagenome assembly OBIC01 (sample SAMN03019805, study PRJEB22545) | beach sand metagenome | biome: beach; feature: sea beach; material: beach sand | place: USA: Municipal Pensacola Beach, FL | collected 2010-10-20 | depth 40-45 cm m | reverse complement strand
CTGGATCTGGTGGAGCGGCTGGGGTGGGCCCGCTTCCAGTTTTGCTGCGCTCAGGGGCGCACGAGCCACTGCGGCCCCGAGGGCACTGGCTTGCGGGGGCGTCATCGGGTCGGGGCTTGTGCCCGCCAGGCCCCGCAGCAGGAGCACTGGCTTGCCGTCGAGCAGCGGCAGGTTCTCGGTGCACCGAGTCGGTGGCGCTGCCACTGGAAACCCGGCATCGGCGAGCCGGTCCAGCAGGCCGATCAGGAACGCCATGGCGCCAACCGGAGTTCGCTCCAGCACGCTGAGGTACCAACGGCTCCCATCGGCGAGTTCCAGTCGGTAGGTGCTGTTTTCGATGCCCTCGGTGATGGCTTGCAGCCGCACCACCGGCGGCAGGCCGAGGGGGGCCACTAGGGTCTGAGCCTGGTCCTGGTCGAGCCAGGTGTAGACGCTCATCGCAGGACCCCGGGGCTACCAGCGCAACAGTTCCCAGCTCGGAATGAGCTCGTCGGCGTTGTCCGCACGGTGAAAGCTCTTTCCATCCGGGGTAACCAGAAAGTACGGTTTGCCATTCTTCGGAATCACCTTGATGGCGTAGGTGAAGCCATTGACCTGGTACTCGTGAATGGTGCGCTCTTCGCCCTCATGGATGATGACTTCGGGAGGCTGGGCGCGGGCCCCCGGGCTGCCCCCCAGGGACAGCGCGGTGAGAAGGAGCAGAAACGGAGTGGTCCGGCCGAATCGAAGCATGGTGAATTCCACCTGAGGGTGAGCAATTGGTTGAAGCAGTCGGTATTGTATCGGCGCACTCCGTTCCACCCAATCGACGAGGCCTCCTGCCATGAGCGCTGCCGCTGACCCTTCACCTCAACCGCTGGTGCTGGTGGATGGCTCATCCTACTTGTTTCGAGCATTCCATGCGCTTCCGCCGCTGACCGCGCCCGATGGGCACCCGACAGGTGCGATCAAGGGGGTGGTCAGCATGTTGCGTCGGCTGCAATCCGACCACCCCGATGCGGAACTGCTCGTGGTGTTCGACGCGCCCGGCAAAACCTTTCGGGACGAACTGTTCGAGCAGTACAAGGCCCAGCGAACTGCCATGCCCGATGAACTGCGGGTCCAGGTCGAGCCCTTGTACGAAGTCATCCGCGCGATGGGGCTTGCGCTTCTGATTGTCCCTGGGGTTGAAGCGGACGACGTCATCGGCACCTTGGCCACTCAGGCGTCAGCGCAAGGGCGGGACACTTTGATCTCGACCGGTGACAAGGACATGGCCCAGTTGGTTGACGCACGGGTGCGGTTGGTGAACACCATGACCGACACCCAGCTGGACCCGGCCGGTGTTGAAGCCAAATTTGGCGTGCCGCCGGAGCGCATCATCGACTACCTGGCCCTGGTGGGCGACACCAGCGACAACATTCCGGGTGTTCCCAAGGTCGGGCCCAAGACGGCGGCGAAGTGGCTGCAGACCCATGGTGACCTTGATGCCCTGGTTGACCATGCGGCCGAGATACCCGGCAAGGTGGGGGAAAGCCTGCGCGCCCACCTCGACCAGTTGGCGCTATCGAGGCAACTGGCCACCATTCGCGTGGATCTCGACCTGGACGACCTGGTCGACCATGCCAAGGCCGCTTCCCCCGAACCCGAGCGGCTGCTCGAACTGTTCGACCGCTTCGGATTCAAGGCGTGGAGCGACGAGCTCGACGTACCCAGCACCGCGGACCCTGCGGTGTCCTACACCACCGTGCTGGACCTTCAGGACCTGCGCAGCTGGGTGCAGCGGTTGCAAAACGCCGGGGCCTTTGCATTTGACACTGAAACCACGAGCCTCGACTACATGCAGGCCGAACTGGTTGGCCTGTCCTTTGCGATCGAGCCCGGGGAAGCCGCTTATGTGCCCTGTGGGCACCGCTACCTGGGTGCTCCCGAACAAATTCCCTTGAGTGAGGTGTTGGCGCAGCTGCGGCCTGTGTTGGAGTCGGATTCTGTCGCCAAGGTGGGCCAGAACCTCAAGTACGATGCCAATGTGCTGGCCCGCTACGCAGTGGCCCTACGGGGAATTCGGGATGACACCATGTTGGAGTCCTATGTGCTCAACAGCACGGCCGTGCGCCACGACATGGACAGCCTCGCGCGCCATTACCTCGGACACCGCTGCATTGCGTTCAGCGACGTGGCTGGGAAAGGCGCGTCGGCGCGCAGCTTCGATCAGGTCGAGGTTGCCGCTGCCGCCAACTACGCTGCGGAGGATGCCGACATTTGCCTCCGGCTCCATCACCGGCTCGCCCCCAAGCTGGCCGAGGTGCCGACCCTCGAGCGCCTGTACCGGGAAATCGAGGTTCCGCTGGTGCCGGTGCTGTCGGCCATGGAGCGCAATGGGGTGCTGGTGGATGCGCACCTCCTGTCGGCGCAGAGCGGTGAACTCAGTGAACGTTTGCACACGCTCGAGGCCGAGGCCGAGGCTCTGGCGGGGCGGCCTTTCAACCTCGGATCACCCAAACAATTGCAGGAAATTCTGTTCACTGAGCAGGGGCTGCCGGTGCTGCGCAAGACACCCAAAGGACAACCCTCGACCGCGGACCCGGTGCTGCAGGAATTGGCGCTCGACTTTCCCCTGCCGAAGGTCATCATCGAGCACCGGAGCCTGGCCAAGCTGAAGTCGACCTACACGGATCGGTTGCCCGAGCGCATCGATCCGGACACCGGGCGGGTGCACACGTCCTACCACCAGGCGGTCACCGCCACAGGGCGGCTCAGCAGTTCGGACCCGAACCTGCAGAACATCCCCGTGCGCACTGAAGAGGGGCGCCGAATCCGGCAGGCGTTCGTGGCCCCGGCGGGATACCAGCTGTTGGCGGCGGACTATTCGCAAATTGAACTGCGGATCATGGCGCACCTCTCCGGCGATCCCGGGTTGGTTCAGGCCTTCGCCGACAACTTGGACGTCCACCGCGCCACCGCGGCCGAGGTGTTCGGGGTTGAATTCGAGTCGGTCAGCGCAGAGCAGCGCCGTCAGGCCAAGGCCATCAACTTCGGGCTGATTTATGGCATGTCCGGTTTCGGGCTTGCCCGTCAGCTCGGCATCGGCCGAACTGAAGCAGAGGCTTATATCGAACGCTATTTCGAGCGCTATCCTGGGGTGCGCGCGTACATGGACCGCACCCGAGAGCAGGCGAGCGAACAGGGCTACGTCGAGACCCTGTATGGGCGGCGCCTGTACCTTCCCGACATCCAGTCAAGCAATGGCAACCGCAAGCGCGCCGCCGAGCGCACTGCAATCAATGCACCGATGCAGGGAACGGCCGCGGACATCATCAAGCGCGCAATGATCCGGGTGCACGCTTGGCTCGCCACCAGCCAATGCGATGCGGCCATGGTGATGCAGGTGCACGATGAGTTGGTGCTTGAGGTGGCAGACACCGACCTCGATGCTGTGCAGGATGCGGTGCGGGTCCACATGGAAGCCGCTGCGGATCTCGATGTGCCGCTCGTGGTGGATTTGGGCACTGGAGCGAACTGGGACGAAGCCCATTGAAGTCTTGGGAAACTTTTTTCGGCCAGCTGGGTCCATAGGAAGGCGAGCCAACCCGCGGGATGGCTCCGCAGTGGTGATGACGATCCTCTTGTCGCCCCGGTTCGGCTCCCCCTTGGTCGCGCCGGGGTTTTTTTATTGGCTGCGCGAGGCGTCCCAGTCCAACCACCGCAGCAACTGTTCGATCAGCGCATCCAGCCCAGTGGCGTCGCGCGCAGAAAACAGCTGCGCTTCGACCTGGTCCATCGATTTCGGGAGCTGACGCTGGGTGCGAAACAAGGCCTGCATGCCCTGGTTGCGGCTGAGCTTGTCGGCTTTGGTCAGCAGGACCCGGGTGGGTACCTGCGCGTTCTGTGCCCACTCGATCAGCTGCAGGTCAAAGGCCTGTAGGGGCAAGCGCACATCAGCAAGCAGCACGACGCCGGACAGGCTTTCGCGCCCCCGCAGGTACGCATCAATGTGCGCACGCCACTGCGCCCGCATCGACTTGGCGACCTTGGCGTACCCGTAGCCCGGCAAATCCACCAGGCGTTTCCCGGGGGTCGGCTCGAAGAAGTTGAGCAGCTGCGTGCGTCCCGGCTGTTTGCTGGTGCGCGCCATTTTGCTTGAGCCCGTCAGGGCATTGATGGCACTTGACTTGCCTGCGTTCGAGCGGCCACAGAATGCCACCTCGTGGCCCTGGTCCTCGGGCCAATCGGTTGGTTGCATGGCGCTCTTGGTGAACTGGGTGTGAATGAATGGGTTGGTGGTCGGGTTCATGATTGAAGGCATCAGGCCGTTGCAGGTGCACAGTATAGGGCCAGGACTGGGCGTGCGGACGGGCTGAGGTGGTCCGCTCTACGAACTGGAGTGCCAATGTGCTAGTATACGCGCCGCACCGAGGCGCGGATGGGTTGTTGTCGCGTCGCACCAGAGGTTTAGATGGGATCGAAAATGAACAAACGGGTCGCCACCTTGGCCATGCTGGCCGCCACAGCCGCCGCCCCTGCCATTGCCGAAGTGCAAGGCATGGTTTCAGGTGATCCCCAAGCTGGTGAGCAGCTCGCTGGCAGTTGCGTTGCGTGCCACGGGCCTGGCGGCGACAGCGCTGCGCCAACCTTTCCGAAGCTTGCAGGCCAGTCTGAGCGCTACCTTGCCAAGCAGTTGCTCGAAATCCAGTCTGGTGCGCGACCTGTGCCGACCATGGCCGGACAGCTCGACGGCATGAGCAAACATGACCTTCAGGACCTTGCTGCCTATTTTTCAGCGCAGTCCGGCTCCGGAGGAGCGGCAGATCCCGCCTTGGTTGAACTTGGTGAACGGGTATACCGGGCCGGCATTGCCGAGAAAGGCATCGCCGCGTGTGCCGCATGCCATTCGCCCACGGGCGTCGGCAACCCCTTGGCGGGCTTCCCTGCCCTCTCTGGACAGCACGCCGCATACACTGTGACCCAGTTGCAGGCGTTTCGAAGTGGCGAGCGCAGCAACGACCCTGAGCGCATCATGCGTGACAACGCCGAGCTCTTGAGTGATCGAGAAATCGAAGCGGTGTCGAGCTACGTCGCCGGGTTGCGTCCCTAGCGCATCACTGATCACTCCTGCCTGTCACAGGCAGGATACAGCCAGTGTGTTAAGCTTCAGAGCACCCACCCGCGGTCGCTCAGGTGTAAGCTAACATGTTAAAAAAGTTCGTTTTTTTCTTGTTCTTTCTGTGCGTATGGCCGCTCTCTGCCTGTGCAGAATCGCCGAGTCCGCTGCGCTTCAGCGAAGGCGTCCACTATGAAGCCATTGACCCGCCACTGCCCACCCGGGACCCGGGACGCATCGAGGTGGTTGAGTATTTCTGGTACGGGTGCCCGCACTGCTTTCAGCTTGAGCCCAGCGTCGAGCGCTGGGCCGAGGAACTGCCCCGGGATGTGGACTTCTGGCGTTCACCTGCGATGTGGAACGACCGCATGCGCCTGCACGCCCGGGCGTACTATGCCGCCGATGCCCTGGGTGCACTGAATCGGCTGCATCCAGCCCTGTTTCGCGCGATCAACCGTGACGATGACCCGTTGTCGAACGCAGGTGCTATCCGCGCCTTGTTCGAGCGAAACGGCATCGACGGGGCCAAGTTTGAGGCGGTGTTTGACGCCTTTGGGATCAGCAACAAGGTCAACCAGGCGGATCAGCGCTTTCGCTCAGCGGGCCTGCGGGGTGTCCCGGCACTGGTGGTCCAGGGCAAGTACCGAATCACGGGCCGCAACCTGCGCAGCCATGAAGAAATGTTTGAGGTCGTGGATCATTTGATCGCGCTTGAACGCGCCCAGCCTTGACCCATGCGCTCGGAGGAGTCGGCGGTGCTCGGGCAACAGGCGATGCCACAGGCGTCAGCTTCGGCTGGCGGCCAGCGGCTGCGGCTGCTCACCTACAACATGCAGGTCGGGATATCGACCGCGCGCTACCACCACTACCTCACCCGCGGTTGGCAACATGTACTCCCCCATGCCCTGCGCAGTGAGAACCTCAACCGCATCGGCACCCTGATCGGTGACTACGACATCGTGGCGCTGCAAGAAACCGACGGCGGCAGCTTGCGCAGCGGGTTCGTCAATCAGGTTGAATACCTGGCCCACCGCGCGGATTTCCCGTATTGGTACCAGCAGCGCAACCGCAACCTGGGCCGCCTGGGCCAGCACGGCAACGGCATCCTGACTCGGTACGAGCCGGAGATTCTGGAAGACCACAAGCTTCCGGGTACCCTGCCGGGTCGCGGCGCCATTGTGGCCCGCTTCGGCCACCCCAGCGAGCCCCTGCTGCTGATCGCCGTCCACCTGTCCCTGGGGCAGCGGTCCCAAATGCGCCAGCTCGCTTACCTGCGCGAGTTGGTTGCCAACTATCGGCACGTTGTGATCATGGGGGACATGAACACCCGCCAGCAGCGCCTGCTGCTGGATTCGCCGTTGCAGCATGGCGACTTCCATGTCTTCGAAGATGAGTACCACACCTTCCCGAGTTGGCGCCCGGTCCGGGGGCTTGACCACATCCTGGTGAGTCGAACGCTTAAGGTACACGGGATCGAGGTCATGGACTTTCCAGTCTCCGATCACCTGCCGATGGCCGTTGAGGTGGAGCTCCCCGCGGCTGTTGGCTCACTGCTGAACCCTGCTGCACCTGTGGCGATGGACAGGAGGTGACCAGGTCGAGTTGGGACGCGGACACGACCGGTGGTTTCGACCCGCTCAAACGCATCATCGTTCGCCTGGCGGCCCTGACGCGTGACAAGCACCCAGAACTCGACGCTGCCCTGGACGCGCTCAAGGCAGACCTTGCGGACCGGCCTGGAGCGGGAGAACTCGACCGCCACGCAGACGCCCTGCAACGCGCGATTTCGGTGTACGACCAAGACCTGATTGCTGCCCAGGCCCGGCTGCAGGATCGCCTCACCCAAGGCGCTGCAGCCAGGGGACCCTGGGGACCGCCACTGGATGCTCTGGCGTCTTTGGTCGAGTCCCATCCGGCCCCCCAACCTTGGCACTTGGAGGGCTGGCTGGCCCATCTTCCGCAAACTGAAGCGGCACCGGAGCCCCCCTCGAAGGGCAGGCGGGGGTTCCTTGGAATCGGCCGTCTCCGCGGGAGCGCTCCGACCGATGACCCGAACCCGGAGCCTGGCTTTGCGACGATATCCCAGGCGGTGGGAGATGTCTTGGCCGGGTTGCTGCAGCGTTTGCGACTGGCACCTGACGCATCAAAGCAGCGCCAAGCCATCGAGGCCCGTCTGCAGCAGCCGGCCCATTGGTACGAGTTGGTGCCCTGGCTCGAAGAAGTGGCGGCCCTGGTGGGAGAAGCCTTTGAGCACAGCGAACACACCATCGACACCTTCGTGGCTGAACTCGAGCCGAAGCTCGACGCGTTGGAGCATCAGCTGGCCGCGCTGCACGCCGAGTTGCAGTTTGATCCCGAGGACATCGCGGCCGACAGTGTCCCTGCGCCAACTGGGGTCGACGTCCGGCTGGACAATGCGGCGGTGCACCTGGAGGCGTTGCGAACCAAGCTGCATGGCCTTCGCGACAGCGGTATCCGCGCAGTGGATACCTTGCGTGCCGGGGTGCGGGCCATGAACATGGACCGGGCGGCTGTGGTGACCACCTTGGAGTCGGAGCGGCGCCTGGGTGGAACCGATGGACTGACCGGTGTTCCGAACCAGCGGGGTTTGCGGGCCCAGCTTGCCGCAGACCTTGCGGACGCTGGGGATATGCCCCTGTGGCTGTTGCTGTTCGAAATCGAAGGCTGGGGGGCCTTGCAGCAGCGCTGCGGCGCCCTGCGAGGACAGCGTTTGGTGCAGGCTCTGGTGGGGGCGATGGCGGCCGCTGCCGAGGCCGGGGAATCCTTGGCTCGAGTTGGTAGCGGGCGGTTCGCGGTGGTTGCGGCGCACATTGACCGGGCCCAAGCCGAGGCCCGAGCTGCCGCCTTTCGCCGCGCAGCGGCCGGGCTGCGCTTTCGGTTGGATCAGCAGCCCTTGCAGGTGGAGCTGGCCGGCGTGGGCGTGGAGCGCAACTCTGCTGAAACAGGGGCGGCGCTCTTGCACCGTTCCCTGGTATTGCTAGCCGCGCCGCGGCCTGAGGGGGCTTTTTTTCTCCACCCAAATGACGGCGCGCCTGAATGAGCAGGCGGCCTTGGCGACCGGCGCCCTGTTGGAGCCGCAGCCATTGATTGGTTCACCCTCCGCTGCAACTTTGATAGTCTGCGCGGGGCCCCCAGGCGGGTGTCGTATAATGGTGATTACCTGAGCTTCCCAAGCTCATGATGACGGTTCGATTCCGTTCACCCGCTCCACACTCAAGTCACCAGGGGGTTCATCCAACCCCATCCAGCTGCGGGCCGTCCCAGGCAACACGGTAGAGGTCGCGCCTTCGGTCCTTGTAGTTGCGCACGGAGCCTGCGTCACGCAGATCGGCGAGCTTGGTGAGGTCGAGGTCGACCACCAAGGTCATCTCCGTGTTGGGGGTCGCTTCTGCCGCAATGGCGTCCCGGTCGAAGGCAAAATCGGACGGCGTGAACACCGCCGATTGTGAATATTGCACGTCCATGTTTTCCACCCGCGGGAGGTTGCCGACGCTGCCAGTCACAACGACGTAGCACTCATTTTCAATGGCCCTGGCCTGGGCGCAGTGGCGAACCCGCAGGTAGCCGGTCCTGGTGTCAGTCCAGTAGGGTACGAACAGGATTTGAACCCCCTGCTCGGAGAGGATGCGCGACAGCTCGGGAAACTCCACGTCATAGCAGATCAACACGGCGATGCGTCCGGCATCGGTGTCGAACACCCGCAACCGGTCTCCACCACGCATGCCCCAATAGGCGCGCTCATCGGGCGTGATGTGGAGTTTTTGCTGGTGGTCGATGGTGCCGTCGCGGCGGCACAGGTAGGACACGTTGTACAGGTGGCCTTCCGGTTGGTACACCGGCATGCTGCCGGCGATCACGTTGATGTTGTAGCTGACCGCCAGTTCTGAGATGCGCTCGACCAAGGGCTCAGTAAACGATGCCAGTCCGCGAACCGCCTGGGCGGGATTGTTTTGGTTGAACTGCGCCATCAGCGCGGCGTTGAAGAATTCGGGCAAGAGCGCGAAATCACACTGATAGCCACCGAGCGCGTCGATGAAAAACTCCACCTGTGTAATGACGTCTTCGACGCTGCTCAGGGGGCGCATCTGCCACTGCACCGTGCCCACTCGGGCACGGGATTTGTTGGCCCCAATCAGAGGGGTTGCCTTGGTCTGGTGGGCGATGTTGCTCCACTCGACCAAGGTTGCGCAGGCCTGGGACTCTTCATCGTCCGGCATGTAGCCCCGGATCACGCGCCGTACGTGAAACCCGTTGGCCAGCTGAAAGCTCAGAATTGGATCGCGCAGCTCGTTGCGAATGACCTCTTCGATGTACTGCTCGGGGCTCATCTGGTCGGCGTACTTGACGTAGCCTGGGATGCGCCCACCCGCCACGATGGCCCGTAGGTTGAGTTTGCGACACAACTCCTTGCGGGCATCGTACAGCCGCCGGCCGAGGCGCATGTCGCGGTACTCCGGATGGACGAAGACGTCGACGCCGTAGAGGACGTCGCCGGTCGGGCTGTGGCTGGTCAGGAACCCGTTGCCAGTGATTTCTCGGTAGCTGTGGTGGTCACCCCAGCGGTCGTAGTCGACGATCAGAGAAATTGCGGCAGCCACGATTCTGCCATTGTCCTCGATGCCAATCTGTCCTTCCGGAAACCGGGCCAGCTGCGCTTCGAATTGCGCCATCGACCAGGCACCGTCCAGGGTCGGATACACCAAGTCCATGATTTCAGCAATGTCCTGGTAGTCCTGGTGCTGCAGGTTTCGCAGTACCAGGTGGTGCTCTTCGTGGGAAGCGGGTATCGGCTCTTCACTCATGGGTGCTCTCTCAATACGGGGTGACCATAGACTGCCGCTTGGACACCTTCGTTCAATTCAGTGGGCGGTCCGGTTCGTGATCCGCTGCGTTGGTCCAAGGCCAGGGGCAGCGCGCGGTGATACGCCAAGCGGTGGGGGGACGACAAGCAGCGAGCCCCGCACAGTACCACTGCAATGGCAGGCGCGGCCACGGGATTGTGCCGAGCGGATGCAGTGGGGCGGAGCTGCCCGCCGAAGGGGACGGCGGCGCAGGTCAGGACTGCGGTTGGACGACCAGCCTGCGGTCGGGTTCGCAGCCTTCGCTGGTGGCCTTGAGTCGGTAGCCACTGAGAATGCGGTGCTGTACCTGGCGTACGGAGGGGGACTGTGGTCGCAGCTCCACCTCAATTCCTTCCACCATCGCCCGGTTGGCGGCAGCTTCGGCTTCCTGCACTGCCACCGCCAGCTCGCTGTCCGCAGGTTTGTTTAACTGCGGCAGCCGGTGCTGCAACATGCGGCGAATCTGGGCCGTGGTGCCGCGCCGGACCATGTAGACTGGGATGCCGGTGGCGGCGACCATCTCTTCGAGTTGTGGGTCCTCGACCCGCGCCCGCAGCGCAACGATCAGGTTGGCTTTTTCTGCCCGGCCCACCGACCGCGCGTTGATGCCGATATCCCGCAGGGCGCGATCCAGCGAATCGCGGGGAATTCCGTAGGGGAAAACCCGCACCGGATGGCGGCTTTCCTTTGGCGGCAGCGGCGGTGGGGTGGTCAAGAGCTTCGGCTGCACTTCCCGTTCCGGCTGGGCATCGGCTTCGACACTGTGCCGGCGCCGCGACCCTCCCGGACTGTGTCCCCGCAGCAGTGCGTCCACCGCGGTGGACGCGTGTCGGTGCACGACCAGGTCATCGTGGCCGAGAATTT
>OBIC01000457.1_pt1 | contig 10820 bp, 8 predicted proteins | sample 1519831 | NCBI WGS metagenome assembly OBIC01 (sample SAMN03019805, study PRJEB22545) | beach sand metagenome | biome: beach; feature: sea beach; material: beach sand | place: USA: Municipal Pensacola Beach, FL | collected 2010-10-20 | depth 40-45 cm m | reverse complement strand
ACCAGGGGTCGGCCCTGAACGTGACTGGAGGTTCAGACGTGTGCTCTTCCGATCTTTCAGGGCCGACCCCTGGTGCACCTGATGCTGCTGGATGTCAGTGACCGCATCGAAGCGCAGCGGGAGCAACGCATCGCCGCGATCGCCTTCGAATCCAACGAACCCATGCTGATCACGGACCGGCATTTCAAGATTCTGCGGGTCAATGAGGCCTTCAGTCAGACCACAGGATACGCGTTGGACCAGGTCGCAGGGAGGATCCCGGATTTTTTGGTGCCGCAACAAGCGCCCCCAGAAACGACTCAGGCCATTTGGACGGGCATTGAGCGCAGTGGCACCTGGCAGGGGGAGATCGAACTGTGCCGACGCGACGGAACCGTCTTTCCCGTTTGGCTCTTGGTCCAAGGCGTCCAAGACTCCAAGGGACAAGCGTCTCATTTTGTCGGCCATTTTCAAGACATCGGACAGCTGAAAGCCCAGCAGGCGGTGATCAAGCGAACCGCATCCGAGGAGCGGTTGCTGTCGGCCTTACTGCAGTCCTCCTTTCAAGCCCTGGATCAATTCCTTGAGCGCAGTCTGGATGCCATCACTGGCGCCACCTGGCTCGACCTGGCACCGGAGGGGACGATTTTTCTGGTTCCAACAGAACGGCAAGCGAACAACACACAACTCCGATTAATCACCGCAGCCCACCTGAATACTCCAGCCGAGCAGGTTTCCGGGATGCGGAGACGACTCACCGAAGCGCTGGCTGACGTCGACCCCCTGGAGACTTCCGCGACAACCGACCTGTCCGTTCCAGGCAAGGATGCCGCAACGCTGCTGCTGCCGATTCATAGCGGCGCACAGCTCCTCGGCATCCTTCAACTGCGGCGCAGCGTCCCGTCAGCAGCGCCACCGCGCGACGCGGAGTTCCTTCACCGGGTCAGCGAAATTCTTAGCCTCGGGATCGCACGCAAAACCGCCGAAGCCCGCATTGAATACCTTGCCTACCACGACTCACTGACCGGCCTGCCGAACCGTGCACTGTTGATCGACCGCGTTGAGAAAGCCCTGCACGCACACCAGCGCAATGGCCAGTTCGGGGCTCTGTTGTTCGTGGACTTGAACCGCTTCAAGAACATCAATGACACCCTGGGCCACCGCACCGGCGATCGCTTGCTGGTCCAGGTGGCCATGCGCCTGCAAGACCAGCTGCGAGGGGAAGACACCATCGCCCGGATCGGTGGCGACGAATTTGTGGTTCTGCTTCCCACACTCGGAGACGACCACACCCAGGCCGCGACGAGCGCAATGACGATCGCGAAAAAACTACAAAGCTGCTTGCACGCTCCCTTCCAGATTGAGGGGCACCCGTTGACGGCATCCTGGAGCGCTGGAATCACTGTATTTCCCGACGGGGACCAGGCCGCCGAAACCTTATTGATGCAAGCCGACACCGCCATGTACCGGGCAAAAGACAACCGGCGCGATTCCATCCAGTTTTTTCTGCCTGAGATGCAGGCAGCAGCTCGGCAGCGCATGGAGTTCGAGCGCGATCTGCGGCAGTCTCTGGCGCGCAACGAGCTGCACCTGGCTTACCAACCCCAGTTCAATCAACACGGCGCGCTGGTGGGTGCGGAAGCGCTGCTGCGTTGGACGCGATCGGATGGACAGCCTGTGTCCCCCGCCGAGTTCATTCCAATCGCCGAAGAGACCGGATTGATCAGCGAAATCGGCGCCTGGGTCTTGCGCGAAGCCTGCCTGACAGCGGCAAGCGGCGTGCTTGGACCAGCGAGCCAGCACGTGGCGATCAACATCAGCCCGCATCAACTGCACCGCGCCGGCTTCGTCGATGAGGTCAAAGCCACCATTCGAGACACCGGGGTGAACCCCCGGTGCATCACGTTGGAGGTCACCGAGGGCTCATTGATCGACAACGTCAAACAAACGGTGGAGAAGATTTTTGCGCTGAAATCCGAAGGCATCCATTTTTCGATCGACGACTTCGGCACCGGCTATTCGAGCCTCAGCTACCTCAAGCAGCTGCCGCTCGACCAGCTCAAGATCGACCAATCCTTTGTTCGCGACCTCACCGAAGACCCCAATGACGCCATGATCATCGAAGCAGTGATTTCAGTCGCGAAACATTTTGGCTTTGCGGTCGTTGCCGAAGGTGTGGAGACGCCAGCCCAACTGGAACAACTGGTGCACAAGGGTTGTGATTTGTTTCAGGGGTACCTGTTCAGCAAGCCTGTACCGCCTGAGCACTTCAGGGTCTGGTACGAGAACGCAGGAGGGCGCGCCTCGGCGCGCCCTCAAGGTGGTGCATAACGCCTCGGGTGGCCGTTACTTGAGGCGCCACTGGGCCAGCGTGAAAGGATGCTCGCCATCTGGGTGGTCTTCGAACACCACTTCAACCCGGGCCCCGATGGGCACGTCCTGATTGGGGTCGCCCAACAGATTGCCCACCATGCGGATGTCGTCTGCGCCCGGCAATTGCACCAACACGACCAGGTAGGGAGTGGCTTCTTTGAGGGCCGGGTGCACCGGATGCCAGATCTTCTGGTAGCTGTAGAGCACAGCCTCGCCTTTCACCTCGCTCCAGCCGAGGTCAAGGGAGTTGCAGTGGTGGCAAATCCACTCTGGCCCCCACTGGTGGCGGTGGCAGGAATTGCAGCGTTGGACAATGAGTTGGTGAGCACGCAAGCCTTCCCAATAGGGTGCATCGAGCCCATCGTTGGCGGCCACCGGCGCCGGCAATCCCGACGGCAAATAAAATTCGCTCATTAGAGAACCTCCTCAGTCCCATAGATGCAGGTACTTACCGGGGAAACCATGGGGCCCGCCGCAGCCAGTGCCACCTTGGCGTCCGCCACCTGATTCACTGACTCACCTCGGAGTTGGCGCACTGCCTCGACCTGCAGGCCCATGCCGTGTACATAGCACTCAGCAAGGTTGCCTCCGCTGGTATTCAGCGGGAACTTACCGCTCGGTGCCAACAAGTTTTCGAGTTGGAAAAAGTCGTTCGCTTGCTCCGCAGAACAGATGCCGTGCTCAATCATGGTCATGAGCACACCCCCGGTGAAGTTTTCGTACACCTGAGCCACATCAATGTCACTTGGCTTGACCCGCGCCTGCTCATAGAGGTGTGGCACCAGGGTGGTGAAGTTCGATGAGCCGTAATCTGTCGCGTTGTGGGCACCTGCACCCGCGCGGTGCCCCGAACCTTGGGCTGCACCCAGCAAATAGACCGGTTGCTTGGCCAGGTCCTTCGCGCGCTCGGCACTGACCAAGACCATGGCCGCAGCGCCGTCGTTTTCCATGCAGCAGTCGTACAGGTGAAAGTGGGGTTCGATGATCCAGCGTGAGCTGTCGTACTTCTCCTCGGTCAGTGGACGGCCATACATCACAGCGCGGGGGTTGTTTTGCGCATGGTGGTAAGACGCCATCGAAATGGCCCGCAGGGTCTCGCCGTCGATTTCGTGGTCATGCATGAAGCGCACAACTTTCATGGCAAACATCTGTGCCGGCGACATCAGCCCATAGGGCACCGACAGGGCACGGTCACCCTGAACATGGGGCACCGGCGCGCCCTGTCCAAAGCGGCCGAACTGCCCTTGGGCCAGGGCGCGGTACACCACCACGACGTCGGCGTATCCGGCATGGATCGACGCCGCCGCGTTTCCGATCGCGCCTGCCGTGCCTCCGCCGCCACCGCCCCACTGCATGACCGACAGGCGCAATTCGGGAACTCCAAGCGCCGCGGCAAGGCGTGTTGGATCGTTGCGGTCGTCACTGAATGAGCAGAATCCGTCGATCTCCTTGGGAGAGATCCCCGCGTCTTCACAGGCCGCCAGTATGGCGTGTAGACCCAGTTTGATTTCCGGCTCGGGGGACTGTCCACGCTTGTAGTAGGCGCTCTCGCCCACTCCAGCGACAGCCACCTGGCCACGCACCGTGCGTTCAGTCATGGCGATTCCTCTTGCTGCTTAGTTGTAGTTGTTGTTCGTTATTGCCGTTGGGCAGGTTGAAGCGCCCTTGCGGCGCAAGGATCAGGGTGTATCGACCGGTCGACACACAGGCAGGAGAAATCCGTCCTCCTGTCGCTCAAAACCCAACTCCAGGGGCAGGCCAAGCCGAAGCGCGTCCAGTGGTAGACCGCGGAGCATGCTGACCATTCGGACCCCTTCTTCCAGTTCGATCACCACCGCAGCGTAGGGGGTCTCTGAAGCGAATCCAGGGTGCATCGGCTGGTGCACAATGGTCCAGGAAAACAGGCTGCCCTTGCCCGTTGAAATCGCCCACTCCCACTGCATGGATCCACAGTGGGCACACTGATAGCGCGGCAGGTGGCGCCAAGCCCCGCATCCGGTGCAACGCTGGATGTGCAGCCAACCGGTCTGACAAAGCTCCCAGAACTGCTGATTCAGTGGCTCCTCTGGTTGCGGGCGGGGGCGTGGAACGGGCGCGATGTCCATGGGCTTGGCGTTACCTCCGTAGAATCAAAATGCTGCCATCGCCAAGGTCACCCCAACCTGTCACCAAGCCCAATTCGGCACCTGGGACCTGGACCTCCCCAGCGTCCCCACGCAACTGGCGGACCGCTTCACACACATGGTTGAGGCCCCAGACATGGGCCTGGCTGAGCAAGCCACCGTGGGTGTTCAGGGGATAGCGCCCACCCATTTCGATTTGCCCATCCTTGAGCCAGTCGTAGGCGCCACCGGGCTCAAAGTAGCCCATGGCCTCCAGCTGCAGCAGGACCACGTAGGTGAAGCAGTCGTACACCTGCAGAAAGTCGACGTCTTCGGGACGAATACCGGCCATGGCAAAAGCATGGGGGGCAGCGAAACTGAGACCAATGCGGAACAGGTCCGGTCGCGAGGGGATGTCGTCCGCCGGGTAGGGGTGTCCTTCGGCGGCTCCTTGAATCACCACCGGCCGATGCGGCAGGTCGCGCGCTTCGTCAATGCGGCTGACCACCACAGCCGCGGCGCCGTCGGTTTCCAGGCAGCAATCAAACAGCCGAAAGGGTTCAGCGATCCAGCGCGCCGACAGGTACTCATCCATGTCAAGCGGCCGTCCTCGCATCAATGCCCGTTCGTTGAACTGGGCGTGTTTGCGCGCGGCCAGCGCGATGTGGCCCGTGGCCTCGGGCGGGGTGGCGTACAGCTGTTGATGGCGGGTGGCCAACCAGGCGTACATTTGAACGGGAGCGGTCACTCCATACGGGAGGTAGAAGTCACGCATCGTGGCCATCAGCACGTTCAGGCCAACCGGGCGCCCCGGGGGTTGCCCCGGCTTGGGGCGCAAGGCGGTGTAGCCTTTCCACCCCAGCGGAATCAGGACATGCCTGGCAAGACCCGCTGCAATGGCCGAGGCCGCATGGCCAACCGCAGCCGTGGGGCTCGCCCCGCCCATGTTCACCGTGGCTGCGAACCGCAGGTCGGGAATGCCCAGATTGGCAGCCAGCTCCTCGGCATGTGTGTAGATGGGTGGCGGAATCACCCCATCGATTTGCGACGGCTTGAGGCCAGCGTCCGCAATTGCGCGGTTGGCGGCATCCAGCATCAACTCGATTTCAGTGCGCGACGAACCCTTGACGTACTCGGTCTCGCCGATGCCGACGATTGCCGCGCGCTCGGACAACCCCATCGCAAACTTCCTGTTTTATTCTGTTTTGTTTTTATTGTTGCTGTGCATTCCGGCAAGCCACCATGCCCGCCGCATTGAATCCTGAGCGCCAGTTAACACGCAGCCTACGCCAGGCGTCAAGGCAAGCTGCGCTGCGAGGGGAAGCCCAAAATGCCCTCGGCAGTGCCTCCGACACATCCCCGCATAGCATCTATACTTGGATCAGAGGTGAGATTCGCGACCCATTTACTTGATCGCATGCCCTCAGCAGTCCTCGTTGCCGCCCGATGGCGGGCAATGACTTGGTGTGAAGTCACTCCTCTTGGGCGGCCCATTGTGGCCGCCGTTTTTTTGTCAGCGCAGGCAACGTTGCCCGACGGGCAAACACTCACGCGTTCAAATGGCCGTGTAGCCACCATCCACAACAATCTCTGCACCATTGACGTAGCTGGAGTCCTCCGATGCCAGAAACACCACAGCACCGGAGACTTCTTCGGGCTCGGCAGCGCGACCTGAGGGAATGCGGGCGCTCATCGCTTCCAAGGCCTGGGGGCGTTGCGCGAGATCACCCACCATGGGTGTCAGAATCACGCCCGGGTGGACCGAATTGACCCGAATCCGGTCCCGCTTGAGGTCACTCGCTGCCGCCTTGGTGAGCAATCGGACAGCCCCCTTGCTGGCCTGATAGGCGGCCGATCCCTCAGCACCGACCAGCCCGTAGATGGACGAGATGTTCACGATCGAGCCCGAGCCTGCCGCGCGCATCGCAGGAACCACCGATTTACAACCCAGAAAAACACCCCGCACATTCACCGCGAACACCCGCTCCCAGTCCTCGACGCTGGTGTCCTGGACCGCTTGAGCGAGCAGTACGCCAGCGTTGTTCACCAGTACGTCCACCCGGCCGAATCGTTCCATCGCACGTTCGATCACCTCAGACCAATCGGCCTCGCTGGACACATCCTGGAGCATGGGCAACGCGTACCCCCCCTGCCCACGGATGTGCTCGGCCACCGCCTCGACTGCCGCCTCGTTGATGTCTGTGAGCAGCACCTGTGCGCCCTCTCGAGCCATTCGGTCCGCGTGGGCCGCGCCCATCCCCGATCCTGCACCGGTAATGACAACCACTTTTCGCTCCAGTCTTCCCATGAGTTTTTCCTCCGTGTCGTTTTGTTGCGAGACGCCGGGCCAGGCCTCAGCGGGTGCGGGGCGGGTTCATCGTTGTCGCCATGGCACTGCCTGCCGCTTCAGCTCCTGCGCCAGCCCGGCTTGTCGGGCGCTGTGCGCCACCGGGAGGACGCAGCATTGCAACGCTCAGGATGGCGAGGGCCGCAATGCCGGTGTATCCCCAGAAAAAAGCGCCATAGGTGTCGAAGCGATCGTAAAACCAGCCGGCGCCAATGGGCACAGCGGCCGAGAGCAGCGTCGTGACGATGCCGCGCACCGCTGCGATCGAAGCGTAATGTCCACTGCCGAAAAAGTTGGCAAGAATCGCTGGCGTCGTCACCAACGCAAGGCCATTTCCCAGCCCAAAAACCACCGCAAAAACATAAGCTAAAAAAGCTGAGTTCGTGTAGTTTAAAATCACAAGTCCGACGCCGATCAGCACCAGGCCGAAGGCCAGCAGAATGCGGGGCTCAATGTGGTCGCCCAGGGCCCCGGAGACCAGCCGCCCCCCCATGCTCACGAACCCGACCACACCCAATGCCGTCGCCGCGAGAACGACATCCAGCCCTTGGTCCTGCAGGTGGAGCAGCGCCTGGCTATTGACCAGGGCCCCCCCCACCACCGCTGTTGCCGAACCGGCGATCAACATCCAGAACGCTGGCGTCCGCAGCGCTTCTCGTGCCGGCCAGTCCCGGTCGGAGCGAAAGACCTTGCGCTCAGGACCCATTGTTTTGGGGTCCGTGTCGGCCTCAGCGACACGGCGGGTTCCATCCACAGCGAGTCCCATGTCCTCGGGACGCTCCCGCACCACCCAGGCGGCGAGCAGCGAACACAGCAGGGTGCTCCCCGCCATGATGAGCCACACGAGCCGCCAGCTGCCAGTGGCATCAATGACGAGGGCGAACAGAGGCACCACGAGCGCCCGGCCCAACCCACCGGATGCCATGAAAAGCCCGATCGCCAACGCCCGGCGGCGCGCAAACCAATTCGAGATCAGTTGGGTGCCGGGAAGGATCGACAGCATCGCGACGCCGACCCCCAAAAACGGTGCAACCAGGATGTAGTAGCGCCACAAGTCGTTGGTGAAATACATGTTCACCGCACCAAAGGCCGCGACCACGCCCCCAACGACCATTGCCGGACGCACGCCGAAGCGGCCGATGGAATAGGCCACCAAGGGGCCGGACAGCCCCATCGCCAGAGTCATGATGGAGAACCCCGCGCTCGCTTCGGATCGGCTCCAACCGAGCGACGAAACAAACTCGGGCAAGGTGACCGACAGGCCATAGAAGACCGTGCCAATCGAGAGAAAGTAAATCAATCCGAGGGCGGCCAGCAGTTTCCAGCCGTAGTAGACCCGCATGCCCATATGGCGCCATTCAGTGCAATCAAACCCGAGACTGTACCAGAGCGCAGGCCAAACGCCCGCTGAGCGACTGGATCGCGCGGCTGCCTTTGAGTAGCATCTCGCCGCCCGTGGGACACACCCAAAAGGCCACCCAATGGAGAGCTCCGATGTCATTTAGCCCTCACACCGATGCACCCGAGTGGTTCCAGCGCGCTGTGCTGAACCAACCCAGTGACCACTGGGTCGAGGTGGATGGCTGCCCGATTCACTACCTGCGGTGGGGCCCAGCATCGGACCAGCCGGGGCTGCTTTTGGTGCACGGCAATGGTGCTCACGCGCACTGGTGGGACTTCATCGCGCCTTTTTTTGCGGCCAGCCACCAAGTGGTCGCCATGGACCTGAGCGGCATGGGGGACAGTGGCCACCGCAGCACCTACGAGGCGGACCAGTACGCCGACGAACTGATGGCCGTGATTGGGCACGCGGGTTTGGACACCCGCACCGTGGTGGTCGGGCACAGCATGGGGGGCTTCATTGCCTTGCGGACTGGGGCACGTTACGGCCACAGGCTCGGGGGTGTGATTTTGGCCGACTCACCCATTCGGCCACCGGACTACGAATGGAAAAGCAGTTCGCCCATCCGCAAAAAGAAAACCTATCCAAACAAAGAAGCCGCACTCGCCCGCTTTCGGTTGTTGCCACCTCAACCTTGCGCCAACCAGTACATCGTTGACCACATCGCGCTGCATTCAGTGGTTGAAGTGGAGGGCGGCTGGAGTTGGAAATTCGACGACGGGTTTCGCTCACCCTTTCATGAAGGCCCCAGGTGCGAAGACTTCAAACACCTCAGTTGCCGGTGCGGGGTGCTCAACGCCGAGTACAGCTCGGTGGTAACGCCCGAGGTCGAGCGGTACATGTTTCAGTCTCTGGATGAGCGGGTTCCCTTCGTGACCATTCCCGAGTGCCACCACCACCTGTTCCTTGACCAGCCTCTGGCATTTGTGGCGGCGGTTCGCACCATGCTCGCGGAATGGACGCACTCGCAGCCACACCGGCAGCTGTACGCCAGTGGGACTGAGACCTAGCTAGTCGGCAGAGAATGTACCTTCGGCCGCGGCCCGTTGCTGCAACAGCGGCGCCGGCGCCCAAAACGCGCCCCCTTCGGCGGCCAACTCCTCAAGGCGGGCCACGATGTGGGCCAAGCCGAGCTGCTCGGCGTGGTACATGGGCCCGCCTCTATGGGCAGGAAACCCGTAGCCGTGCACATAGGTCACGTCGATGTCACTTGCGCGCAGCGCCATGCCCTCCTCCAAAACCCGCGCACCCTCGTTGATCAAGGGAAACAGGCAACGCTCTAGCACTTCTTCGTCGGGGATGTCCCGCCTCGTGCGCCCGGCCTCAAGGGCGACCTCGGCGATCAAGGCGTCCACCGAAGGGTCCGGAACGGGAACACGCCGGTCTTCTCCATAGCGGTAGAAACCGGCCCCGCTCTTTTGTCCAAACCGCTCCTGTTCGCACAGGCGGTCGTGTACCCGCTCACTGGGTGCGGGCTCTCGGCCATTCGCTTTGCGGGCACGCCAGCCGACATCCAGCCCAGTCAGGTCCATCATCTGAAACGGACCCATGGGCAGCCCGAAATCACGCAGCACCGCGTCCACCTGGGCCACCAACGCTCCATCAAGTACCAGCTCGTTGGCTTGCTGGATGTATCCGCGCAGCAGCCGATTGCCGATGAATCCAGGACAGTTGCCAGCCAGTACTCCCACCTTCCCCATGCGCTTGGCGAGGCCCATGGCCGTCGCAATGGCCGCAGGACTGGTGTTGGCACCGCGAACCACCTCCAGGAGGGTCATGACATTGGCGGGGCTGAAAAAGTGCATGCCGATCACCCGCTCCGGTGCCCGCGTGACCTCGCCGATGCGGTCGATATCGAGGCCCGAGGTATTGGTTGCCAGCAGGGCATCCGGACGCATCACATCGGTCAAGCGAGCAAACACCGCCTGCTTGAGCCCAAGGTCTTCGAAAACGGCTTCGACCACGACATCGGCCTGCGCCAAGTCGCGGTACTCTGTGGTGGTGCGAATGCGTGCCAAGCGAGCGTCGCGCTCCTGCGCGCTCAGGCTCCCGCGCTGAACAGCCACCGCGTAGTTTCGTTCGATCACCTGGCGGCCGCGCTCGAGGGCTGCTTCGTCCAAATCGAGCACCGTGACCTCAATGCCCGCGTCCGCAAAGCACATTGCGATGCCCCCGCCCATGGTCCCGGAGCCCACAACCGCCGCACGGTGCACGGGCTCAGCCAGCGCCGGGTCGACACCTGGCACCTGTGCCGCTTTGGCTTCGGCTGTAGCGACATGCAGCAACGCCCGGTGCTGGGGGTCATTCAAGCACTGAATAAACGCCGCATTTTCTGCCTTTCTCGATACAGGAGAGGCTTCGCTTAGCAGTTTCAGCAACACCTGGTGGGCGAGCCGGCCACGGCCGCTGCGACCGATGCGACGCCGCCACGCATCAGTCGCCTCTGGATCCAATGCGGGCCGCGCAGCATTGGCTCCGCTGACCTCTTGAACGAGGCTCAGCCCGTTGGGTTCGTCGTCCCCTGGGCGATAGCACGCCTGAACCAGCGCCAGGTGCTGGGCATCGGCTGCCGGAAAGGGCCGACCCGAGAGCAACAGAAGCGCGGCACCTTCACCCC
>OBIC01000455.1_pt1 | contig 10869 bp, 9 predicted proteins | sample 1519831 | NCBI WGS metagenome assembly OBIC01 (sample SAMN03019805, study PRJEB22545) | beach sand metagenome | biome: beach; feature: sea beach; material: beach sand | place: USA: Municipal Pensacola Beach, FL | collected 2010-10-20 | depth 40-45 cm m | reverse complement strand
ATTGTCCAATTTGCGATTCGTTCGGGGGGCCCCCCCCGCCGATGGCGGGACTGACCTCCAGACCGTACAATCCCCGCGAAGTCTCAATCGGTGGCACACCCATGTTGTTGATTTTGCACCCTGAAGCCACACCGGAAAGCGACGACTACCGGGACGCCATTGCCTTTCTCGATCGCCTGAGCGGGGTTGACCGCCGGGTCCACCAGGTGGTCGGAACGCAGCAGACCCTGACCGAAATTTATCTCATCGGCGACACTTCAAGCCTCGATGCAGAAGAAATCGCGGCCCTCGCCGCTGTCGAGCGGGTCATTCGCATCAGCGACGACTACCGCATTTTAGGCCGCCACAGGGACAACCAGCGCGCCACCGGATTTGAGTACAACGGCTTGCGGTTTTCGCAGGACGACTTCCACGTATTCGCAGGCCTTTGCGCCGTGGACAACCCGAAGCACGTCGACCAGACACTCGCAGCGCTCGCAGCTGCCGATCTCAAGTGCACGCGCATGGGGGCGTACAAACCCCGCACCAGCCCGTATTCCTTCCAAGGCCATGGTGCCAAGTGCCTGCCTTACGTCTTTGAGCTTGCGGGCAAGCACGGCATCCAGGTCATCGCCATGGAAGTCACCCACGAGTCCCACATTGAGGAAATCGACCAGTGCCTTGACCGTCTGGGACGCCCGACCGGGGTCATGTTGCAAATCGGTACACGCAACACCCAGAACTTTGAGCTGCTTAAAGCCATTGGCCGCCAAGACACCTACCCGGCACTGCTCAAACGTGGGTTTGGCATCAGCCTCAATGAGTCGCTTAATGCGGCCGAATACCTCGCCTCGGAGGGCAATTCCAAGGTCGTCTTTTGTCTTCGCGGCATGAAGAGCGGATTCGGCGCGCCGCACCGAAACCAAGTGGACTTCGCGCAGATTCCGGTGGTCAAACGCTTGACGCGCATGCCGGTTTGCATCGACCCGTCGCATTCTGTGGGCATCCGGGACGCTGATCCGGATGGGCTGCTCGACCTGGTGCATGCCACCGCACAGGGGGTGATCGCGGGGGCCAACATGGTACTGGTTGACGTCCACCCGCGGCCCATCGAGGCATTGGTGGACGGCCCCCAGGCCTTGAGGTTGGAAGAGCTGCCGCAGTATTTGGCTGACATCCAGCTGTGTCGAGAAACCTACGTGCGCCGCCGCACCCTGTGGCAACCGGAATCCAACAAGACCCAACAAGGAGCCTAGCCCCATGATCAGTCAACGGACTTGGCTGGTGGTCGGCGCGGTCGGCGTCGCGGGCCTGGTGGCACTGCTCGCCTCCCGACCGCAGGACAACGCCCCGGCCACCGCCACCCCTGAACCGCCCGGGCAGGTGGAAAGCGACGCAGACCGGGTCGCTGCAATTTTGGCCGAGTTGCCACGGCCCTTCCCGGCCGACGCCAAGGTCAGCGTCCAAGCGAAGAAGGACCGGTTTTTCGGTTTTCTGGCACCCTTGGTTGAACAGGAAAACCAGCGAATTCTCGGCGTGCGCCAACGGCTGAAAACACTCTTGGCGCAGATCAACAACGGCGCCACTCTCCACGAAGCCGACCGCACCTGGGTTGAGAACCTGGGCAAAGACTACCGGGTTCCGATCGCACTGGATGAAGCGGGAGAGGGCGCCTACGTGACCCGCCTGCTGAAACGTGTGGACGTGATTCCACTGTCCCTTGCGCTATCACAAAGCGCCAACGAGTCGGCCTGGGGCACCTCACGCTTCGCGGTGGAGGGCAACAACTATTTCGGTCAGTGGTGTTTCGAGCCCGGCTGCGGCCTCGTACCTGAAGGGCGACCCAAGGGCAAAAAATACGAAGTGGCCGCATTCGACGACCCCTATGGTTCGGTGCGCGCCTACATTAAGAACCTCAACAGCCACCCCATGTACCAGGAACTGCGGGACATCCGCGCGGAACTGCGCACGTACGGCGAAACACCTTCGGGCAGCGCGTTGTCGGAGGGGCTCGAACGCTACTCGGCCCGCGGCGAGGCGTACATCGATGAACTCCAGTCGATGATCCGCTTCAACAACCTCGACGAAGTGACCGCGGAGTCCTTCGCCACACCAGCCGGCTAACTTCGCGTCAGTCGGGGACCCAACCGCCATCAGCGGTCTTGCGATACCAAGGAAACGAGTACCAATAGTAACGGGGTTCACTGCGGTGCGGCGCAGTGCAGTTGTAGCGGCTGCGCCCCACCGGCAACCCCGAGTGCGGCCGAACCCGGAGTATGCCACCACCGCCTTCGTTGGGCCGCCATTCAGCGGCCACTGGGCCCTGGCCACTGGCGTAGCAGGCAAACTGATCGGCGCGGTAGGCGCCTGGCGCCACGTCCAACTCCAGGTCCGGCGCGTGCTCGGTGTGCTCAACCAGCCCCCCTTCCGGCCTGTGCTCCAGCACCGGCAACGGCAAGGACGCCAGCTTGGTCCGCAACGCCTGGACATCCGCATAGACCCCGGAAGCCGGGTAGCGCGGGATGCTGGTGCTCGACTCGTTGGACCCCCAGGCCCCAGAGTGCTGGCCAAAACCCAAAAACCCAAGCGCAGCCACGATGCGTTCCACCTCGGGGGAGTATTCACCGTACGGGTACGCGAGGTACGCAGGACTCGGTCCGAGCTCCTGTTCGATGCGCTGCTGGGCATCTCTGATTTCACCCCGAACCCGGTCGGCCCAGTCGTCTTTCGCTTCACCGGCCTCTCTGCGCAGCAGATGGGCGTGGGTTCGGGTGTGGTTCGCAACCGTCGCCCCAGCCGCTGCCATTTCTCGCAACTGGTCCCAGCTCACAAACAGCGGGTTGCGGTAATCGAGCGGCTCGGTGTGCACAAACACCGTGAAGGGCCAACCCCGCTCGCGCAGCAGGGGAAAGGCAGCTTCGTACACCGACCGGTAGCCGTCGTCAAAGGTAATGACAACGGTCCGATCGGGGAGCTCAGTTCCTTGATTCAGGGCTTCGGCGACGTCCGTCAATGAAAGCACCGGGTGGCCTCCTGCTTCAATCGCCTCCAGGTGTTCACGGAATTGCTCGGGGGTGACGCTGGTCGACGCTGGGGTGTCTGCGTTCACATGGTGATATTGCAGAATCACGGCATGGTTCGGCATCTCACGCCCATGCCCCACTTCCACGAGAAGTACCCACAGCATGGATGCCAACAGGCATGGCCAGCCTAAGGGTCGGCTCTTGAATCGCGGGATTACATGCCAATCCGGTCCTGTTTCGGGTGTTGCCAAACGCACAGATGCTCCTCAATCTCCACCTAGATTCTTCGCTCGCGTCAGCCGCCACACCAATGGGCTCAGAACCAGCAGCGCGATCAGGTTCGGCAGTGCCATCAGCGCATTGAGGGTGTCTGCCACCAGCCAAACAAAGTTCAGCTTCAGTGTTGACCCAAGCAGGATCGCGCCCACCCATGCAACACGAAATGGCGCAACGGCGCCCAAACCAAACAGGTACTCAACGCATTTCTCGCCGTAGAAGCTCCAACCGAGCGTGGTGGTGAGGGCAAACAGGGCCAAACAGACCGCGACCAATTCCCCGCCAAAGGGCAACGCCGATCCGAATGCAGCTGCAGACAGGGACGCACCATTCTCCGTGCCAGTCCAGACACCGGTCGTCAGGATGACCAGCCCGGTCAACGAACACACGACAATGGTATCGATGAAGGTGCCAAGCATCGCGATCATGCCCTGATCCACAGGATCATTTTGACGCGCCGCTGCATGCGCAATGGGCGCACTACCCAGCCCTGCTTCATTGGAAAACACCCCGCGTGCGACACCAAAACGAATCGCGGCCCAAACGGCCGCGCCGGCGAAGCCTCCGGTTGCGGCGATGGGCGTGAACGCGTGCACGAACACCAACTCAAAGGCTGCAGGAATCTCACCGACATTGAGCGCGAGTACAGTGAGTGCCCCAAGCACGTACAGCACCGTCATCGCCGGCACCAGGCGACCTGCCACCTGAGCGATCCAGCGAACCCCGCCCAGCAAAACCAGCGCAACCAGCGTCGCCATGACAGCACCGGTCAGCCACGGGGGTACACTGAAACTCGCAGCCAAGACGTCCGCCACCGAGTTGGATTGCACCATGTTGCCGATGCCGAACCCCGCACAGGCACCAAACACCGCAAAAGCGGCGCCTAGCCATGCCCAGTTGGCACCCATTCCATTGCGAATGTAGTACATCGGGCCACCCACATGGTCACCCTTTGCATCGACCTCCCGAAAATGCACGGCCAGCACAGCCTCGGCGTACTTGGTCGCCATGCCCACCAATGCCGTGCACCACATCCAAAAGAGTGCCCCCGGGCCCCCGAGCACAATTGCGGTTGCGACCCCGGCGATGTTTCCGGTGCCAATGGTTGCTGACAGCGCCGTCATCAGCGCATTGAATGGCGTAATGTCCCCTTCCTGGGCGCTGTGGCGCCCCCGCCAGAGCAAACGGAAGCCGGTGGCAAGCCTGCGCCAGGGTAAGAAGCGAATCAGCACCATCAGGTACAAACCGGTGCCAAGAATCAACACCAGCATCGGTGGTCCCCACACGACGCCATTCAAGGTGTTCACCCAAGATTGAATCATCTGCATGCTGTGCCCCCTAAAGGAGATTCGATCGCCTCACCGACACAGGCGGTCGAAGATCGGGCGTGGGTATTGCCGGCGCTCAGCTTGCATGCATGAAATAGGCCTGCGTGTAGGGATGCACGTGGGCAATGCGCCCCACCTTATCCCTGGCAAACCACGCGAGCTCCCGGTGTTGGCTATCGGCACGGATGTCCGGCTTCTCCTCCAGGGTCAGGACATAGGCCAGTACCACGTAGTGGGTGGTGAGGCCCTCCTCACCAAAGTTGTTGGTTTCGTAAAAGTGCTCATACACCCCGTGCAGACGTGCATGAGAGAAATCGAGCCCGAGGCCCAGTTCGTCCTCACAGAGGCGACCAAAAGCCATGGCCAATCGCTCGCCTTTCAGAATGCGGCCACCGGGCACGAACCAGAATCCCCGGGCTGGCTCATTGCTGCGCTTGCCGAGCAACACATCCCCCCCGCAGTGCAGCAGCAAGTCGATCGACACCAGTGGGGTCGTGCGTATGACCTGCAGGAAGTCCTCATCCGTCAACCGCGTCATGCTGTTCTCCGAACCAATGCCCACCCCCAAACGCCAAGGCGCGCAATAGGATACGCCAGAGCCAGTCCCACCAGGTCCGCAGCGAAGTCAGACCAAGAGGGCGTTCGCTCCGGGGTAACCCCCTGCAACAGCTCGATTGCGCCGCCGAGTGCCACCAGAAAAGCCAGTCCGAGCCACATGGACGGCAGCGCCCGCGACCAGGTCGCCAGGGCGCCGAGCCCTGCAAAGGCGACCACATGCTGAACCTTGTCGTGCATCGAAGCGGAGACGGCTGGGCCGCCCGGCGCCAGCGCGAAAAAGACCACCACGGCCACAGCGAGCCAAAACACCAGGCGGATGCAGCGCTCCACCAACACAGGTCGGCCTGCGACAGGCGTGTTGGGGTCAAACATGATAGGCTCGCGGACGTCAGCGGTGGAAGCCGCACCTTACTGCAATTCGATGAAAACTCAACGGGTGCACCCTGGTTGGAGGCCCCGCGTGCGTCATCTTGGTGCGCACACCCGGCTGGAGGACCCTGTCAATGCAAGACCCCAAAAGCAACACCCAAATGCGCATGGACAGCGACTCGCTGTACCGAGAAGAGACCTTTACTGACAGTCGAATCGGCGTCATTCGCAGGCTGACCCCGGTGACTGCCCTGGGTGAGCCCGACGACAGTAGGCCGCCCATCTATCAGGGGCAGGCGCAGGTCATGACCCCGATGGGAGCGCTTCCAATCGATTTCCAGATACCGGCAGCAACCCTGGCCGAAGCATGCGATGGCTTTGCTGAACACGCCCAGCAAGCGGTGGAAGACACCATGAAAGAGATCGAAAAAATGCGGCGGGAGCAGGCGTCATCCCTAATTGTTCCAGGCCAGAACGAATTGCCCGGCGGGGGGTTGCTGCGCCGCTAGGCGCTTTGATTCAGCCCTCGGCCAATCCGGTAGACGCACTGGCGCATCGAGTCCAGACCTCGGGCACGGAACCTCGGTTCCTGGTCAATGACCTCTTCCCGTGCCAGCACCTCCACATCGAGGTCCGGACCATAGAGCGCACGCACCTCCGGTTCGCTCACCGAAAACGGCGGTCCGGCCATCTGCGTCTGATCGTACTCCACGGTCACGAGTAAACAGGTCGCGCGCGGCGCCAGGACAGCCAGGGCGTTAACATAGCCCTGGCGCATTTCCTTCGGCAACGCAACCAATGCGCCACGGTCGTAGAGACCATGGATGTCACCAACGGCTTCGCGGTCCACATCAAACAGGTCACCCTGAAGGATGGTGACGCCAGCGACCCGGTACCGCGACACCGCACCGCGAGATTCCATTTTGAACCCCTCGCCGTGCTCGGCCGCGAAAGCCTCTACAGCCTGGCGACTCAACTCGATGCCCACCACCGAATGGCCCCGGTCACGCAGCCAAATCAGATCCAGACTTTTGCCACACAGTGGCACCAGAACGCTGCTGCCAGGCGCCAGCCCAAGCACCGGCCAGTACCTCGGCAACAGCGGGTTCACCTGCTCCAAGTGAAAGCCCGTCTCACCTCGCCGCCACCGTTGCTCCCAAAACGACGCATCCACCGCGACCCCCACAACCACATTCAGCCGACTCGGCTGCTGAGACCACGGTCGATCACCCCTCAATGGAAGCGGCCAGGCCGTGGCGCTACACTGACACGCTGTTATCGGCGCGCGTGGCGCCATCTTCAAGGAGCACCCATGGCATTACAAGTCATTGGCGCAGGCTTTGGCCGCACAGGCACCCTGTCACTAAAAATGGCGTTGGAAACGCTCGGGTTCGGCCCGTGTTACCACATGGTCGAAGTCATCCAACACCCCGAACATGCGCCTGTCTGGCAACAGGCGACACGCGGCAATCCGGTCGACTGGGACGCTCTGCTGGACGGATACCGCAGCGGGGTGGACTGGCCACTCTGCGCGTTCTGGAGCCCCCTGGCCGAACGCTACCCGGATGCCAAAGTCATCCTCAGCGAGCGCGACCCCAAAACCTGGTTCAAAAGCGCCTCCGAAACCATCTTTCAATTGCTGGACACTGCGCCGGATGGAAACAGTGCACAGGGCAGCATGGCGCGCGAGCTGATTCTTGAACGCACGTTCGATGGACGACACCTTGACGAAGCGCACGCGATCGCCGTGTACAAAGCGCATCGACAAGCAGTCATCGAAGGACTGCCGGCCGACCGGCTGCTGCGGTTCAGGGCAGCAGATGGCTGGGCGCCGCTGTGCAATTTTTTGGGCGTTCCGGTGCCAGACAGCCCCTATCCGCGAGTCAACTCCACCGACGAATTCACTCGCACAATAGGCGCCAGCCGGCCCACATCAAGCTCGGAACCCTAACCCATCCCGTCGGCCAAACCTGCATCCCGACCTTCGGTACCGCGAGGCACCCATGTTGATCCAGCTGCTTCAGGTCTCGCTGAGTTTCGGCGGGGCCCCCATACTCGATGGCATCGACTGGGTGCTCGAGCCGGGTGACCGCGTTGCCCTGCTCGGGCGCAACGGCGCCGGAAAGTCAACGCTGTTGAAGCTCCTTGCAGGTGAACTCGACCCCGATGGCGGTCGAATCATGCGCAGCGACGGAGTGCGCGCCAGTCGCCTGGTGCAAGAGGTCCCCGCAACCCTGGGTCAGGACGTTCAATCGGTTGTACTCGGGGGGCTCGGCCCGCTGGGAACCGACCTCGCTGCCTTTCTTCGCTCGGCCAAGCTCGACCAGAACGAAGCAACCACGGAACAACTGGACGTGCTGCAAAACCGAATCGACATGGCAGACGGCTGGACTCAGCTGCATCAAATCGAAGCGGTGATGGACCGCCTGGAGTTGGAACCTGGCGCAGATTTCGACCGACTGTCCGGCGGATGGAAGCGCCGGGTCATGCTCGCCCGCGCCCTGGCAGGAAACCCGAACCTCCTGCTACTCGACGAGCCGACCAATCACCTCGACATCACGCAAATCGAGTGGCTGGAACAGCGCATTGGGTTGCTCCCACCCAGCACCGCGATGGTACTGATCTCCCATGACCGGCGCTTCTTGCGCCGACTGGCAACCGGCTGCGCGGAACTGGACCGTGGCGCGCTCTTGACATTCCCTGGTGGATTGGACGACTTCCTGGCCCGCCGCGACCACGCCATTGCCGCCGAACAACGCGCCAACGCCGAGTTCGACAGAAAGCTCGCAGAAGAGGAGCGCTGGATTCGCCAGGGCGTCAAAGCACGACGCACCCGCAACGAGGGGCGGGTGCGAGCCCTCGAAGCCATGCGCCGCGAGCGCGCTGAGCGCCGTCAACGCAGCGGCAACGCCAATCTCCGGCTGGACATGGGGTCCGCTTCGGGAAAACTGGTGATAGAAGCCAAGGACATCTCGTTTCGCGTCCGCGACGAACCGTTGTTCACCAGCTTCTCCACCACCATCCAGCGCGGTGACAAAGTCGGCATCATCGGGCCAAACGGTTGCGGGAAAACCACTTTGATTCGCATCCTGCTGGGAGAAACCCCACCGGAAACAGGCAACGTACGCCAAGGCACCCAGCTCAATGTGGCCTATTTTGACCAACTGCGAGCCGGGCTCGATCAAAGCCTGACACCCGTCGATACAGTGGGGCAAGGCCGACAAAGCATTCAAACCACCCACGGCGAACGTCACATCATCAGCTACCTGCAGGACTTTCTCTTTACGCCCCAGCAGTCCCGAACCTCAATTGCCAAACTGTCCGGAGGCGAACGCAACCGATTGCTGCTGGCCCAGCTGTTCGCCAAACCCAGCAACCTTCTGGTAATGGACGAGCCAACCAACGACCTGGACATCGAAACCCTTGAACTGCTCGAAGAGCTGCTGGTGGACTACCCCGGCACCTTGCTGCTGGTTAGCCACGACCGGGACTTTCTCAACGCAGTGGTCACCAGCACCATTGCTTTCGAGGGCGGCGGCCGGGTGCGCGAATACGTGGGTGGCTACGACGACTACCTGGAACAGCGCGCAGACACACCCCCGACCTCCAGGAGCAAGGCCGATTCACCGAGCCCCCGGTCGAAGATGCAGACACCGCAGCGCCAACGCACGACCAAGCTGACCTTCAACGAGGAGCGTGAGCGCAACCAGCTGCCCGAGCGCATCGAGGCTCTTGAAGCCGAGCAGACCGCATTGGCGACCCAACTCGCAGATCCCACAATTTATCAACGGGAGCCGGACGCGGTGGCCTCGACCTCAGAGCGCCTGCGAACTGTGGAAGCGGAGTTGGCGACCGCCTACGCCCGCTGGGAACTGCTGGAAAACCGTGCAGAGCCTTAGCCCTGGCCCCTTCCTGGGTCGGGCCAAGCACTGACTCTAGGGCCTGGGTCCGCCCAGCCAACCCGTTCCAGCTCGAAACAGTCGAAGTGACGCGGCGGTCTGCGGCGTTCGACCACCGTCCAGTCGTGTTTAGCGGCGCCCACCACTGTCGAATTACTTTACAGTCGTGCAACCGCCACCCACCGACCAGACACATCAAAACCCATATCTTTATGTTTTATATGCATTTATTCGCGTATACGGTTGCCGGCAAGAAATTTGCTTTCCACAGGCACAAACTGGCCTGGCCCCATTCACCGGGCAACACGCGGCAAGGTACCCAACCATGACCAACGGCAACCCGTCTCGCCCAAGTGCAATCCTGCGCTTGACCGCATTGACCGCGGCAGCGGTACTTGCAACCAGTTCCGGCCCACTACAAGCCGCCTCGGTCACCTGGCTTGGGGGCGCGGGCAACTGGAGCCTGGCAGCCAATTGGAGTGGCGCTGTGGTGCCCGCCCCGGGCGATGATGTGCGCATTGACGGCGCTCCGGGCACCGCTTCAGTAGTGACCCTCGACGTGAGCGATGCGGTGCGCTCGCTGATTGTGGACAGCGGCGACCGGCTGCTCCAAGTCAACGCCCGCAGCCTCACCTTAACCACAGGCGCACTCAACAACGGCACCTGGTCAATGGGCAGCGCAGGCTCGCTCACCGACCTCATCTTCAACGGCGACGCACAGACGCTCGGGGGCACCGGAGAGCTGGTCCTCAGTGACCACAGCACCAACCGAGTCTACACGGCGAGCGCTGGCCACACCCTCACCCAGGGCGAGAACCACAGCATCCGGGGAGCAGGTCAGCTCGGCGTCAACTTGGCCAACCTGGTCAACCAAGGCACCATCCTCGCTCAAGGCGACAGTGCACTGGTCATCGACCCGAGATCCACCTTCACCCAGGACGGAGTCCTTGAAGCCCAGGGCGCTGGCGGCCTGGTGTTCAGCGCCGGGACCTTCATCATCACCAACGGCGTCCAGGTCGCGGACGGCTCCAAGCTCAACGTGAACAACGGCGCCGTGGTCCAGGCCGGCGCGCTCTCCACCACCGGAACCGGGGTGGTCAACGCCAACTCCTCCAGCACCTTTGAGGAGGTCGTGCTCACGGCAGGCTCACAGGTGGTTCAGGCCAATGGCCAGGCGGTCACAGTCAAGGGAGGACTCACCAACAACGGCACCTGGTCAACGGGCAGCGCAGGCTCGCTCACCGACCTCATCTTCAACGGCGACGCACAGACGCTCGGGGGCACCGGAGAGCTGGTCCTCAGTGACCACAGCACCAACCGAGTCTACACGGCGAGCGCTGGCCACACCCTCACCCAGGGCGAGAACCACAGCATCCGGGGAGCAGGTCAGCTCGGCGTCAACTTGGCCAACCTGGTCAACCAAGGCACCATCCTCGC
>OBIC01000454.1_pt1 | contig 10878 bp, 8 predicted proteins | sample 1519831 | NCBI WGS metagenome assembly OBIC01 (sample SAMN03019805, study PRJEB22545) | beach sand metagenome | biome: beach; feature: sea beach; material: beach sand | place: USA: Municipal Pensacola Beach, FL | collected 2010-10-20 | depth 40-45 cm m | reverse complement strand
ATCATCTTCCGGATGGACCCTGAATAAAAAACCCCCGCCGATGCTGTACCGGCACCCTGTGGACGATTCTGCTCACGGGCTATATCTGCTTGTCCAATGGCAGGGCGGAACCGCTCCCCCCGTCGGAGACCCTGGTGTATGAGGTTCGCTACGGATCGCTGCTTGCCGGCCGGCTGACCCGAACACTGCACGTTGACGGCAGCCACTATGCGCTGCACTCGGAACTGGAGCCGGCCGGAGTCGCGAGCTGGATTGGCGATGACCGCCTTGTTGAACACAGCCAAGGCAGACTGGTTGAAGGTATCAGCGAACCGCGCGAATATCGGTTTGACGATGACCGCAAGGATCGGCATTACCGCTACATCTTCGATCCGCAGCTAAGCCTCGTACAAGACAACCATCCCGACCCGGACATCCCCATGCATGCAGGTCTCCAGGATGAGGTGAGTGTCCTGCAGGCATTGCGCCACGCGCTGCTGCACGGCGCCACGAACTTTGGTGCCGCAGTGGTCAATGGCGCGAAGGGACGGGCCTATCAGCACCACTACGAGGTGGCAGGCAGCGAGACCGTGACCGTCCCTGCGGGAGAATACGCGGTGCTCAGAGTGACCCGGGTGACGAGTCGCGGGAAGTACCGAATGACCTTCTGGTGTGCCGAAAGCCTTGACTTTGCGCCGGTGCGGATCTCCCGCGTTGACCCGAAAGGGCGCGAGGTAACGATGCACCTCGCCGCGCGGAACCCTCCCGAGACGCGTTAACGGTGCCGGAAAACCGGGAACAACCTATCGGGCAACCAATTTAGCCCGATTCTGGCTATAGGATTCCCGTACAAAGGCATACGGGTCGAGGGCCGCCTCGGACAACACGTCTCCTGCCTCGAGAAGACCGTACCGGTAGTCCAGCGCATTCGCCACGATGAAGGCGTTCCTCGCACCGGGACCCTCGATGTAGTACATCGGGTGCACGTAGAAAGTGCCGACGGTCCCGACCGCATCCCGCAGATTACTGGGACCGAGAAACGGCAAAACAAGATACGGTCCGCTACCGAGACCCCAGCGACCCAACGCCTGCCCCAGATCCTCTTTTCGCTCGACCAGATCCAAGTGGCTCGCAACGTCAAAAAACCCCAACACTCCGACGGTGGTGTTCACCAGGAGACGGGCCGTATCCGCCCCGGCATCCAACAACCGACCCTGCAAGAGATCGCTGACGATCACGACAGGGTAGCCCAGATTGTCGAAAAAGTTGGCGACTCCGATTTTCACCGGCTCTGGCGCGACCCAGTCATACCCGCGCGCCACCGGTTCGGCAACGTAGTCATCAAATATTTCGTTGAACCGGTAGACCACCCGGTTGACCGGTTCAAGCGGGTCGCTGACAACTTGTAGCTCGTCCTGCGTAAAGGGGTCGTCATCCTCCTGCGCGAGTACGGAGTCAGTCAGGACAATACAGGCGGCTGCGGCAATGATATGGCGATACATGTGGGGTGATTCCATTCGTGATGTCGTCTTTCGTCTTCGTCACCAAGGCAGAAATTCTTAGGTTCGATATCGACAGGCACAGGCTGTCATGTCAGCAACACAAATGTTACCGGTTCGTTGCGGTGGCCGGCCATACCGAGTAGCTTACGTGGCGGCCGACCCGGTACGGCAACACATTTGAGGCAACTCGCGTGTCAGATCCGCGGCGGCGTCACGCCGGTCTGCCCTTGATACTTTCCTCCACGATCCCGATAGGATGTCTCGCAAACCTCATCCGCCTCGAAGAACAGCACCTGCGCCACGCCTTCCCCGGCGTAGATTTTTGCTGGCAGGGTCGTCGTGTTGGAAAACTCCAGGGTGACAAATCCCTCCCACTCCGGCTCAAAGGGGGTGACATTGACGATGATTCCGCATCGTGCGTAGGTGGACTTCCCCACACAGATGGTTAGTACGTTTCGGGGGATGCGGAAATATTCGACGGTCCTGGCCAGGGCGAATGAGTTAGGCGGAATAATGCAGACGTCCCCGCGAAAATCGATGAAGCTGCGGTCGTCGAACGCCTTGGGATCCACCATCGCTGAATTGATATTGGTGAAGATCTTGAATTCGTCCGAACAGCGAATGTCATACCCGTAGCTGGAGGTGCCGTAGGAAATCAGGCGGCTGCCGTCAGGGGCGGTGCGAATCTGGTCGGCCTCGAAAGGTTCGATCATCCGGTACTCTCCCACCATGCGGCGGATCCACCGGTCAGACTTGATGGACATCTCGGAGATATACCAAGGACTCGTTGTCAGTCGTTAACAACGCTAATTTTGGGGAATTTTCGGGCATAGTCCTTGCCGCGCAGAGCCAAGGTCGCCGACATCTTCAAGGCGATTTCCCGGTATGCCAACGCGATCTGCCCTTCCGGATCCTGTGCCACGGTTGGGTTTCCGCCATCAGCCTGCTGCCGAATTCCGAGGTCCAGCGGCAGTGCTCCGAGCAGAACGGAACTATGCTCGCGAGCCATGCGCTCCCCACCGCCGGCGCCGAATATCGGCTCTTGGTGCCCGCACTGAGAACAGATGTGGGTACTCATGTTCTCGATAATGCCGAGAATGGGAACGTTCACTTTTTCGAACATCCGCAGCGCCTTGACCGCGTCGAGTAAGGCAAGGTCCTGGGGCGTCGTCACCACCAGGGCACCGCTCACCGGCATGCGTTGCGCCAAGGTGAGTTGGATATCGCCAGTGCCGGGCGGTAAATCCACGATCAGGAAGTCGAGATCGTCCCAGACAGTATCCCGACACATTTGTTCCAGTGCCTGAGTCGCCATCGGTCCACGCCAGATCATCGGCGTGTCAACTTCAACCAGGAACCCGATAGACATCGCCTGCAGACCATGAGCCCGTATCGGTAGAATCCGCCGCTGCTCGCCAGGCGCGAGCTCCGGTTGCTCCCGCGTACCGAGCATCTGCGGCTGACTGGGGCCGTAGACATCGGCGTCCAGTACCCCGACGCTGGCACCCTCCCGACGCAATGCCAAGGCCAGATTGACGGCCGTGGTTGACTTGCCCACACCACCCTTGCCAGAGGCAACGGCGATCAGGTTCCGTACTCCTTCGATCGCTTGTGCGCCCTGTTGCACGCTATGAGCAACAATGCGGTGATCCAGCGAAACCGAGACAGATCGCTCCCCTGCTACGGCGCGCACCGCCTGTTCTACCGGTTCGGCGAGGCGCCTTGCGAGCCCCCCGGCCGGATAGCCGAGGATCAACCTCAACTTCAAATCTCCGGCCTCATCGACGGTGACGCGGCAGACGGCGTTCTGCTCGCGCAACGGGCGACCGTTAAACGGGTCGATAACGGCCAGAACGGCCGCTTCAATAGCTTGCAAGTCGAAATCTGTCATGGGAGTCCGCGAGGCTCGTGCCCGGCGCAGCAGGCGTGCATCCCATCGCCCGGCGACGGGGTCGTGAATCCTAGCACGGGGAGAGACCGGACCGGTGGGTATCACCGGCGTGCTACACTCGTCCGTGCATCGTCGCCCGTCGGATCAAGCTGACCACGGGCTTGCGGTGCGCCTATTCGGCTTCTCCTCGCCCCCCGATTCCACCGCATGACCCGTAAGCTGCTCGTCACCAGTGCGTTGCCCTACGCCAATGGTCCGATACACCTGGGCCACATGGTAGAGCATATTCAAACGGATATCTGGGTCCGGTACATGCGCGCGCAAGGCCACGACTGCGATTATGTTTGCGCCGATGATGCCCACGGCGCACCGATCATGTTGCGCGCGGAGGCGGAAGGTATTACACCCGAAGCCCTGGTCGAGCGGATCGGCGGCGAGCACCAGGCAGATTTTGACCGGTTCGGCATCTCCTTCGACAACTACCACACGACGCACTCTCCCGAGAACCGTGCAATGGCGCAGGCCATCTATCGGCGCCTGGACGCCGCCGGACATATCCGGCGTTATATGGTAACCCAAGCGTTCGATACCGAACGTGGCATGTTCCTCGCCGATCGTTACATTATTGGCACTTGTCCGAGGTGCGGCGCGGTTGATCAATACGGGGACAATTGTGAAAAGTGCGGCGCCACCTACACGCCGGGAGATCTAATAGACCCCCGCTCGTCCTTGAGTGGCAACACGCCGGAACTGCGCGAGTCGGAACATTACTTTTTCGCTCTCGAGCACTTCCACAGCTATCTGCGGCAATGGACAGGCGGTAACCATCTGCAGGAGCAGGTTGCCAACAAGGTGCGCGAGTGGTTCGACGCAGGCCTGCGGGATTGGGATATATCGCGGGATGCCCCTTATTTCGGCTTTCCAATTCCCGATGCACCGGGAAAGTTTTTTTATGTATGGCTCGATGCCCCGATCGGCTATATGGCGAGTTTTTGGAACCTGTTGACTCGCCGCGGCACAAAGGTTTCAAGCGCCGAGGACCTACGACCCCATTGGAACAACCGGGAAATCGTTCATTTCATCGGCAAGGATATTTTGTATTTTCATACGCTGTTCTGGCCGGCGATGCTGGAAGGTGCCGGATACCGCGGTCCGGCGCGCGTTTTTGCACACGGTTTTCTGACCGTCGATGGGCAGAAAATGTCGAAATCCCGCGGAACCTTTATCGAAGCGCGCACCTATCTAGACCACCTGGAGCCTGATTACTTGCGCTATTACTTCGCCGCCAAACTCGGTGCGGGTATCGACGATATCGACCTGAATCTCGATGATTTCGTGCAAAGGGTAAATTCAGACTTGGTAGGCAAGATTGTCAACATAGCGGCACGATCCGCAGGATTTATCGCCCGGGGATTTGATAACCGCCTTGGACTCAGCATGGCGGACGAACCGCTGTACCATCGTTTCGTCTTAACCGGGGATGAGATCGGTCGCGCGTTAGAAGCCCGCGAATACTCGAAGGCAGTCCGCGAGATAACCACGCTTGCCGACTTGGCGAACCAGTACATCGCGGATCGGGCGCCGTGGTCCCTCGCCAAGAAAGATATCCGGGACCCGGAGATACAGTCGATCTGTACCCTGGCCCTCAACCTGTTTCGGCTCCTGGTCACCTATTTGGAACCGATCGTCCCCGAGTTGGCGCAGCGGTCATGCGCGTACCTCAACATGGACCGTCTGGACTGGCGTAACCGGGCATCGCCCTTGTTGAACAGGCAGGTTTCTCGATTCGAGCCGCTGATCCAGCGGATTGACCCTGCCCGGGTGACGGCAATGCAGAACGCGAGCATGAAACGATAAAGCTGACTTTATCCGAACAGCGCCCCGGGATGATCCCGCTCGGACACCACCGCTTAAGTACTTATCAAGTCTAAAGAATCCAAGCACCTTTCGGGGATGCGGCGGCTCCAAAATCGCAACCGATTAGCCGGTTGGCACGTCACCCACGTGTAGCACTTGACTGACAAACTCGTTTCCACTTCCGGTGGCACAAGGTTTGCACTTTGCTTCCTGTCAGCGATGTTGAATCTTGCTTAAATCAGCAAGAAAGCTCAATAACTCATTCAATTTCAGCCACTTAAAAAAACACACCCGTACCAACAACGATACATTCCAGATTCGATGTCGAAAGTTCCACAACCAGGCGTTTGGGTATCAACAGCGCCAGTAAACATTCTCGCAGTTAGGGTGATTCGAACAGATTTATAGATCGTTTGTCCGAAGTCGGTCATCCGAGTCCGACGCCCCGAACCTGAACATCGGCAAGATCCCAGATCCTGAGGCCAGCAATGATTCGCATCTTTAAACACTATGTGCCCAAATCGCTCATGTTTCTTGGCGCAGGCGAAACACTCATCCTTCTGTTAGCTGCTTACTTGGGGGTCAGTTTCGCGTTGGGATTCCCAGCGTACGACGCCCATGCCATAAACATGAGTGCGTATCCCGCAGCCGTCACACTTTTCCCCTGCATTATGGTTCCGACCATGATGGCGTTGGGTCTGTACCGCCGCTCGGGCGCCACCAACCTGCGCGACACTTTGCTACGTCTCAGCCTCAGCCTGATGATCGGGATCAGCCTCATGGCGGGGCTCAACGCAGTGGGCGGGGGGCACTGGATAAACGCCAACGTCATAGGTACATCCGCTGCGGCGGCCTTCATTGGCATAGTATCGACCCGCTTCCTGTTTTATCGCTTTTCCGATGTTTCCGCCCTGAAGCGGCACGTGCTGGTTATCGGAGCGGGAGCCAGGGCGGCCGCGCTGGAGGGCAAGCTGATGGATGGCGCACTGAGCGGCGTGCTGATCAAGGGATACCTTCCTGTCGTATCAGACGACGAGATCGGCGTCCGCGTGCCCGAGCAGCGAATATTGCAACGCCGCAAGCCGCTTCAGCAGTTGATACGCGAGTTGCAAATCGACGAACTGATCGTCGCCCTGGACGACAGACGCGGCGTGTTTCCGTCGGATGAAATCCTCGCCTGTAAGATGGCGGGCACACCGGTAACGGAGGTCCTGTCCTTCATTGAGAGGCAAACTGGAACCATCCAGCTCGATGAGTTACGCCCCAGTAATATGATCTTTTCGGATGGTTTTTCGCAGGCTGCCGTGAAGAACGCAGAGAAACGCGTTTTCGACATCGTTACCAGCCTCACTCTGCTGGTCCTTTCACTGCCTGTGGCGCTGTTGGCCGCACTTGCCATATGGGTCGAGTCGCGCGGCAGGGGAGACATTTTCTACCGCCAGGTACGCGTCGGGAAGATGGGTCGACCGTTTGAAGTGCTGAAATTTCGCAGCATGACGCAAGACGCGGAGACCGAAGGACAGGCGATCTGGGCTCAGCAGAACGACCCCCGCATTACTCGCGTCGGCGCATTCATTCGTAAGACGCGTATTGACGAGTTGCCGCAACTGATCAACGTCCTGAAAGGCGAGATGAGTTTTGTCGGCCCGCGCCCGGAACGCCCCGAATTCGTCAGCGGCCTGATCGAGGAGATTCCCTACTACAGCCTGCGTCATTACGTGAATCCTGGCATTACCGGCTGGGCTCAGGTGAGCTATCCGTACGGTGCTTCGGTCGACGACGCGCGGGAGAAACTGCAGTACGACCTGTACTACCTGAAAAACTACAGCCTGTTCCTTGATTTCGCGATTCTCTTCCAAACCGTACAAGTCTGTCTGTTCGGCGACGGAGCGCGCTGATAACGAACCGATCGACGTCGGGGCCACCCCCTCCAGAATCCGACCGCCATCCCGGCTTTGAGACGCTCCATAGCAAGTGACCGGAAAAGACTTATGGTCTTCCTACGGCCTGGGACAATCTAGAATTCCGCACCAGTTCCTCACTCTCTATTCTCGGTTAGCTCACGGGGTGGCCCGATGAGCGCCCGGTAGATCGACGGTATGGAAATACTCCAAGTCATTGGACTCACCAGCTATGGGTCCGCGGGTGGGATGTATCTACTGCTGCTGGCCCTGCTGGTAACCAGTTGGCGGGGTCGCCTACAGGGATTCCTGATCGTTCTGGCGGCCTGCGCTACCGTCTGCTGGGCTCTGGGTGCTGTGGCGTATCTTTTTGACCACACCCGATTTGCCTTCCACTGGGTTACGGCGCTCGAAGGTGTGCGGAACCTCGCCTGGCTTCTGGTTTTTCTGCGGCTGCTGGAGGGCAAGGACACGAGCCGGTTACCCGGCGGCTACATCTTCGCAACCGCCGCAGCCACGGTATTGACGATTCACGTTGCGACCGTGTTCGTCGGGATGGGACCACAAACCGCCGCGCCCTTTCAGCCCGGCCAGGTCGTTCTGGTCATCCATCTACTGCTGTGCCTCTACGGCGTAATCATAGCGGAACAGCTCTACCGGGCCACCCCCGATTTACAACGCTGGAGCATCAAGTACCTGTGCATCGGTATCGGCGGAATGTTTGCATTCGACTTCTTCCTTTATGCCCACAGCCTGCTGTTTCAGCGCATCGACCTATACGCCTGGACGGCGAGAGGTTTCATTGCCAGCGTGACCGCCCCGCTGGTCGCGGTAACCGCGGCGCGCAATCCGCAGTGGTCCGTAAACGTATATGTGTCGAAGCGCATGCTGATGCGCAGTACCACGGTGCTATTGGCGGCGGCTTACCTGCTGTTGGCCGCTGCGGCGGGGTATTACGTCAACCTGGTTGGCGGCTCCTGGGGTGCGGTGCTGCAGAACGTACTGATATTCGCTGCGGTTCTGCTCGGTGTGGCGCTGCTTTTGTCCCGTCAAACGCGGGAAAAGCTGGCACTGTTTCTAACCACCAATTTCTATCAGAACAAGTACGAATATGGAGAAGAGTGGATCAAGTTCAGCGACCGGCTGGGTCGAGTCACCAACAACACGGAACTACCTGAACAGACATTGACGGCCGTTTGTGATCTGATCCAGTCCCCCGGAGGAGCACTCTGGTTACGAGATGAGGGGAACACCTTCACCGTCGCGAGCAGCAAGAATCTCAGCGGCGTCCCCGATGGCTTCACGCTCGAACCAGAAACACTCACCCGGTTCGAAACGGCCGGAATCGCGGTCGAACTGGATGATGCCGCGGACCTGGTGATACCGGAACAGATCGTCAGAATCTACGACGTCTGGTTGCTGGTACCGCTGTTGCACCAGGGCCGGCTGCTGGGGTTGCTGGTGATGACCCGGTCTTTGACCAGTTCATCCTTCGGCGAGGAGGATCGCAACCTGCTGCGGGCTGTCGCCCGTCAGGCAGCCGGCTATCTCGCGCTGCTGCAAGCAACCGAGGAGTTGACTGAAAGCCGCCAATTCGAAGCATACAACCGTTTCTCGGCGTTTCTCGTTCACGACCTCAAGAACGTCGTTGGCCAACTGTCCATGGTGTCAGCAAACGCGGCGCTGCATCGTAGCCACCCGGATTTCGTCGACGACGCCTTGACGACGATCAGTAACGCGACCGAGAAAATGAAGCGTATCCTCCAGCAGTTACACGAGCGGTCCGCCGAACAACGTTCCGCCAGCCGGGTCGACGTCGCGCCCGTGCTGCAGACCGTCGTCGAACGCAGGAGTGTCGATCGCCCGATTCCGACACTGACCCTACACGCTCGCCCGTCCATCTATGCCGATGCCGACCGATTCGACTCGGTGATATCCCATTTCGTCCAGAATGCCCAGGAGGCAACACCGGATGATGGCCATGTCAGCGTCTGCGTCTGTCAGGAAGGGGCCGACTGTGTGATTACGATTGCGGACAATGGCTGCGGTATGTCCGCTGAGTTTGTCCGAAATCGGCTTTTCAAGCCTTTCCAAACCACCAAGGGAAATGCCGGCATGGGCATCGGAGTCTACGAAGGGCGTGAGTTCGCGCGGGCGCTCGGCGGGAACGTAGAGGCTACCAGCGAACCGGGACATGGCACCGTTATACGAGTCCGGCTGCCTGCCGAGGTTGCCCGGCAGGACGAGGCAATGGTTCAATCCCGGCATGCGTAGAGTGACTCCCACCAAACCGGAACTGCTGATCGTCGAGGATGACGAGGGACTGCGCCGCCAGTTGAAATGGGCATTTGCCGATTACGTGGTATTGGAAGCCAGTGACCAGACCTCAGCCATTGCCAACCTGCGTCGCTTCGAACCGGCGGTGGTGATCCTCGATCTGGGTCTGCCACCCGATCCGGCGAACGTTTCCGAGGGAATGGCGACGCTGCAGCAGATTCTGGAGTTAGCCCCCCACACGAAGGTCATTGTTTCCACCGGTAACGACGAACACGAAACTGCGGTACAGGCGATCGGGATGGGGGCTTACGATTTTCTTCCCAAGCCGGTCGATGCAACGCAACTGCAGTTGATCGTCGCTCGCGCCTTCCGGCTGTTTGACTTGGAGGTTGAGAACCGGCGTCTGCGGGAACGCCGCGTCGGGGATGCGGTCTTCGAGAACCTTCTGGGTGCCAGCAGGGAGATGACTTCTGTGTTTCGCACCGTCGAGAAAGTCGCCCCCACTAATGCCCGCATTCTACTGCTGGGAGAAAGCGGTACGGGTAAAGAGCTGATCGCGCAGGCGTTGCACAAGTTAAGTCAACGCGCCGACGGGCCTTTCGTCGCTATCAACTGCGCGGCGATTCCCGGAGAGCTACTCGAAAGTGAGTTGTTCGGTTATGAAAAGGGTGCCTTCACCGGCGCCAACAAGACCACTCCCGGAAAAGTGGAATTCGCCGACGGCGGCACCCTGTTTCTCGACGAGATCGGCGACCTGCCCGTGGGTCTACAGGCCAAGCTGTTGCGCTTTCTGCAGGAGCAGGTGATCGAGCGCGTCGGCGGACGTGAGGAGATCGCCGTCGATGTGCGCGTACTGTGCGCCACCCACCAGAACCTCGCCGCCTTGATTGAAGCGCAGCGCTTTCGCGAAGACCTTTACTATCGAGTCAGCGAGGTCAGCGTCGAGATCCCACCGCTGCGGGAACGCAGCGGCGATGCCGTGCTGCTGGCGCAATCTTTTCTACGCCGGTTTTGCGAAGATCATGAAAAAACCATTAATGGATTCAGCCCGGACGCCATCGCTGCGATCGAATCACACCCGTGGCGCGGTAACGTCCGGGAACTCGAAAATGTCATCAAACGCGCCGTCATTCTGAGCGACGGCCATCAGATTACCGCCCCGGATCTCGGTTTTGAGGCGAACGGCTCGGCTGGACAACCGCTCAACCTGCGCGAGGTGCGCGATGCCGCGGAACGCAGCGCCATCCTGCGAGCACTGACGATGCACGAAGGCAATGTCTCCTTGGCGGCCAAGGATCTCGGAATCAGCCGCCCGACTCTGTACGGGATGATGAACAAGTTCAACATCGCCCGGTAACCCGACTGCAGAGGAAACCGACCGACTCACCCGGGCACCCGGACACCACGACTACCCTCGGTCGGGCGCCGTAGCGTTTCGAGGGAACCGCCGGTAAGCGACGGCATCATGACC
>OBIC01000453.1_pt1 | contig 10905 bp, 13 predicted proteins | sample 1519831 | NCBI WGS metagenome assembly OBIC01 (sample SAMN03019805, study PRJEB22545) | beach sand metagenome | biome: beach; feature: sea beach; material: beach sand | place: USA: Municipal Pensacola Beach, FL | collected 2010-10-20 | depth 40-45 cm m | reverse complement strand
TAAATACAGTGGATGCAGTGTATTTATACTTTGATCCATCGAATCATTTATATGGCAGTGTTAGCGGTCTTAAAGGTGGAAGTATTCCGCTACAAGAATGTGAAGTTGGAGATGTACAATGGGGAACTATTAAACTGTTTACTGTATCTCGCTGTTTATTATTCGCCCATTATAGTAGATTACTACAGATCTATGACAAAGTTAATACTAAGCGTGTAGCAAGATTTGAATTGCTTAATACTGATAATGAAACTGTTTTAAGAAATGGCATTACAGAGATTTCTAACACACATAATCATCATATTAAGATTGTTAATAGAATTACTATTCTGCCAAGAAAAACAGATATGGATTCAGGTGATACTACTGCTTCTAACGGAAGTTATATGTATCATTCAAGATATAATCCAGATGGTACATTCGCAGATCAATTTAAAGAAAATCCAGATCCAGATAATGTGGCAGCATTATTTGAGCATCTTGATATGGAAGTAGGTGAAGGTGCTGAATCATCAGCTCAACGTGGTACATATGTAGTACTATCTCCTGAAATTCAAGAAGCAAAACGGTTTTATAATAAGCCTAATGAAGTGCCTTTTACTGATGAAAATCAGTTTTATAAAGGTGTATTAACAATTAGAAACAAGGTTACACAAACCTTAGTGACTATTTATGTTGAAGCACAAAAGGCATATCAAAGAATTAAATCACTTGCCAGTTCAAATATTGCACGCATTATTACTCCTGAAGATATTGAACATGAATATTTTCATAGAAATAAATGCTATATGCATGAAAATCCAGATCTTATTGGCAAGATAGATGAAGATAATATTGATACTACTGGTAATTTAACTGTTGTTTTTACAGAAGGTAGAGAAGATTTTATCTATATGCATGCACCAGAATTGTATGGTACAAATCCTAAAAAGAAAGATATTGAAGAATATTTTAGTAATCCTAAAAACAAAGCTTCTGCTCTTGAATATTTCAAAGCGTTTGACAAAGGAAGACTAAGTGCTCAATTACATATGGCTGACTGTCATCTTCAGATTAGTGAAGAGATTGGAAACATTGAAGTCTTACTTTCTAGAGTATTTAAAATTGAAGTACCAGAGAATTGTTTAGCTAGTAGAATTCAAAGATTTAATATCAATAATGAAACTAGTTTAACATTCAAAGATACTGATGAAGATTGTCTCCCATTAGATACACCTCTTGCATATAAGATCATATGTACAGAATGTGATAACACAATGAATCCATTCAATAGTTTAACTGGGGAAATACTTAGTATGACTCCAGATAATCATCCAGATTGGTATTGCAACTGTTGTGGTCACAAAGAGACATTAACTCCTGAGGATTTTAATGGTAATGAATATGTAAAAGTATATTCATTTAAAAAGGCTTATGACACGGCAACTGAAGTAGTATTGCATGGTATTAATTTCAATGATCTTGAAACAGGTATACCGCTCAATATTGAAGTAGCAACTAAAGCAAAAGGCTGTCGTGTTGTAGATCCTACAGGTGCAAAAGCTTTTACTATGATAACTGGTGATGAATTTCTTGGAACCATTAGTGGTAAACTATGGAATCCAGAGACTGAATCATTTGTACAAATTGATAATCTTAAAGTTGATGCAGTTATTCCATTTGGTGCATTTAAAGGTAAAGAATCAGGTCAAATACTTGCTTTTCTTGAAATGTGTAATGCATTGCTTGGTACAAAGATTTGTCCAGATCAAATCTATAAACAGTTTCTTGAATTGAATAATTATCAAGAAACACCAACAGCAAATGATACTGCAGATAAACTGACAGAGATTGCTAATGAGATTTATGATAAATCAGAATTAACACATACTAGAAAAATGTTTATTCCAAATGATGATATCTCTAGAGGTTCTGCATATGGAAGTTTTGAAACAGTAACTCTACATTCTAATAAGAAAGAATTTAGATTTGGTATTGTTAATTTTGGTGTAACTGAAGTTAATGATGAGTTCCTCAAATTTAAGAATGAGTTCAATCCAATGAAGATTTCTATCATGAACGCATTTTCTTATAATATGTTAGGAATGAGTCATATACATGATATCATTAAAAAGTCTTCATTTGTTACTTTGGATGATGAGGAGACAAGCAATATTGCAGAGCATATGCTTAGGGCTTATTGCTTTAATCCTACAGAGAAACATATTGAATTTAAACCAGAAACTTTAATTGATTGTGAAAAGATGGTTTTTGATCACAATCCTACTAAAGATGAATGGAGTAAAATTCTTACTAATTATCCTATATTTAACACGGAAATAAACACAGATGGTATGTATGTCCAGATACCAAAAGAAGTTTATGATGGAATGGATTTAAAATTAGTAATACCTCCAGCTCATATCTTGTTAAATTCACAGTTTGTTAAAGAACGTCATGGAGGAAAGCTTAGAATTCATGACACAATCTTACAAATTATCCAAATTGTTACTTTTATGAGTCGCAATATGGATCAAGTAAAACCTGCCAATATTAATAGATATCGTAGAGCTATTATGAAGATCTTTGAAGGTAAACAAGGTCTAATAGCTAGACTTTCTACATATATCGGTAAAGGTGTACAAGGTAAAGAAATTGGATGTGGACTAATTCCAGAAGGCGTTGTTGTTGTTGCACAAAAAGACTACTGGAATGATGTTTACAGAGACTACATTAAGTACAATTCAGACTATGCAAAAGATAGAGATCATGGAGTAGGTAGATTTGAACAGTTTATGAGCGACATCAGAGCTGGATTCATATCTGTTTACAATAAGAGTAATCGTGATCCTAATATCTGGTTTGAACAGAACCTAAATGTTGTTCAAGTTTGGCATCCAGAAAGAGCAGACCAATATTTTCTAGAGAATTTTGGCATTAGTTTTTATGACTATGCTCCAGACTTTAGATTAGGCAAGGGTTATCAAGGCGGTATTATGAGTAATACACTTGATATGCTCTATCTTTACATGAGTGATGCAGATGGTGATATGAGAAGATTATTCCATTCAATGAACCCAGAAGTTCAAGTAGAATTAAAAGAGCTATGGGGGCAAATGGAAAATTACAATATGCTGCATGACTCACAGTATCCAGCTATCAGAGTTCTTGATGAAGTTAATGGATGGTGGAGATTCAAGTATACACTTGATGAAGCCATTGGAAACATTAGCTGGGCAAAAGAATGGAGAATGTCTCTTGCGCCATTAACAAAGAAAGAGCGTAGAAAAGCAATGCTTAATGCAGTTCATTCAAAGCAAGCCATTGGTACTATTACAGTATCTAAATGGATGATTGAGATTATTTCTGCTTACTTGGTAAGTAAAAATGAAATTGAACATGATGATATGCTTAGATTATGTGCATTCTATCAAACAGTTGTTACTCAAGATGGATGTATTAGATCTGTTAAGCACGTTGCAGATGCATTAAGTAGATTAACACATGACGAAATTGCATTAAATAAGATGCCAGTAAGTCATAGTGTTGATGGTGAAAAGACAATTGAAGTTTTACCTCAAGAAAAGATTGTTCTTCTAATGAGATACTATGGATATCCAGAGTCTACTATTGAAGCTTTTGGTAAAGTTATCAAGTTCTGGATAGATAATGCCAAAGTAGATCCAAAGAAGAAAACAATAGATCGTAAACAAGCTACTATGGAAGCTCAATTAATTAGATCTTATTGTACAGTAATGCATGGTAATAAATCAGGTTTATTAGCCAGTCAGAATATGTTCAATGCATTGAAACATCCTGATGCTAAAAAGATTATTTTATATCCAATGCTTAAGCCTGTAATTGATTTGATTAATGAGATTCCAGACAAGCATTATGAAGTAGAATGTATCCTTAGAGATATTAAAAGGGGCTCCTAAGAGCCTCTCTACTTTATAAAATTGGCGAATTAAACGACACGAGGTAATGATGTTCCGATACTATGCAGGTATAGGATCACGAAATACTCCTAAAACTATTCAATCTAAAATGGCAATCATTGCTAATGAATTTGCAAACTTAGATTATATTTTACGTAGTGGTGGAGCAGCAGGAGCTGACGCAGCTTTTGCTAGTGGTGCTAAAGGCAAAGATATTTACTTGCCAGAAGACGTAGGTTTCAATATAGGCAAGAAAAGACTTATGACAATTAACAGTTTAATGATGGAGTTACATCCTAATTATAGGGCTCTTTCAGGATTTGCACGTAAGTGTCACATTCGGAACATAATGATCATCCTTGGATCAGAATTAGATAAGCCAGTAGATTTCGTAGTTTGCTGGACTAAAGGCGCCAAAGAGGTAGGTGGTACTGCAATGGGAATTAAGGTTGCCAAAAAGTACTCAATACCAGTTTTTAATATAGCAGACCCTAATCGTTTGCAAGAATTAAGACATTTATTTGTCACATTGAAGGAGAGAAAAGATGCTCAAAATGCTAATGTTGTCGTTGATGCTAACAGCTAATGTTAAAGTAATGGCTAAAGAACCAGTTCAATCAGAATCTAATTACAAAGTTATGGCATCAGACATAATTGAGTATCTTTGTACCAATGTTTATGTACACATGAATCCAAATGCATGTGCAGAAGCTTATGTGCAATGCCTCAATATTGGTATGGCTCAAAGAATTCTACACTATTGTGATGAAAAACCATGCACTATGGAACAGCAAGTATTTAATATATTAGTAGGTTGTGCTATGCAAGAGCCTGCCTCTATATAGCTCTTCTAAGCCAAGAGTTTGGTTGATGCTGTGACCAAAATACAGCTACTCAGGAGGCTCTATCGAGTATAACAAAAGAGGGAATCAGGGAGTCTGTCCGTGTGTCTCTTTAGATTTAGGCAGACTCCCTTCTAAATAACCAGTGGAGAATACAATGAATACAGTTGATTTATTAGGTAAACTAGCAAAAGATAAAATTACAGGATTTAAAGGTGTAATCGTAGGCGTAAGAGAGAACCTTTATGGCTGTGATCAAGTAAGGATTCAACCAAGAGATCTAAAGTCTGAAGATGGATCAACTAAAAAAGCTGAAATATTTGATTTACCACAGGTAGAAATTAGTGATAATGTTGCAAAAGTTATTGAGTGCACTCCTAACCCTCAGATAATTACATTAGGTTCTAAAGTTAAAGATCCTATTACAGAGGTAGAAGGAATAGCAGTTCTTAGAGAAGTTTACTTGAATGGTTGTAGTGGTGTTGGTGTAATGCCTCCAAAGAATAAAGATGGAGATGTAAAAGCCAATATGTATGCAGAAGAAAGACTTCAAGTAGTTCAAGCGGAAGCTGCAAAGCCAGGTGAAAGAAGACACAATGGCGGACCAGAAGAAGAGATGCATGACATAGAGTTTAACACCAGTTTCTAATCATAAGATTAGATACAACAACAAAGAAATAGAGGTTTCTAATGCAAACAGGAAAAGTAAAGTTTTTTAACGAAGAAAAAGGTTTTGGTTTTATCAAGCCTGACAATGGCGGTGCAGATATTTTTATGCACGTAACAGATCTTAGCGGTGCTACAGTTTCAGATAATACACCAGTAGAATATGAAACAAAGCAAGGTAAGAAAGGCTTACAAGCTACAAACATTGCCGTAGTTCGTAACGGTAATAACTAATATATTCAGAGCTTAGGAGAAAGAATTATGAGTAGAACACCACTTGTGATTGCAAAAGATCACGCAGAAATCGCACCAATTGCCGCAGCGTATGATGAACAAAGAGATATCGCTCATGCAAAATTAAAAGAGTTAAAAGAACAAGCAGAAGTTATTACTAATGAACTTTCAGAACACAAAAAAGTATTTTGGGAGAAAACTACAGCTGTTCTTATGGCAGAAAACAAAGTTGAAAACGATGATGTGCCTATGGCTTATTCCGATGGAGTTATCTATAAGGAAGACGAAAATGATGAGAATCGTCATCCTATAGCTAAGCTACTCGGAGGCTTACTTTTAGGCGATCTTTAATATATGAAGCCGTGGCGTTGTCCACGGCTTTTTTACGCAGATCACTAAGATTTTTCCAGGAATATAAAATTCAATTATATATTCTAATATCCTTTCTTAATAAACTTCACTATTCAGTGAAAACAAAGATTTCTCAAAGTCATAAAATTTTGGATCAGTAACATTCACGTAAGTTAGTGCTTTAGGAATAAAGCTCTTACAAATCTAAGATTTGAGACTTAGAGTGCCCTAAGATAACGTGCATAGTTATCGCGTAGTTTGGCTGTCGCACCCGTGGAAGGCAAGCATAAAAATAATGAATAACATTCTTATTGTTCACCAGGAGGTAGTTATGAACGATAATAAAAAAATCACTGAGTACATTGCTCTTACTAAAGAACCAGAAACTGTTGATGTTGGTGGATATAAATATGACGCACTAATTGGTGTAAAGATTCCCAACAAAACTGATATTGATCTTAGTAAAATTCAAAAATGTGAGATTAGAATTTCACCAAATGCTAATGTCCCAGGTGTTGAGAAAAGCTTAATTGATGTAACTCGTCTCATTATTCGCAATGAAGATAAGTTGAAATCAGGTGAATTGTATGCAAAAGTAGAGTGCTACATGAGCCCAAGATCAGATAAAGATGGAATTGTTAGAAGATACGTTCCATATCTTAATAATATTGAACTAATAACAGCTGATGAAGTAACTAAACCATATGTTGATACAGCACTTAAAGCTGTAACAGGTGGTGGCTTCTAGTTTTTGGAGGTTTTATGCAAGGCTTAAAATTTGCAAAAGCAATGGCAAGATTTGTTTCATGTTTAATCTTGCCTCTTGCTTTCATGCTTGTAACTATATTATTTTGTACAGTTAGAGCCGAAACAATAACAATTGATAAGATATTAAGTATCTGTAATCAAAATAATTATCAAAATTGCAAATTAGTAAAAGCTATTGCATGGGTTGAAACCAACAATAGACCAGCCAAATTTAACCCAGAGAAATCTGGCAGCTATGGTTTGATGCAAATACAATGTTCCACAGCAAGGATGTTAGACTATACAAAGGATTGCAAAGGATTATATAAAGCTCAAACCAATATCGCTATTGGTATAAAGTATCTAAAGTGGTTGACAAAGATACACGACCTGAGCGATATAAAATCATTGATTGCCGCTTGGAATTCAGGAACTCCAATTGTGTGCAAGAAATGGAATCCGGGTAAATGTTACCCTGGACAATTCATAAATGAAGATTACGTACGTGATGTTTATGATCACTACGTCTACTTAGGAGGAGATCCAGAATGGAAACCGCAACAAAAACATTTACTTTCACAATTAAAAGTAACCCAGAAGAAAGAGATAACATCTATAATCTGGCAAAACGAATCGCAAGCATTCCACAAAACCATGATGAATATGAAGTGGTTATCGCCGATGAAATCAAGCGATATGTCCATGGTGAGAAGCTATCCGTGGTTTTGTGGAATGCTTGCTATGCAGAGCCACATAAATATCCAGAAGAGAAACATCTTCAATGGTTTGCCGATACATGTCTTAAGTTAAAGGTTGAAACTCATGAGAAATTATACTCCTCTTGGAGATATGGCTCGCCTCATACTTGTAGACCTTTTATGACTGATGAGACAGAAATATCTAAAATCCTAAAAGGCGTTCATGATGAAGAGCTTTTTGGTTACTACATGGCAGGAACTCTTGATGCACAAGGGTTTGTCCTTAACCAAAATGGTTTTGCACCTACTGAAGGCTATTTTAGTAGAGAAGAAGGTGATATTCCATACAATGATACTGAAAAGTATTGGTGGGCAAAGTGCTATGTAAAATACAAAACACCTGATCACTCTTTTTACAAAGAGTCTGAAAATAGAATCAGGATTTATGAAGCACGTAAGGAGAAGTGATGGCTATCGTAGGTTTATTAATCCAACTGTTTTTTATTCTATTAATTGCGTACTTTGTAGTTAAGTATCTTAAAAAACAAAGTATTATAGGCGGCGTTAAGGAAAAGAAAGAGAATTTAGATTTAGAAAGGCAAGCTTTCAAAGAAGTTGCTTCTGATATATCTAATGAAAATGTAGAAATGGTTAAAAGAGACCGCGACGGTCTCAAAAAGTTTAACAGTCTTTAAACGGAGGTTTCATGAAGACGAAAATTTTAGGAGCTCTTACTGTTGTTGGCGCAGTAATCTTTTTCTCACTTGCCAATAATCTATGGGAAACAAATGACGCTGGTTACTTTCAAGTAAAACAAGCATTTATGACAGGTGACATGAGCGTACGTAACGCTCCTGGTACATATGGTCAGTGGCTTGGTGATATTACTACTTATAAGGTATCTGGTATCCAATATTTCTCAAAACATGACGTTGATGGTGGTCCAGTTGATGAACGCGCCAATCCTGTAACTGTTACATTTAATGGTAACTCTAAAGCAGAGATTTCAGGTGTTCTAAAGTATAGACTACCTCAGATTCCAGAAAAACAACTTTCTCTACACGAGATTTACAGAAATGATGCTGGGATTCAAGATGAATTGATTCGTCAATACATCGCAGAAGTATTAATTCAGACAGCACCATTAATGACTGCTGAAGAAGCTTATGCTCCACGTAAAACTGAATTTAAAAAGATCGCTGAAGATCAACTTAAAAACGGTATTTACAAAAAGAAAACACGTACTGTAGAAGAAGTTGAAGAAAGCATCAATGAAGCTGGAAAAACAATTCGTCAGACTAAAGAAAGAAAAGTAGTTGAGCTAGTTCTTGATAAAGAAACAAATATGCCAATTGTAGAGACTGAATCTCCACTTAAAAAGTATGGGATTGAAGTCGTTACTTTTACTCTAAAAGACTTTGACTTTGATAAAAAGACAGAAGAACTAATTGCAAAGAAGAAAGAAACAGAAATGCAAAAAGTTCTAGCTGAAACTGATGCACAGAAAGCTCAACAAGATGCTATTAAAGCAGTTGCTGTTGGTAAAGCTGACGTAGCAAAAGCAGAAGCTGAAGCTCTAGTAGCAAAGAAAACAGCTACAATTAATGCGCAACGTGAATTTGAAGTTGCAAAACTAGAACGTCAAAAAGCCGAAGAAGAAGCTAAGGCGGAACTCGTACGTAAAGAAGCAGATGCAAAAGCAAACGCTCTACTAGTACGTGCAGGTCTTACTCCTCGTGAGCGTGCTGAATTCGAAATGAAAACAGCAGTTGGTGTAGCAGCAGAGCTTGCAAAACTAAAACTTCCATCAACATATATTGGTGGTGGCTCATCTAACGGTAAAGGCATTAGCCCTATCGAAGCTATGGGTATTGATGCAATGTACAATCTGACTAAAAGGATTGGACAGCCAGTGTCTACAAAGTAATAAAATTACTGAATAACTAATACAATAATCCTCACGCAATGTGATGATTTTAGAGAGGGTGAGTGTAGCTATAGTCTGATGTCCCGCCTATTACATCGCCGTTACACCACCCTCCACTTTTAAATCAGGAGGATAAAATGTTTGAATGGTTTTTAATATGGATTGACCATGTATTTTCTCCAAAATTTGAATATCGTTATGATAAAACAAATGGAGACTTTATAACTGTTCCACTAGATGAACTAGAGGACTGGGATAAAAAATATGCAGAAAGATTAAAAGATAAAGGTATGGAACCATGACAGTTCTCATTCCAGGATTCTTCGGCGCCATGCTTGGTGTATTGTGTTTGCTTTTAGTGCTTTGGATTTGTCATGAAAAAATTCATGATTATCTTCAAAATTTCTACTGTAAACATGAGTGGAAAGATCTAAATGAAATTACGGATGATGAAGGCAAAAAAAGAGCATTAGCTCAAGAATGCATTCACTGTAAAATAAAAACAACGCAGCCATTAATTCCCAGCAGTAGACCTAACTGTAAAAAGGACGGACATCACTGGGAGCTTTATAAAGTCAATGCAGTTATAAGAGGCAGAGACAAGGCTGAGATCGGAAAGATTTTTTACTTGCAATGTATGGATTGTGGTGAGATAACTAGTAGGAAGGAAGAACTCTAACTTAGTTATTTTTTAGGAGGAAACATGTTGGTGCTCACAAGAAAATTAGGCGAAAAAGTAAATATTGGCGATAACGTATCTGTTACAGTAGTGCAGATCAAGGGGAAACAAGTAAGACTTGGATTCACAGCGCCTCAAGATACAAGAATTGATAGATCGGAAATTTTAGACAAAATAAAAGATTCAGAAGAATCTGTTGACAAAACTGAAAATTCTGATATTATCTAAATCTTACACAGGTCGAAGTTAAACGGTTATCGTAACACTTCTGACACAGTGAGCTACTTAAGTTTAATGATTTTAGATTGGTTTGCATTAAACGGTTAGCTCTTTAAAAACTTCCAAACTAGATCCGGTGACGAATCGTACCGTCCTTGCGGATGCTAAGCAAGCAAAACACATAGCCTAGAAGGATACTAGTATAAATCTACTACCCCACATGGTAGTGAATCCGTTTGGCATCACTAATCTGTGTATGACCCCTCTTTTGAGGGGTCTTTTAATTGAAAAAGAAATTTGTAGGTCGAATAGAATTGGTTATCGTACAATTTGGGTTTGTAAAAGAAACAGTCAATTCTAATCAATTTATCTACATCATGATATATAAAAAATGGTAGGTCGAATGTAGTTGGTTATCGCAATCGTCTAAATCGCACTAAAGTCAATTACAATCACTTTATCTACCGCTTTATTTAATTTGAAAAGGGATGGTCGACTGAGTATCGGTTATCGTTTTAATTGGTATTTAAAAAAGAGCGCGGTTCGAATCCCGCACGTGGTTGGCATCCACAATTTCTCGATCTCACCAATTTACCATCCTATCAACTTCAAAAGACATAACCTT
>OBIC01000451.1_pt1 | contig 10929 bp, 12 predicted proteins | sample 1519831 | NCBI WGS metagenome assembly OBIC01 (sample SAMN03019805, study PRJEB22545) | beach sand metagenome | biome: beach; feature: sea beach; material: beach sand | place: USA: Municipal Pensacola Beach, FL | collected 2010-10-20 | depth 40-45 cm m | reverse complement strand
GGTGACCAGGAACTCCACCCGCTGTTGCAGAAGACCGCGTTCGTGGGCGCCGTGTGGCTGGGAACCATCGGTGTGTCGGCCGTGGTCCTGGTGCCGACCATGTTGTCCTGGGTCAGCAAGCCGCACGCCGCCGCGTTTCCCTTTGACACCTACCGTTGGGTTCTTCGCCCGCTGCTGAACACCTGCGGCAACCTGTTGCAGGGGCGCCGGTCGGTGGTCGTGTTGGGTCTGGCGGTGATCGTGCTCGGGGTCTCCGGCTACTACGCCACGCGGGTCACCGTGGGTGATGCGTTGCCGGGTACGCCGTTGCTGTGGCCGGATCATCCTTACAACGTCGATGCCAAGGCCATCAACGACACGTTCCAGGGCAGTGACCAGATGTTCGTGGTCATCGACGGCGAGGGGCCGAATGCCCTCAAGAATCCCGAGCTGCTGGCCAACGTCGACAGCTTCCAGCGTTACCTGGAGGCGCAGCCACAGATCGGCGGCACGGTTTCCATGGTCGATTTGATCGGCCCGATCAATGCCAACCTGCACGAGGGCAACCGGCGGTTCGAGGAGCTGGGTCCCACGGCGGACATCAACGGCGAGTTGCTGTTCATGTACATGCAGGGCACGGACCCGGGCGACATGGACCGTTTCGTCGACGCCGATTTCAAGGACGGCGCGGTGACGATGTTCTTCCGCGATCACAAGGGCGACACCATCCGCACCGCGGTGTCCCGTATCGAGGAGTACATCGAGAACAACCCGCTGCCGGGTGACTCGGAGTACAAGCTGGCCGGCGGACTGGTTGGCGTATTGGCCGCGGTCAACGAGGAAGTGTTCGCCCGCCAGGTGGAAAGCATCGCGCTCGCGCTGCTGACCTTGTTCGTCCTGTCGGCGATCGCCTACCGATCCACCGTTGCGGGTCTGTTCTTTATGCCGCTGGTGGTGATGTCGAACACCATTACCTTCGCCTTCATGGCGTGGAAGGGGATCGGCATGAATATCAATACGCTGCCGGTGGCTGCGCTCGGCATCGGCTTGGGCGTAGACTATGCGTTCTACGTCGTGGACGGTGTAAAAGAGCGTTTCAAGGAAACCGGCGACGTGATGTCGGCGATCCGCGGTTCGCTGCTGACAGCCGGCCGCGGTGTGTTGATCACCGGCGGTACGATGATCGCCAGCGTATTGGTGTGGTACGCATCGTCGCTGAAGTTCCAGGCGGAGATGGGCCTGTTGATGGCGCTGTGGCTGACGGTATCGGCGATCAGCTCGCTGCTGCTGATCCCGGCCATGATCTACGTGTTCCGGCCGGGGTTCGTGTTTGGTGAAGGCAAGCCTCAGCACGCCGCCGAGGCAGTGCCGGCGTGAGGCGTCTGCGGTCGGGCGCAGCCTGACCGCAGCATTTTTCGAATGGGGAAGACATGTCTGATTTGATCAAGTTGTGTAAGACCTCCGACGTGGAACCGGGGCAGGCTCTGCAGGTGGATGTCGAGGGTTTGCCCGCGCTCGCCGTGTACAACCTCGAAGGTGAGTACTACGTCAGCAACAACATGTGCACGCATGGCATGGCCTGGATGACCGATGGCTATGTCGAGGGCGATGAGGTGGAGTGTCCCTTCCATGGGGGGCGTTTCAACATTCGCACCGGCGAGCCGACGGCCTTCCCGTGTGTAGTACCCCTGCAGACCTACCCGGTGACCGTGGTCGACGGCGAGGTGTGCATCGAGCGTCCGGCGGCCTGACGCCGGTCGCCTTCATCGGCTCAAGGGATTTGCTTTGACTTCGCTTGAATTGTCTGCGCTGGCCCCTTCGGAACAACACTTCCTGGCCAGCAAGTTGCTGAGTGACTATGTCGAGTGCATCGACGATGACCGGCTCGAGGAATGGCCGGATCTGTTCGTCGACGACTGTGTGTACCAGGTCATCGCGCGAGAGAACGCGGATCGCGGGCTGCCGACCTCCGCCATGTTCTGCGACAGCCGTGGCATGTTGCGTGACCGTATCGTTGCCTTGCGTCACGCCAACATCTACGCAAAGCACTACTACCGGCACGTGTTGAGCAACGTCAACGTCAAGGGCGTGCAAGACGGCGAGTTGTTGGTGCAGAGCAACTACGTGGTGTTCCAGACGTTGGTCGAGGGCGACACCCAGATCTTTAATGCTGGTAAGTACATCGACCGCATGGTCGCGACACCCGATGGCCTGCGCTTGAAGAGCAAGCGGGTCGTGTTCGACACTTACCGTATTCCCAACCTGCTGGTGACCCCTCTTTAAGCGGTCGCGCAGGCTGGCGGTAGCCAGTCGTTGAACGGAGACTCCCCATGAACGCAATCCGTGAACCCGCGCTCGGGCACCTGCGCTGGCCGGAGGCCGGTGGCAGCCGGGTGCCGTACGGTGTGTTTACCGATCCGGCGGTGTATGAGCTTGAGCAGCAGCGTATTTTCCGCGGTGAAAGCTGGTCTTTCGTCGCGCTGGAAGCCGAGATCGCCAACACCGGCGACTACAAGTCGACCTTCGTCGGCGACACGCCGGTGGTGGTCAGCCGCGCCGAGGACGGTTCGGTCCATGCCTATGTCAACCGCTGCGCGCACCGCGGTGCCGCCATTTGTCGAGAGCTGCGCGGCAACGTACAGAACCACTTGTGCGTCTATCATCAGTGGGCCTACGACCTCAAGGGCAACCTGATCGGCGTGCCGTTCCGGCGCGGGCTGAACGGCCAGGGCGGTATGCCGGCCGACTTCGACATGAAGCAGCACGGCCTGCAGAAGCTGCGGGTCGAGGTGTTTGCCGGCCTGGTGTTCGCCAGTTTTTCCACGACCGTGGAGCCGCTGACCGACTACCTCGGGCCGATGGCAACGCAAGCGGTCGAGCGCATCATGCGCCGTCCCATCAAGGTCCTGGGTGACCAGCGCCAGTATGTGGGTGGCAACTGGAAGCTGTATGCGGAGAACACGCGCGATCCGTACCACGCCAGCCTGCTGCACCTGTTCCATTGCACCTTCGGCCTGTATCGCTCGAGCCAGAAGGGCGTGAGCGTGATGGACGACAAGCATCGCCACTCGATGCTGACCGCGATGCGCGGCACCGACGACGGGCAGCTTGACGACTACAAGGACACGCGCACCTTCAACTCCGACTTCACCCTGGCCGATCCGTCGGTGCTGGCGGGGCGTCCGGAGTTCGACGACGGCGTCACCCTGGTGATCCTGGCCGTGTTCCCCAACCTGGTGGTGCAGCAGATCGCGAATACCCTGGCGGTGCGGCAGATCATTCCCCGTGGCGTCGACAAGTTCGAGCTGGTGTGGACGCAGTTCGGGTATGCCGACGACGATGCCGAGATGGATGTGATCCGCAACAAGCAGGGCAACCTGATTGGGCCGGCCGGCCTCATTTCCATGGAAGATGGCGAAGCGGTCGAGATCGTGCACCGTTCGATCGTGCGTGACCAGGACAAGACGTCGTACATCGCCATGGGTGGCGAGCAGGCCAAGGATGCCGATCATCTGGTGACAGAGGGCAGCATCATCGGTTTCTGGGAGTACTACCGGCAGGTCATGGGCTGGTAGGGGTCGACTGGGAGGAGGTTTGGGTATGTCGGGTAAAGTTGTTGATTTTTATATTGATTTCACGAGTCCGTTTACGTACTTGTGCAACATCAAGCTGCCCGATCTGGTAGCCAAGTACGGCTACCAGCTCAACTACCATCCCATCGACATCCCCACGGCCAAGCTGGCGGCGGGCAACTATGGCCCGTCGAACCGGCAGGTGCCGGCCAAGATCAAGGCGCTGATGCAGGATCTGCATCGCTGGGCGGATCACTACGGCGTGCCGTTCACCTTCCCGAAGGGTCTCAAGGCCTGGCGCATGAACATCGGGACGTTCTTTGCCATTGAAAACGGCAAGGCGCGCCAATATGTAGACGAAGCCTACCGCCTGGTTTGGGCGGAAGGGGTCGACCCCGACGACGATGGCGTGTTGCGTGGACTGGCCGAATCGGTGGGTCTTGATGTCGATGCGTTCATGGCCTATGTCGCGTCCCGAGAGGGCGAGAAGGCCTACGAGGCGTCCCGCGTCGCCGCGCATGCGCGCGGTGTGTACGGGGTGCCAATCATGATCGCCGACGATCAGATCTGGTGGGGTAACGATCGGTTGATGTTCGTGGAGGAATACCTCAAGGCCCACGCAGCCTGAGGCGCACTGCGAGACAAACCAATGCCTATCTACGAGTACGTGTGTGGCGCCTGCGGGGTGCAGCGCGACGTGATGCAGAAGGTCAGCGAGCCCGCCCTGACCCAGTGCCCCCAGTGCGGTGCGGAAGCGTTTCAGAAGCAGGTCTCGGCAGCTGGGTTTCAGCTCAAGGGGAGCGGCTGGTACGTGACCGATTTCCGCGGCAACAAGGACAAGTCTGCAAGCAGCGCAGGCGGAGCTGCGAAGGACGGTACGTCCGGTGGCGCCGGCGAGGCGTCCGCCGCTGCCACCACCAGCACCGCCAGCAGCGCCCCCGCCAGCACGGCGGCGCCGGCAGGCTGAGGCAATTTCAGCAGGCGCCAGGCTGGCGAGGTCATCGGCCGCGCCGGTCTGGCGCCTTTTGTCGTTTTTTGCATGCGGTCGGCGCCGTGCCGGCCGCCCAATCATAAGCAGCGGAGCCGTCAGTGCGTAGCGTGTATTGCGGGTTGGTCGACGGTGCGGCCCTGGGTCAGACCGTTACCTTGTGCGGCTGGGTCCATCGTCGGCGCGACCATGGCGGGGTGATTTTCATCGACCTGCGTGACCGCGAGGGTCTGGTGCAGGTGGTGATCGATCCGGACACCGAGGAGGCGTTCCGGACAGCCGAGCAGGTACGTTCGGAGTTCGTGTTGCAGGTGTCGGGGCGGGTGCGCCGGCGGCCGGCGGGCACCGAGAACCCGGGCATGCGCAGCGGCGAGATCGAAGTGCTGGCCAGCCGCATCGAGGTGCTGAACGCCGCGCAGACGCCGCCGTTTCAGGTGGACGAGGACGAGGTCCACGAGGACAAGCGGCTGCGTTACCGCTACCTCGACCTGCGCCGGCCGGTCATGCTCGAGCGCCTGCGTCTTCGTTCGCGCATCAGCGGCTGGCTGCGGCGCTTCCTGGAGAACGACGGCTTCATCGAGGTCGAAACGCCCATTCTGACCCGTGCCACGCCGGAAGGCGCGCGGGACTATCTGGTGCCCAGCCGTGTGCACCAGGGCAGCTTCTTCGCGCTGCCGCAGTCGCCCCAGCTGTTCAAGCAGATCCTGATGATGGGTGGCCTGGACCGCTACTTCCAGATTGCCCGCTGTTTCCGGGATGAGGACCTGCGCGCCGATCGGCAGCCGGAGTTCACACAGCTCGACATCGAAGCGTCCTTCCTGGACGAGGACGCCTTCATGGCCATCATGGAGACGATGATCCGTGGCCTGTTCCGCGAGGTGCTGGACGTCGAGTTGCCGGATCCGCTGCCGCGCATGAGCTATGCCGAGGCCATGTCCCGCTACGGCATCGACCGCCCGGACCTGCGCAACCCGCTGGAACTGGTGGAAGTGGCGGATCTGCTGCGCGATACCGAATTCAAGGTGTTCTCGGGGCCGGCCAACGATCCGGACGGTCGCGTGGCGGCGCTGTGCGTGCCCGGCGGCGGCGCCACCATGAGCCGGCGCGATCTCGACAACTACGTGGAGTTCGTCAAGCAGTTCGGTGCCAAGGGCCTGGCCTACATTCGCCTGGCCGAGGGCGCCGACGGCAATGTCGAGTGGCAGTCGCCGATCACCAAGTTCCTGGCCGGACAGACGGTGCAGGCCATCCTTGACCGTGTTGGTGCCAAGGTGGGTGACGTGGTGTTCTTCGGCGCCGACAAGGCGACGGTGGTCAACGGCTATCTCAGTCAGCTGCGCGCCAGGCTGGGCGACGACCTCGGCCTGCTCGAGGACGGCTGGAAGCCGTTGTGGGTGGTCGATTTCCCGATGTTCGAACGTGACCCGGACAGCGGCCGCTGGCAGGCCCTGCATCATCCGTTCACGGCGCCGCAGGTGGCGGATGTCGATGCCCTGCTGGAGCAGCCGGGCCGCTGCCTGTCACGCGCCTACGACATGGTGCTGAACGGCTCGGAGATCGGTGGCGGCTCGATCCGTATCCACCGCCCCGAGTTGCAGCAGGCGGTGCTTGGCCTGCTGGGCATCGATGCGGACGAGGCCCAGGCCAAGTTCGGGTTCCTGCTCGAGGCACTCAGCTACGGTGCGCCGCCGCACGGCGGCATGGCGTTCGGGATCGACCGGCTGGCCATGCTGATGGCCGGCGCCGGTTCCATCCGCGACGTCATCGCCTTCCCCAAGACGCAGCGAGCCCACTGTCCGTTGACGGATGCGCCGTCGCCGGTCGAAGATGCCCAGCTACGTGAACTGGGCGTGCGCGCGGCGCGGAAGGTCGCTGCGCAGTGAGTGCAAGAGCTTGATTTCAGGTTGATCGTTCCATGGCCGGCCATTCCAAATGGGCTAATATCCAGCACCGCAAGTCCGCACAGGACGCCAAGCGCGGCAAGCTGTTCACCAAGCTGATCCGTGAGCTGACCGTGGCCGCCCGTGCCGGCGGCACCGACCCGGCCAGCAACCCGCGCCTGCGCACCGCCATCGACAAGGCGCTGGGTGCCAACATGACGCGCGACACCGTCGAGCGCGCCATCAACCGCGGCGGCGGTGCCGCCGACGCCGACAACTACGAGGCGGTGCGCTACGAGGGGTATGGTCCCGGCGGGGTGGCGGTGATGGTCGACTGCCTGACGGACAACCGCAATCGCACCGTCGGCGAGGTCCGGCACCTGTTCTCGAAGGCCGGCGGCAACCTCGGCACCGATGGCTCGGTGGCGTATCTGTTCGAGGCCCGCGGGGTCATTACCCTGCCGGGTGACGTGTCGGAAGACCGTGCCTATGAGCTGGCGCTTGAGGCCGGCGCCGACGACGTGGCCATGCAGGACGGCAATGCCACCCTGCTGACCGTGCCCGAGCGTCTGCATGAAGTGCGCGAGGCGCTGCTGGGTCTGGATGTGGTGGTGGAGTCGGCCGAGCTGGTCGAGCAGCCGAGTACGTCGGTCGAGCTGGATGCCGAGCAGACGCTGCAGGTGATCAGGCTGCTGGAGCGGCTCGAGGACCTCGACGACGTGCAGCGCGTGCACTCCAACGCTGAGTTTTCCGACGAAGCCCTGGCGGCTCTGGCCTGACGGCGCCGCGTGACACGCATACTGGGTATCGACCCGGGATCAAGGCTGACCGGTTTCGGTCTGATCGACATCCAGCGTGGTGGCGCGCGGTATGTGGAAAGCGGTGTCATTCGGGTGCCGCCCGGTGCGCTGGACGCCCGGCTCGGCACTATCTTCAATGGCATCAGTGAGTTGCTGGCCGAGTTCCGGCCGGATGCCGTCGCCATCGAGAGCGTGTTCGTGCAGCGCAACGTCGCCTCGGCGCTGAAGCTCGGCCAGGCGCGCGGGGCGGCCATCGTCGCGGCAGCAGTCGCCGGGGTGCCGGTGTCCGAGTACTCTCCGGCGGAAATCAAGCAGCGGGTGGTCGGTAACGGCCGCGCAGGCAAGGAACAGGTGCAGTACATGGTCGGTCGTTTGTTGAGTCTGGCGGTTCCGCCCCGGGCGGATGCGGCCGATGCCCTGGCGGGCGCCCTGTGCCATGCGCACAGCGTGCAGCTGCCGCGCGCCGGTGCCCGGGCGCGATGATCGGTCGCCTGTCCGGCACCCTGCTGGCCAAGTCGCCGCCCGCGTTGCTGGTCGATGTCGGCGGCGTCGGCTACGAGCTCGAGGCGCCGATGAGCACGTTCTATCGCCTGCCGGCCGCCGGCGAGCCGGTGGTGCTGCACACGCATCTGCTGGTCCGCGAGGATGCGCAGCTGCTGTACGGCTTCGCCAGCGAGGCCGAGCGCACGCTGTTCCGCCAGTTGCTCAAGGTCAGCGGCGTCGGTGCCAAGCTGGCGCTGGTCATCCTGTCCGGCGTCGGGGCGCAAGAGCTGTGCGACATCGTCGCCGGCGGTGACGCCGCGCGCCTGGTGCGTGTGCCCGGCATCGGTCGCAAGACGGCCGAGCGTCTGATCCTGGAACTGCGCGAGCCGCTGGCGCGGCTCGGTGCGGTGTCGCCGGCAAGCGCCGCGGTCGCAGCGAGCGGCGGGGGGGATGTGCGTCAGGATGCTGCCAGCGCGCTCGAGGCACTGGGTTACAAGCCGAACGAGGCCCGCGCCGCCCTGCGTGATCTGCCCATCGAGGGTCAGCGCAGCGAGGACCTGATTCGCGCGGCGCTCAAGCGCCTGATGCGGGGCTAAGCGTGGCGATCGAACGCGACGGCATCCTGCAGCCGCAGCCGGCGGCGACCGAGGAGGTCCATGTCGAACACGGCATCCGCCCCGCGCGTCTGGCCGAGTACGTCGGCCAGCCGGCCATCCGCGAGCAGCTGGAAATCTTCATCGGCGCCGCCCGGGCCCGCCACGAGGCCATGGATCACGTGCTGCTGTACGGGCCACCGGGGCTGGGCAAGACCACACTGGCGCACATCATTGCCCACGAACTGGGCGCCGGGCTGCGCACCACGTCGGGCCCGGTGCTGGAACGGCCGGGCGACCTGGCGGCCATCCTGACCAATCTCGAGCCGAACGACGTGCTGTTCGTGGACGAGATCCACCGCCTGAGCGCCACCGTCGAGGAGGTGCTGTATCCGGCACTGGAGGATTTCCAGCTCGACATCGTGATCGGCGAGGGGCCGGCGGCGCGCTCGATCAAGCTGGACCTGCCGCCGTTCACCCTGGTCGGCGCCACCACACGCGCTGGCCTGCTGACCTCGCCGTTGCGGGACCGCTTCGGCATCGTCGCGCGTCTGGAGTTCTACGACGAAGCCGACCTGATGCGCATCGTCCAGCGCGCCGCCGGTCTGCTCGGTTTCGCGCTGGATGAAGGCGGCGCCCGCGAACTGGCGCGTCGCTCGCGCGGCACGCCGCGCATCGCCAACCGCCTGTTGCGCCGGGCGCGCGACTACGCGCAGATGCGCGCCGACGGTGCGGTCACGTGCGAGGTGGCCGATGCCGCGCTGGCCATGCTGGACGTCGACCGCACCGGCCTGGACAGCAACGACCGGCGCCTGCTGTCGGCGGTGCTGGAGAAGTTCGGCGGCGGGCCGGTCGGGGTGGACAACCTGGCCGCCGCCATCGGCGAGACGCGTGACACCATCGAGGATGTCATCGAGCCGTACCTGATCCAGCAGGGGCTGCTGATGCGCACTCCGCGGGGCCGGGTGGCCACCGAGGCGGCCAGTCTGGCGCTGGGTCTGCCGACCGCAGCGCGCCGACCGCCGGCGGCGGATGATTTGTTTGCCGGCTAGGCGTCGCTCACCCCGGCGGGCTGCCTGTCGACTGCTAGAATTTTCGACGCCAACGGCGGTCTGAGTCGTTGCGCCGTCGCCGCCCGGCGACTGTTTAAGCCACCCCTTTTCGCGGAGCCTTCCTTGGCCAACGAGTTGTCCATTGCGCACCTGGTGATGGGTGCCGGTCCGGTCGTCAAGACTGTCATGGTCATACTGCTGGGCGCTTCGGTGGCGTCCTGGACCATCATGCTGCGCAAGCGCCGTGCGTTCGCCCAGGTGGCGGCGTCCATCGAGGCCTTCGAGCGCCAGTTCTGGTCCGGTCAGGACCTGGAGGTGCTGTACAAGACGGCAGCCGGCGGACTGTATCCGCCCGGCAGCGTCGAGGGCGTGTTCATCGGCGGCTACCGCGAATTCCGTCACCTGTACGAGCAACAGCACTTGCCGATCACGGCCGCGCTCGATTCCGCCCAGCGCGGCATGCGCGCCGGGCTGGCGCGTGAGATGGAGGCCCTTGACGACCAGTTGCCGTACCTGGCGACGATCGGTTCGATCAGTCCCTACATCGGCCTGTTCGGTACCGTGTGGGGCATCATGAGCGCCTTTCAGTCGCTCGGCACCACGGGGCAGCCGACGCTGGCGCTGGTGGCGCCGGCCATCTCCGAGGCGCTGGTGGCCACCGCCATGGGTCTGTTTGCCGCCATCCCGGCGGTCATCGCCTACAACCGCTTCGCCGCGGTGGTGGACCACCGTGCTGGCCAGTACGAGGCCTTCATCGAGGATTTCATGAGCCTGCTGCAGCGCCAGGCGCATGCCTTCCGCGCCGGGTCGGTTCGCGACACCGCGAAGGCGAGCTGAACGCCATGGCCCAGGTGTCAGGACGGCGCAGACGCGGTCGCGTGGTGGCCGAAATCAACGTGGTGCCGTACATCGACGTGATGTTGGTGCTGCTGATCATCTTCATGATCACCACGCCTTTGCTGGAGCAGGGGGTCGAGGTCGACCTGCCGCAGGCCAAGGGCCAGTCGGTGCAACAGGAACAGCAGACGCCGATCACCGTGACCGTGGATCGCGACGGCAACCTGTACTTCGACGCCCAGAACTACCGCAGCGAGAAGGGCCGGCCGGAAGACCCCGCGCGGTTGATGGCCCTGACGCAGGTGGCGCTGGAACGTACCCCGCAGGCACCGGTGGTGGTGCGTGGGGACAAGGATGTTCCCTACCAGGCAGTGATCGAGGCCATGAGCCTGCTGCAGCAGGCCGGGGCGCCCAAGGTCGGCCTGGTGACCAAGGTTGCCGACTGAGCCCATGAATCGCCGTCGTACACCCGCGCCGGGCCTGTCGCGCCCGCTCGTCTGGGCCGTGCTGCTGCACGTGGTGTTGATCGTGTTGCTGACCGCCGGTATCGACTGGTGGAAGCGTGAACCCGCGCCGCCGGCCGGGCAGCCGATCGAGGCCGAGGTGATCGACCCGGCGGCGCTGGATGCGGCGCGCCAGCAGATGGAGGCGGCCGAGCAGGCGCGCCGGCAGGCCGAGCGCGAGCGCGCGGAGCAGGCCCAGGCCGAGCAGGAACGCATCGAGCAGCCTGCTTGCGCTGTTCGGC
>OBIC01000448.1_pt1 | contig 11063 bp, 9 predicted proteins | sample 1519831 | NCBI WGS metagenome assembly OBIC01 (sample SAMN03019805, study PRJEB22545) | beach sand metagenome | biome: beach; feature: sea beach; material: beach sand | place: USA: Municipal Pensacola Beach, FL | collected 2010-10-20 | depth 40-45 cm m | reverse complement strand
TACGGTGGATCTGGCGCAGATCGGCTCCATATTGGTTTCTGCGGCTGGGGCAGGCGGCGGCGGGGCGGGGGGCGAAGTTTTGACAGCAACATCGCGGTCGCCAGCGGCAGTGTCAGATACGCCTGCTGGTGCGGATTTGGGTTTGATATCCGTCCGCTTGCCAAACATTCCAGGTTACGCCTTACGGCCTTTCAAAAGCGCCAGCAAGGGCGCAAATGGCGAATTCCCCTTGGCGCTCCCTGTCATGTTACCACTACGGCGCGCCAGCAGGGAAGCCAGTTCCTGCAGAGCCAGGGCGTTTTTGTTTTTCGCATCCACTTCACTGACCATCTGGCCATTATTGGCCGCAGTTCCAAATAAACTGTTATCATAGGTCAAGATGCAGGCCGGGTCCGCGCCTACGGCTTCCGCCAGATCCTTAATCGGTATTTCCGGCCGCTTTGGCGCCTCGGTCATATTCAGCACCAGCCGCGGATTCACGTCATTGGGTCTCTGGGCAGACAGGAAATCATATAAATTCTTTGCATTTCTGAGACTTACCAGATCTGACTGCATACACAGAATGATTTCGTCACTGGCCAGTAATACGCCGCGCGCCCAATTGGCCCAGCTATGCGGCAGATCGATGACTACATTGGCGTAATTGGACTTCACCACGTCCAGAACTTTTTCCAGCGCTTTCGGCGTTGGATCAAACCCGCTATCGAGCATCGCGGGAGCGGTGTACAGATTCAACCGGTCGCTCACCTTATACACGGTTCGATCCAAAAGCACATTGTCAAGCCGGTCGGGTTCCAGCAGCGCCTCGGTAATGCCTTTTCCACCCTCATAATTGAAATTGATCCCCAGATTGCCAAAAGGCAGGTCCAGGTCCAGGATAATGGTGCTTTCGTTCAGGGTCTCGGCCAGGTGCCAGGCGACATTCTGGGCGATCGTGCTGGAGCCAACCCCGCCCTTGACGCCGGTGAAGCAATACACTCTCGCCATGGGTTGTGCGGCCGGCGCAGCATAGATGCTGGCGATAGTTTCGATGAATTGCACCGCCGTGACCGGACTGACAAGATATTCACTGATCCCCTGGCGCATAAAATCCCGGTAGACGCCGACATCATTGCGAACGCCCACCACGATGACCTGAGTGCCAGGATCGCAGGCTTCGGCCAGATTTTGCAGCCCCGTGAAAGCGGTTTCCCGGTCATCGGGCACATCGACGATCAGCAGATTGGGGGTAGGCTGCTCCGCGTAATGGCTGGCGGCATTCAACACGCTGCCTTCCATAATTTCACTGGTGACCCTGGTCATGCGCCGGTCGCGGCAGGCCGCTTCCAGATTGGCGCGATTCGTGGCGTCATCCATGAAAGCATGCAGGGTCAACCGGGGGATAAGCTGACTTCCCGAACTTACGGCTTCGCCATTTGTGTGTTTGCCCGCTTCACTCATTTTGCTACTTCACTCACCATGCCTTTTTCCGCTTCGCTGCGTTCGGCGGCCGTGGCCTTGCCTTCACGATAGGATTTCAGCACGACTGTGCGCCGGTCGGCGTCGATGGGATCAACGTCCCGCGGCCGTTTCAGATCCAGCGGGTCTGCGACCATGGCGGCAAGATTATGCTGGTGCGCACAGCCAAAATTCTCCCAGGATTTATTGTCATGATAATCGCTAAAGTCCTTGGACCAGTTTTCACATGGTTTTTCGACCGAGGCGACGTAACGGGTATAGGTGAACGTCAGCTGCGCCGGGGCGGCCGCTTTGCCGGCGGGGGCCCCAGGGCTTTCGCCGCTATCAGAAGCCGGATCAGGGCTGGCGATACGCCATTCGATCTGGGATCGCGCGACCCCGCGTTCTCGCAGCGCGCCATTCACCGCCTGCATCTGCGCCAGCGCCTGGGGCGATGACGGAACCCCGGACATGATGATCGCCAATGGGCCATGCCCCTGCTGCAGATAACCTCCGGCGAATCCGTTGATCTGACTTGTATCCTTATCCCCCAGTTTTTTTCCGATAGGCCTGGGCGAAAGCGTCAGGGATTCGGTTTTGGGCGCTACTGTAATGGGATATCTGTCTTCCAGCTTCTTCTGCGGGGTGGCGGGGAACATTACCTGTTCGCTTTGACAGGCGCCAAGCATGCCGCCCAATGCAGCCAGGACTGCAAGGCGGCGGGCGGCGCGCGTAACCGCTGTGGCGGGAACGGGAAAGATCGTTATTTTGCGTAACACGTCCGGTTACTCCATGATAAAGCCATACGGTCCCTGCAGGGATGTAGCCGGATTTGGCTTGCGTTTGTACACGCCATGCAGCCGGCCCAGGAAATAGGTGTCAAAATCGCTGGCCGGGGTGAAACCGTCCGTCGGCAGCACCAGCTTCTCCTCGCTTGTGCCCTTCACCAGATAAGGGGTGACGATGATCACCAGTTCGGTCTCATCATTCTGGAAATCGCTGCTGCGAAACAGGGCGCCAAGAATGGGCAGGTCCTTCAGCCCGGGTATGCCGTCAATGGATTTCTGAATATTGTTCTGCAGCAGACCCGCTATCACCAGGCTGCCGCCGCTCGGCAGCTCCACAGAGGTTTCCGCCCGGCGCACCGAAAGCCCGGGAATGACGAGATTGACCAGGGTAATCGATTGTTCATTGGAAATCTGGCTGACTTCCGTCGACAGGCGAAGGCTGATTCTCCCATCGCTGAGCACGACGGGGGTGAAGCCGAGACCAACGCCGAAGGGTTTGAACTCGATGGTGACATTACCGTCACGGTCACGGCCCGTGGGCACAGGGAATTCGCCGCCCGCCAGGAATTTGGCGGATTCCCCCGACACTGCGGTCAGGTTGGGTTCCGCAAGCACCCGCAACAAGCCGTTGCGCTCCAGCGCCTGCAGCACGCCGGTAATGGAATTGGAGGTCAGGGCCACGGCGCCAAAGGGCGACAGCGGATCAACTCCCGGCCCCCCCACGGTCTTGTTGCCGCCGACTACCAGACCGCCGAGCAGATTCCCCGCGACGCTGAACTGATTATTGGTTCCGCCCCGGATGCGGCTGCCGCCGCCGCGGTTGAAATTACCGAACAGATCGACGCCCAGCTGTTTGACCACATTGCGCTGCATTTCCGAAACCCGGACTTTCAGCAGCACCTGGTCGTCGCCCTCGACCGACAGCAGATTGACGACGTTCTCATCCTTCTCGACGAAGCGCCGGACGATGGCCAGCGCGCGGTCGGAGGCTGCGGGGTTTGGCACCCGGCCGCTGATCGCCAGATTATTGTTCAGGGATTCGGCGCGCAGATTGCTGCCGGGGAAATGCCGCTGCAGGGCGGCAGTCGCCCCCTTTGCGTCCAGTTGCACCAGCATTTCGAGATTCAGGATTTGCTGGCCATTCTCGTCAAAAAACACCACATTGGTCGCCCCTACCGCCATGCCGATCACATAAATCTGGCGTGGGGTGCGGATCCTGGCGTCGGCGACCGTCGGATCGGACACCAGAATGTCCCGGGCGTCGCGGGGCAGTTCGACGATAGCGGCCTTGCCCTTCTCCAGTTTTATCTGCTGTGAAACCGAAGCGTTTTCAGGGTCATCGGCGATAATGCGAACCTGGCTCCTGCCGATTTTCATATTCACCGGGGGCGCCGCGCTGGTTTCCTTGATGGTGGGCGTCGCCTGCAGATGGACAGGCTCAGCAGCAAAGGCGCCAGGCCGTAAAACTGTCAGCGCCAAAACCGCCAGCACAAGGGCGCAAAGCACCCGCCGTACCAAACCGTATGCCCGCCGTCCGTGTTCAGGGTGCTGATTTATATGCATTAGTATCAACAGTGTTTTATTTCGGCCGGAATTGGCCAGGTGCGCCATAGCGGATGATGCTGAAAGCGCCATGTTTCTTGCGCTGTTCTTCCAGCGCCCTGGCGGCTTCGGCTTCCCGGGCGGCGAAAACCGGGTCTTCTTTGCGTTCCAGGCTGCGCAAAGCGAGAGACAGCGTTCCGCCTTCAATGGCGCTCGCCAGGGTTTGCGCCTGGGCAGGGGTGACTTGCAGGGTTGCGGTTTTACCGATCACGGAACTGGTGGTTTTCGCACTGCCGGACTCTGCCGCCCCTGGATCATTTACGGTCTGATCGATAGCGAGGGCGCGCACATTTTCCAGCAGGGTTTCGCTGACGATGTCCCGTACATTTTGTCCACTTTCATCCCTAACCGTGACCTGCCGCGTGAGGAGAACATCCACACGGTCGCCCGGCAGGATGAACCCGCCCGCGCCGGATTCCGGAGCGATTTTGATTGCCATGGCCCGCATCCCGCCTTCCAGAATGGCCGACATGAACCCGCCATCCCCCGCTTTGACGATTTTTCCCGGGGTGATCGGGGAAGCGGCGAAGATTTCCGCACGTGCGATGCCGCCCATCAGTTCTCTGATGGCTTCCGGGTTACGGCTTTTCGTGAAATAGACCGACGCGATCGAGGGTTCGGGAAATTCCTGCCAGCGCAGATCCGCTTCCGTCAGCTTGGCGCCAATATCTATTTTACGGGCGGCCACCAAAACCTGATTTACGGGTATGGCTGGCTTTTCTTCAACGGTTTCAGGGGCGCTCACCAGACTGCGCACAAGAATGGCTGTCAGACCGGCTGCAGCTATCGCGGCGACCAGAATGATGATACGCATCAGGTTCATGTATCCGCGCCCCCTACCTGTTCAGTTCCCTCTGCCGGGTTATGGCCTATAAAACAAGCGCAACCGGCTTGAAGTTCCTGGCGCCCGCTTCTGAATTTCGCCCCGCCTGTCTGTCAGGGCCGGACGAAACTTAGCTTCACAAAGGCCACCACAAGTCTTTAATTCCGGCATGGTTCAAGATATTAAAACCCCTTGCCAAGCCTGCCCCACAATACAGCGGATTTCAAATCCACCACACTAGGTCTTACCTTGCCTTGTCAACATTTGCATCCAGGATATGAAAATTTCATTAACTATCGTTGCCGTCAAACTACACACAGGATATTCCTGACCATTTACCCTGATATTCTTTTCATGAGTCAATGATCAGGCGATGGACAGCAGTTCAGGCCGCGTGAGCAGAGCGCCGGCCGCCAGGGCGATCCCATAGGGAACCCCCTGATTTTTATCATGCAGGGAGGCGATCCAGGGAGTGGCTGATAAGCGTCCCGGCAGGGACAGCCGGCGAAACATCAGCAAGAGCAAAGCCAGGACGCCACCACAAATACTGAATATGATCAAATAGTTGGCAAGCCCTTCCCAGCCCATCCACAGACTGATGGCGGCAAATAATTTTGCATCGCCCCCGCCCAGCAGGTTGAGGGCGAACAGCACCCAGCCTATGGCCAGCATGGCCAGGCCCGCCCCCAGATGGGACAGGACAACAGGCCAGGACATGGCCGTAAGGGGTATTGCCGCCACAAACAACGCCAGCAGCAGCACGGGAAGAATATTGGGAATTCTGTAACTGATCAGATCGCTGATCGCCGCCGCCGCCATGATGCCAAAAAACAACAGCGGAATTAAAACCATTGCGAAGGAAGCAGCGGTGGTTTCGATCATGTCGTCAGGCCCCAGGGATGAGGCGGAGGCCTCAGCATTCTTGTCCGGCGCAAAAGTGAGAAAGGGGGATCAAAAAAAGGCGCCGCCGGATGACGGCGGCGCCAAAAGGAAACCTCATTCGAAGATAGTTTTACTCCGTCAGACCGGCTTCGATCTGGCTAAACAAGACATCCAACTGGTCACCCAAAGCGCTGGCGGCAGTCAGAACCACCAGGCCGATGCCGGCCGCAATCAGACCATATTCGATCGCCGTGGCGCCGGATATGTCCTGCTTGAACGCATGGATTTTTTCCTGAACCGCTACATAGAGTTTCAACATGTCCATCTCTCCTTCAAGTTGTAATCCCGTGGTTTTCCGCGGGTTTTCCCCACCCGAGTCAAGTCCTAGGCGGGGTATTGGCGCAACGTCCTGTGCTTTAGTTCCAAGTCCCAACGACTAACAGATCCTTCTAAGCACTAACAAAACAAGATTTTTAGCAGCGTTTTGTGTTCCATCCATTCCGTATGAAGCAGATATAAGCCGTCAGGGATTAAAGTCAGGTGATAACCATCACCAAATGTCTATTTCCCAATGGTAAATATACGCTTAATCTTTTCCCCAGTCAGCGGGATACTTCACAAAACATGAAATCGTCATTCCGCATCTCAACTCCGCCCGGTAAAACCTCGGGTTTTCCGGCGCGCCTGACATCGGGAATGACGGAAAAACACGGCATCCGCTAGCCCAGTTCCGCCAGAAGCCGCACTTTGGCGCGATCCATGATATGCAGCGCGGGATAGCGCCGTTTCGCCAGTCCCACCTTGATCAGCTGCCCCAGGGCGGTCGCCACGCTTTCCTCCGTGGTGCCAGCCCATGCTGCGATTTCCTTGTGTTTCGGCATGCGCGCGATGAGCCAGGAGCCATCGCCCCTGGGATCCGGCTCCGAGAGCCGCAACAGTTCAGAATACACCCGCTGCACATCGGTACGGGTGCTGAGATCCACGATTCGGCGGTTATTGCGCCGGATAATAGCCGTCAAATGCTGTAACAGCGCCAGGGAAACCTGGGGATTCGCCAGCAGAACCTCCGTGAATCTTTCCGTCTCCAGCGAGGCGAGGACGGAATGCTCCTTGGCGAACACGCTTGCAGATCGCGGCTGGCCGTCTATGGCGGATAATTCACCAAATTGCGCCCCCGCATCGAGATCGATAAAGGCGATCTCCCCCGAATCTCCCGTGACCGTCGCCACTCTTACCGAACCCGAGATAACGAAAAAAACCGCGTTTTTAGTTTCCTTCGCCGCGTCGATGATGGTTTCTTCCGGGCCAAATTCCTGCCAGGCGCAGAGCCCCTCGATTTCGCGCATCGCGGCCGGGGACAGTTTTTCAAACAGCCTGACGCCCTTAAGCGTGCATAACGACGGATCAAGCATTGAACACTCCTGATCCCATCAGACGTTCGTTCCGGTTCTGTGCAACCGCATTCCCCGGCGCCCCTGAAATCCTCAACGTCATGCAGGACCCATAGGAGATCATTTCACGTTTGAACACTCTAACACCTCATTATAGAGTTTCATTTCTATTGATCCAATAAAATAGTTAAAGCAAAGTATTGCACGCCGGACCGGACGAATTTGACTCCTTATGATTTGTATCCTGCTTGGTTTATTATAAGTTAAGAATTGTAACCTAAAACCATACTGACGGAGTCCACCCGGGGGAATGATCCTCTTCGGCTTTCCAAACAGGAGGAAGAAATGGCGCATGACAGGAAATGGGGCCGTATAACGGCTCATATCGGCTTTGCCTTTGGCGCCATCCTGCTTTGCGGAGGGGCGGGCGCGAGTGAAAGCCTGCGGGTGACCATCGACAAGAATCATGTGCTGCGCACCGAGCGTCCGGTAGAGACGGTCATTGTCGGCAATCCGCATATCGCCGATGTCTCCGCGCAAAGCAATCAGTTGCTGTTTGTGCTTGGCCGCACCAGCGGCGAAACGAATATTCTTGGCTTTGACAAGGATGGCAATGTGGTCTTCGACAAGGACGTGACCGTGGTTCCGCATAATGCGCGCACGGTAACTTTGCACCGGGCGGGCGCCAGCGAGACCTTCGCCTGCGCGCCGCGCTGCGAGGCCACGCTGCGCGCCGGTGACGATATTGAAAGATTTGAACCGCTTTCCAAGGAAGTGGAAACCGTGGTGAAATTCGCCACCGGTCAGGCCACCAGCGCCAACAAAGGCGGGGAATAACGGCCGGCAGGCGCGGCCGCCAGGCGTAATGCTTATTTCGCGCCGCCCATCGTGACGGGGGAATAGGCCATGCCTCCCGGTCTGGGAATTCCCTGAAAGATATGCAGCGGGGCGCCTGTGAAGATATCGAACTGAATGATTTCACCCGAAAAATTATTCATCACAAAGGCGCTTATCCCATCCGGCGCGGCGGAAATGGCCACAGGTATGGAAATCTGCGACATTCGCTTGACGTCGCTGAGGTTCTCGGATTCGCTGCGCGGCATGGGGGATGTAGAGGGCACACTCCGGGTGGAAATGATTTGCGACTGTTCCAGAGACGCGGTGTCATAAACCACGACATCCGCAGACAAGGCATTGGACACCAGGGCGTAGCGGCCATTCGGCGTCAGCGTCAGCCCCATGGGCAGATTGCCTGTATCCAGCCCGGCGATGAGATGCAGGTCCCGGCCGTCCATCACCTTGACCAGGTCCTCGTTACGATCCACCACCCAAAGCCGCCCGCCATTCGTGGAAACCGCCATTTTTTGCGCGCTGGCTTGCGTTGTGCTGACGGCGGTCTCGCGGCCGGACGTCAGATCGATTTTACTGATCTTTCCCCCTGCAGGATCTCCTAGATAGACGCTTTTTCCATCCTCGCTGAGAGCGAACTGCCGCACGCTGTCCGCGGGCGCGCCGAAACTCGCCTCGATGCGGCCCGCGCCCACATCTATCATCAGCAAGGATTTATCGCCCTGCACCGCGATCAGCGCGCGCCTCCCGTCGGGCAGGAACTGAATCGCCGAAGGACGCTGATAAGGCGCAATACTGATCGTTTTGCGTAACGCACCACGGGTCACATCCAGCACCTGAATAGATTTGCCAGCTATCCTGACGGCGCCATAATCCGCCACAACCCCAGTCTTTCCGCCGGGCCTGAGAGCGACCGCGCGCGGTCCCGCCCCGCCTGTGGCCAACCCCTGTTGCGCGCCGGAGAGCGTGTCGATGAATACCACGCGCCGGTTGTCCGGATCGCTGACTACCAAAGTGGCGGCCAGGACCGGCCCGGCCAGACCCGTGAACAGGGACGCCAGCAGAGCCATGACCGCCATTCTGCCGGGCTGACGCCGGGAATGCTTGATGAGCGTCACCTCATGCTGCCGCGAGATTGCGCAGCACATAGTGCAGGATGCCGCCATGCCGGAAATATTCCACTTCATCCAGCGTGTCGATCCGGCACTGGAGGGAAAGCTTCCTGGTAGCGCCATCGGGGGACGTGATTTTCATCGCGACACTCATTTTCGGTTTGATGCCGGCCGCCATGCCGTCGATGTCGACGGTTTCATTCCCTGTAATCTCCAGGGTCTTGCGGGTGACGCCTTCCGGAAATTGCAGCGGCAGAATCCCCATGCCCACCAGATTGGAGCGGTGAATGCGCTCAAACGATTCCGCGATCACTGCTCTGACCCCAAGCAGATTCGTACCCTTCGCCGCCCAGTCGCGGGAGGAGCCGGTGCCATATTCCTTGCCTGCGAAAACCACCAGCGGCACGCCCTCTTTGTGATATTGCATGGCCGCGTCATAGATGGAGAGTTGGGCGCCATCCGGCAGATGGCGGGTCAGGCCGCCCTCCACCCCCGGCAACATCTCATTCTTGATGCGGATATTGGCGAAGGTGCCGCGCATCATCACTTCATGATTGCCGCGCCGCGCCCCATAGGAATTGAAATCGGCGGGAGCGACCTTGTGGGCGGTCAGATATTTTCCCGCCGGGCCGTTCAGCATGATCGAACCGGCCGGGCTGATATGATCGGTGGTGATCGAATCTCCAAACACCCCCAGAATCCGCGCGCTCTTGATGTCGCTGAAGCCGCCGGGCTGTTTTTTCATGCCTGTGAAATAGGGCGGGTTCTGCACATAGGTTGAGGCCGCGTTCCATTTAAAGGTCTGTCCTGCCGCCGGTTTGATCTTCCGCCAGTTCGCGTCGCCCTTGAATACATCGGAATACCGCTCACGGAACATTTTTGCGCTGATGCATTTTCTGACAACGGCGGCTATTTCCTTGTTGCTGGGCCAGATGTCCTTGAGAAAGACCGGCTTTCCACCCTTGCCCTTGCCAAGCGGGGCCGAGGTGAGATCGATCCCCAGATTGCCCGCAATCGCATACGCCAGCACCAGCGGCGGCGAGGCCAGATAATTCGCCTGGGTGTCAGGATTGATGCGGCCTTCGAAATTGCGGTTACCCGAAGACACGGATCCCGCGATGAGATCCCCGGCCTTGACGGCGGCGGAAATTTCCGCCGCCAGCGGCCCTGAATTGCCGATACAGGTCGTGCAGCCATAGCCGACCAGGTTAAACCCGAGCTTGTCGAGATATTTCGTGAGGCCCGCTTTTTTCAGATAATCCGTAACCACTTGGGAGCCTGGCGCGAACGAGGTTTTTACCCAGGGTTTGACGTTCAGGCCTTTTTCGAGGGCGTTGCGCGCGAGAAGTCCCGCAGCAACCAGCACGCCCGGATTCGAGGTATTCGTGCAACTGGTGATCGCGGCGATCAGCACATCTCCGTGACCGATATCGAATTTGGTCTTGGCCACCGGCACGCGCCTGGTTTCCTGTCCCGCCTTTCCATAATCATTGGCAAGGACGTTCAGAAATTCCCCCGCGACATTGGCGAGGGTGACCCGGTCCTGCGGACGTTTGGGGCCCGCAAGGGAAGGTTCCACCTGCGACATATCCAGTTCCAGCGTATCGGTAAACAGCGGGTCCGGCGTGCGGGATGTGCGCCACATGCCCTGCGCCCTCGCGTATTTTTCCACCAGGGCGATCTGACTCGGCTTACGCCCCGTCGCCTTCAGATAGGCGATGGTCTCATCATCAATGGGGAAGAAACCGCAGGTGGCGCCATATTCCGGCGCCATATTGGAAATCGTGGCGCGGTCCGGCAGGCTGAGTTCATCCAGGCCCGGACCGTAAAATTCCACGAACTTTTCCACCACGCCCTTTTTGCGCAGCATCTGGGTGATGGTCAGCACCAGATCAGTCGCAGTCACCCCTTCGCGCAGCTTCCCCGTCAATTTGAAGCCGATCACTTCGGGAATCAGCATGGAAACCGGCTGCCCCAGCATGGCGGCCTCCGCCTCAATGCCGCCGACGCCCCACCCCAGAACGGCCAGACCATTAACCATGGTGGTATGGCTGTCAGTGCCCACCAGGGTGTCTGGATAAGCGACCTCCACCGCCTTGCCGTTCACCTTGTCCAGATCGGAAGAGCACACGTCTGAACTCCAGTCACGGCTACATCTCGGGACAAGGTGAACGGCAAG
>OBIC01000447.1_pt1 | contig 11082 bp, 12 predicted proteins | sample 1519831 | NCBI WGS metagenome assembly OBIC01 (sample SAMN03019805, study PRJEB22545) | beach sand metagenome | biome: beach; feature: sea beach; material: beach sand | place: USA: Municipal Pensacola Beach, FL | collected 2010-10-20 | depth 40-45 cm m | reverse complement strand
TCATCATGGGCGAGGCCTCTGGGCAATGTGGCGGACATGCCGGCCGCCTATGCCGCCGCGGAGATCGCCGTCTCCGCCTCCCTGGATGCGGAAGCGTTTGGCCGCGTGCCGGTCGAAGCCATGGCGATGGGCTGCACGGTCGTCGCGGCCGATCACGGCGGGGTTTCGGAAACTCTGCGCCAACCGGATGGCGGCCAGTCCTTCGGCCATCTCTTTGCGCCAGGCGACAGGGACCAGCTTTCCGAAGCGCTTCAGCGCGCTGCGGCGGGCCCGAAGGGAGGCGGCCCCGAACGGATTGCGGCCGCCCGCCGTCATGTGGAAAAAAAATATTCCACCGCACAGATGTGCGCAGCTACATTGACGCTCTATCGTGACATATTGCAGGAATGAAACAGCGCATCCTGGTCATCAAGCTTGGCGCTCTTGGGGATTTCATCCTGGCTATGGGTCCCTTCAAGGCGATTCGCCATCATCACGCGGGCGCCCATATCACCCTACTGACCACGCCCCCTTATGCGGAATTGGGTCACGCCTGCGGTTATTTCGACGAGATTCTGCCCATTGGCCGTCCTGCAAAACGCGATCTTTCCGGATTATGGCGCCTGATCCGCGCCTTGCGGCAAGGACGTTTCGACCGGGTCTATGATTTGCAGACCTCTACCCGCTCCAGCTTTTACCGCCATTTCATTCCCGGGGCGGAGTGGTCGGGGATCGCCCGCGGCTGCAGCCATCCGCACGCCAACCCGAACCGGAGCCGCATGCATAGCCGGGAGCGCCAGGCGGAACAGCTGGCCATGGCGGGCATTGACGCCGTGCCGCCCCCCGATCTGTCCTGGGGAAGCGCAGACATCAGCCATTTCAACCTGCCGGCAAGCGGATACGCCCTGCTGGTTCCTGGCGGCTCCGCGCACCGGCCGGAAAAACGCTGGCCGGTGGAGCATTACGCCGAACTGGCGTTCTGGCTGATGGAGCAGGGGGTGCGGCCGCTGATTCTGGGATCAGGGCCGGAGCAGGGGCTGGCGGAATCCATCGAGGCCCGGTGCCCCGAAGCGCTGAGCCTCGTCGACCGCACGAATTTTCAGGAAATCATCACCCTGGCCCGGCATGCGAAACTGGCCATCGGCAATGACACCGGCCCCATGCATCTCATTGCGGCGGCCGACGGCTGCCCCTGTCTGGTCCTGTTTTCAGCCGCCTCTGATCCCGCGCGCTGCGCCCCCAGAGGGGAAAATGTGATTATTCTGCAGCGCGACCCCCTCGCCAGCCTCAGTGTCGGCGAGGTAACATCTCTTGCAGATCTTCATTAAGCCAGACATTTGCGAAAAGTTTCACTTGCGCTTAACTTGTGGGTGAATATTGTCTGAACAGATCACGTTAACAAAGGAGAACGTTACATAGTTCGTCGACCAGTCGCAGCGCCGCCGTCCCGAGAGGGTCCGCGCGTTAATGAAGAAATAGATGCGCCTAAAGTCAGGCTCATCGATGGCACGGGAGAACAGGTGGGTGTGGTGACCACCCGGGCGGCGATACAGGCCGCTTTAGATGCGGGACTGGATCTCGTGGAAGTCTCCCCGAATGTCGATCCCCCGGTATGCAAATTGCTGGATTACGGACGCTTCAAATATCAGGCCCAAAAAAAGGCCAATGAAGCCCGCAAGAAGCAGAAAGTCATCGAAATCAAGGAAATCAAGATGCGGCCCACCATCGACACCCACGATTACGGGGTGAAGATGAAGGCGATCCAGCGCTTCTTCGAGGAAGGCGACAAGGTCAAGGTCACCATCCGCTTCCGTGGCCGGGAACTGGCCCATCAGGAACTGGGCATGCGCCTGCTCGAGCGGGTGCAGACCGACACTTCCGAAAAGGCGAAGGTGGAGCAATTTCCAAAAATGGAAGGCCGCCAGATGACCATGGTAATGGCCCCGAAATAGGGAAATGGCGTCAGACGCCAGTGGTCTTTATGGTTCTGGCATTCGTAAACAGGCACGCCAAAACGGAATGCGAATGTTAGAACCGGATCACTCGCGCCCGGCCAGGAATTTTTCCGCTTCCAGCGCCGCCATGCACCCCATGCCCGCCGCCGTCACCGCCTGACGGAAAACCTTATCCGTGACGTCTCCCGCGGCGAACACCCCGGGAATGCCGGTGGCGGTCGAATCCGGGGATTTCAGCAGATAACCCTCTTTATCCATTGGCAGATGCCCCTGGAAAACACCGGTCGCCGGGCTGTGTCCGATGGCGATGAAAACCCCGTGCGCCGCAACTTCCTGCATAGCCCCGGTCTTGACATTGCGCAGGCGCGCGCCCGTGACCCCGGGGGGATCCTGCGTTCCCAGAATTTCATCGATAACGCTGTTCCAGATGAAGCCGACCTTTGGATTGGCGAAAAGACGGTTCTGCAGGATCTTTTCCGAGCGCAGGGTATCGCGCCGGTGAACGAGGGTTACCCTGCTGGCGAAATTGGTCAGAAAAAGCGCTTCTTCCACCGCCGTATTGCCGCCACCCACCACCAGCACTTCCCGCCCGCGGTAAAAGAACCCGTCACAGGTGGCGCAGGCCGAAACCCCAAATCCCTTGAAGCGCGTTTCCGACGGCAGGCCCAACCAGCGCGCCTGCGCGCCGGTGGCGATAATCACTGCATCGGCAGTGTAGACATCCCCGCTATCCCCCGTGCAGGTAAAGGGACGCGAGGAGAAATCCACGCTGGCGATGAAATCATTGATCAGCCGCGCGCCGACATGCGCCGCCTGATCGCGCATCTGTTCCATCAGCCAGGGGCCCTGAATGGTTTCAGCGAAACCCGGATAGTTTTCCACATCCGTGGTGATGGTGAGCTGACCTCCCTGATCCAGCCCGGTCACCAACAGGGGCTCCAGCATCGCGCGCGCGCCGTAAATGGCGGCCGTGTACCCGGCCGGACCAGATCCGATGATCAGCAGGCGCGTATGATGGCGGACGGACATTGTGTCACTTTCTGGTTTTTTGGATTTCTGGAGTATCACATCAGTCTATTTGGAGCGAATTTCCTGCAGCGCCTCGTTGATCTTGAACAGCACGATGATCAATTCGCACCAGAGCCTGGCGGCAAACGCCCCGCCGATGATCACGGAGATTCCGGAGAAGAAGCCGCTGGCGTAAATGGTTCCAATACCGCCGAAAACAGCGAAGGCCAGCAGCAGCCAGTAAAAGAAAGTAATGACCTTCGGAAGCAGCATCTTATCCAGAAAAAACAGGTCGCGCATGGTTTTCCATTGTCTCCCGTCAAAAAGGCTTCATGTCAGATTCCGGTTATTCATCCGCGGACGGATTCATCATGTCAGGATGCGGCATGCCAATAATGTTATAACCCGCGTCCACATAATGAACCTCGCCTGTGACGCCCGCGGAAAGATCACTGAGCAGATAAAGCCCGGCCCCTCCCAGATGCGCAAGATCCACATTCATCCGCAGGGGTGAATGTTCCCGGGAGGTGCGGTACACATAACGCGCCGACCCGATGGCGGAGCCCGCCAGGGTGCGCATCGGGCCCGCAGATATGGCGTTCACCCGGACCCCCTGCGGGCCGAGATCAGCGGCGAGATAACGAACGCTCGCCTCCAGCGCCGCCTTGGCCACCCCCATGACATTGTAATCCGGCATCACCTTGACCGAGCCCATATAGGTGAGCGTAACGATGGCGCCGCCATTTTTCATCAGCGGCGCGGCGCGGCGCGCCACCTCGTTCAGGGAGAAACAGGATATATCCATGGTGTGCAGGAAATTCTCCCGCGTCGTATCCAGAAACCGGCCTTTCAGTTCATCCTTGTCGGAATAGGCTATGGCGTGCACGATAAAATCGATCTGTCCCCATACGGTCTCCAGCATGGCGAAAACCTTGTCAAGGCTGACGCGGTCGGAGACGTCGCAGGGCACCATCAGGCTGGAGCCAACCGAATCCGCCAGCGGCTGCAAGCGTTTTCCGAAGGCTTCATTCTGATAGGTGAAAGCCATTTCCGCGCCATGCGCGCCCAGCGCCTGGGCGATTCCCCAGGCGATGGAATGATCGTTGGCGATGCCCATTACCAGTCCGCGCTTGCCGTTCATCAGCTTTCCGGGGAGTGGCGGCTGCGCGGATTCGCTGGTCAGGCTTGACATTGCCGGTTCCCCCGCGTTTCAGGACAGACGTGAAAAAGCGAGGCAGGCATTGGTGCCGCCGAATCCGAAACTGTTCGACATCACCGTGTCCAGTTTCGCATTATCAATCCGTGTACGGACAATAGGCATGCCTCCGGCAAGGGGGTCCAGATCTTCTATGTTGGCGGAGATGCAGACGAACTGGTTGTTCAGCATCAGGAGGGAATAGATCGCCTCATGAACGCCGGTTGCGCCCTGGCTGTGGCCGGTGAGGGATTTGGTGGAGCTGATGGGAGGAATCGCCGCGCCGAACACGTCGCGAATCGCCTCCAGCTCCCTGGTGTCGCCGATCGGCGTCGACGTGCCATGAGCGTTGATGTAATCGACCGGACCTTTCAGACCCGCCATCGCCATGCGCATACAGCGCGCCGCCCCTTCGCCGGATGGCTGGACCATATCAGCGCCGTCGGAGGTTGCGCCATATCCCGTCAGTTCGCCATAGATCTTCGCCCCGCGCGCCCTGGCGTGCTCAAGCTCCTCCAGCACCAGACAGCCGCCGCCGCCGGATATGACAAAACCGTCCCGATTCACGTCATAGGCGCGCGACGCTTTTTCAGGCGTTGAATTGTATTTGCTGGAAAGCGCGCCCATGGCGTCGAACAGCACGGTCAGGGTCCAGTCCAGTTCCTCTCCGCCGCCTGCGAACATGACATCCTGTTTACCGAGCTGGATCTGCTCTGCGGCCGCGCCGATGCAATGGGCGCTGGTAGCGCAGGCGGAGGAGATGGTGTAATTCAGCCCCCTGATCTGAAAGGCGGTGGCGAGATTGGCCGAGGTGCTGCTGGACATGTTGCGCGGCACCATGAAGGGGCCAACCTTTTTGGCCCCCTTTTCCCGGGCTGTATCACAGGCCAGCAGAATGTTATGGGTGGAAGGCCCGCCCGAACCTACAATGATCCCGGTGCGTTCGTTGCTGATTTCGTTTTGCGCCAGTCCTGAATCGCGGATCGCCTGATCCATCGCCACATAGGCGTAGGCCGCCGCATCGCCCATGAACCGCTTCAGCTTCCGGTCAACCGCATCCTCAAGATCGATCTTCAACGTCCCCGCCACCTGGCTGCGGAATCCCATTTCACGGTAGAGTTCGCAGGGTTCGACGCCGGAACGCCCCTCGCGCAGGCTGGCCAGAACCTGCTGCGTGTTGTTGCCAATGCTGGAAACGATCCCCATGCCGGTAACGACGACACGTCTCATCACGCCCTCCTTTTACGCTGCCGTGAACAGGCCGACCTTCAGATCTTCGGCGCGCATGATCTCAATTCCATCCACAAGCGCCACGCCATCGGCGATTCCCATCACCAGTTTGCGGTTGATCACCCGTTTCAGATCAAGACGGTAGGTCACGAGCTTGTGTTTCGGCTCCACCATATTACTTAAACGCACTTCGCCAACCCCCAGCGCGCGGCCGCGCCCTTTCGCCCCCAGCCAGCCCAGGAAAAACCCCACAAGCTGCCACAGGGCGTCCAGCCCCAGGCAACCTGGCATTACCGGGTCTCCTTCAAAATGGCAGCCGAAAAACCACAGATCCGGACGGATATCGAGTTCCGCAACAACTTCGCCTTTGCCATGTACGCCGCCGGTATCAGCGATCCGGGTGATCCGGTCGAACATCAGCATGGGCGGCAGCGGCAACTGCGCATTGCCCGGACCAAACATCCGGCCATGACCGCAATTCAGCAAATCCTCATAATCCAGTTTGGCCGGCCTGATCGGCATCCCATTTCCCATGGATGTTCCTTCCCGCTGTCAGGTAACATATCGCTGCAACCGGCTACAAGCGGTTTACGCAAATCCCTCATCGCCCGCCAGTTTCAGTGCGGTTTCCAGGTCGTCGGCGAACTGGAGGGGAGATGAAGCGGCGCCGATTTCCATCTGTTTCAGAACCTGACGCGGCTGTGGCTGAATGCCTGTGACAATCACCCGGACGCCATGGATGTGGCAACGGTGCAGGAATTGCTCCAGCGCCCCAACGCCCGTCGCATCGATCATGGGAACGTCACGCAGACCAAGTATTAAAACTCCTGGCCAACGGCCGGCCATGGCGTCCAGATTGTCCCCGAGACGCGACGCATTACCGAAAAAAAGCGGCCCCCTCAGCCGTAACAGTTCTATCCCCTGGGGTAAGGAGGGTCGCTGATAGACGCCATTTTCTCTCCGATGGATGAAATCGTCCCGATCGTGCTCCCACAGCGCGACGCCACTATCCGCCGTGTCAAGCTGGGACATCCGGTGCATGAACAGGATCGCGGCAAGAACAACCCCGGTTTCGATGGCGAGGGTAAGATCGGCAAGCACCGTCAGACCGAAAGTGAGCAGCAGCACCATCCGGTCCCCGGGGGGAGAACGCATCAATCCGCGGAATTTGTCAATCTCACTCATATTCCAGGCGACCATGACCAGAATGGCCGCCAGCGAGGTCAGCGGAATAAACGCCGCCAGAGGCGACAGGAACAGCACAAAAAGCAGGATGAAGATAGCGTGGAGCATGCCCGATATTGGTGAGCGCGCTCCGGAACGTATATTGGTGGCGGTGCGCGCAATCGCCCCCGTGGCGGGCATGCCGCCAAACAGCGCCGAGGCAATATTGGCCGTGCCCTGCGCCACCAGTTCGCAGTTGGAGCGATGCCGCCGTCCGGTCATGCTGTCGGCCACCATGGCGGACAGAAGACTCTCAACGCCCGCAAGAAAAGCGATGGTGAAGGCGCCCGGCAACAATTCAACCACGCGGGGCAGGGTAATTTCGGGCCATTGCGGCGCCGGCAGACTGGCGGAGATGCCGCCAAACCGCGATCCGATGGTCTCGACAGGCAGATGGAACAGATACACCACAAGTGATGCGCAGATCACCGCGATCAGAAAGGCGGGCAGCCTGGGCGCAAATCGACGCAGCAGGATGATCAGGGCAAGCGACGAAAAGCCCAGACCCACGGCCCAGGGGCTGAAAGTGCCGCGGGCATGCCAGAACGCCGCCCATTTAGCCAGAAAATCGGCAGGGGTAGTCGCGAGTGAAAGGCCCAGTAATTCGCCGATCTGACTGGAAAAAATGATCACGGCGATACCGGAGGTAAAACCCGTCACCACAGGATCGGGAATGTATTTTATCCAGTCGCCGAAGCGCGCCCAGCCCGCCACCAGAAGCATCAGCCCCGCCATCAGCGTCGCCAGAATAAGCCCATCATAGCCATGGACATGAATGATGTTGAACACCACCACCACAAACGCGCCGGTTGGGCCGCCAATCTGAAAACGGCTTCCACCCAGCGCGGAAATGAGGAATCCGGCGATGACCGCCGTCAGCAGACCCTTATCGGGTGTCGCGCCAGAAGCTATGGCCAGCGCCATGGCGAGCGGCAACGCCACGATGGCGACCGTCAAACCGGCGACAGCGTCGTCACGAAATCCCCTCGCCCCGTAGCCTTCGCGCAGAACCGTAATCGACTTTGGGACAAACAGACGCCAGGCCGGCGCTTCAGCCGGCATGGCCGTATCTTGCATGTTCATGCCAACCTCATGACTCCCGCAGGATTGCTTTATAGCATAATCCCCTTTAATAGATGTGGACAAATGCTGGTAGCGTACCGATATTGTGATAATGGAAACAGTGGCGCCTTTCCCTTATAGGGACCCGTCTGAATTACTGCGCCGGGCCCGATTGCGTCCGACCCGTCAGCGCCTGGCGCTGGCGCGGCTTCTGTTCGCCGGCGGGCCGCGGCATGTGACCGCGGAATCCCTGTTCGCGGAAGCGCAAACCGCCAATGTGCGGCTTTCCCTGGCGACGGTCTACAACACGCTGCACCAATTCACCGAAGCCGGGCTGCTGCGTGAAGTTGTGGTCGATTCTTCCTGCACCTATTTTGATACTAACGTCAGTGAACACCACCATTTTTTCCATGAAGATCAAGGCGTTCTCACCGACATAGATGGTGAGGAAGTGAATATTCACGCCCTTCCCGCAGCCCCTGAAGGGACAAAAATTTCCAGGGTGGATGTCATTATCCGACTTTCCGGGCAGAAATAACGGAACGCCCGCCGTTTATTTATAATAATTCTAAACTATTGACGCGCGCACCTGAATGCCATATATTGCTATGGTAAACAGGCAAGCCGCCTTTCATCTAAACCGCCCATACAACTGGGCTCGCAGCAAGGAGTATCCCCATGGCTGATCTCAAGACAAGCAAGACCCTGGAAAATCTGAAGGCCGCGTTTGCCGGTGAAAGCCAGGCCAACCGCCGTTATCTGTATTTCGCGCAAAAAGCCGACGTGGAAGGCTATAATGACGTGGCGGCGGTTTTCCGCTCCACCGCCGAAGGCGAAACCGGCCATGCCCATGGCCATCTGGAGTTCATGGAAACCGTTGGCGATCCCGCCACCGGCCTGCCCATCGGCGGCACGGCGAATAATCTGAAAGCCTCTGTCGCCGGCGAAACCCATGAATATACCGATATGTATCCAGGCATGGCGCGCACCGCCCGTGAAGAGGGCTTTGCGGAAATCGCCGACTGGTTCGAAACGCTCGCCAAAGCGGAAAAATCCCATGCCGGCCGTTTCACCAAGGCGCTCGGCACCCTCGACGGCTGACGCCATCTGAACACGGAAATCTGTTTCTCCTTCATTCCGTGTATGAACCCACCCTGCCCCTTTCCGGGGCAGGCCAGGGCAGGAGCATTCGCACGCCATCCACAGAATCGTCCAGTATCTTAAAGAGGCGCGTTTCATGCAGGAATCGAAAGAAGGCGGCCTCCAGGCGCCGCTGCGTCACACTCTGGACTGGAACAGTCCGGAATTTTACGACGAGCAGAAAATCGACGAGGAATTACGCCGCGTCTTCGACATCTGCCATGGATGCCGGCGCTGCTTCAATCTGTGCGATTCTTTTCCGCGTCTGTTCGACCTGGTCGATGAATCGCCGAGCGGCGAACTGGACACGGTAGAAAGCAAAGATTTTGGCCCCGTCGTCGAAGCCTGCACGCTGTGCGACATGTGTTTCATGACCAAATGCCCCTATGTTCCGCCGCATGAATTCGACCTTGATTTCCCCCATCTGATGCTGCGCTACCGCGCCGCCAAACGCAAACAGGGCGAGACGGACTTTGTTGCGGGCCAACTGGCCGAAATGGACCGTAACGGCGCGCTGGCGCGCCCCTTGGCGCCTCTTGTGAATTGGGGATCGGCCACGGGCAATAAATTGACCCGGCCGGTCATGGAAAAGATCGCAGGCATAGACGCCCGCGCGGAACTGCCTAAATTCAGTGGACGCACATTCGTCATGTCGGCCAATTCCGCGCCGCCACAGCTAAACACATCCGCCCCAGCCTATGGCCGCAAGGCAGTGCTCTACGCCACCTGTTTTGTCAATTACAACAATCCGGACACAGGCATGGCGGCGCGCGCCGTACTGGCGAAAAACGGCGTGGAAACCGAGGTCGTCTATCCTGCCTGTTGTGGCATGCCTTTTCTGGAACAGGGAAATCTTGAGCGCGTGGCCAGCCAGGCGGAAAAAGTCTCCGCCGCGCTCATTCCCTGGATCGACAAAGGCTATGACATCATCACCCTCACCGCCAGCTGCGGCCTCATGCTGAAATTCGAATGGCCGCTGATTCTGCCCGGAAATGAGGATATTGCACGGCTGTCACGCGCCACTTACGACATCGATCAATATGTGTTGCAGATCGCGAAAACGGAAGGGCTGGCGGAAGGCCTCAAACCCCTGCCGGGCGGCGCCAGCCTGCATCTGGCGTGCCATGCCCGCGCCCAGAATATGGGGCCGAAAGGCGCGGAATTATTACGCCTGATCCCTGAAATCAAACTGGATGTGATCGAGCGCTGTTCCGGCCATGGCGGCACGTTCGGCGTGATGAAAGAAACCCATGAGACGGCCCGAAAGGTCGGCCGGACCACCGCGGCGACCGCCCGCAGCCAGGGCAACGCCTTTGTGGTCTCGGAATGTCCGCTGGCGGCGAAACACATTCTCCAGATTATGGAAGACGCTGCGGGCGAATCCAAAATACCGGAACGGGCGCATCACCCGATCGAGCTGATCGCCCAAGCCTATGGATTGACGACATGAGCAGAAAACAAAAGCGCATTACCCCAGACGATCTTATGCCGCTGGCGGAATACCAGAAGGCGCGGAAGGAACGCCGCGAGAAAATTCTGCAGATCAAGCAGCATCGCCGCATAGAAGTTGGCCCCTATGCCGCCTTCTATTTCGAGAATTACGACACCATGCTGCAGCAGGTGCAGGAGATGCTTTATATCGAAAAGGGCGGTGAGGCGCAGATAGAGGATGAGCTGAGCGCCTATAACCCGCTGATTCCCCAGGGAGAGGAACTGGTGTGCACATTGCTGCTGGAGGTTGAAGACCCCAATCGCCGTGACCGTATTCTGCGCACGCTTTCCTATATCGAAAACCATATTTTCATGCAGATCGGCAGCGATCGTATTCCCGCAGTGATTCTCCCGGGAGAAGACAGGACCCGCGAGGATGGCAAGACCTCCTCAGTCCATTTTCTGCGTTTTCCCTTTACGCCAGCACAGATCGCCGCCTTCAGAGACCCGGCGCAAAGCGTTTCGCTGGGGATCGCGCATGAAAATTACGCGCATATTGCGCCCCTCAGCCAGGCCAGCCGCGAAACCCTTGCCGGCGATTTTGACATGGCCTGAGAGTTGAAGCTCCTTCTCTCACCGCATTTCCGCCCGCAGCGCGGATTATTGCGTGCGGGAGGAAAATCCTACCCCTGCGCCATCGGGCGGAACGGCGTCCACAGACAGAAACATGAGGGCGATGGGGTCACGCCCATGGGGGCATTCGCTTTGCGCCGCGTGCTTTACCGCGCCGGGCGGATCCCACGGCCCAGGACCCGGCTTCCCGTCACCCCCATCGGACCCATAGAGTGGATCAGCCCG
>OBIC01000446.1_pt1 | contig 11083 bp, 16 predicted proteins | sample 1519831 | NCBI WGS metagenome assembly OBIC01 (sample SAMN03019805, study PRJEB22545) | beach sand metagenome | biome: beach; feature: sea beach; material: beach sand | place: USA: Municipal Pensacola Beach, FL | collected 2010-10-20 | depth 40-45 cm m | reverse complement strand
CCCGTACCGCGCTGGCCGAGGCCGGCGCACCGGTACGCCCGTTTGAAGGAGATGCAGCATGAGCGAGGAAAAAAGGCTCGGCTCGCCAGCGGAGTTTTTCGCCGCACTCGACCATCTCGCCCAGACAGTGGATGCGCGCGCCGGCGGGGGCGGGGGCCCGGAGGCTTCCTACACGGCAAAACTGCTGGCGAAAGGCACCGGCAAGTGCGCCAAGAAATTCGGCGAGGAAGCGGTCGAACTGGCCCTCGCCCTGGTCAGCGAGAGCGATGAGGCCGTCGCCAGCGAGGCCGGCGATGTACTCTATCACCTGATGGTGGCCCTGCGCGCACGCGGGATAAGCCTGGACGAGGTGGGCGCAGCGCTGGCTGCCCGCCAGGCCATGTCAGGGCTTGAGGAAAAGGCCCTGCGTTAGGAACTTTTTGCCTGCTCAAGGGCTTGTTCGGGGTCGATATCGCCATCATAAAGCGCCCGCCCAAGGATGCAGCCGGCCACGGGACGCTCGACCTCTGCCGCACGCAGGGCGGTGATGTCGCTCACGCTCGCCACGCCGCCGCTGGCGATCACCGGAATGGAGACGGCTGAGGCGAGTTCGGCGGTAAAATCGACATTTACCCCGGTTTTCAGCCCGTCGCGGCCAATATCGGTGGCGATGATCGCGGCGACGCCACAGCCCTCGAAGGCCTTTGCCAGGTCCACCGCCAGCATGTCGGAGGTTTCCGCCCAGCCCTCCACGGCAACCCGGCCATTCTTGGCGTCGATGCCGACGACAATCCGCCCGGGCAGGTCGCGCGCCGCGCTGCGGACCAGGTCCGGATCACGCAGGGCCGCCGTGCCGAGGATGACGCGCGAGAGCCCCGCCTCCAGCCAGGCCTCGATCTGGGCACGGGTGCGGATGCCTCCGCCAAGTTGCACCGGCACATTTGTCGCCGCCAGGATCGCGCGCACCGCATCGCCATTGGCGCTCTCCCCCGCGAAGGCGCCGTTGAGGTCGACCACATGCAGGTGGTCGAAGCCCATGGCGACGAACTGGCGGGCCTGGTTAGCCGGATCGGCGTTGAAGGTCGTCGCCTGGTCCATCTCGCCCCGGATCAGCCGGACGCACTGGCCATCCTTCAGGTCGATGGCGGGATAGAGGGTGAAGGGCATTTTCAGGGTTTCCAGGCGAGGAAATTGGAGAGCAGTTTCAGGCCGACCGCCTGGCTCTTTTCCGGATGGAACTGGGTGCCGAAGACGTTCTCGCGCGCCACGGCGGCCACGATGGGTCGACCATACTCGGTCAGCGCGGCGATCTGGCTCTCGTCTTCCGGCGAGAGCGCATAGGAATGCACGAAATAGGCGTGCGGCTCTTCGCTGAGATCGCGTAGCACCGGGTGGTCCATGCGAATATCGAGGCTGTTCCAGCCCATATGCGGCACGGGCAAACCGGCGCCCGGCTCAATCGGCTGGACCATGCCATGGACCCAGCCAAGACCCGAGGTCTCGCCATCCTCCAGGCTGAAATCGGCGAGCAGCTGCATGCCGACACAGATGCCGAGGAAAGGCCTACCGCGCTCATGCACGGCTTCTTCCATGGCTTCGATCACGCCGGTGCGCGCTTCCAGCTCGCCCTTGCACTGGGCGAAATGGCCGACGCCGGGCAGGACAATCCGGTCGGCTTTGGCGATGAATTCCGGATCGGCGGTCAGCTGGATATCGGCGCGCTTTCCTACCAGGCGCGCGGCTTCCACCAGCGCACGTTTGGCCGAGTGCACATTCCCGGAGTCATAATCGATAAGCGCGACTTTCTGCATCGCGGCGGACTTACGCGCTGCTGTCCGGCGGCGCAATGGCGCAGACCGGTGTTTTACGAATCCGAACTGTCGTCCTGGGTCGTGGCTTTCTCAGCCGCATTGCGAATTCGGTCGTACAGGGCGGCGCCTGCCGCGTAGAGCGCGGTCGCCAGGGCGGTGAAGTTGACGACATCGCCTTGGATTCCCGTCGTTTCCTCGACAGGGACGCCAAATGCGTTCGCCAGGAGTGTGAGGAAAGTCGCGATGGCTGCGATCACAGCCTGCGTGCGTGCAGTGACTGAAAGGGCTGGAAGTTTGGTCATGATCGGCGTTTCCTCGTTGGTCTCGATCCGGATTGCTTGCGCGCTTTTCGTCTTCCTGGGAGCCGGCGCTTGTGTGCTTCCAGGTCATCATCGTCCAACAGACCATAGATCGGCGCTTCGTCCGCCAGTGTGTCCAGCAGTCTGTCGAACTGATTACTCATCCTGGGGAGGTGGCTGGTCGCCGGGTGGAGATTGGGTCGCCTGTTCCTTGGCGAGTTTTTCCGCGCTGGCGCGTGCGGCTTCGTCCTCTTTCGCCTTCTGGCGAGCATTCGCATCCGCGAAGCCTTCCTTGCGGGCTTCAAAGTCCGGCTGATTGATGAAGCTGTTCGGATTGTCGAGGAGCGATTTGAACTCTTCGAGGGTCATCTCTTCCGGGACCACGTCCGATTTCACGAGATAGTCATAGACAACCTCGATCGGCAGAATTCCGTCCATGTACATGGAGTGAATCGCCCGGAACTCGCGTGCGCCGGAGTGGTTGAGGAGGAAGTCCTTGCTCAGCGCGATCCTGATATCGGTCCGGGGCCTGGCGGCGCCTTCGTGCCACTGGACCCACAGGCGCAGGAGGCGGGTCACCGAGCGATCCACGACGCGGACCACATTCAGGAGGAGAGAGGCCTCGTTGGCCTCCTTCATGCGCAGTTCGTTGTCTGAGAGGGAAGCCTGGGCCTGAGCCTGGGAAATCAGGCGACCGCCAAGCGCGGCAATCTGGTTCTCCTTCTCGACAAGCGACTGTTCGAGGGATTTAAGACCGGTTCCGTGGAACTCCAGGATACCGGGTTTCTCATCTTCCGGTCCGATCTGCCACACGACATTCGGGCCGATGACATATTCCTTGTTCTGGCCTGCGGTCGGAGCGTAATAGATCGGAAGTGCGGTGTGATAGCGCCCATGCTGCAGTTGGGCATAGTCGCGGTAATGCGCCAGGTTCAGCGTGACAATATCGCGGATCGGAGGTTTCTCGATCTCGGCTGTGCCCGAGAAAGGCCCGAAAAACTCGAACGGAATGCGGTCGAAGGTCCGCCCCCGGTTGATGGGGGTTCGAACCTCGTCCGGGGCGCCTTCCAGGGAGGCATCTGCGCCTTGCTTGAAATACAGGTGCTGGCGGTAGACATGGGTGTGGGTCCCATCGTTCTGGGCTTCGAGAACCAGGACGCGGTACGAGGTCAGGATGGCGTGCTGGAAGAAGGAATACTCCCCGCTCCGTTCCTGCCGGCCTTCCCGCAGGACGACCCGTGTCAGGGTCCAGCGCCCCTCGATCTTCTCATAATCCCAATCGACGATATTCTCGGTCCGGTAGATCGAGACATAGGGAACATCGGTTGGCTTGTTGCCCCGGTCGACCAGGGCGCCAACGCGGCCTGTCTCCATGATCTCATCGACGATCAGCTTCGCAGCGAAGGCGGGATCGTTTCCGTCGTCGGTGAACTTGTGTTCAAGATCGTCCTTGAACTTGTCTGGAATGCCGACAATGTCGGGGGCTCTGCGGAAAATTGCGCCGACGAGGCCGTTCTTGGTCCGCGCGCTCATGTTTACGAAGACGGCGCGGGACAGGAACTCCTTGTAATCTTCGGCATCGGCTGCCGACATCTTGGGAAGATAGGTCTGGGCGCGCTCCTTGATGGCGTCTTCCCCGAGCACGGCGTCGCGTTGTTCCTGCCATGTGGCTTTCCAGGCCATATATTGCGGATGCGCGTAGAGCGGCGAAGCCAACATGTCGTCGGTCCGGCGATATTTTCGGCTGGCTGGCATTCCTTTCGTGCTCGTTGTGGAGATGGTATTCCCGACGGGATTTGAACCCGTATCGCCAGATTGAAAGTCTGGTATCCTAACCAGTTAGAAGACGGGAACATGGCCTGCGCGGCAGGATTTGAACCTGCGACCCTCCGCTTACAAGGCGGAACTCTTACCAGACTGAGCTACACGCAGAAACGGGCCGGGAGACTAATCCCAGCCCTCAACGGGTTCGCAGCTTGTCGGTCGAAAGAGGTTCATTGTCTTCTCTGGAGGGTGGCCGTCTCTCCGGCCTGTCACCGCGTCTTCTACAACACGCCGCAGCAGGGTCCGGGCTCGGTTCCCCCGTTAGCCACTTGCAACGTGTGTGCTGGTTATACCCATGCCAACACTCATTCGAGGACGCTGCCGCTTCGGTTCCTCTGGGTTTCGGTCTCCAACACAACTCTCGTTGCAGTGCGGTGCCTATTTGCTCTTATGGACGTGTGCCTTCGGCCATGTTCTTCTCCATCTGCATCCCGAGACCCTGGTCCGTCTGGCACGGACTGCGCTTTTGATGGGAGGCGGCAGGGGATCGGGTTGTTTTGACGAAGTCTATGTCCTTAGACTTCAGCGTGATCCTGTCATATTATGCCCGAAATGTCAAGTTCTTTCCTGCTTTGGCAGGTTTAGTGAGCGCACGTTCACTTCCTGGAAAAATTGTCGGCGTGGGTTCCGCACCCCATGGGCCGGTGTGCCAGGATGGGACAGGGGGTGCCTTGGGTCCCTCCCTTAAATCCAGGCTAACACCTGCCCTCGATTTTCAATCAAATTTCATCGATCCAGGAAAAGAGAAGCCCGGCGCTACCAAGTAGCGCCGGGCTTGGTGTTGGGGCTACAGGGTAGCTGCCTTTGCTGCCGCCCATTCGCGTGCGGATTGCGTGACGTTGGGTCGCTCGCTTGTAGCCGTGGTGTTCAATATGGCCCGGCGTCTTTGTGTCGAAAAGCCTGCCGCTTCCCGTACCTCATCGTCTTTCTTCAGGTGATGGGCTTCTGCCGGGATGACACCGCACCCTATCATCTCGCGTTGGAACAGTTCAAACTCAGTATATTCAACTTCCGTTTTCATCGCTTTCCCTTTCGTGCTGCGATAAATTCAATATAGGGATTGCCGCCTAATATTCAAGCCCGTTTGTCAATTTATTTTCGAGCCCGTGCAGCGGTGCACGGGCTCGCCTAGTCTGCCTAGAACTGGCTGGACATTTCTTTCACGATCTCAGCGAGGCGTTGCTCTGACAGCTCGGCAACAGGGACAACGCGTGTGTAGTCGCCTTCTGTCTGATCGGCCTTCCCGCCCATATAGGGAAGCCATGAGATGTGGTCGCGGCCATAGGAGTCCATGCACAAATAGACATCGAACAAAACGACATCCTGAGTCCGGTCGGGCGAATGGTGATTGCCTCTTTCATAGACGATAGCGCGCGCCTTGTAATAGAATGCGCACCCTTCCATGAGGTACTCTTGTTCAAAATCTCCGAAGTCGTCCCATAGCGCGTTGGCTTTCTCGTTTGCTTCGGTTTTGGCGGGCCAATCCCTGTTGTCCATTACCCATGAAAGCGACTCGCCTGTTTCCTCCTCCCACGCCTTTGAGGCGTCATCCTGCAGGCGGTCGCACCATTGGTGAACGGCGTCGGAAGGGTAAGATCCAGAACTGACGCAGTAAGCCGGAACAGCGCCAACATCCACCGCAACGCCGCCATCTGTGTAAGGGACAAAACCCGGTCTCGCCCTGGTCTCGATGAATTCCGGTTCGGCCCAATATTGATACGATCCCGGGGCGTCTCTAAGTTCATCCGCAACCCGTTCCATCGCTTCCATGAGACGGGCATTCAATTCCTCTTTGAATTCGTATTCCATCACTTGGCCCCCGAATAGAAAACAGGTGTAGAAGGCTTCGAACCCTTCCACGCCTCGACGATGTGCGTGGGGATTCGCCGCTTGCGGGCTGAGTCCGTCTGGTCGAGCACACGTTTCATACGGGCTTTAAGTTGCTCATTCATCGCGGTTTCCTTTCTTGCTGCGATGATCTTTCATGACATAACGGGCTTGAATAATCAAGCCCGTTTGTCAATTTATTTTCGGATTTTTCGCCCTACTCGTCTTCGGCCTCAAGCTCGTCTGCGCGAGACTCAAGGACGCCGACCAAGCGTGTTATCACGTCCGCTGCTTCGTGGGCTTGCGCCATTTGCAGACGCTGTATAATGCCCGCTTCGTGTCCGTAGTCTTGTGCGGCTTCGTCTGCCGCGCCGATTCTCGAAAGATCGGTCATGGCCCACTGCAAAAGAGGGCCATTGTAGACATACACGCAAGAGTCCGCGATTTCGAACACAGCTTCGCCCCAGTCGTCGTCTCGGTCGCACAAGTCGCACGCTGCCGAGTGAATGACATCATATCGCCAATCGTCCGGCCAAATGTCCGTTCCGTGTACGCCCGGGAGTGCGTCTTCCACCCATTCCGGCGCATTGTCCTTCAGGCAATAGAACCCATCGCCATTGTCACGCGTGCGGTATTCCATCGCTTGCAGCCATTCAAGCGCGGCTTTCTGCTTATAGCTCGTCATGCGGCGCCCCTAGACCAGCGAAACGCCGTTCGCGGCGTTTCTGATAAAATGGGCACAAGCGCCGTACTCGTTATCCTTGCGGTCGCGTGCGCGGCGCGCGCGTTTCATGCTCGATGCACGCGCCACAACCTGGCCCGTGCGCGAAAACACGATCTCATAGGCTTCCACCTCATAAAATTCGATTTGGTCTGTCATCGCTTTTCCTTTCTTGCTGCGATGACCTTTTATGACTCAGGTGTGGGCGAAGGTCAAGAAAAGAATTGACATTTGGAGGGATTTTTATTTGATCAAAATTTGGATCAAATTTGATGTTCCAGGCGCTCCCTGGTCTACGCTGAATCAAGCGCGCCCCGCTTGTGGCGGGGCGCTCGGTTTCACCAAATAACGAGAAGGATCGCGGCCAGCACAATCAAGCTAGCGACTCCCTTCATGCGTTATCCTCTGCACAGAGTTCATGGAGTCGCTTGACTGCGTCCCTCACATTGGCGGCGGAAACACGGGCGAACACGCGCGGCGGGAGCCAATGCGGGCGCTGAATAATGGCGTAATCGCCTTTACTCAATCGCGTGAAGCTGAACCCTTGCACATCGTAAGATGCAGCCTCCCGTGTCGCTTTCGAGAGTGACCATGGCGACAGGTCGACAGAATCATTTGATAGTCGCATTTCTACCCCCTTCAAAACTATGCGCGGCGGCATTCATGGCCCGGCGCTCGGATCGTGACAAGCGCTTGCCTTGCGCGGCGGCCTTGTGCATTCTCGCGAGGTGCTCAAGGGCTGAGGAATGGGCGCCGCTTTCGCGGCGTTCCCGGATCGTCTGTTGTCCCATGCTCACCCCCTCAGTAGATCACAAGCGCTTGATTCCAGCCGGCGCAGACGCTACGCATGCGGACAACGCCCAACTGTTTCAGGATACGTGCGCGGTCTCGTTCGTGGTCGTATTGGTCACGGCGGACCTTGCGCGCCTGCAGTTCACCTGACGGCTTGCGGTTGACGATAAAGAATTGACGTTCGGTCATCGCTTTTCCTTTCTTGCTGCGATGGCCTTTCATGACATAAGGGATTCCGATTGTCAATTTTTTATTTGACAGCCTCGCGATTTTGTGGGATAAGGGATCATCGCAGCAAGAAAGGAAACGCGATGACGAAGGACACTGCATTATTTACCCTACGGGTTACCCTTTCAGAAGAAAGAGTTATTGGACTGCAATTCACGTCTCGCAAAGTCAGAGACAACACGCTCGAAAAACTAAAGCAGCGCGGCTTGCAAGTCGATATGGACTTTCCGACTACAATATACAGGTCGACAGAAAGTGCGCTCAGTGCTGTCGACTTCTGGTCTGATTGACTTTCCAAGATGGCTTAATTCTGTCAGGTGTCCGCCTGGACACCTGACATTTCCATCAAATTTCACACAAATAAAAATCCAGAAAAAGAGTTGACTTTCTGAGTGGTTTTCTGTAATCTGGAGTCAACTTAGAGAGGCCATCGAGGCCTGCCGCCTGGCCGGGGCGAAGGTGGGAACGTCGCGGCTGCGCGCTTTTTATTTCTTAACGCCTGTTAACCTTAACGCGTCCCGGCGGGGTTTTAACCTTAACATTTCCAGGCCTGACGTTCACCAGAATCAGACCGCTCTCCAGGGCGCACGATTTTTCGCACCAGGGAGTCGGCCCGCATGCTCGCCAGAATGCGCCGAATCAAAAATGCGCTCCCGTCAAAACGAGCGCGCGTCAAAACAGCCGAGCGTCAAAACGCGCGCCCGACGAAACGAGCCAATCTCAAAACGGACTCCCGTCAAAACAAATCAGTAGGACGAAACTGTGCCTGCGCGTTGACAGATCAGGTTGCGCGGGTCAGACCAGAATCCTGTGAAGGGTTGAACAATCGTGATGCGGTGTATATATTCTTCACAAAATGGATCGATTAAACGCTCGGGGCTTATATGCTTTTTGACGAAGACTACCGTGGACCCTTGTCGGCGGGGGCAAACGCGTTCCAGGGGTGGAGCTTCGAGGAATTCGAGCGTCGGGCGAAAGGGGTTCTCGGGCCACGCTGGACAACCCATTGCGCCGGCCTGTTCGGGCTCGGAATGTCGTCCGTCCATCAGTACAAGTATGGCAACAAGGGGCGGTCCGTCCCGCGCCGCGTCTGTTTCGTGATCGCCCTGCTGGAGGAACTGGACCGGACAGGTGGGGAAATCCCGCTGGAGTTCTGCGACTATGAGATGCCGCAACGAGGCCGGCCTCGCAAGGACGACGATGCCGGCGACAATGACGACGCCTGAGATCGGTCGCAAGAAGCGGCGGGAAGTGCCCAAACCGCGCTCGGGTCCAGCGCACTCTCTTGAAGACCGGCAGTTCCACCAGCGCGTTGTCGAGCCCGGGTGTGGTCGCGGGTCTCGATCGAGGCCTTGCCGTGGACCTCAGCCCACAGGCGATGACTGATCTTCCCGGACGGGCAGATGCAGGCCTTTCGAGGCCGTTTCTGGTCTTGTCTTCCCGAACGGGAAGAATCCCTTTTCCCTCGACTTGACCCCACCCAGTGTTCCAGAACGCCAGGGTCCCTGCCCTTTTCTCAGTCGAAAGGGACCCAGTCATGAAACATGGAAGGGTCCCTGCCTTTGTTTTTACAAGGTTTTTGGGTATTTATGGGTCATATTTCGGGTCTTTCGTGACTGGGGCTGGCTCCAAGTCATGAATTAGTCTTTCTAAACACTAAACCGGACATTATATCGGCCATGAGATCGGCCAAATCTGGTCATTCAAGACGCAAAATATGACTCCAAAGCAGAAAAAGTCCTTGTTTTTCAATGATTTGTTTCGTGACTGGAAACGTGACTCCTTTCATGACTTCCGGACATTCATCCGGACACGAGTCTTTAGTGAGACTCTTTCGTGACTGGGAGTCTGTCACGAAACACGGGGCCAGTCATAGTTTGCGTCTTGAATGACGGTCTTTCATGACCGAAGGCGTGTGCCTGCCTGGGTATATTCAATGAAAACATACCGAAACACGGTTAACGCGACCGGAATGCTGATTCCATCCGTCCTCTCCAGTCAGTCGGAGCGTATTCACCAACATCTCCTCCAGTTCCCCTGCTTGGGAGGCCTGTCGACCCCTCGTTCGCTCGATCCAGCTTCCGAATTGGGTCAAGGAAAAAGTCTTTCCTGTATCCATCGTTATCCTTCGCTCTTCCCGCAAGCCAGGCTTTCCTGAACCCGACCCACTCGATCCTCGTTCTTGGAGTCAGATATGTGTACAGACTCAGATTCGGGTGTCGCTTAGATTTTCTAACAATTCGAACAGGCCCAACCCGCAAGAAAAACTCTCTGTATGGGCTTTCCGGGTGAGTCTTGAATGAGAAATACTTAATCATCAAGAGGTGGTCCTCCATTATGGCCCATGCCGGGCGGTGGTGTGCCGATATAGTTGGTCTTTGGCTTTTCCTCTTCCTGCTCGGGCAGGTTGCGCCGTTTCTTGCGCGAGGCCTTCAATGTGCCATTCGAGGAAACGTTCCAGCTCTTCTGGAGATACTGGGTCATCGAGTCAACCTGGTCGTCATATGTGCCATCCGGGAAGGCCGACAATTCATGCTCGAAGTCCGGAATCCACTCTGCCTTCTCCGGGAACAGGACCTCGCCGGCCTTGATCATCGGAACGCAGCCATCCAGGCGGAAGGCCTTGGTGTTGACCGGGCTCAGCGGGATCGGCGTCACTGGACACGGCGCCTTGCGCTTGCGTCCGTCGCGGCCTGAGTGGGTCTGGATGTACTGCACGCCGGCGCCGCCTTCCTCGACGAGGATTTCATGCGCACCATAGCGCCGGGCCAGAAGGTTGATGGTCCTCGCCATATCGGTGAATTCCATCCGCCGGCGGACCATGTTGACCAGGTAGTGCTTGCCGATATGGCTCTCGATCCAGACCGAGATCGCCGTGTAGTCGGACCGCTGGGTCGGTTTCTGGGCACAGTCGACCGAGATCGTCACCTTCTTGATCTGATCTGCGTCCGGCAAGGTCTTGTAGCGGGCCATCCACTCGATATTGAACACGCCGCCATCGGCGTCGAAGGGGTGGCCCTGGTAGAGGGAATTCCATTTTTTACCACTCGACTCCGCCCTCAGATCCATTAGAAATTCTAACGTAAAAAACTCAGGCCAAAGCGCTTCACCCGGCGCCCGTCCCAGAGGATCGTCCTCTTCGGCGATTGCCGGAAGGTTAATGAACTCCCATTTGTCATCTTTTTTATCCTTCTGGCGGGCTTTGAGCCTGCCTATGATGTCATCTTCGTGCCATCTGGTCGCGATAATCGACATGGGGGCGCCCGGAAGAAGGCGTGTGGAAAAGTCGTCTTCGAACCAGTTCCACGTCTTTTCCCGCTCGTTTTCGCTCTCTGCGGCCTCGCGTGTAGCAATCGGGTCATCGACATTGGCATAGTTCGCACGAAGGCCTGCAATAGCACCGCCGACTCCACGGCCTGTATAGTCTCCCTTGCGACCCTCGATCCGCCAATTCTTAAGAGAGGACTTCTCCCGCGAGATGGTGACCTCGGGGAAAACGGCCTGATAGACAGGTTCGCGCAGGTATCCCCGCACCTTGGCGGAGATATTGTCGTCCACGAAGCTCTGGGTGTTGCCGGCCTGAAGGAAACGGTCATCGGGAT
>OBIC01000445.1_pt1 | contig 11126 bp, 10 predicted proteins | sample 1519831 | NCBI WGS metagenome assembly OBIC01 (sample SAMN03019805, study PRJEB22545) | beach sand metagenome | biome: beach; feature: sea beach; material: beach sand | place: USA: Municipal Pensacola Beach, FL | collected 2010-10-20 | depth 40-45 cm m | reverse complement strand
TCCAACCAGCACCGCTTCCACGCTACCGAGCAGGGTTTCACGGATGGCCGCCAGAACACTGGGGTCCACGGGTTGGTCGGCAGCCTGAGCGCTCCACCAGGCCCCAAGTCGGTTCGCGATGGCCTCCCGGGCGGGGTCCCCACCAGCCTGCGCACTCCAGCCAGCCAGCGCCTGCTGGAACACTCCATCCTCAGGTCGCTGATCCGACTGTTCCCAATGCTCGATGAGCGAAATCAACTGGTCGGCCGCCTCGGCCCAGAGGGTTCGGCCTTGGCCTGATGCACTGCTGCCGATCCATCCCGGACTGCCGCTCAGGAAGGCTTCCAGGGCGGACGTGTCCGGCGTTCCGCCAGATGCCAGCCGGTTGAGGTTATCGGTCAGCAACCCGATCCCGACAACCAACTCTTCTGGTGCAGTGCCTTGCGTTAGGTTGGCACCGTGGTTTCGGCAGGCCTCTTCCAGCAGGGCTGAAAGCAATGCGATGTCTTGATGGCCGGCGGTTCCTGCGCTGCCCTTCAGGGTGTGCAGTGCACGGTCCACATCGGCTGCACCACTGTTCGGATAGCCCTGCACGCCCCATTGTTGGATCACCGAAGCGTGGGCGCTGGCTTCCTCTCGAAACACCTCAGCGATCGGATCCACCTCATCGTCCGGGTGGTCAGGTGCCGACTGCGTGGCCACCGCTCCCAGTGACTCGGCCGGCGGCGGAGCCACCGAAGACTCGCTGCCCTGAGCCAGGGCCGTCAACAGGTCGATGCTGGCGGCATCGTCGAAATCCGCGGTCTGTGTCCCCTGGGCAAAGTCGCTCAGCAAGGCCGGAAGAGCCGCCCGCACGCTGGTGAGGGCTTCGCCATGCACCGGGCGCCATGGGAGTCCACCATCCAGAATCCGATTGAGCAGGTTCTCGGCGGCGTAGGCGACCTCGCCAATGCGCTCAGCCATGACCATGCGGCCACTGCCTTTCAGGGTATGAAAGGCCCGGCGCACTTCACGTACCGCATCCATTTCCCCGGCGACCATGCGCGTCCAGTGGGTGTCAAGTTCGGCCTGTACTTCGGCGGCCTCCTCAAGAAACACGTCGAGGATTTCAGCGTCCACGCAAGGGCCTGCCCGGGTCGCCTCGACCATGGGCACGGTGGCCGCTTCAGGCTCCACTTGAAGTGACGCGAGCAGCTCGGTGATCCACTGCTGCTGGTTCAGCTCGCTGGCGTTGACGGCCTGCTGCAAAAACAGGGCGAGTGAGGCCAGGCGCTCGGCCAGAGCCCGCACTTCCGCCTCCTGGGTCGTGGCGGCGATCGGATGCGCAGCCCATTGTGAGACCAGAGTCCCGAGTGCGTCCCAGCCCAGCACCTCACAGACCTTGGCCACCTCAGCGAGCTGTACCTGGGCTTGGGGCTGGTGGTGGTCCCAGGTGCCCCCGAGCAATGCATTCTGCAGCGCCTCGCGCAGCCCCTCGACATCGTCGCGCAACTGCGCAATGACCTGTCGGCGCGCCCCGTCCAGCACCTCCTGTCCCTGGGGAGCCGACGACCCGTCGGTGCCCAATGCGGCTTCAGCCTGCAGCAGCAGGCCGGCCAACTCGACATCATTTAGGGCGTTTTCAACCGTGCTGGCGCGGGCCTGGATGTCTTCAAAGAGCGTCGACAAATCGTTGCGAGCAAGCAGCACCAGTGTAGAACGCAGCCGCGCCACACCAGTGACCAGGCGGTGCGCCGCAGCAGGATCACCGCTCTCCAAATGGGCCTTCAGCTCTGTCAATTCGGTGCGCACCAGGTTCAGCACCTGTCGCTCGGCGTCCCCACCGTGCCCCGAACCAATCGGCGCGGGAACGTCCAACTGGAGCCGCTGCGCCATGGCTGCCGCCTGCGGGTCTTTGGCCGCCGCGTCGGCCAGATAATGGAGCCAAGACACCCAGGTGGACTGGTCAACCGAAAGGTTGAACCCCTGTGCCCCCTGCTCACTGAGGACTTGAAACCACCCTTTCAGACCAGTCAGCGCCGACACCAACCCCGGGCGCGCCGCCAGACGATGCGCCAAGACCGCCTGGATCAAGCATCCGGCGAGCTCCAGTGCCACACTGCATGGAGCCCCGGCCGATACCTCAATGGCTTTATTGACCACGCGGGCTGCCAGCGCCCACTGGTTGCGGTCTCCACAGGTCTGGCGCAAGTGCGCCATGGCGGTTCGGTAGGCGTCGAAGAGCTTGGTTGCAAAGGGCGAGAGCTGATCGCTCGGATAGCGCTGCAATTGTGCGTCGGTCAGCGCCGGCGGCTGGGGCGGCTGAGGCACCGAAAGCATGCCCTTCGGCGGCTTCCCACTGATGCCCAAACACAGGGCGTCGCTGAGCAGCAGCCACAACGCCAAGGACTGGGGCCCATCCGTGGTGGAATCTTGAACCAGAAGCCGTTCGGCCAGGTGCGGCAGGGCCACGGCCACCTCGACCAGGAACTGTCCCTGCGCTGCGGGGAGTGGCGGATGCTGTTGCGCGAGCCAAACGCCGAGATCAACGCACAGGTCGGGGAGCGGCGCATCGCCGAAAAACCGCAGCGTGGCTGCAATGCCCCGCATGTGCTCAGCGGCGGTGACGAGATCCTGTTCCTCGACCAGGACGCGCTCGAACGCCGCGAGCTCAGCCTGGAGCTGCTCAACGACAACCCCCTTGGGCTGGGAAAAACTCAGCGAGGTCGATGCAGATGGCATGCTCACAGGCACCAACCCTTACGCGTTTTCACCAGCCACTGCGGGCTCGGCAGGCAGCTTGAAGCCGGCGACCGATTGACGCAAGCGGTGCGCCATATCGGCCAACTCGCCAATCGCGGAGGCGGTCTCGCTGGTTCCCGAAGAGGTTTGCGCGGTGATCTCCTGAATCACACGCATGGTATTGGACACCTGGCCGGCCGACTCCGCCTGCTGGTTGGCGGCCTGGGAAATGCCCTGGATGTGGCCGGCAAGGTCGCTCGATACGCCTTCGATCTCTTCCAGCGCGACCCCAGCGTTCTCTGCCAGCCCCGCGCCCCGGACGACCTCAGCGGTGGTTTGCTCCATCGACAGGACCGCCTCGTTGGTGTCGCTTTGAATGGTTCGCACCAGCACTTCAATCTGCTTGGTTGCAGCGCCTGAGCGCTCCGCAAGGCGCTGGACCTCATCGGCCACCACCGCGAACCCACGGCCGGCATCACCGGCCATGGACGCCTGAATGGCCGCATTCAACGCCAGAATGTTCGTCTGGTCCGCGATGTCGTTGATCAGTGCGAGGATGTCGCCAATTTCCTGCGAGCTCTCACCCAGGCGCTTGATGCGCTTGGCGGTCTCCTGAATCTGATCGCGGATGTTGTCCATGCCATCTGTCGTCGCCCGAACGGTGGCCGTGCCGTTTTTGGCAATGGCGACAGACCGCTCGGCAACCTGAGCCGACTCCAGGGCATGTGCCGAAACCTGATCGATGCTCTGGGCCATTCGATTGATGGCGTCCGAGGCCGCTGCAATTTCCTGGGCCTGGTGCTCCGACGCCTCCGCGAGTTGACGCGCGGTTGCACTGGAATCCTGGGCTCCGCCAGACACCAGCTCCGAAATCTCGTGGATGGACGCGACCAGCCGGCGCAGGCGCTCGATCGTGAAATTGATCGAGTCCGCGATCGCCCCGGTGAAGTCTTCACTGACGGTGACTGTGGTGGTGAGGTCACCATCGGCCAGCCCCTCAAGTTCATCAAGCAAGCGCAGAATCGCTTCTTGGTTGCGGGCGTTGGTGCCTGAACTCTGTGCCAAGCGTGCAGTGGTCTGACGCCGCGCGAGCCAGGCAGCGGCTCCAAACATTGCCAAGGCCAACACCACCAACACCAGGTTGGCCGCGGGCACCAGCCAAGGCGCGGCCGCCGGCTCGGTCAGTGCAGCCGAGGCTGCCGACAGGCGGGTGGCGCTGTCGGCGAGCGCCAACTTTTGTGGCACCAACTCAGAGACAGCAGCAAGCGCCGCCGCAAAGGCTTCGCGGTCAAACTCGGTGGAGCTGCGCAGGAGCCCTTGCGGCGCTTCAATCACATCCGGAAGGGCATTGATGGCGGCCAAGCTGCCTGCCTCCGCTGCGCTCAGCAGCGCCTGGGTCGCTGTTGAATCCGACCGTGGGCCACCAAAGGGGTCAGCCATGGACGCCACGGTCGTCACCTCAAGCTCGGCCACTTGGCGCATGAGCACAGACCAGGCTTCCAACCCAGCGGCCAGCGATGTCTGGTCTTGCTGGAGGCGGTTCCAGGCTGTCGTCAGGTCACCCGAAGCAGCGGGCGCACCAAACAGTTGAGCACCAAGGCCGGCGCTCTGGGTCTGTAGACGTTCGGTGAGGCGCATCTGACTCTGTTCGAGTTGTGCCATGCGCGGCGGCAAGTCCTTGACCAGGGCGGTCAAATCGTGGCTGCGCGCGACCGTTGCCAGTTGGTTCGCGTGACTGCGAAACTCCATCGCGGCCTGTTCCAAAGCCCGTGTACGGAGCTGCTGCTGGTCCAACAACAGCGTGTTCACCACCACCAGTGCAAGGGCCAACACACCCGCCACCAGGGCGATGGCCATTCCTGGCGTTGGCCGAAAACCCGCGTCCGTCTGGGGGCTAGAGCTGCTCATGGCGATAGATCCTCAAAAATCCAGTGCGTTCAAGTCTAGTGAAGTTTGTCGGGGTGCCGTTTCGGTTTGGCCTAGAGTGCAATCTGCTGGAGCAGCGGCCCCTGGGCCAGCCGCCGGGTGCTGATTCGGGTCCACAGCACTTCGTTCCGCCAGAAGGCGCCCTCAATGTACGGCGCCATTTCGCTGCTGATGCCTGCAGAGCTAAGGGTGTCCGTGGCTTCCGCCACCTGTTGCATGCCAAACACCTTGCTGACCAGCAGACCGCAATAGTGGTCGCCCATGTCAACCGCCAACACCCGGCGTTGGCGTTTCGGTGCGCCGCGGTTGCTCCCGACCAGGCCTTCAAGGTCATACACCGGCAACAACCGGCCCCGCAGGTTGGCAACGCCAAGCACCCAGGGTTTGACGCCAGGCAGGCGCGTACACTTGGGAACACTGATGATTTCCGCCACCTCATCCATGGGGGCCACCATGCGCTGGCCGTGCAACAGAAAGCCAATGCCCGTGGTCATCCGCGGATCGGCCGCGGTTTCAGGGACGGCCAAAGCTCGACCGCTCGCGCAAGCGCGCTGAATGCCCGCCAACAGATCGAAGGGTTCAAGGCGCCCGGCTGTGTTCATAGGGCCGCCCGAGGGTCAACGATGCGCGCGATGGCGTTGAGCAACGCCTTCTCTTGCACCGGCTTGATGAGGTAGTCAGTGGCCCCTTGGCGCATGCCCCACACGCGGTCCGTTTCTTGGTCTTTGGTGCTCACCAGCACCACTGGAATGTCTTTGGTGAGCGGATCTCGCGACAGCTGCCGGGTCGCGTGAAACCCATTGAGGCCAGGCATCACGACGTCCATCAGCACCAGGTCCGGCGCATGCCGTTGCGCCTTGACGACCCCGTCTTCGCCGTTGGTCGCCACCATTACCTTGTAGCCATGCTTGCGCAGAATCCCCGACATTGACTCGACTTCTGTGGGCGAATCGTCCACGATCAGCACATTCTGTACGGCTTTCACTGCCCGCCTCCTGGTGCATTAACTGCGACGCGATATTCCACTGCGCTGGGTCCTGTCATCGTTTCAGCGTCAATGGCGCTGAACATGCGCCTCAATGGCACCGAACAGTTCGTCTTTGCTGAACGGCTTGGTGAGGTACTCGTCGGAGCCGCAAATCCGGCCCTTGGCCTTGTCGAACAGGCCGTCCTTGCTCGACAACATGATCACCGGCGTACCGCTGAACTCACGGTTGTTCTTAATGAGCGCGCAGGTCTGGTACCCGTCCAGCCGCGGCATCATCACGTCCACGAAAATGATGTGCGGGCGACGCTCCGCGATTTTCGCCAGGGCTTCAAAACCATCCGTGGCGGTGACCACCTCGCAGCCGGCTTTGGCCAATAAGGTTTCAGCGGTGCGGCGAATGGTCTTGCTGTCGTCGATCACCATCACTTTGAGGTCTGCAAAACTGTGCTCCATAGGTCCAACCTGCCCTGTGTTGAAAGTGGCTTGTACGCCGGTTGCTGGCGTACTTTCCGCGCTCTCCTAAGCCTAGTCGGCCCCTGAGGCCGCGCCATCGCCGCCCAAAGGTTCTGTGATTCCGCACGCATTTGTGTGTTCGCAGCGACACGCTTGCCCGACCGGGTGGAGCGGGTTAACGTAGCCCGCCCGGCGGTGCCACCCGCGGGTCCTGTCGAACGCACCCGGAGCCCGGTCATCCATGAGCCTTTCCATCGCCGTCCTGATGGACCCCATCGCCTCGATTCACTACAAAAAAGACAGCACGCTGGCGATGCTGTGGGGCGCACAAGACCGCGGCTGGTCGCTGCAACCTGGAACAAGGGGACCTGTTTCTGACCGACGGCGTGGCAATGGGCCGCAGCCGGCCGCTCAGCGTTGCGCGCGATCCGAACGATTGGTATTGCCTTGGTGCGCCCGAGTACGCTCCGCTTTCCCGCTTCGATGTCATCCTGATGCGCAAGGACCCGCCTTTCGACATCAATTACATCTATAGCACGTATCTTCTGGAGTGGGCGGAACGGGCCGGTGTGCTGGTTGTGAATCGCCCGCAGGCGCTGCGCGACTGCAACGAGAAGCTGTTCGCAGCGCAGTTTCCCGACCTGGTGCCCCCGCTACTGGTCAGCAGCGACGCCTCTCAGTTGCGTGGCTTTTTCCATGAACACGGCGACGTCGTGGTCAAGCCCCTTGATGGCATGGGCGGTCAATCGGTGTTCCGGCTGACGCCCAATGACCCCAACGTGGGCGTAATCTTGGAAACACTCACCGCCTACGGCCAGCGCCCCATCATGGCCCAACGCTACATTCCGGAAATCACCGAAGGCGACAAGCGCATCTTGGTGATCGATGGTGAGCCTGTTCCCTACGCCCTGGCCCGCATCCCTGCACAAGGCGAAACGCGAGGCAACCTTGCAGCTGGAGGGCGCGGGGAGGGTCGCGAGTTGACCACCAGAGACCGCTGGATCTGCGAACAGGTCGCGCCAACCCTGAAGGCCATGGGGCTGCTGTTCGTCGGGCTCGACGTGATCGGCGACTACCTCACGGAAATCAACGTCACCAGTCCCACCTGCATCCGTGAGCTGGAAGCCCAGTTTTCCATCGACATCGCCGGACAACTGTTGGACGCCATCGCGGCACATCGCGGGCGTTGAGGTGCAACCATGGCGATGGCCGGACAGCCGAGAGTCTCGGACACTGACCGTTTTGGCTTCACCACCTTCTTGGCGCTGGTGTTCCATGCCGCAGTGTTCTTGGGCATCGGTTTCCAACTCCCGGAGCCGTCCCCGTCACCACCCAGCGTCGAAGTCACCATCGCCACCCAGCCGTCCGCAGAGCGCCCAGAACAAGCGGATTTTCTGGCGCAAGCCAATCAAACCGGCAGTGGCACCGAGGCCGATGCAGTCCAGCCCACCACCGACATGCGCGCCCCAGCAGCCAACCCGACTCAGCATCCAGAAGCCGCTGCGACCCAGCCCGTGACACCAAGCCCACCACAGCCCCAGCCGCGGATCACGACTGAGAGGCGCAACGAAGACGCCGTCACCCGCATTGAACAACCTCCGCCCCCTCCGGAACCCGAGCCGGAGCTGGAGCCAATAGAGATCGACCCGGAGCGGCTCAGCCGCAGCATCGAAATAGCAGGGCTGGAAGCCGAGTTGGACCGCCAACGCAACCTGTACGCACGCCGGCCTCGGGTGCGGACCATCAATGCCGCCTCGACCCAACAGGCACTGGACGCGGCTTACCTCAATGCATGGCGCAAGAAAGTGGAGCGCATCGGCAACCTCAACTACCCGGCCGAAGCCCGGCGTCAACAAATTTTCGGCAATGTGCGTTTGTTGGTCGCCTTGCTTCCAGATGGGTCGGTGAACCGCGTGGAGGTGCTGGAGTCATCGGGGTATCCACTGCTCGACGAGGCGGCGGTCAAAATCGTTCGCCTTGCAGCTCCCTTCAGCCCCTTCCCTCCGGAACTGAGCCAGGAAGTGGACGTCCTGCAGATCATCCGCACCTGGAGTTTTCGCAAGAACCGCTACAGCTCGTCGTGACCCAAGACGCGCTTGCCGGCAGTGGAGCGCCGCGGGATACTGGGCCCACTGGAGACGCCGAGGCCGATTGGGTGTGGAATTTCTTCGCGACCATTTTCTGATCGCCATGCCGAACATGTGCGATCCACGCTTTTCCCAAACCCTCACCTACCTGTGTGAACACAATGCGCAAGGTGCGATGGGCCTGGTCGTAAACCGACCTCTGCAGCTGTCACTCTCGACCTTGCTGGAACAGGTGGCCATTCCCTTGAGTGCGACCATGGCAACAGACCCGCCGGTGTACGCCGGTGGTCCGGTCCAAACCGACCACGGGTTCATCCTGCACCGCAGCCCCCCGGACACCTTTGCTGCAACACTCCAGGTCACCGACGAGATCGGTGTAACAACATCACAGGACATTCTGCAGGCACTGGCCAAGGGAGAGGGGCCGGCGGAGTTTCTGGTGGCGATCGGCTATGCTGGCTGGGGCCCCGGACAGTTGGAAAAGGAGCTTGCAGAAAACGCCTGGCTCACGGTGGGCGCAGACCCCAACACCCTCTTCCGAGTCCCTGCTGCAGCGCGCTTGCAGGCTGCAGCAGACCACCTCGGGGTCAACCTCCAGTTGCTGGCCCCCGAAGGCGGGCGGGCTTGAACCCGTTTAAGGTGGCTCCCTGCAAACCCTTCTAGGCTTCGATTTCGGGGTGACCAAGATCGGCGTGGCCGTGGGCCAGACACTCACCGCAACCGCCACACCCCTGGAGGTTGTGGCCGCACGCGATGGGCAGCCCGACTGGTCACAGCTGGATCGACTGATCAAACAGTGGCGCCCCGACGCCATGGTGGTGGGCGAACCACTCAACATGGACGACAGCGACAGCCCGATGGCCCAGCGGGCGCGCAAATTTCGCAACCGACTCGCGGACCGGTACCATTGTCCGGTTCACTTGGTGGACGAACGGCTGAGTTCACGTGCCGCACGGACACGCCAATCGCCGCGTGCGCGGCGCCGCGAGACCAAGATCGACGCCGTCGCTGCGCAAGTGATTCTTGAAACCTGGTTGGCACACGCCAGCGATGACGCCACGGGAGTGCGGGATGGACCTGCCTGAAATCGACCCTCTACTGGACCAGATGGCCGAACGGTTGCGTGACCGCTTTCGCCAGGGGCAGCCACCTGCGTTGATTGGCATTCAAACCGGTGGCGTGTGGATTGCTGAAGCCTTGCGCCAACGATTGCGTCGCACCGACCCGCTCGGGGTGCTGAACATCAGCTTTTATCGGGACGATTTCACCCGCATTGGGCTGCACCCTCAGGTTGAACCTTCGGAGTTGCCCTTCTCAGTCGAGGGACAACACCTGGTGCTGGTGGACGACATCATCATGAGCGGGCGAACCGTGCGCGCCGCCCTCAATGAGCTTTTCGACTATGGCCGGCCGGCCTCAGTCACCCTCGCCGTGCTGCTGGATGTCGGTCGGCGCGAGTTGCCACTCCAGCCGGACATTTGTGGCGCCGAAGTCCAGCTGGAAAAGCAGCAGCGCATCAAGTTGCAGGGACCGGCGCCCCTGAGCCTGCGCCTGGACGAGCAGAAAACCCGCTGAACCTGCACAGGCGCATCGACATCAGATACACTGCGCCGGCCATGACACCCCCCCCACACGCGGCCCAACTTCAGCTCACCGCAGACGGCAAGCTGCGCCACCTACTGGCCATCGAAGGTTTACCGGCAGCACTGATCACCGAAATCCTCGACACCGCCGAGTCATTTCTCTCGGTGGAAGACCAGGCCGTCAAAAAGGTGCCCTTGCTGCGAGGAAAAACAGTCATGAATCTGTTTTTCGAAGCCAGCACCCGCACCCGCACCACCTTCGAACTCGCAGCCAAGCGGCTGTCTGCCGATGTGCTCAACCTGAACATTTCCACCTCGGCCACCAGCAAAGGCGAGAGCCTCCTGGACATGCTGCGCAACCTTGAAGCCATGGCCACCGACATGTTCATCGTGCGCCACGCCGACAGCGGCGCCGCGCACTTCATTGCCGAGCGGGTCACACCCCAGGTGGCGGTCATCAATGCCGGTGATGGCCGCCATGCCCACCCGACCCAGGCATTGCTCGACATGCTCACCATCCGGCGCCACAAAGGCCAATTCGCACCTCTGCGGGTGGCCATCGTGGGAGATGTGCTGCACTCGCGCGTGGCCAGATCACAGATCCGTGCGCTGCGCACACTCGGCACTGCCGAAGTGCGCGTGGTGGCCCCACCGACCTTGCTGCCGACGGACATCGAATCCTTCGGCGTGCAGAAATTCACCGACATGGCGACCGGTCTTGCCGGGGTCGACGTCGTGATCATGCTGCGCTTGCAGCGTGAGCGCATGCAGAGTGGGTTGCTACCGAGCTTCGAAGAATACTACCGCCGCTACGGCCTCACCGCGGAAAAGCTGGCCCTTGCCCAACCGGATGCGATCGTGATGCACCCCGGCCCCATCAACCGCGGGGTTGAAATCCAGTCCGAAGTCGCGGACGGGCCCCAGTCAGTCATCCTGCAGCAGGTCAGTTACGGGATCGCGGTGCGCATGGCAATCCTGTCCATGGCCATCAGCGGACAGACCCAGGCCCGCGGCACAGGGCCCGCGAAATGACAGAGCCGCACGCAGCAGTGCGGATCCGGCAGGCGCGGCTGATCGACCCGGCCACCGGAACCGACCAAGTCACCGACCTGTACCTGTCGCAAGGGCGGGTAGAAGCCTGGGGGGCCGAGCCCAACGGGCTCCGGGCACAAACCACCATCGAGGCGGCCGGGCTTGTGGCAGCACCGGGCTGGGTGGACTTGGCCGCGCGGCTGTACGGATTCGGGGCCGAGCACCAGGACAGCGTGGCAAGGGAAGCCACCGCTGCGCTGCACGGTGGGGTCACGTCCCTGTGCTGTCCACCGGACACGGCGGTGGTCCTGGATACCCCGGCGGCAGTGCAGCTCGTGGCCGCCCGTGCGGCCGACA
>OBIC01000443.1_pt1 | contig 11188 bp, 7 predicted proteins | sample 1519831 | NCBI WGS metagenome assembly OBIC01 (sample SAMN03019805, study PRJEB22545) | beach sand metagenome | biome: beach; feature: sea beach; material: beach sand | place: USA: Municipal Pensacola Beach, FL | collected 2010-10-20 | depth 40-45 cm m | reverse complement strand
GGCACCGCCCATTCAAGACGATGGGTATAGAGGGCGGCCTTTTCCAGGGCCGCCTGGGTGAGGTGCCCACGCAAGGCCTCGTCGTCCTTCAGGTAGTATTCCTGTTTGCCTCGCTTCGCCTTGTACAGGGGCGGCTGGGCAATGTAGATGTGGCCGCGCTCAATCAAGGCGCCCATCTGGCGGAAGAAAAACGTCAAGAGCAGGGTCCGAATGTGGGAGCCGTCCACATCGGCGTCCGTCATGATGATAATGCGGTGGTAGCGCAGCTTTTCTGGGTTGAACTCGTCGACCCCAATTCCGCACCCGAGCGCTGTAATGAGGGTCCCGACCTCTTGCGAGGAGAGCATTTTGTCAAAACGGGCCTTTTCTACATTGAGGATTTTGCCTTTCAGGGGAAGAATGGCCTGAAACCGGCGATCCCGCCCCTGTTTTGCCGAACCACCGGCAGAATCCCCCTCCACGAGAAAGAGCTCGGAGAGCGCAGGATCCTTTTCCTGGCAGTCGGCAAGCTTGCCCGGTAGACCGGCGATGTCGAGGGCACCTTTGCGGCGTGTCATTTCGCGGGCTTTGCGTGCCGCCTCCCGGGCACGCGCAGCGTCGGCGATCTTGCTGACGATGGCTTTGGCTTCCTGCGGGCGCTCCAACAGATACTCGGAGAAGGCCTGCCCCATTTCCTGCTCCACTGCAGCCTTTACCTCAGAAGAAACCAGCTTGTCCTTGGTTTGAGAGGAAAACTTGGGGTCTGGCACCTTGACCGATACCACCGCAGTGAGACCTTCTCGGGCGTCTTCGCCGGTCGTGCTGACCTTGATTTTTTTGGCCAACCCTTCGTGTTCGATGTAGGTGTTAAGGGTTCGTGTAAGGGCCCCGCGAAAGCCCGCGAGGTGTGTGCCACCGTCGCGCTGCGGAATGTTGTTGGTGTAGCAGTAAATGTTTTCCTGAAAGGAATCATTCCACTGCATGGCCACCTCAACTTCGAGCCCATCCTCTCGCTGGCGCGTGAAATGAAAGATCCCGTTCACCGGTTGTTTGGTTCGGTTGAGGTACTCGACGAACGCCAGCAGCCCGCCCTCGTAGCGAAACGCCTCCTCCTCGCCGGACCGTTCATCCTTCAGTTGAATGCAAACCCCTGAGTTGAGGAACGACAGCTCCCGCAGACGTTTGGCCAACAGGTCGTAGTGAAACTGGATGTTATTAAAAGTGTCTGGAGAGGGAACAAAGTGGCACTCCGTACCGGATCGGTCGGTGTCTCCAACTGCCTGCAGTGGAGCGCTGGGGACACCATGCCGGTAATTTTGTTCCCAGACCTTGCCCCCCCGCCGGATTCGAAGGCGCAAGTCGGAGGAAAGCGCATTGACCACCGAAACCCCGACGCCGTGCAGCCCGCCGGATACCTTGTAGGTGTTGTCGTCGAATTTCCCCCCCGCATGGAGCATGGTCATGATCACTTCTGCGGCCGACACCCCTTCGTCTTCGTGCAGATCCACGGGCATCCCCCGGCCATTGTCCGCCACCGTGATCGATTCATCCACATGAATGGTCACCTGAATGTCGGTACAGTACCCAGCCAATGCTTCATCGATCGAATTGTCGACCAGCTCGAACACCATGTGGTGCAACCCGGTGCCGTCATCGGTATCGCCGATGTACATGCCCGGGCGCTTGCGAACCGCGTCCAGCCCTTTCAGGACTTTGATGCTGGATGAATCATAGGTCTGGGACATGCGGAGATCTCGTTGGGATGGAAGCAAAGGGTTTCGCGCAGTGGTTGGGCGCGGGGCGCTGCAAAGAAAGTTTCACGTGAAACATCGGGGTCAACCCGCAGCGCCGCTACGAACGTCGCCCCGTTCAAGATGAAGGCAGTTGAGGTCCGGGGAGCCGGCCTTTTCGAACCACGCCGGATCCAGCGCTTGGGGATCAATGGCGGTGGCGATCACTTGCGTATGGACCAAACCCGCGAGTGCCCCAGCCAAGCGCTCTCTGTGGCGAGGGTCAATTTCCGCAGCAACGTCGTCCAACAACAGCACCCCTCCATTTCCGGTCGATTCTTGCATCAATCGCTGCCTCGCCAGCTGGAGCGCCGCCACCAGCAGCTTCTGTTGTCCCCGAGACAACACCTCCAGGGCATTCCGTCCCCCAACCAGGATGCGAAGTTCGGCTCGATGCGGCCCGCGGAGGGTGAACCCCCGCTGTTCATCCGCGTCGAGCCCGCCACGCAGGGCCTCGCCCAGCCCGCTGGTTTCCGGCCAACCCGACTGGTAGCGGAGGTCCAGGCGGTCCAAGTCGATGAACTGGCTGGCGAACGCCGACACCGCCGGCGTCATTCGATCCACCCACCAACGGCGATCCCGATCGAGCGCTGTGCCAAGTCGGACGAGCTGCTCGTCCCAGGCGCTAAGACCGCTCATTTTACCACGCCGCAGCAATTCGTTTCGTTGGTTCAGCGCCCTGCGGTACCCCTGCCAGGCATCCAGAAAGCCAGGTTTCACGTGAAACAATCCGCGATCCAGAAACCGCCGACGCGCCTGCGGGCCACTTTCCAGGAGCTGGAAACTGTCGGAGTTGAACAGGCTCAGCGGAAAGGCCGAGGCCAACTCGGACGCGGCGCGAACCGGCCGACCATTGAGGGCGGCCTGCAGTCGCCTGGGATGTGCGTAGCACACCAGCCCCAGGCGCACCGACTGACTGAATCCAGGCCCACTGCGGAGTAACCGCCCATGCACAGCCAGGTAGTCGGCCCCTTGCTGAATCGCGCGGTCCGTCCGCTGGGTACCCAGCCGAAAACTGCGGCCGGTCGCCAAAAGGTGCAGCGCCTCAAGCAGGGAACTCTTACCCGCGCCATTGGCACCAAAAACAAGGTTGACCCCCGGACCGAAGTCAATCTCCTGTCGGCCCAGGTTTCGAAGACCCTGCACCCGCAAGCCTTCAACCCAAGTGCGTGCCCGAGGTGGAGTGGTTTCCAGGGTAGGCTGGTCAACGCCTTGGTTCATGGCAACGTGGACTCGCGGAACACTCCACCGCAGGCGCGGCGAAGCACTGGCGCATCTGGGTGGTCTGGGGACGTCCGCTGCGGAGGAAGGGACGGTGGATAGGAGCGTGCAAACCAGGCAACAGCTTCATTGGGGAGGCAACGCAGGGCGCAATGGCGGCGGGGGGGGGAGGGCTGTGCAAGGCGCAAACTCACGCAAAGCGAGAAGACGTCACATTCACCCTAACCCGATCCCGATCTCCACCAAGTCTCTACACCCGCCCACTAGAGTTTCATCGGCATCACGACATACTGGCAGTCAGCTTCCTCGAACGGCTGGATCAGCACACTGCTCTCGGCGCTCGAAAACCTGAATTGAACCTGATCTGCAGTGACTGCGGACATGACATCAATCAGATAACTGACATTGAAGCCGATTTCCAGCGCTTCGCCTTGGTAGGCAACAGGCACAGGCTCAATGGCCTCTTCCTGCTCTGGATTGCTGGCCTGGACCGTGAGCTCATCTTCGCGGATCGACAGACGAACGCCGCGGTATTTCTCGTTCGAAAGAATGGCTGTGCGGGCGAAGGCTTCGCGCAACTGCCGACGATCTCCCACCAGCTCGCGCTCATCGGCAACGCCTTGGCGAGGGATGACCTTCTCGTAATCGGGAAACTTTCCATCAATCAACTTGGAGGTCACCACAAAATTCGCGCCTTCGACCCGAATGTGGTGCTGACCGAGGGTCACCTGCACTGTGTCCTCGTCTTTCAACAGCCGAGCGATCTCCAGGGTGCCTTTGCGGGGCACGATCACCTGCTCACCCCGAGAACTGGACAAACTCTCCACCGGGAGGGTACACATCGCCAAGCGGTGGCCGTCGGTCGCCACCGTACGCAACCGGCCCTCGCCCGTTTCGAACAGCATCCCGTTGAGGTAAAATCGAACATCCTGCTGCGCCATCGCGAAACCGGTCTGGTCGATCAATCTCCGCAGCCTCGGCGCTTCCATTTCGAATTGCACCAGTCCAACGGTGGACTCAACATTGGGAAAGTCATCCGCTGGCAGGGTGGCGAGCCGATAGCGGCTGCGGCCCGAACGGAGCAACAAGTGCTCGCCCTGGGATTCGATGGCCAACAGCGAGCCGTCATCAAAGGCCTTGCAGATTTCAAGCATCTTGCGTGCTGGTACCGTGACCCGACCATCCCCGATACCCTTCTCTGCAACGGCGAAGCCGATGAGCTCGACTTCCAGATCTGTGCCGGTCAGCGCCAACTGATCGCCTTTCAGGTCCAGCAGCACGTTGGCCAGAATCGGCAGAGTTTGTCGACGTTCAACCACACCTGCCACCTGTTGCAAAGCGGGTAGAAGGGCTTCACGGGCAATTTCGAGTTTCATGCAAGGTCCTTTTTATACGCCACCAAGCAGGTGTATTGTGAGGCGGTTTTAAGGTAGGGAAAGGCGCACCATGCATCAGGAGTATACGCATCGGGCAACCCAATAAACACAAGGTGGCACCACGACGACCAGCACCGGGTGAGCCGTCGGGCGGACGCGCCGCACGCTGTGCACAGTTCCTGCAACACTCCTTTAAAAGGCCTTTGCTGACACGTCACACAGTCAACAACCGCAGCAGCTTTCGGTAGTCCTCGGCAATCTCCGCGTCGGTCTTCATGAGTTCTGCGACCTTTCTGCAGCCATGCAACACTGTGGTGTGGTCCCGCCCACCAAAAGCCTGACCAATCTCAGGAAGACTCCGGGTTGTCAGCTCCTTGGCAAGGGCCATGGCAACCTGCCGGGGACGCGCCACAGACCGCGACCGGCGCTTGGACACCATGTCGGATTTCTTCACTGCGTAGTACTCGGCCACCACCCGTTGAATGTTCTCGATGGAAACCCGGCGCTCCTGCAGCGCCAACAGGTCCTTCAGCGCATCGCGGACGAGTTCAACCGTGATGGGTTTGCGCATGAACTCTGAGCACGCAATCACCCGCTTGAGGGACCCTTCTAGCTCGCGCACGTTCGACTGCACCCGCTGGCCAATGAAAAACGCTGCGTCCTCGGGCAGATTCACCTGCGCCTCCTCGGCCTTGCGCATCAGTATCGCAACGCGCGTTTCCAACTCTGGAGGCTCGATGCTCACCGTCAAACCCCAGCCAAACCTTGATTTCAAACGCTCTTCAAGCCCTTGAATCTCCCTTGGAAAGCGGTCACAGGTGAGAATCATCTGCTGGCGCCCTTCCAGCAACGCGTTGAAGGTGTGAAAGAACTCCTCTTGCGAGCGTTCCTTGCGGGCGAAAAACTGTATGTCGTCAATCAGCAGAGCATCGACCGAACGGTAGTAACGCTTGAAGTCGTTGATCGCGTTCAGCTGCAGTGCCTTAACCATGTCGGCGACAAAGCGCTCTGAATGCAGATAGGCCACCTTGATACTGGGGTTGTGCATCTGCAGCGCATTGCCCACAGCATGCATCAGGTGGGTCTTACCAAGCCCAACTCCACCATAAAGAAACAGCGGGTTGTAGCCTCCACCCGGATTTTCTGCAACCTGCAGCGCAGCCGCCCGGGCCATTTGGTTCGACGTGCCTTCAATGAAATTATCGAACCGAAACTCCGGGTTGATATAGCTTTCATGGCGCACGCCGCCTTCGATTGCGGGATGTGCCCCCCCGTTGATGCGCTGTGTCGGCGCAGCAGGCGCGGCTCGTACAGCTGGAGCAGTTTTGGGCTGCGAACCAGGTGCCACATCCGCAACGCCTCCAGACACAGGGGTCTCGTCGCGCTCCCGCGGGGTCGAACTGCCGATTTCGAGACAGACTCCGAGCCCTGCGATCTGACAATGGTGCCGCACCAACTCTTCGATCCGCGCCAGGTATTTGTCACTGACCCAATCGAGCACAAAGCGGTTGGGTGCCAGAAGACGCAAGTGGGGTCGACCTTGGCGGTCGCACTCCTCCACCTGCAAGGGCTGGATCCAGGTCCCATACAACTCGTTCGGCAATTCTTGCTTCAGCTGGTCAGCGCACCTCAACCAGGCGACCCCGAGGGGCAGCGCCTGCGACTGCTCATTGTTGTTCTTATTCGCAGAATGCAACTCTCTATACACTGTGGATAAACCGTTTTTGCTGGCATGGGTGGAACGACCGATTCGCATTCTACCCACTGACGCACCAGGTTGCCACCACATCAAGGATGGACCTTATCGATATTTAATCTATAAAAATCAATATTTTATGTTACATTTAAATAGACACTAACAACAAACCTGGGGAAAAAATTTTCGCCCTGATTTTCTAACTTGTGGATAAGTTGTAGATATCCTCTGAGTAAACAGGGAGTCATTCGGCCAGGCCGCTTTCCCTACAAACAACGCTAGATCGCACCAACTTGCGAACCGCTCGGACGTGGCCCGTTGTGGAACCCAAACGGGTGCACGCGTTGCCTAAACCGGCTTCTTTACTTACAATTGCCGCCCTTTTGTCTGCCAGCGCCCCCTTACCACTCGTTGCAGGTGCCGCTCTGCTCCGCCCCCTCTTTGTTGGAGCCCAGGCCCTCGCCACGACACCGTTGTACGATTGGGCATTGGCCTTTCTGGACTTTGGAACATGAAGCGCACTTTCCAGCCCAGCGTGCTGAAACGCAAACGCAACCACGGTTTTCGTGCCAGAATGGCGACCGCCAACGGCCGCAAAGTCATTCAACGACGCCGGGCCAAGGGTCGAAAGCGCCTTTCGGCCTGACCTACACCGATCAACGGCGCGCCACCCCGCTGCGTTTTGGGTTCTGCCACGGGCTTCGATTTCCCAGTGTCCTGCCGTCTGTTGACCCCTGCCCACTATCGGGCGGTGTTCGACGCCACGGCGGTTCGAGTGGGCACCAAGAATGCGCTCATGCTGGGTAGACTCAATGGCCAGCAACCCGCTCGCCTTGGGTTGATCGCAGCCCGTCGCCAACTTCCCCGCGCAGTTGATCGAAACCGGTTCAAACGCATGGTGCGAGAAACCTTTCGAGTGCATCGAGGGGAGTTGCATGGGCTGGACATCGTCGTGCTGGCGCGAAGTGGGTTCCGCAGCACGACCAAACCAGAACAGCACCCACGTCTGGAACACCAATGGCAACGGCTGATCGCAGAACACCGGTCCTTGAGCGACTGACCCTTCGTGCCCTGCTCGGCGTGCTCGGCGCCTACCGCTACCTGGTCAGCCCCCTGCTCCCGCCCAGCTGCAGGTACCAACCCACCTGTTCCTGCTACGCGGAAGAAGCGCTGCGCCGACACGGTGTCGTTTCGGGATCGGCTCTCGCACTGCGCCGCTTGGCGCGCTGCCACCCCTGGCGACCCGGTGGTTACGACCCGGTCCCCAATCCATCAGCCAACACTGAAGTCTCTCCATGAATGCCGTTCGCTATCTCCTGTTTGGCGCCCTGGCCGTGGTCGCCTACCTACTCATCCTTGCCTGGAACCGCGACTACACACCGGGTGTGGCCGACGCACCAGCCCCCGCAGAAACCACAGCACCCCAGAACTCGGACCTGCCCCAACCGGCCAATGCTGCAACCAGTGCCGACCTTCTGACCACCACGCCCGACGCTCCACCGACGGCTGCGACCGACCAGCCAACGGCAGCCGTGTCGTCCACTCGCGCCATTCGGGTGACGACCGATGTACTGCATGTGGCAATCGACCCGGTCGGCGGCGATCTCGTGTATGCCGCCCTGCCACAATACCCGGAAACCCTCGACCGCCCAGACGCCCCCTTTGTGGTCCTGGAGCGCGACGGGCGCACCTTCCACATCGCACAAAGCGGCCTGGTCGGGCCGCAGGGACCGGACGCGAATGCGAGCGGACGACCGCTGTACAGCGCCTCAGCGACCGACTACGAGCTCGCTCCGGGACAGGAGGAACTGGTGGTTCCTCTCGCCTACACCAGCCCCGAAGGGGTGTACATCGAGAAGCGGTTTCGGTTTCGACGCGACAGCCACCTCGTCAGCGTGGAATACAGCATCCACAACCAGGGGAACACGCCCTGGGAGGCAAACCTCTTTGCGCAACTCAAGCGCGACATGAGTCCAGACCCGGCCGCGCAGAACGCCGGTTTTGGAGTCAGCACCTACCTTGGTCCGGCACTCTACACACCGGATGAAAAGTACAAGAAGGTCGACTTCAAGGACGTCCGCAAGACGCCGCTGAACCAACGCATCGAAGGTGGCTGGATCGCCATGGTGCAGCACTACTTTGTCGCTGCCTGGATCCCCAACCCGGCACACACGTATCTGTACCAAATGCGCCCCACATCCGACGACCGCTACACCATCGTGGGTTTTACCGGCCCAAGGCTTGAAGTCGCGCCGCAAGCCACCGCCACCGCATCCGCGCAACTCTACATCGGACCAAAGGTTCAGGACCGGCTGGCGCCCATCTCTCCGGGACTGGAGCTGACCATTGACTACGGTTGGTTGTGGTTCATCGCCCAGCCGCTGTTCTGGTTGCTTGATTTCATCCATGGCATTGTGGGCAACTGGGGTGTCGCCATCGTGCTGCTGACCCTGCTCGTCAAAGCTGCGTTCTTTCAACTGTCCGCCACGTCTTACCGGTCCATGGCGAAAATGCGCCAACTCCAGCCCAAAATGATGGAACTGCGGGATCGGCACGGCTCCGACCGGCAAAAACTCTCGCAGGCGACCATGGAGTTGTACCGCAAGGAAAAGGTCAATCCGCTCGGGGGCTGTTTGCCAATCCTGGTGCAGATGCCCGTGTTCATCGCCCTCTATTGGACGCTCATGGAGAGCGTCGAGCTTCGCCATGCATCCTTCCTGTGGATCCGCGACCTATCGGCTCTGGACCCGTATTTCATCCTCCCGATTCTGATGGGGGTTTCGATGTACGTACAACAGCACCTCAACCCAGCGCCCCCAGACCCGACCCAGGCACGCATCATGAAGCTCATGCCCATTGCCATGACGGTTTTCTTCCTCTGGTTTCCCGCCGGCCTGGTCCTCTACTGGGTGGTCAACAACCTGCTGTCGATCGCCCAACAGTGGTACATCACCCGCCAGATCGAGCGTGCCGCCGCCTGATTGGTGATGGAGACGGGCGCCCCGCGCAAGGACACCATCGCCGCGATCGCAACTGCGCATGGTCGCGCCGGAATCGGCGTCGTGCGCGTCTCAGGCCCCGCGTGCCAGGCCATTGGTGCCGCATTGCTGGGGACTCTTCCGCCCCCCCGGGTGGCCCAGGTGCGCACCTTCAGGGACGCTGCAGGTGCAGCCCTCGACCAGGGCTTGGCGCTCTACTTTCCGGGCCCAGCATCCTTCACCGGTGAGGACGTACTGGAACTCCAAGGCCATGGCAGCCCCATTGCTTTGGCCCTGGTTCTTGAGCGGATCTGCGCGCTCGGTGCGCGCATCGCCAGGCCTGGTGAGTTTTCACTGCGGGCCTTCCTCAACGACCGGCTTGACCTCACCCAGGCCGAAGCCATTGCAGACCTCATCGACGCTGGGTCCGCTGCCGCCGCACGCAGCGCCATGCAATCCCTGCAAGGTGCGTTTGCACAGCGGGTCCGAAAGGCCGTCGACGCCCTGATCGCAGTGCGCGTCGAGGTCGAGGCTGCCATCGACTTCTCGGACGAAGAAGACGTTCTCGGGTTCGACCCAGCCGCCGTCCAAACTGCCCTTGTCTCGGTCACGGGCCAGCTGCGCGATACCCGATCCGCAGCGGCAACAGGACAGCGCCTTCGAGACGGATTGCGCATCGCCATCGTTGGGCCACCCAATGCCGGAAAATCCAGCCTGTTAAACGCCTTGACTGGAACCGAGCGTGCCATCGTCAGCGGCCTGCCCGGCACCACACGCGATCTCATTCAGGCCGACATCCTGATCGACGAAGTGCCTGTTCACCTGGTCGATACCGCTGGCCTCAGGTCCACCCATGATCCCATTGAGGCCGAAGGCATTCGCCGCTCAAGATCTGCCAGCGAAGAAGCCGAGGTGGTCCTTTTGCTGCTGGAAGCCGGAACCACCCCACTGAGTGAAGTGACGTGCGCTGGTCCGTGGGAGCAGGCGCTGAACCAGTGGTTGCCGACTATCCCGCGCAGCCAAGTCACCCTGGTGCGCACCAAAGTCGACCTCACAGGAGAGAGCAGCGCAACAGCGCCAAACAGGTTGCTCGGGATGCCGCTGGTGAATCTATCGATCCACCAGCCCGAAAGCGTGCAGGGCCTGCGCAAACACCTTCTGGGTCTCGCCGGCGTGCGCGATGTTGCTGAAGCCCCCTTCATCGCACGGCGCCGCCACCTGGACGCGTTGGACAGCGCTCTGGCGCTGCTTGAAGACGCAATCGCACAATTCGAAGCACACCGCGCCGCCGAACTGCTGGCCGAGGACCTGCGCCAAGTGCAACTCAGCCTCGATCAGATCACCGGCCAGTTTTCCAACGAAGACTTGCTCAGCCACATTTTTTCAAGTTTCTGCATCGGCAAATAGACTGCGATTGCGTCACCAGCGCGGGTCTGGCGTCACTCCTGTCATCAATCCGGTTGTGGAAAAGCTGTCAGCCAACGCCGGATTGCCCTGGGGGCAACTTGAACAGGACGAAGCAGGCCAGATTCCGTCCACGGATCATCCATGCTCCACCCCCTGACAATACGCCGATCAACCACAGGTTGTAAGGCAAAATAAGAACATTAAAATCAACGTGTTACATACTTATAAACAGAATGCTCTAAGGCCAATAAAAACAACCATAAGTTCTTTTTTATTTATCTGTTTGTTAATGCCTTCGGTTTCACAGACCCGGTCGAACCCACCCTTGGAATTTCACTGAAGATCCCTATACTGGCCCCCCCTGCCCCAGGTGCGCTCCTCTTATGGACCATCCAACTCGTTATGACGTCATCGTGGTCGGTGGCGGCCACGCTGGCACTGAAGCTGCACTGGCGTCGGCGCGTGCCGGTGGGCGCACCCTCCTGCTCACCCAGAACATCGACACCCTCGGGCAAATGTCGTGCAATCCAGCCATCGGCGGAATCGGCAAGAGCCACCTGGTGCGTGAGGTTGACGCCCTCGGTGGTGCGATGGCCCTCGCTGGCGACCAGGCCGGCATCCATTTTCGCCGCCTGAATGCCCGCAAGGGGCCAGCGGTTCGCGCCACCCGAGCGCAAGCAGACCGTGTCCTGTACAGCAATGCCATTCGCCGCGTCGTGGAAACCGGCGCGACCACCGGCG
>OBIC01000441.1_pt1 | contig 11225 bp, 7 predicted proteins | sample 1519831 | NCBI WGS metagenome assembly OBIC01 (sample SAMN03019805, study PRJEB22545) | beach sand metagenome | biome: beach; feature: sea beach; material: beach sand | place: USA: Municipal Pensacola Beach, FL | collected 2010-10-20 | depth 40-45 cm m | reverse complement strand
TGCCATGCAGCGTTCGCCCTCCGCCTATGGCTCGGCGGGCGAACGCTGCATGGCAATCTCGGTCGCGGTGCCGGTTGGGCAGGCGACGGGCGATGCGCTGGTCGCAAAACTCGCCCCCCGGGTCGAGGCCCTGAAAGTCGGTCTGTCGACCGATGCGGATGCCGATTACGGCCCGATGGTGACCGGAGAGCATCTCGCCAAAGTCCGCGCCTATGTCGATAAAGGGGTCGAGGAAGGGGCCGATCTCGTCGTCGATGGGCGCGGCTTCAGCCTGCAGGGCTATGAAAAGGGCTTTTTCATGGGAGGTTGCCTGTTCGATAAAGTTACCCCCGAAATGAGCATCTATACCGATGAAATCTTCGGCCCGGTCCTGTCGGTCGTGCGCGCCGATGATTTCGAGGCCGCCCTGCGCCTGCCGAGTGAACATCAATATGGCAACGGCGTCTCGATTTTCACCCGCGATGGCGATGTGGCGCGCGAATTCGCATCGCGGGTACAGGTCGGCATGGTGGGGATCAATGTGCCGATTCCGGTACCGCTTGCCTATCACACATTCGGTGGCTGGAAACGTTCCGCCTTCGGGGACACGAACCAGCATGGCGCGGAAGGGGTCAAATTCTATACCAAGATCAAAACCGTGACGAGCCGCTGGCCGGAAGCCAATGTGCGCAGCGGCGCTGATTTCACGATTCCGACGATGAAATAGGCACCGCGCCGCATGAGATATCCTGGATGCGTCGCCTGGCACCCGAACAGGACCAGCTATAGGACCAGCTTATGTCGTTGAAAGGCCCGGCCGCCGCCTATCGCGATCTGCTGGAAACAGGCGAGGTCCGTCCCGATCCGGAACAGGCGCTGGCGGTTGAGAAGCTGCAGGCGCTTGATGCGGCGCTTGCCGGTTACCGCCCCGCGCCACCGCCAAAGCGCGGACTGCGCGCCCTGTTCGGGAATGGCGGCAAGCAAGCGCAGCCAGCCCCCAAAGGCATCTATATTCATGGCGAGGTCGGGCGCGGCAAATCCATGCTGATGGACCTGTTCTTCGAACATGCTCCCGTCGCCGCAAAAAGGCGGCTGCATTTTCTGCAATTCATGCTGGAAACCCATGAGGCGATCCACGCCTGGCGACAGGCTCATAAGAACGGCGACACGGCAAAGTCAGACGGCGATGATCCGATCCCGCCTGTTGCGCGCCGCATCGCGGAGAAGGCGCAACTTCTCTGCTTCGATGAGTTTCAGGTATCCGACGTTGCCGATGCGATGATCCTGGGACGGTTGTTTTCGGTGCTGTTCGATCTCGGGGTGATTGTTGTTGCCACCTCCAACCGCGCGCCGCGCAACCTCTATGAGGGCGGGCTGAACCGTCAGCTCTTCCTGCCCTTTATCGATATGATCGAGGCACGGCTGGAGGTGCTGCATCTCGATAGCGACACTGACTACCGGCTGGAGCGGATCAGCGGCCACCCGGTTTATCATCAACCGCTGGGAGAGACCGCAAGGGCGGAAATGGATGCCGCCTGGCGCAGGCTGACCGATCTTGAACAGGGGGAGCCGGTAACGCTTTCGGTGCAGGGGCGCGAACTTTTCGTGCCACAGGCCGCAAAAGGCGTTGCCCGGATAAGCTTTCACGACCTTTGCGAGAAACCGCTTGGCGGGCCGGACTATCTCAAGCTCGCCTGGAGCTTCCATACCGTGCTGATCGACGATATCCCGCAACTCGATGCCAGCAAACGCAATGAAGCCAAGCGCTTCGTCACCCTGATCGATGCGCTGTACGATAATCATGTCAAGCTGATCTGCTCAGCCGACGCACCGCCCGAGGCGCTGTATCTCAAGGGCGACGGGCGGTTCGAATTCACCCGCACCATTTCACGGCTGATGGAAATGCAGTCCGCGGATTATCTTGCCAGCGGGCACGCGGTTTAACCTGTTTTGCATTTGTGCCCGCCGCCCCGCGGACGGGTGCCCATCGCTAGGGATGCGCCCAATCAGCAGCATCACCTTGCAGCATCAAACCACCCACGGGGATGGCCGTGCTACGTGCGGCAACGATGAATTCGGGGCGGTTCTCGACAGGGGCAGGCGCGGAAGCGCGCGCCATGACCGCTGTATCGTCAGTGCGTTGTTCCCCTTGCAGCAACGCCAACACCCCTTTGAAATCGCCATCTGTCGCGGCGGACCCCGGGACCTCGCATATCGACCGCGATTGCCGGACAATCCCCTCCATCACCCGGCAGTCCTTGCCCGTGGCAACATCGAGTGCAACTTCACCAACCCCCTTGCCCTGAACAGTCATGGTGGTCACGGTGGCAATCGTGGACAATTGGCTAAGGGTGAGCGATCCGACCACGGCAGTCGCACATCCCGAAATTGTTGAACAGACAGATGCGAACAGCACCATCTGTATCAATTGTTTCAACATTGCCCCCCTGCGCTCCTGTCGCTGCGCGGACCGGTCGGCACGCAACTTCACCAATCCGCTCGTTATCCAACAGGCCGACCTCCGGGCCAACCCCCATATTCGTCTTTAAGGAAACAGTATTTAATAAAACTTAAATTTGCGTCCTTCGCTTGCAGGCGAATAAGATTCGCGCTACTAGCCAAAGTGGTTAACCGGTTACCTCATCAGTGACCAATCAGGGTTGCTTGGCCATGGCCGATATGCGGGATGGGGACCAATTGAATTTGAATCGCAATTGGAGGAATTGATGGCGCGCAAGAAGATTGCACTGATTGGCGGTGGACAGATTGGCGGCACCCTGGCGCATTTGGCAGGACTGAAGGAACTTGGCGATGTCGTCATCTTCGATATCGTCGACGGGCTGCCGCAGGGTAAGGCGCTGGATATCGCGCAGTCGAGCGCGGTTGACGGGTTCGATGCGGCCCTGTCGGGCACCAGCAAATATTCCGGGATCAAAGGTGCGGATGTGGTGATCGTCACCGCAGGTGTGCCCCGTAAACCCGGCATGAGCCGCGATGATCTTCTTGAAATCAACATGAAGGTGATGGGTCAGGTCGGAGACGGCATCAAGAAATATGCCCCGAATGCATTTGTTATCTGCATTACCAATCCGCTGGATGCGATGGTGTGGGTGCTGCGGGAAGTAACAGGCTTCAAGCCCAACAAGGTCGTCGGCATGGCCGGTGTGCTGGATTCGTCCCGCTTCCAGCATTTTCTGGCCGACGAGTTCAATGTGTCCATCAAGGATGTCACGACTTTCGTTCTGGGTGGCCATGGTGACACGATGGTCCCCCTCACCCGTTATTCCACAGTTGGCGGCATCCCGCTTACCGACCTTGTGAAAATGGGCTGGATCACCAAGGAGCGCGTCAACGAAATCGTACAGCGTACCCGCGATGGCGGCGCTGAAATCGTCGGCCTGCTGAAAACCGGTTCCGCCTATTATGCCCCTGCCGCCAGCGCTATCGCGATGGCTGAGTCTTATCTGAAGGATCAGAAGCGGCTCTTGCCTTGCGCTGCCCACCTGAAAGGCGAATATGGCGTAAAGGACCTTTATGTCGGGGTGCCGGTGATCATTGGCGAAAATGGCGTGGAAAGAATTGTTGAAATCAATCTCAACGCCAGTGAGAAGAAAATGTTCGACAAGTCTGTTGGCGCGGTGCGCGATCTGGTTAAAGCGTGTAAGAAAATTGATCCATCCCTTGGCAAATGAAGGTAATCAATTCAGGACTATTCACAAAGTAACAGATATTGGCGCAACGAAGCGTTAAGCATCAGCGGGTTATGTTTCAGCCCGTTATCCCAGATGTTGGGGCTCGACCTTCGGCACGGGGTCAGATTGTTATATCTGATTATATGCGGCGCAGTTGAGCTCCATGGCATTCCATTTGAATGTGACTGACATGCGCCCGCTCGGTCTCATTCTAACTTAGGTGGTGAGTTGCCATGAATATTCATGAATATCAGGCGAAGCAGGTCCTGAAGGGATTTGGCGTGCCGGTGCTGCGCGGCGGCGTGGCCTTTACCCCGGACGAGGCTGTCAAGGTTGCCAATGCGCTGGGTGGCCCGACCTGGGTCATCAAAGCACAGATTCATGCCGGCGGCCGTGGCAAGGGCGGCGGTGTGAAACTCGTCAAGTCAATCGGCGATGTCGGGGCCGAGGCCGAGCGGATGCTGGGCATGAACCTGGTGACACCGCAAACCGGACCAGACGGCAAGATCGTCCACCGGGTCTATATCGAACAGGGTTCGGACATTCAGCGCGAACTTTATCTGTCCTGCCTTGTCGATCGTGCGACCTCGCGGATTGCCTTCATCGCTTCTACCGAAGGCGGCATGGATATCGAGGAAGTCGCCGCCAAAACACCGGAAAAAATCCTCACCCTGACGGTCGATCCGGCCGCCGGCGTGCAACAGCATCATGGCAGACGCATTGCGTTTGAATTCGGCCTTGTCGGCGACGAAATCAAGCAATGTATCGACCTTGTCAAACGGCTTTACCGCGCATTCGAGCAGACAGATGCGAGCCTGATCGAAATCAATCCGCTGGTCGTGACGAAAACCGGCGATCTGCTGTGCCTGGATGCCAAGTTGAACTTTGACGATAACGCGCTTTACCGGCATGGTGAAATCGCCGGCCTGCGCGACGCGTCGGAAGAGGACCCGACGGAACTCGAAGCCTCCAAGCGCGACCTGAATTACGTCAAGCTGGACGGCACCATCGGCTGCATGGTGAATGGCGCCGGTCTGGCGATGGCAACCATGGATATCATCAAGCTTTATGGCGGGGAGCCTGCGAACTTCCTTGATGTCGGCGGCGGCGCCGACAAGGAAAAGGTTACCGAAGCCTTCAAGATCATCCTGCGCGACCCCAATGTGGAAGCCATTCTGGTGAATATTTTCGGCGGCATCATGCGTTGTGACATCATCGCGGAAGGCGTCGTCGCAGCCGCCAAGGAAGTTCAGCTTGCGGTACCGCTGGTCGTCCGGCTGGAGGGTACCAATGTCGAACAGGGGGCAAAAATCCTGGCGGATTCGGGCCTGCCCATTCTGTCTGCAAACGAACTTGCGGATGCCGCGGAAAAAGTTGTCAAAGCCGCGAAGGAGGCTGCGTAATGTCGGTACTTGTCAATAAAGACACCAAGGTCATCTGTCAGGGTTTTACCGGCTCGCAAGGCACTTTCCATTCGGAACAGGCGATCGAGTACGGCACCAATATGGTCGGCGGCGTTACGCCTGGCCGGGGCGGCTCGAAACATCTCAATCTGCCGGTTTTCGACACGGTTGCCGAAGCGGTGGAGGAAACCGGTGCCAATGCGACGGTGATTTACGTTCCGCCTGCCTTCGCCGCAGATGCCATGCTTGAAGCAATCGATGCGGGTATCGGGCTGATCGTGACAATCACGGAAGGCATTCCGGTGCTTGATATGATCAAGGTGAAACGCGCCTTGTGTGGCAGCGACAGCCGCCTCATCGGCCCGAACTGCCCCGGCGTCATCACACCCGATGAATGCAAGATCGGCATTATGCCCGGCCATATTCACAAAAAAGGCAGTGTGGGAATTGTCTCGCGTTCGGGAACGCTTACTTATGAGGCAGTTGCGCAAACAACTGCCGTCGGATTAGGCCAATCGACCTGTATCGGCATTGGCGGCGACCCGGTCGCAGGCACGAACTTTATTGATTGTCTTGAGTTATTTCTTGCTGATGACGCCACACAATCCATCGTGATGATTGGTGAAATTGGCGGCTCAGCCGAAGAAGAAGCGGCGGAATTCCTCAAACAATCGAAGGTCAAGAAGCCGGTTGTCGGCTTTATTGCCGGCCGCACCGCACCACCGGGACGACGGATGGGCCATGCGGGCGCCATTATCGCAGGCGGCAAGGGCGGCGCAGAGGACAAGATCGAGGCGATGCGCAGCGCTGGCATCATTGTTGCAGATTCTCCTGCTGCAATGGGGCAAACGCTGCAACAGACATTGAAGGGTTAGAACTTATCAACCCTTACTGTGCTTACGTCGCGGCGGAACTACCGGATGGCACCCTAGGGAGTGCGGGGCGATCCCGCATGAAATGAACCATGGATCAACAGGACCCCAACGAAATCGCTAACGATATTTATGAGCGAACTTCCTTCCTGTTTGGCGCCAACGGCGCTTTTATTGAGGAATTATACGCGCAGTATCAGACGAATCCTGAATCGGTCGATCCGAGCTGGCGGAAATTCTTCGCCGAGCTGGGGGAAACGCGTGAGAACGCGATTGCCGGGCTGAAGCAGCCGGCATGGAAACGGGCCGACTGGCCGCGGCCCGCCAATGGCGAACTTGTCAGCGCACTGGACAGCAACTGGGGCGCCTACGAAAAGACGATCAAGACCAAGATCGCGGAGCGCAGCGGCGGCGCATCGGAAGAGGAAATCCGGGCGGCGACACTCGATTCAATTCGCGCGATCATGCTGATCCGGGCCTATCGGATTCGCGGCCATCTGAAAGCCAAGCTCGATCCGCTTGGTATCGTACCGCCAACAGATCACCCGGAACTGGAACCGGCCAGCTATGGCTTTGAAGAGGCGGATATGGACCGCCCGATCTTCATCGACTATGTGCTGGGAATGGAAACCGCCACGATGCGGCAAATCATCGAGGTGGTGGAAAAGACCTATTGCGACACGATCGGTGTCGAATTCATGCATATCGCCGACCCGGAGGAAAAAGCCTGGATTCAGGAACGGATCGAAGGCCCCGATAAAGAAGTCAGTTTTACGCTGGAAGGCAAGAAAGCCATCCTCACAAAACTGATCGAGGCGGATGCCTTTGAAACTTTCCTGGCGAAAAAATATACCGGCACCAAACGGTTCGGCCTTGATGGCGGTGAATCGCTTATCGCCGCACTTGAGCAGATCATCAAACGCGGCGGCGCGCTGGGCGTGAAGGAAATCGTGATCGGCATGCCGCATCGTGGCCGATTGAATGTGCTGGCCAGCATCATGGGCAAGCCCTATCAGGCGATCTTCAACGAATTTCAGGGTGGGTCAGCAGCCCCCGAAGATGTGCAGGGTTCGGGCGATGTCAAATATCATCTGGGCACCTCGGCCGACCGGGAATTCGACGGCAATGTCGTGCATTTGTCGCTGACAGCCAACCCGTCGCACCTTGAAGCCGTTGACCCTGTCGTTCTTGGCAAGGCGCGCGCCAAACAGGAATTTTATGACAATGATCGCACTTCCGTCATTCCACTGCTGATGCATGGCGATGCCGCATTCGCAGGCCAGGGAATTGTCGCGGAATGTTTTGGTCTTTCAGGGCTGAAAGGCCACAGGACAGGCGGCACCATCCACTTTATCGTGAATAACCAGATCGGTTTTACAACAGCGCCGCATAACAGCCGCTCTTCCCCCTACCCCTCCGACGTTGCGAAAATGGTGCAAGCGCCGATCTTCCACGTCAATGGCGATGACCCCGAGGCGGTGGTCTATGTTGCGCGGATCGCGACTGAATTCCGGCAGAAATTCAATACCGATGTCGTGATCGATATGTTCTGCTACCGGCGGCACGGACACAATGAAGGCGACGAGCCCTCATTCACCCAGCCATTGATGTACAAGCTGATCCGCAATCATCCGCATACGGTCGACATTTATTCCAAGCGACTGATTGCCGACGGAACGATTTCGGACGAAGAATATGCCGCGATGCAAGCCGAGCTGAATACAGAACTGGAGAACCAGTTCAGCGCGGCCAGCAGTTACCGGGCGAACAAGGCTGACTGGCTGGAAGGCAGCTGGACCGGTCTTGGCGTTGCCCGCGGCGATGTGCGCCGTGGCGATACGGCGGTCGCGCAACGAGTTCTGCGTAAAATCGGCCATGCACTGACAAATTATCCCGACGATCTAAAGTTACATCGAACCATTCAACGGTTGCTGAAAGCCAAACAGCAGATGTTTGAAACCGGCAAGGGCTTTGACTGGGCAACCGCGGAAGCGCTGGCATTCGGCTCTTTATTGCTGGAAGGTCACAAGGTGCGGCTTGTCGGACAGGATTCGACACGCGGCACGTTCAGCCAGCGGCACGCCGCCCTGATCGATCAGGAAACCGAATTCGGCTACAAACCGCTTAACAATATCGATGAACGGCAAGCCCAGTTCGAGGTCATTGACAGCATGCTGTCGGAGATGGCGGTGCTTGGCTTCGAATATGGCTATAGCCTGGCCCAACCGAATGCGCTTGTCTTGTGGGAAGCGCAATTCGGCGATTTTGCCAATGGCGCGCAAGTCATCATCGACCAGTTTATCGCCGGCGGCGAAGCGAAATGGCTGCGGATGAGCGGGCTCGTCATGTTGCTGCCACATGGTTATGAGGGACAGGGGCCCGAGCATTCTTCCGCGCGCCTCGAACGCTATCTTCAGTTATGCGCGGAAGATAATATTCAGGTCGCGAACTGCACGAGCCCCGCGAACTATTTCCATATTCTGCGGCGCCAGCTTCACCGCAAGTTCCGCAAGCCGCTTATCCTGATGACGCCGAAATCGTTGCTGCGCCACAAGCAGGCGGTGTCGGATGTGTCCGACTTTTCGCCTGGTTCTTCATTTCATCGGGTCTTGCTCGATCTGGCGGAGACCAATCCCGGCATCACCCTGCCGCTTGCCAAGGACCAGGACATCAGGCGCGTTATTCTGTGTTCGGGCAAGGTCTATTACGACCTGCTTGACGAGCGTGAAAAGCTTGGCGCTGACAAAATTCAGATACTGCGCATCGAACAGCTTTATCCGTTTCCGACAAAAGCGCTAGTCAAGGAACTTGCGCGTTTCCCGAATGCCGATTTCATCTGGTGTCAGGAAGAGCCGCGTAACATGGGGGCCTGGAGTTTTGCGGATCCGCATATCGAGTGGGCGCTGACGAAAATCGGCGGTCAACATACGCGGGCACGTTATATCGGCAGGTCGGCGGCCGCATCCACGGCAACCGGGCTTGCATCACGTCACAATGCGGAACTGAACAGGTTCCTTGAAGAAGCATTATCCATATAGCATCGCTGAAGGGGTATTTGGATGTCGACTGAAATTCGCGTTCCTGCCTTGGGAGAGTCCGTCACCGAGGCAACCGTCGCCCAGTGGTTCAAGCAACCCGGGGAAGCGGTCGCAATGGATGAACCGATTTGTGAGCTTGAGACCGACAAGGTCACACTCGAAGTACCCTCGCCGGTGGCAGGCGTGCTGACCGAACTCAGCGCGCAGGTTGAAGACGTTGTCGAGGTCGGCGCGCTGCTCGGTGTGATCGACGAAACGGCTAAGGCGGCCGCGACGAAGCCAAGTGCAGCGGCACCGACCGCGGCTAAACCCGCCCCCGCATCCGCGCCCTCTTCTGCACCGGCTTCGCAGCCGGCGGCCGCCGCGACAGCGCCGTCCCCCGCGCCTTCCCCCGCGCCTGCCGCCGCAGCCGCGCAATTGGCGCCATCGGTGCGTAAACTGGTTGCAGAAAACGACCTGGATCCTTCAGTGATCCCGGCAAGCGGCAAGGATGGCCGCCTGACCAAAGGGGACGTCCTGTCACAGCTTGAGAAAGTTGCCCGGGAAGCGCCCTCCGTCACGGCCGCCGCACCAGCGGCAAAAACACCCGCCACAGCACCTGCCGGCCAGGACGAGCGGGAGGAACGTGTGCGGATGACACGGCTGCGCAAGACCATTGCGCAACGGCTGAAAGACGCGCAGAACACTGCGGCAATGCTGACCACCTTCAACGAGGTGGACATGACCGAAGTGATGGCGCTGCGCAACCGCTTCAAGAAGGATTTCGAGGAAAAGCACGATGTCCGGCTTGGCTTCATGAGCTTTTTCGTGAAAGCCGCCATTCAGGCGCTACGCGAAATCCCCGCTGTGAACGCGGAAATTGACGGCGATGAGCTTGTCTACAAGAATTACTACAATATCGGCGTCGCGGTCGGTACCGACACGGGACTTGTGGTGCCGGTTGTCCGCGATGCGGACCGGCTGGGCTTTGCGGCGCTGGAAAAAACCATCAATGAGCTGGGGGCCCGCGCCCGTGACAAGAAACTAGGCCTTGATGATCTGCAAGGCGGGACATTCACCATTTCGAATGGCGGTGTGTACGGATCGCTGATGTCGACACCAATCCTCAACCCGCCGCAATCGGGCATCCTGGGCATGCATAAAATTCAGGAACGCCCGATGGCGATTGACGGCAAAATCGAAATTCGCCCCATGATGTATCTTGCCCTGTCCTATGATCACCGCATCATTGACGGCAAGGAAGCGGTGACTTTCCTTGTCCGGATGAAGGACTGCCTCGAAGATCCGCAGCGTCTGCTGCTTGATCTGTAAAAGCACTTATTTTTGGAGACATTCGGCATATGGCTGACAGTTTTGACCTGATCGTAATCGGCGGCGGACCGGGTGGCTATATTTGCGCCATCCGCGCAGCACAGCTTGGGATGAACGTCGCCTGCGTCGAAAAAAGCGATACGCTGGGCGGCACCTGCCTGAATGTCGGCTGCATTCCATCCAAGGCCCTGCTGCATAGTTCCGAGATTTATGCGCATATCCCCGCGCTTGCCGAAATGGGAATTGCGGCGGGATCCGTATCGCTCGATCTTGCGGCGATGATGGGCCACAAGGATAAAACCGTCGATGAATTGACCAAGGGCATCGCATTTCTGTTCAAGAAAAACAAAGTGACCCCTATTTCGGGCACCGCCAAAATCACCGCGCCGGGCACGGTGCAGGTCGCCTTGAACGAGGGGGGCGATACAACACTTACGGCTGCCAATATCGTGGTTGCAACAGGCTCGGAGCCAGCCGGATTACCAGGTATCGAGATTGACGAGGAACGCATCGTCAGCTCGACCGGCGCTTTGTCCCTGCCCGAGGTGCCAAAACAGTTGCTTGTTGTCGGTGGCGGCGTCATCGGCCTTGAGCTTGGGTCGGTATGGGCCCGGCTGGGCTCTGAGGTTACGGTGGTGGAATTCCTTGATCATATCGTTCCGGGCGCTGATTCAGATGTCCGCAAGGAATTCCAGCGCGCGCTCAAAAAGCAAGGGATCGGCTTCCGCCTGTCGACCAAGGTGACCGGCATCGAAAAGACCGGATCGGGCTTGAAAATTACGGTTGAACCCGCTGATGGCGGAGCGGCCGAAGAACTTTCCGCCGACGTCGCGCTGATCGCCATCGGGCGGCGGCCCTATACCGCTGGCCTTGGCCTTAGATCGGAAGAGCACACGTCTGAACTCCAGTCAAAGGCCAAGGCCAGCGGTA
>OBIC01000440.1_pt1 | contig 11236 bp, 13 predicted proteins | sample 1519831 | NCBI WGS metagenome assembly OBIC01 (sample SAMN03019805, study PRJEB22545) | beach sand metagenome | biome: beach; feature: sea beach; material: beach sand | place: USA: Municipal Pensacola Beach, FL | collected 2010-10-20 | depth 40-45 cm m | reverse complement strand
AGCGCGATGCGCATTTCCATCGCGTCTTGTACCTGGCGAACCCGAGCCGCCACCCGCCGCGCCGATTCCTCCGTAAAGGGAATCGGCAGGAGGTCATAAAGGTGGCCATCGTCGGCGCAATAAGTCAGGTGATCGCTGTAGACAATGGCCCCGTGGCGACGGGAGAACTCCGCAATGCCGTACACGAGTTCCATATCAATCGGCCGCGACCCGCCAATGTCCAGGGACAGTCCATGTAGGAACAGCGGGTAGCGCTCCACCGCCGCCGCAAGGGCAGCGCCCCAGCGCCCGCCGACGCGCAACCAGTTTTCTGGCGCGATCTCGATAAAATCGACTTCCTCGGGCGCCCGGGCATTGAACTCATGGAGAAAGGAGCGGCGCAGCCCCAGGCCTGCGCCGCCGGTTGGCCTTGCGGCATCAGCCACCGCATTTCCCTTCACCACATTTGCCCTCGCCAGCGGCTTTTTCGCCACCGTCACCACCACACTTGCCTTCCCCACACTTGCCCTCTTCAGTGGCCTTGTCGCCACCACAATTGCCTTCTCCACACTTGCCTTCAGGTTTTGCTTTGTCACCACCACATTTGCCTTCACCGCAGCTGCCTTCGGCTGCCTTACCGGCAACGGCGTAGCCCGATGAGAGCTCTACTGCTGCGAAGGGGTTTTGCCCTGCAAGCGCAGGCGCGGCAAGGGAAGAAAGGACTGCAGCAGCACCAAGTGCGGCAATGGGTTTGAGGGTCGTCTTGGCCATGGTGTTGTCTCCAAATGGCTGAAAAGAATAAAGGGCAGCGGCCTGGTTCAATGGGCTTGGACGCGCCAGTGGATAGATGCAACGAGCCTGTCGGACGTTACACCGGGGGCGGTGCCTCGTGGCGCGCACAGATCGAGCGGTGCGTGGTTTGTAACACGCAGGGACCGGATTCATCTATGAGCAAGCCCCAAGTACAGCCCCCCAGCCACACCTCTGAATCCATAAGGAGCACACCATGTCCACAGCTTCCGCCATGTCCCTACGGCTCGCGGTGCATTACCAGCGAATCGGACGCTGGCTACAACCTTTGAGCGGTCTTGCTCCACTGGCATTGCGGCTGTACCTGGTTCCGGTCTTCTGGATGGCGGGCACCACCAAATGGCAGGGATTCGACGACACGGTGGCCTGGTTCGGCAATCCCGATTGGGGGCTCGGAATGCCCTGGCCCTGGTTGATGGCGTTGCTTGCCACCTGGACTGAGTTGCTGGGCGCGGTCCTCTTGCTGTTGGGCTTCGCAACCCGCCTGATTGCAATTCCGCTCTTGGTCACCATGGCGGTGGCCGCAGGCACAGTGCACTGGGAGAACGGTTGGCAAGCCATTGCCGACCCCAAGGCGCCGTTCAGCAACGAGCGCGTGGAGGCCGCGCCCGCCAAGTTGGAGGCAGCGCGCTCGATACTCCGAGAACATGGCAATTATGGTTGGCTGACCGCCAGCGGGAGCTTCGTCATTCTGAACAATGGCATCGAATTCGCGGCCACCTACTTCATCATGCTGTTGGCCTTGCTGACACTGGGGGGCGGGCGCTATGTCAGCCTGGACGACTGGATCGCCCGCTGGGTGCAGCACCTGGGTCGACAGGCCAGCTAAGGTTCATCGCACCCGAGCACGCGGCGGTAAACCCAAAGGTCATCGGCCGAGAAGCAACAAAACAGCACCAACTCAAGACCTGACGCCAGGGACCGCCAAGATGACCGTACAGTGTCCACAGCCACCTCTGCTGCGGCAGAAACGGGATACCCATACACCCCGGTGCTGATGCAGGGAAAGGCGATGCTGCGCGCCTGTACTTCGCCCGCACAGACAAGGGCGTTGCGGTAACAGGCAGCAAGCACCTCAGGCTCACCGGCGCCACCGCCCTGCCAGACAGGTCCGACAGTGTGCACCACATGCCGGGCGCGCAAGGCGAACCCCGGTGTAATTTTTGCCTCACCAGGCGCACAGCCGCCGAGCCTTCGACACGCGGTCAGCAGCTGCGGGCCAGCCGCTCGGTGGATGGCGCCGTCGACACCACCGCCACCCAGCAACGAGGGGTTCGCGGCGTTGACAATGACATCCACATCCAGCGTGGTGAGGTCCGCTTGAATGGCTTGCAGCTCCATCTTCACCTCCCGATGCACCAGCCCGCTGGATCACACGATCATATCAACGACGCCACCATCGACCCGCAGTGCCGCACCCGTGGTCGCCGAGGCTTGAGGGGAAGCCACGTACACCACCATGTTCGCGACTTCCTCGACGGTAGCGGGCCGCTGAATGATCGAACTCGGCCGTGCCCGGTGCACAAACCCCGTGGCCAGTGCCTCCACCGACTCACCCTGCTGCGCGGCCAGGGGCGCAAGCGCGCGCTTGAGTCCATCCGAGAGCGTGGGCCCTGGAAGCACCGAGTTGACGGTCACCCCCGTGCCAGCCATGCGTTTGGCCAGCCCCCGGGCAATCGACACCTGCGCCGTTTTGCTCATTCCGTAGTGAATCATGTCCGGCGGAATGTTGAAGGCGGATTCCGATGAGATGAACACCACCCTGCCCCAGTTCTGGGTTTGCATGTGCGGCAGATACGCCCTGGACAACCGCACACCGGACATCACGTTCACCTGAAAAAACCGCTCCCAGGTCGCGTCGCTGGTGACGAAGAAGTCCTCCATCCCGTAGGTGCCGAGGTTGTTGATCAAAATGTCCACATCGGCCACCTGTTCAACCAGGTCGTCACAGCCCTCGGCGTTGCCGAGGTCGGCGGCGGCGGCTTCCGCACAGACCCCGAACTCGGCCTCCAGCCGCTGCACCGCGGCGACGGTTTTGTCCTGATCTCGGCCATTGACCACCACCTGAGCGCCAGCCGCGGCAAGGCCTCGTGCGATCGCAAAGCCAATGCCTTCAGTGGATCCGGTCACCAGCGCCCGTCGACCGCTCAAATCGATCTGCATTCATGCATTCCTCTTGGTTTGGGTTCGAAGTGGGCTCCTGGCGCCATTTGACGCGCACCCACTCCTGGCCGGTACCCTTTCCAGGGGCCGGGGCTGCCATTGTGACAGCCTGTGCACCCCCGGCAACATCGGTCAGTGCTGGCGGAGGTGGTGATGTTCGTTGCAGTGTATTGGTGGCGCGTGGCGCCCGGAAAGGAAGCCCAGTTCCGTGAGGCCTGGTGCCGGGGCACCCGCCTGATCACCAAAATCTATGGGAGTTGCGGCTCACGCCTGCACCGAGATGCGGATGGGCGCTTCGTTGGCGTGGCGGAGTGGCCGGACCGCGAAACCTGGCAACGGGCCATCGACCAGCGCATGGTCTACCCCGACCCGGAGGCTCGGGCCATGTTTGTCGACGCCATCATTGAAACGCCGCCAAACAACCAGGCCGTGTTCACCATGGAAGTGACCGACGACCTGCTGACGCGCACGTGCGCCGACAACACCGGCGATGTTGACTGAGGCGAATCTTGGTTGGGTGCTATTACAAGTGCCAACGGAGTCGCCTTCAACCTGCGAAAACACCTTCTATGTTGCCAGTTGCCAGTTGCCAGTTGCCAGGACACGACGTCGACGAGCCCCGGGCTCAGACCGCAGAAGTTTTGCTGTGGAAGGTCACCACTGAACATAGACCGCTTGTGACTGTCGGTTTTTGGATGCCTAAACAACCACACTGCGCAGCCTGAGTGTCTTCGCGCGCCGCGTCAGTGGTGGCGCAGGGCGTCGATCAGCTGACGCTTGTTCATCTTGGACCTTCCTTCGATCCCGATCTCTCGGGCCCTTTGATACAGGCCATCACGCGACCAATCCTCGTAGGGCGGACTGCTGCCCCCACGCTTGCCGGCAGTGCGCCGAGGCGTGTTGGCGATGCGGGCCGATTTCTCCTTGCTGTAACCCTGCTCACGCAGGCGCTCGTACTGTCGGTCGTCCTTGATCTGCGGGCCGTGATCGGGTGGGCTTTTCGAGGTTGTGGCCATGGGTTGCTCCCTTGAAAACTCAAATGGATACCTGAGCCAGCGCGAGCAGAAGAGCCCGATCGCGGGCTCTCCTCGTGTCGTGCCTGCCTCGAGGCCCCTCGCAGGACATCCCCGCTTCGCTCGGGCGATGCGCTGAGCGCCACGTCGCCCAGCGACACCATGCCGAGTCGATGTCATCGTCGTCGAACAAGTTGCGGTGAGAACGGTCGTGCCAATTGAAATTCGGTCCGCTCCCTCACCCAAGCTGTGGCAGACATTGAAATGTGCCTCTATCCTGCTCGGGTTTCGCCGCCCAAACACGCGATCACCTCGCCGGTGATGTACGCTGATTCGGAATTGTTCGCGAGAAATACATACGTCGGGGCTATTTCCCAAGGCTGGGCCGGTCGCCCGTAAGCGGTTTTCTCGCCAAACGTGCGTGTCTGCTCCGCAGAGCGCTCCGCCGGGTTGAGCGGGGTCCACACTGGCCCTGGGGCGACACAGTTGACACGAATGCCCCGATCGACCAAATGAGCGGCCAGGGACTTTGTGAATGCGTGGATGGCACCCTTTGTGGCAGAGTAGTCCAGTAGTCCCGGGCTGCCTTCCAAACCAGTTTTGGATCCGGTCTGGATAATCGCGCCGCCTTCCGGCAAATGGGGCACGGCTGCCTTAACCATCCAAAAATAGCCATAAATATTGGTTTTAAACGTGCGGTCCCATTGTTCCGCGGTCAGTTTTTCAATGGCTTCCACATGGTTTTGAAAAGCTGCATTGTTGATCAATACGTCAAGCCCTCCCAGGGTCTCGACAACGCGCGCCACGGCCTGGCGGCAGAAATTCTCATCGCTCACGTCCCCGGCAATGCACAGACATGATCTGCCGTATTGCTCAACCGCCATTCGGGTTTCGTCGGCATCGGCCTGTTCTTCCGGCAAATACACGATTGCAATGTCTGCCCCCTCTCGAGCAAACAACACTGCGACAGCTCTGCCGATGCCTGAGTCACCACCGGTGATCAAGACCTTTTGCCCGGCCAGCTTATCAGCCGCGCGATAGCCTGAATTGTGATACCGGGGTCGGGGATCGAGATCATGCTCACTTCCGGGCGGTTGCTGGTCCTCGTTGGGCGGATAGGGTGGAGACGGGGTTCGAGTCTCGGACATGCTCGGTTCCTCCTACGCTGGGGCCGTCCTCGGCGACCACCCCTGCTGCTGATCGGTTTTCGGCACGTTTGGGCACTATGTCAGCTCCCTTCAAATTCAATGGTTGCGAAGCGGGCGAACCCATTCCAAGTTACGCATCTTTGACTGACTCGGAGATCGACTCGCGGTTCTAAGCCCACGCGCCCTTCTTAAGGTCGATCCGGAAGTCCCACGCCTGATCCTCTTCTGGGAGGACCTCCAAGCAAGAGGAACTCCATCAATCCGGTCCAATAGCAGGGGGACCGCATTCAGTCGGCATCAATCAACTTGGTGATGTACCCGGTAAACCGGTCGCGGCGACAGACGAAGATCACCCGAAGCTACTGACTTACCCTGCAGAACCTCGGCAACACCCGCCAGCAAGACCTGTGCGACGTCGGGGACTGCCTGAGTTCCCCTAGCCGCACCTGCTCCTGCAGGGATCGCTACCTGATCGCATCTCATTCAGCACTTCCGCTGCCACATCCAAATGGGAGACCTCAGCCACCACGCGCGGCGGTCTGTGGCCAACACCCCCAGGAAACCTAGGGATGCACCGGCGAGAACCTGGCCTACGCCGGCTGCTGTTGGTTTTCCAAGTCGCGAGTCGTGAGTTGGCCAGGCCAGACAAAGCTTTGACGGGAGCGTCGCGTTGGAGTTCCACCAGCCGCAGCTTCCGCGCTGTAGTGATGCCGGCTGCGCGCGTTGAGGTCGCGGCACTCCGCCCTCGCCCCTGCCTAGCCTTGCGCCTTAACATCAACGCAGAACCCATTGGTGGGCGCCAACCTGGGTGGCCAGATGCGACTGGTGGCGAGTGGGAAACTGGTTACGGGCTTTGATTGCGTCGCGAAACTCGCGCTCGGCGCAGATGCATGCAACATGGCGCGACCAATGATGTTCGCCCTCGGTTGCATCCAGGCTCGCCGCTGCCACACCGACCACTGCCCTACCGGCATTACCACCCAAGACCCCAACAGCAACAAGGCTGTCGATGTGGAAACGCATGCACCCCGGGTCGCCAATTTTCACGCTCGAACCCTAGAGAGCGTTCAGGAGATCATCGGCGTGCTCGGGTGTACCAACCCAGAAGAATTGACCCCGGCACCTATTCTCATGCGCGGTTCTCATGCGCAATGACCGGGCGCTGGCATTCAGCGACCAAGCGTCTCACGAATGGCTCGGCGGGGGCGCGCTGCTCGCGGGCCATGCACTTTCCAGTACCAGGCGGTTTGGGCGGTAGCGAAGTGCGATGCGTTCGACGCCTAAGGCCTAGCCTTCGCGAATCAGCCTTCGCAGGTCCGCTGCAATGGCTTCAGGACCGGTATCGGCATCGATCAACAAGCGCACTTTTCCTGTCTCGTCGAAAGCGTACACCGCTGAGCTGTGGTTCACGCCGTAGGCACCCGTGGCGTCCCGGTCTTCGTAGCTGAACGACACGCGATAGCGCTTGGCCAGCGCCTTCAGTTGCTCCTGGGTGCCACTCAGCCCGACAAACCGAGGGCCAAAGGCGTCAGTGTATTCGGCCAGCACTTCGGGCTGGTCCCGCTCGGGGTCGACACCAACAAAGAGTACATCCACCGCTTCGGCCTCCGGCCCGAGCTGGTCCAATGCCTTGGCCAGCACGCCGAGGGTGATGGGACAGATGTCTGGACAATGGGTGAAACCAAAGAACATCAGTTGCGCCTGACCATCGAAGTCATCCGCGGTGACCTGCGCGCCGGTTTCACTGTACAGCTCGAACTCCAGTGGCGGCATGAGTCCACTGATGTCGCGGTTGTTCCATTCGGCACCGCCTCCGCAGGCCGTGAGCAAACACACCAGGGCAGCGGCGCCAAGGCCCGTGACCGACTTCCGTCCGAGTGCACCCAGCCGTGTAAAACCCTGGGGCCGGAAGCGGGCGAATTCAGCTGTCTTCATGCAGTGCCTCCCGAGGCTTGCAGCTTGGCGTTGGGGTGGGCAGCGCTTTCGCGCGCTCGATCGGTTTGGGCCGAACGGCGGATCACCACCAGCAGTCCCAGCACGCTCATCATCGATGCGGGAATCCAAGTGGTGAGACCACCGATCTGCTGATCAGTGACCGGATCCAGCGGCCAGAGCCGACCGCAAACGGCATACACGTCGTACAGGCTCTCTTGACTGAACCCCAGGTACGCACCGATCAGAATCTGTGGGATCACGATCGCAATGAGCAACAGGACGCGTCCACCATAGCCGAGCGTACCCGCCTGCCGTGGATCGCGAGGATCGAGCATGAACAGCCAAAAAATCAGCCCGTCGATGGCCATGCTCCAGTTCATGAGGTTGTAAAGGGGAATGTTGAGCATGGCGTAAAAATGCAACTCCGGGCTCAACCAGAGGTAAATCAGCCCCACAAACACCACTGCCTGCAGCACTGGTTGGTGAAACATCCAGCGCAGGGGCGCAAAGGGCGGGCTGAGTGCCACACGTTGGATGCCGGACGCGACCCGATCCGGGAGGCCTGCACCCAGCACCTCGATGGGCACCGCGAGAGCCACCAGAAATGGCCCCAGGTGGTGCAGCACCAGGTGCTGCACCCGGTGGATGAAGAACATGTGCTGCGACCAGTAGTCGTACTGGGTCTGCATCACCACATACATGCTGAGGACCCCAACCACAAACGCGAGGCTGCGCCAGAACCCCACCGATCGACCCTGCTCACGGAGCCGAGCGGCGCCTCGACCGAACAACACCAGCGACAATAAGGCTCCCCCAGCGATGGTGGGAGAAAACTCATATGGCGTAAGGAAATGAACGAACTCTTCCATCGACGGCGCCTACCGCACTGAATGGCTTGTGATCAGGATCCGCCCGCCCTCAGGCAGTCACGGGCTCGGCTCCGGATCTAGTGGTGTGCGTGGTCTTCAGGCATTTTGCCCTGGGGACCATGGACCGCAAAGCTGACATCAACTGGGCGGTGTCCCTCGAACAAGAGCCGCACCTGGACTCGCTCCCCCAGCTTCACCGGCACTTTGGGACTCATGAGCATGAGGTGATGCCCGCCCGGTGCGAACTCCACCATGGCGCCTGCAGGCACCTCGACTGCCTCGACCTTCGCCATTTGGGACTGGCCAGACTGGTGGGTGGTTTGATGCAGCATCACATGCCCATAGGCTGGGGACTCTGCACCTGTCAGCGACACCGCGGTGGCACCCCCATTGTGCAGCCTGAAATAGCCTCCTGCTGGCAGCCCGGCCGGCATGGCCCGCACCCAGGCCGCCTCGACCCGAAGGGTTTCCTCATTCTGGGCACTCTGGACACCAACAGAAAGGAGGGCCAGCCCCATGCCAGCAGACACCGAAAGGACCCTGACCAATCTACCGGAAAAACCCATGCGACCGAACATGCTCACTCCACCGTTAAAATGGGTGCACATTGTACCAGCCCTGGACTGAAAAACCTGATCGATCATGCCGCCCCTTGGGTCCGCGCAAAACCGGCCCGCAGGTGTCGGCAACACCGGTTCAGGGGCAGTGCACGCCGCGTTCCATACCGGCGACGCTTGGGCACGCAGGTTGAGTCGGGCGGGGCCTGGCTCAGCCGCCTCGACCGGTCCTCAGGGCCCTACCTAGCCTCCCGGCCACAGGAACAAGCTGGCCTGCTTGTTGAGAATCCGCAGGCTGCGCGGCTGGGGACAAGCGGCCCCTGCCACGGCGCCCATACAGACATGCAGTGGCAACAGATGCTCCTCCCGCGGGTGGCAAAACCGCGCGTGTGGCGCCCGGGTCCAATGGCGCAGGCGGGCGAGCCGTTCCTCGGCAGTGTGCTCAGGATTGCAGCAGGTGTCCTGCAACCAACCCTCGAACGCTTGATTCATCGCTTCGACCTCGGGAGTGGCCGGGGAAAAGAACTCCCGCATGTTATGAAACGAAAACCCGGAACCCAGGATGAGCAGGCCGTCCTGTTGCAGCTGACGCAACGCCCTACCCATCGCCAAATGTACGTTTGGGTCCAACGATTGAATCAGCGAGACCTGTAGGCAGGGCACATCGGCCCGCGGGAACAGCAGTTTCAGCGGCACGAACACCCCGTGATCCAGTCCACGCTCGGTGTCGAGTTCCGCGCCCAGGCCGGCATCAGCCAGACACTGCTGGACGCTGCGAGCCAACTCCGGTGCAGCGGGGCACGGATACTGAATGCGGTAGGAGGCTTCTGGAAAACCGTGGTAATCGTACAGCAGCGACGTGGTCTTTGATGCGGTGATGCGCGGCGTCCTGGACTCCCAATGGGCGCTGACCACCAACACCGCCGCGGGTCGCTCCAGCTCATCGGCAAGCGCGGCCAAGGCCTCGACCATCTCCTGGTGGGATGCATCGCCGAGTAACGGCAATGGTCCACCGCCGTGCGAGACGAATAACGCGGTTGGGTGATTGGCCATCTCACCTCCTATTTGCGGATGAAGAAACGGCCAGGCCGTGCTCGGTGTCCGGACAGCCGCCGAGCCGCAGGCACCCCCGGCTGGAGGAGGCAGTCAACCCTGGGTGTCTTTGTGCTCTCTTGTGGCCAAACTGGGCAAATCGATCGGCGTGCTGTTCCCAATGGTACCCATTGAGGCGGATCCCCTGCAGGCCCTTTGGAAACCAGATACAGACAGAACGCATTGATGTCCATGCCATCGCGATAAGCATCTGAGAACGGAAACTGCAGCGAGACAGCAAGCACCGCGGAACTCGCTTGGGGCGAAGGTGCGATTTCGGCTCCGATCAGGGCCCCCAACCTTGGGGTCAATCTCCCGACAAAAGTGCGCCGATTTTGGCTTGATCCGTATGCGACGTGTAGCGAGTGATGGCTAGCATGACGGCTTGGTTGGTCATCAATTCCTGCATTGCAACTTGCCCCACCAACTCAAAGGCCTTTTGGACGGCGAGCGGGTCCGCCTTGTGGGCCACCAGCAATTGCTGGGCGCAGTCTTCGGTCAACATGCGGGTGATCAGATTCCCCACCTCCTGATCGGATTCACTGCGCGCCGCGGCGGAAATTTGCCCATACTCTTCGATCTCGGGGTGGGCGGCCATTGCAAAGAAAATCCACTTTGCCAACGCCTTGCGTTCTTTGCCATCCAGCGAGTCCACCAGACAGGTGCCAAATTTCTGGACATCAGCAAGCACTGGCGCCGGCAAGACTCCCACCAATGCCAGGGACGCGGCGAGCGCCCCCTTACTCCACCAGTGTTTCATCCGCGTGAGTCTCCAAAACAAGCATCGATGCCAAGTTGATCCAGCGCTCGGCCCACCGCATCAGTGTAGGTGAATTTCCGCAGCGCCCTGATGGTCGGGATCGTTCGATCGTCTCAAACCCCAGCCGATGCGTGGAATTCGCGAACCCGCCTTCGTTCCGAGCGAGCTCGTGGGAGCCCCGCTATCGGCTTTTCTTGCGCCGCGCCATGCTCGCCAGCCCCAGCATGCTGGAGCCAAACAGCCAAACTGCCGCTGGCACAGGTACAGGGCTTGCGGGCGTGTGGATCAAGCCTTCAAGCCCGCCGCCCGGGTTGGTCAGAGTGGGCGTAAATAGAAACTCAACGCTATAGTCCTGGGCGACATGGGGGTGGGCCGGATAGTTCGTCGAAGTGAATGAGAACATGCCCACCGTTGACGCGTCGACGGCCCAGGACCCGAGAAGCTCGTTCACCGGTCCCACCCAAGGGTTCGGAGTAAACGCATCCATTCCCAACGACCCACCAGGGCCAGACAGACTCCACTCGAACCACTCGCTGTAGTCAGCCTGCAACAGGGTGACTTCAAGCGTGCCTTCCCCAGTCAGATTGAAGGTCCAGGTGTCAGTGCGCGGCGTCAGGATGCCCGCAGAGCCCGTCACCACGGTGGCGGCCGAGGCGCCAACGGATGCCAAGAGCAATAGAGACACAGCCATCATTGATGCACTGGGTTTGTTGATTCTCATAAAAACAATTCCTTGATTGCGTGCTTGGTCCATGGGCTCTCAGAGTCCCTCGCGTGCCCCCAGGCATCCGGCTCATCGGCCGAACCCCTAGGTGACTCGCGCAGTGTACAAAAAGCACAGTGGGTGTGGACAGAGACGCAGGGTCGCGCCGAGACGGACAGACGCGCGCCGAGAGCGTTTGCCATCGAT